>Ga0265780_10000468_pt1 | contig 63057 bp, 73 predicted proteins | sample P1T30metagenome_FD_192432 | JGI IMG/M metagenome (GOLD analysis project Ga0265780, IMG submission 192432) | Plant litter microbial communities from East Loma Ridge, Irvine, California - P1 T30 | ecosystem: Environmental > Terrestrial > Plant litter > Unclassified | place: USA: California... | reverse complement strand
GTTAAAGTGCTTTAACTACTCTAGACTAAGCGCGTTGTTGGTCTAGCTGTTCTCTAACACTAAGAGCTTCCAATTACGTGGTATTAAAGCCTCCTTGTACCACGCAGAGATGTAGACGCGTCCCTTGTAGATAATAAAGGGCGGGGTCGCGTACCTAGCAGCGCAGATACTCTGGATAACTGTAACCCACTCGCGATCGCCTGGCTAAACAAGCTCTAGTTAAGCGCGTCTCTCTGCGCCTGGAACAACTTTCATTAAGCCAATTATGCCTATCTAGAAGCTAGTCTTATTAAAGTTATGCACGTTGTTGTTGTGGACGCTGTACTTAGCTTTAGTGTCCTCTACCAGCGTGAACCACGCGCCAATTATCTCTGCATCCTCCTGGAGTATTCTCTGCCTATCCTTGGCTCAATTGAAGGCCATTTTAAGCTCAGCTGAACGCGTTACAAAGCGCTCAGCCTAGTGCTTGCTAACTGGCTTACTACTGCGTACAGCTAGCAGTTTATTAGCTATATCTGCCACCTCGCACAGCTGGGGCGCGAATCCTCGCGAATTAAGGTCGAGGATATATCGGACAATCGTCTGCTCTTTAGTCGCAGTAAGCTTGTGGCTATTAGGTTGTGTACTAGGTTAAAATAGGGTTCTGTTGTATTGGCTAGTTAACGTTAAAGGGGGCACCTTAAACGCCTCAGCAGCGAGTCAGAGGCTTTTAAATTGGCGGCAGTTATACGCAGAAAGCGCAAGCAGAATTTTGCCTTCTTAGTTAGAGGGCTGCACGTTCTGTTGTTAATTCATGTCGCGTTTGTTGGGGGAGTGGTGCTGCCAAGCATTTTTGACCAGCTCGGTGGGTTGACCAGCTCGGTGGTGGAATACGTTATAAGTTTTAAAGAAATCTGTCAAGCTATTGTAGAGATAACAGGGGTGCTTAAAACTGCAATTTTGGTGTGTTTTGGAAGCTGACGACTCGGTGGGATTAACGACTTGGTGGTGAACCACGTTATTGAGTAAGTGCCCGTGTGCAAAGTACATTGCGCACGTTCACTGACTCCACGCCACCCTCGCAGCCAGGACAATTGGATGACCGACGTACTCGTTTTCAAGATGTCAATGTCATCTCGCGAAGTCGAGAAGGCTTCTTCGGTAGTGCCACCTCTGAAGCACTATGCCGCTGTAGTCTAGCAAGGGATTGCTGCAAAAGCGTCAATACACTTGATGAGCCTCGCTTCATTGTCTAGTCGTCTATCGTCTGCGATGCGTCACTCGATCAACATCGCGAAGACGCGATAGGACTCACTTACGTTATCCCCGTTTATTCCCGAATCCGTGGCCACCCCCACATGGTTCACGGTGCTGCGTCACGCCAATAATGATTTTTACATCGACGTTCGTTCGATAAATTTCCGACACGATGTGAGCCTTGATTTCAAGGTCTCACGTGGTCTCGCGAGCTTCACAACACCCCGGAACATGTGCGACGGTGCTCAAAGTACGACTCACAAGTGACTGTCGTGGATCGATCGTCGCGACTAGCGGCCGGCCCGAAAGGTTTTCAATGAGTCAAGACAGCAACTCTTCCAGTTAAAAGTCCACTCGTGTTGCTGTCGTAATCGAAAAACATCAGAAACGCGCCCTTTTCATATATATCTGAAATGGAGGTCAGCAGGTTCAGCCAAGAGATGGACGAGAGCAAGGGCGTGAGAGAAACAAGAGAGACCAACGAAAGTCACGTCCCACCACCAACACAATCCCAAGACGAACCTCTATCAAGAACCAAGTCAGCCCAATCAAATCCCATCGCAAGGATAGCAATTCGTCTGACGACGCGGTCAATCCGCGACCCTGGCCCACCGCCCGATGGAGGAGTAGTAGCATGGACACAGATAGCATGTGCCTGGCTTGCAGTCATGAACTCTTGGTGAGTGTTCGTACATCAATAGTACTCGTTTCACAGTTGCTGACCCTGTCTTTGCATTTGTAGGGGCTTCGTGAATTCATTTGGTGCTTTTCAGCCCTACTATGAATCCATCCTGCCAGAGTCCTCATCCTCTATATCCTGGATCGGAAGTATACAGGCTTGTCTATTGTTCTTCCTTGGTATATTCAGTGGCCGAGCACTGGATCGTGGATGGTTTCGTCCAACTGTCGTGATTGGAATTCTTATTCATCTCCTGGGCATGTTCGCTCTGAGTGCCTCACGCTCTTATTGGCAGTTTCTTCTCACGCAAGGCTTCTGCACAGGAGTAGGTGGAGGCATCTTCTTTATACCGATCATGGGCGTATGCTCGACATACTTCTCCACGCATCGCGCCCTGGCTCTTGGGGTCGTCACGTCGGCCAACTCAATCGGTGGCGTGGTGTATCCGTTAGTCGTACGCCAGCTGCTGGGTAAGATCGGCTTCGGCTGGACGGTCCGAGTGCTTGCGTTTATCAATGTTGCCAGTCTTCTCGTGGTTATCGCGTTCATGAAGCCTCGGCTGCCTCCAAGGAAGACTGGCTCGCTCGTGGATTGGGAAGCGCTCAAGGATGTTCCATTCTGCTTGCACGTCCTGGGTATATGTTTCTTGATGCCGCCAGTTTACTGCGTCTTCTACTATGTAGGTTTACTAGCTGTACCCAAGACCAAACTGTGCTGACATGCACCAGATCGCATCCTTCGCCCGCGATACGCTCTCCATGCCATACACAACATCCCTCAATCTCGTCATCATTCTCAATGGCGTTGGACTACCCGCCCGCATTCTACCCGGCTTCCTCGCAGACCGCTTCCTCGGCGTTCTAAACGTCCTCATACTTGCTCTAATCGGTAACATCGTCCTTCTCTGGTCCTGGCTTGCCATCAACACAATTGCAGCATTCTACGCCTGGACCGTGCTATATGGCATGTTTGCTGGCGCGTTCCAGAGTCTGTTCGCTGCTACCATTGCTGCTTATTCGAGCGACATCTCCAAGACGGGCACACGGCTTGGTATGGCGTTTGGATTGTGGGGGCTTAGTGCATTGGTAGGGGGACCCATCAGTGGGGCGTTGTTAGATGTTGCGGATGGCGATTATACGGTTCCTATTGCGTGGGCTAGTGCAAGTACGGTGGTTGGAACAATTTTGTGTACGGTTGCGCGGTGCTTGAAGTTCGGATGGAGTGTGTGGATCAAGTGTTGAGACCACTGCTCAGTACGACTATTATCACGCATCGAAGAGATGCATCTGGAGTTTTTCTACTGGCTCGTTCAATAGAGAGCAGGCCAGATGTCTCGGAGCAAGCGAGTCGCGGGACGTAGCCAGCCCGGATTCTGTTGCGCATACCACACCGAGCATGATGCTCTTACAATATAGCGTAGAACATCAGCCTGACCTTTCAAGTATTCAATCTCCTGCACTTTGAGGAATACATCGCAAATTCTGTCGGCACAGACACCTCGCTGCCTTGAGGCCTCATGATTGGTCAATCTCTAACTTTCTTCCCCTCTCGGCGATGCCTCGGCTGATCGGCTGTGAGCCGTCATTGTCTTTCACACGCAGTGTCCACCTACATCGAAGTCTTCTGATTCTCTTGAACACGTTTCAGTGACTAGACGTTGAAATGGCGCAACCAAAGATCACGCTCTATGTCGACATCGTGTCTCCCTTCGGATACATGGCATTCTACCTGCTTAAGGTAGGCGTATCTCTCTTCCTAACGTCGTGTCGCGCGAGCTGATAAAGTACTCAGAACTCTCCAACATTCAAATCATGCGACATTACATACGTACCCATTCTCCTGGGTGGACTCATGAACGCCTGTGGCAATACGGCACCCTTGAACATCAAAAGTCAGTACCTTCTTCGCGTACACCTCGATCCAACATCTAACCTTGAGCAGACAAGGATAAATGGATCAACGATGAGCGCGCTCGGTGGGTCAAGTACTTCAACATCCCTATGTCCTCCGAGTCGCCTCCTGGGTTTCCTGTCAACACTCTACCCCTCCAGCGCACGCTGTGCTCGTTGTCATTGTCCCACCCTGGCTCTCTTCCGCAAGCCCTTTCGCTTTTCTGGGAGAACTTCTGGGTGCACTGGAATGAGCCTCTGAAGCCAGAAAATATTCACGCTATGGTCAGCACGATTGTGGGGAGCAGTGAGGAGGCGAAGAAGGTCATTGACAGGACGAAGAGCGATGAGGTGAAGAAGCTGTTGAGCGCGAACACTGAGAAGGCGTTTGCAGATGGCGCTTTCGGGCTGCCGTATTTTGTTGGTAAGTTTGAAGGATGATGTTGTGTTCTAGGAGCTGACAGGTGTAGCGACGAATGCGAAGGGCAAGACTGAGAAGTACTGGGGCGTAGACCATATTGGGCAATTGTGCGATCATCTGGGACTGGAGAAGCCAAGTGGGAAGGGGTGGCGCGCCCTTTTGTAAGTTCGGAGAGACGTCACAACGTGAACTGTGGCTTTGTACTCAAGATTTTGTGGATCGCTATTAACTCGTCAATTGCAAATCACACTGGACTGCTTCAGGATCTCCAGCGTGCGCAGCAACCTCGATTGTGACCATCTCCACACGCGGCACGAACTTCCCACTTGTCCACCTTTGCAGCGGCCGCAACGATGCCGTGACAGTGACCTTTTTCGACTTCCCAGCATTGAGATCAACAGGCACGAAACCTAGTAGCACGCGTCGAGGGAAGTCATGCTGCTCCACGAGTGCATACACCTGCGCAATGAAGCGACCTTCGCGGTCGCCAGAATTTTCTACCCTTACAGTGACATGTACGGACTCCTTCCCAAGATCCGGAAAGCCTACTCGCAGATCAGAGAGTGCAAACGTCGTGTACGACAAACCGAAACCGGATGGGAAGGCAGCCTTAACGCCCAGCTTGTCCAGCAAGTGCTGACCGTGCCAGCGATCGTATGTGATCTTCTTCGCATTCATGTCGAAGTATGGCAGGTGGTCTTCGGACTTCGGGATACTGAAAGGTAGGCGGCCACTTGCGTTGACGTGGCCAAGGAGAACATCGGCCAGTGCATGGCCGCCTTCTGAGCCAGCGTACCAGCTCATAACTATCGCAGGTACTTTGTTTTTCCATTCCTCAATGATGACGGCTCCAGCTGCCACGATAACAACAATCGTACACGGATTGATCGCGGCGACGGCTTCGATGAGCGCAACGTCGGATGCGTGGAGACGGAGTGACTTGCGGTCACCTCCCGAGCCAGCTTCAGGGCTCGAACCTTTCTTGCTCGTTGTTCCGTTCTTCTCGCCATTCAAGATTGCTTTGATTTCGGAAATGTCGCCGTCTTCTGCGATTGCCGGCGGGAACACGGCCGCTATAGCAGGATCTTGCTGCGGCGTCAAGTATTCACCTTCGTCGCTATGGTCATAGCCAACGACGCAGATTGCAATGTCGGCGCCCGAAGCCGCCTTTTGCGCGTTCTCGACAGATGTCGTGTCTTCCAGCAAGATCTCAGTCTCCGGTAGAGCCTTCCTGAGCCCTTCGTAGGGTGTCACGACCTGCGGAGAAAACACACGAGAGGAGCCGTGGTCTCCAGTGTTTGCTACGTTGGCTAGTCGACCGACGAGTGCAATGGAAGATAAGCTGTGACGGTGCTTGAGGGGAAGGAGGCGCCTCGACTCTACTCCGTCATTCTTGAGAAGGACCATTGAGCGCTGAGCTACCTCTCGCGCAAGGACTCGATGTTCATCGCAGAAGACGACTGACACATCTGGCTTGGACGTGCGCGAGTTTGCGTTGAACTGTAGTTGTTTCGAAAGGATTCTGCGGCAAGCCTTGTCGATATCGGTCCATTCCAGCTCACCGGAGTCCAGAGAGCTCTGTAGATGCATGGCGCGCTGCTGCGAAAAAGGCGCTTCAACGTCAAGCCCATTCTTAACCGACAGTGTCGCATCTCGCAGACCAAACAAGAAGTCAGAGATGACGAAGCCATCGAACGCCCAGTCTTCTCGCAGAATCTTGGTGAGCAGATCACGGTTCTGGCCAGCCCACTCGCCGTTGACCGAGTTGTACGATGACATGACAGAAGCAGCACCACCTTCTACGATGCGTCGGAAGTGCGGCAAGTAGACTTCGTGCAGAATGTCTTCGTCGATCTGCACGTCGACTTGGAACCGTGCGTTCTCCATAGAATTGAGTGCGAAATGCTTGACACACGCCATGATGTCCTCCTCTTGTACGCCCTGCGCGAGAGCTAGTCCAAACTCGCCCAACAGCAGAGGGTCATCGCTATACGTCTCTTGGATACGGCCCAAGCTGGGTGTCTTGGCAGATTGACGCATACACCAGCAAAGTAATTTGCGTCTTGAGCTCTTGCTTCTTTTCCAATGGCTCGACCCACACGTCGCTCCAGCTCGACATCCCAAGTTGCGCCTCGAGCCATAGACACGGGGAACGCAGTAGAGTCGCCCATTACTATTCCACGAGGTCCGTCCGTGAAACGCACACCGGGAATACCCATATGCTCCACCTCGCCCATGACATACGGTTTGGCATTGTAACGATCCATGAAGACCGAACGGAGGCCGGGCCAAAACGGCTCATCGCCATCGAGAAGAGAGAGACGTTCGGAGCTTGTAAGAGCAGCGAGGAGCTTGTTGGTGGCATCTGGGAGCGTCTCGCCTCGTCGAACTTCAGTGACCGCCTCCTGAAACGTGTATTCTTGGGCGAATGACTCCGCCATGTCGCAATAAATTAGCTACTCTGAGCCCCTCAAGATCAAAAAAAGAAGAGTATGAGACCAAGGCCTACCGGCGAACACGGTATTGTACTTGTGACATGTCAACCCGGTGGCTCGCCGGATGAACGTAGGCGATGGACAGCATCATGTCATGTTGAGCCATTCAGGAGACCTTCTCAAACCTACCGGTATCATATTCGTAGGAGAGCTGGTGGTGCTGCACGTGTTGCGTTCTGCGTGGTCCATGTCTTCTAGGGTTACTTTTGCTGATGTGAGTCCTTCCTGAGGCACTCGAGATGCTGTGGTGCATGGTCCGCGGGGTTACGCTTTCGTACGTGACGTAGTGCTCACTTGGGCTTGGTCATGGCCAAGATGTGAGTTTAACCGCCGCCAGCGCGAGTGGGCGGGGATTGATGCAAGAAGTCGCGTGAAAGACACTTGCGCGACCGCGTTTCGGCATTTCCCGATTGGGTATCGCGCTAGACAACGTGGATCTCAGCGCGTCGTTTGCTTTCACTCCTGAACCTCCCCATCCGCGTTATTGCGTCGACTTTTGACGATGACAACGAGCACTTACGCCTCACAATAACATCTGGGGACAGATCGGATGAGGTCTTCGCATAGGAAGTGCACATTCCTGCCCCACCACGTGTCCGCCGACATGAAAGAGAAAGAGCATGTTACATGGAGGACAATTAGATTACGGGGAGGTCGTCCCAGACTACACTCAGTCTCTATGATGAGGATGAAAGCTCCAATAAACGCCGCGGCCATGTCGAGTGATAAGCCGTCGCAATGACGAATAGTCACGCCTGGAAAACACAAAAGCCACAGTTCACGAGAGAGCCTCGCACAGCTTCGCCATGTGCAGCGGCGCAAGCACCTCGTGCATCTGGTAGGGTACATATCTGCTGACGAGCGTGTGTGGATCAGTGTCTGTTTGACGATGTAGCTCTTTGGGTGCCGCGCTTCGTTGCTCTTCTCTAGTCTGCCAGGCAGCACCGCGCAGCCCGAGTGAATATATGATTTCTAAATTGCGCTAATCAGCGTGACTATATCTTGCGCCCACGCACCCTCAAGCCTCTCCTCTTATCACGCTATCGTCTCTCAACCGCTCCGCTGCCCACGTCCGCATCCCAGAAGCTTGCGCCACTGGTCCCACTCAGCCAAGATGGACTATTATCGACAAAATGAGCTACCTGAGACGGTCAAGCGGTATAAATCGTACACGGACTCGTTCCAGGAATGGCTGATGAAGACCGCGGTCCAGCGTGGGGTCGAAAATGCTGCGCAGATCGCAGCGCAAGCAAAGACGAAGAAGAGCCAAAAGAAGTACCAGATTACGACGGATCAACAAGAATTCCTCGTAGACAGTATCGCCAACATGGGAGTTCCTCTGAACGAAACTTCTGGGCTACGAGACCTACGCGATGCAATCCATTCAAGGAAAGAAATTGACCAATACCACAAGCTCGCGCGAACACTCGATCCCGGACATTCCTTCTTTAACTCAGTATTGCAGACCGCTCAGTCCAAGCTCACGGCTTTGGTCAACCTGATACCAGCCGCGCTCAAGACGCACGAAATCGAAGATGATGCCTCGAACTTCATCTTCCTCCATTTCCGCAACGAAAACTCCGACGATGACCACGGCGGTCCCGAAGAAGCTACGTCCAAGAGTCCCAAAGCTGGGGAAGGGTGGCGGGAGAAGCCCAAGACAGTGTCAATGATGAAGAAACGCGCCGATACGCCTCTTTCAAAGGAGGAGGCAGAGCTTCAGTGCGAATTTTTGGTGCTCTGCTTCTTGTACGAGCTGAACCGAGTCCGCGACATCATCCGCGATGTCTGGATATTGTATCGCCAAGGTTCTGTCAACGCGATTACCGCCTCGCTTGTCACCGATCTGGCGCAAAGCTACGTCCAACAGAACGTTGCTGCTTTGGAGGAAGATCTCGCTTCCTACACACCTTCCGCTCGGCTTGCCCTTTCAGAGACCATCCGCAAGTTGTACAAGAAAATGACAGCAACTCCCACCTTGCTACCGCAGGTCTCAAGTACTGCTCTGCGTCACCTCATGTGCATAGACAGCCTCAATGACATGGAAGCGCATCTGGATTCAAAAACTTCACATGGGCGCAATGGGAAGCACGGAAGTGCAGAATCGACGCTACCTTCGATGCCGTTCCTGAAACACTTCGATTCCGTCAGGCAGAAGAAAGTATCTTTGCCTATCTGGGACAAATTCACTGAGGGCATGGTTCGTCGAACGAATACGCCCGATGCGTCACTGCCATTCGGCCTCCAGATAGTCATGGACGTGTATGAAATCATGCTGGATGACTACCGAAAGTTGTTCAAGGACATCACTGGGCACGGGTTCGATATCGCAAGACTGATCCGGCTCCACGTTGACTATGAGGATCACATGTGGGCCATCGGTCGCAAGCCGGACTACATGAGCAAGGGCAATTTGAAGTTCACAAATGTGTATCTGTCATCCCTCGACAAGCTGTTGAACTGGACACAAGAGCTTCTGAAGACGGATAATTCCCCAACATCAAGTGCTGGTATGACGACAGACGTGTTCGTCAGCATACATTCGACCTTGGCCGGGCTGTCCATGTGGAATTTCAACAAGACGTACCACGGGTTTTCCATCGCCAAAACTAGATGGTTCGTCACTTCGCTAGCCCACCTCTACAATGCCGCAAAGCAGATCGGCGGCCTCGAAGTAGAATGGCCAGATCTAGAATACATCATCAAGATGCATGGTTCAGATCGCATCTTTACTGGGAGCCGCCCGACAGATCCGAAGGACTTCTACGAGCGCTATATGATCAGCAACTGCGTACCCAGTCACGCTTTTTCCAAGGACTGTAGACTGACCGGCTCACACCATCCCGAGGTCTCCCCCGAAATTAGGAAGAAGCGAGGCCCGATTGCTCACTTCCCTCTCGAGGAGGCCATTAATGGCTATTACGGTCCAGACACGAACGATGATCGATGGATCAAGCGGCATGCTGTCTTCAACTATCTGCATCATCAGTCAGTCAATGGTGGGGAGCAGCTGCGAAGCGGGGACGTTGAGCCTCATCAAACCCGACTGAAAGAGCTACAGAACACATTTGGCTCAATAGTCAACGAGCTAGCGCGACCGAAGACTAAGAATCTTCGAAAGATTACGAATCGGGTCAAGAGACCTGATTTCAGCCAGAAGACTGATGATTATGCTGGACTGTTACTGGTCATGCGCTCCGAGTTGCAAGCGCACGAGGTCCACAGCAACTTTGACTATCTCTCCTTTTACAGGAGGGCCTACGACCTTGTACTGAAGGTGCGGAGTCAAGTGCTGTTTGACCATGCTTTACAGGTTGCTCGACGAAGTGACATCAGCCAGGGCCAGGATCCGGATAACCGGATTCTGCTCGGCGAACTCCTCCACGCTCTCAAGATCAAGCCGGAAGACAAGAAAATCCAGGCGACAGGAGACAAAGTGTCGAAAGATGTCGTGCCTTTGGACCAGCTCAAGCGCATTGCCACAATCATGGAATCGGCCATTCTCGCCGAAGGAAGTGTCGAGCTTGATCGTGCAAAGATGCGCCTGAGCTACGACTGGGAGGGCCTGGAAGCTGAGTATGCGGCCGAGGAGGCGAGGACACGCGACCCGTCAATGGACGATGGGACTGAGTTGCCCGATACAATATCCCCTCTAAACCCTGGACGTTGGGGAGAGACAGTCGCGGAAAGAGAGGGGCCGCCACGGACGACTGGGAAGCTCACAGTCAAAGTGTACGAGCACTCGTGCCAATCTGCAGGACACTGTCCAGATGAGCCCAGCTCTGCTACTGGCAATGCATCAGAACTAGGTAGCGAATCTGAGAACGAGGCAGAAGTCAAGCTCCACAGTGCCAGGCCGAGTTCCGCGCCCAGCAGACCCAAGGATGCGGATACACACCAGGGCACAATGCCAGCAGCAGAACTGTCCCGGGGTACTCCTGTGCTAGTCCAATACCAGGCCTACGTCTCTGATGCGGTCGATGAAGACCGTGATAGCTGGAACGAAGTACCCAAGGACCCGGCATCCGTCATTGAAGTTGTGCTCACTGCGCCAGACGATAAGTCTCGAACCTCCTCAATCCTGCCACAGCTGAGCAGCTCAGATGGCGAGGTCTTCTATTCATCCGTTGTCGATCGTCAAACGCCTACAGGCAATCATAGCGTCGAGACCAATGCGACTGATGTGCTCGGCAATGCTGAAGTGAAGATTGGCTTTAGTGACAGCCGCAAGGGTTTGGATAGTCTTTGAAGGGGTGGTAACGTGGGTATGGGCAACAAGCACACGATGAGCGATCAGAAAGCTTTGCTTCCCCTGACTTTGCAGAGCATATCCGACTGCACCAGTCTGGGCGTCGGTACCTCAAACTTGGGCCAGAAAAACACACTGAGCGACCGGAAGATCTTTTCTTTTGATCTGCGGGGCATATCCGACGGTATCAGTCTAGGCTTCGCCAATGAGTCTCATGGGGTTCCCATCAAGACGGTCTCCATTCTAGGTACCGACGCAACATCTGAGTCCGAGGATGCTGAAGCGGACTTGTCTGTGCTTGTACTTCCTATCAAAGAACGGATTTCTATTGGGAAGAGCGCAGCCAATGACCAAGACACGGATCACCATCAGTATGGTATGGGTCTCATCGATCAAGTCTCTCCAGCTTCATCCCCTGCGGTCACTTCAGAAGAGAGCCTTTTCAAGAAGTCAGACTCACAGCAGCCTGCCCCTGGCCCATTGGAAGTCTCTAGGCTCCAATCTGGCGCAGGTGAATATCTCAAGTCGGTCGCAGCTATTGACGAGAGCGTGATGACCGACGAGCACGAGCGCCTCACGCAAAACAACACCTCGCTGGACCCGAGCGCGAAATTGACGGACTCTGGTCACGACGTAACTGGCGCAAAGACTGTGGACGAAGAACTTGTTATTAACCCAGACAATCCTACTATCTCGGTCGAGGTCGAAAATGCCCATGAAACAGAGCGTCTCACGTTCATGCGCGTCCCGTCATCAACCGATCTGTACAGTAAACATTCTCGAGACTCTCTCTTACACGACTACCCTGACTTACACAAGACAGACATCGAAGCTCGCGCCTTTACACCCATACCCATACACAACGGCAAGCCGAAAGGCATTTCCCACCGCCTCAGCTTCTCCAGTGCCCTCTCTTGCAGACGTTCCGTCTACGTCAAGCGCACAGCAAGCTTGGCTTTAACTCGTCACCGCAAGCGCTTCGGCCGCTCTTTCTTTGGCGCTCCACGAAAGCATATCGTGTCATTCCCATGTTACGCGCGATGCTCTTTGGGGCACGCGTTGCTAGGAACGGAATCTAGATTGCAAGCCTGTTTGCGAGTGGCCAAGGCTCTTCTTGCGGAGAAGATGATGGATGAGGGAAATGGGTCGAGTGAAGAGTACTCGACCATTGGAGTCGAGCGCTATGGGAGTGAAGATGCGGCTTGGGAATCAGATGAAGACCTTGTATAGCGGTCTTCACGCTTTTGTAGCGGTTGAGAGAAGCATTGGTGCACGTTTGTAGACATGACAGGATGGTGGATATGATCTTGGGTATCAGAGACCGCAGATAGAGGCAATATCAACGTACAGGCTTTTGTATTCAACCCATCTCGTTAGCTGTTGTTTACTTACCTCTGACAAGTCCCAATACAGTATGTGAAACTTAATCCAGGATCGCGAACAAATACAATTGCACACCCGCGTGGATCTTTTACTGCACTGCTGCCTAAAGAGAATAGTTCCCAAAATGCTACCTAGTGACTCAGCAACCTTGTAGTGTACAAATCCTCTCCGCTGGGCGCCTCTCATCATGACCGCTCTCCCCTCGATAACCTCTCAACGAGCTCTCAACAAACACCAGGAGCAACCAAGTGTTACCTTACATTCCTCGATAACTTCCGTCACACTCCTGGCATACCTCAAGACTAATGGAGTAAGTGTGTCCTGCACCTCAACAGAGGAGAGCTAACCCATTGTAGTGCCTCAGGACAAGCTCCGGTCACCGAAGTTAGCGCCCTGATCGGAGAGCTCATCGATCAAACTCAAGAACTGGCTCTGTCTGGTCCGCGTAGGAGCTTTCTAGATCTTCCTGGGGGTATGTGATCTGAGTCACATGCTCGTATAGTCCGCCAGAACTGATGACTCTAATTAGAACTTCGCAATCAAGTCTACAAGTATACCCTAGACAACGACGCCCACCTCGAGAAATTCGTCCCCCTCTTCACGACTTCTCGACGTATTCGTGCCGAGTACATGCCGCTCTGCTTCGAGAACACGACTATAAAGCTGCCTATCAACAAGCTGGAGCAATTTCTCCGCACGTTCATCGACCAAGGCTCGAAAACCATGACAAACAATCACACCTGTAAACTCTCAGTCTTCATCAACCGGACGGTAGGTCGCCATACGGGCGATCGACACACGGGCGATCCAGTCATCAATCTCAAAGGCGTGATGACTACCCTCCTCCATCGCCCCGGAGTGCAGCTAAATTTCGGGGGTGGCCCCATCGAGTCGGAAGCCTCGATTATCAACACCTTGGTGGAGAAGGCTCGTCAAGACCCTGAAGCATGGCTATTGCAGGTACCAAAGTTCGAGTCGATGGAGATGCGCACTGGCAGTCGCTGGTATCCAGCTTCGGCTCACTGCTACACCGGGTACACCTGTCGTAGCCCGAGATGGAGTGTCTGCGTGACCATCAAGCCCGAAACCTTGATCGAATGGTCGGAAGATCAGTTGTCCGGATGGTGGGAATATGAACAGGAGGAGGAGCACGAGAAACAGACTCAGACAATCTCAGTTGATCTGGAAACGCGCAAGGTTATTCCTTACTATGGTGAAAGTGTTGACTATGATGGTATCGTGGACACCAGCGTGCTGAGCTTCATGGGTGTTGATTCCGAGCTTGAGCACTGGCCATATGGATCGCCACGAAGCGACTCGTGAGGTAGGGGGGATCGAGGCTAGCTAGATGCTGGATTATTGCTATAAGGCACGAATAGTCGGGACACATTGACACGTTGTGTCAATGCAGGAGAGGCCAGACGGTACTTAGAGTACCATTTACCACATGTCATAGCTTAACATAGGCTTGAAGGAGTATTCGCAGCTTCGAAAGATTTCAATGGATCCAACATAGTTTGCATCTTGGTCAATGCGTGCACGTGGTGTGAAAGATCGCGGCTCTCCCATAGCAAAAGTCATGAGCTTGTAGTGCGGTCCCTTCACGATGAACATCAATTTGGCTTAGTGTATTCTTAGTCGGTTGCTACATGCAGCCCCAATTTTGCTTTCATAGGCTCTTCGACTGCGCTCGCAAGCTACATCAACCTATCAACATTACACTCATACGCCAATTGCGACAGCGAGTATGACCGCGCTACACATCCTCACTTCATTATCACTGACTAATGAGCAGTAAGTGTCTCGGCGCCTCCATCTCATATAAACACTCGAGCATGTCAGACAAGTCGCTCGCAACGAATACGCAACATCACGCCCAATGCGGCTCGAAGACAGGGTTCCTCGACTTGCCAGGAGGTAGGTAACGGATTTCAAGCGGCGATCTGTTGTATCTAATACCACTCAGAGGTTCGTAACTTAATCTACGAATTGATCTCTCACGGAGATCTCGCCGTCGAACAGGTTGCCACAATTTCTATGATGAGTAAGCAGATACACACGGAGCTCGTCCCCATGTCGCCCACGATGCCATAAATCTCGACATGTACGAGCTCAACAGCTTCATCCGAAGCTTCTATGCGCCCTGCTTCCTCCGCAACATGAAGAATGTACCTTGTCGAATCACCATGCACCTCGATATGAAAGCAAACGGTTACGAAGGATCGGACATACACATCCATACGAAAGAAAACGGGTACGGAGATATGATCAAGCCCATCAATATCTTCCCTTTGGCGGGCATCGTGCGCCTGTGCCCAAACCTGGATATCTCCTGGTCTTTCTTGCCTATGCAATGGGAGGGCAGAGACTTGGACGACAACCGCGTGGCTTCTGACCTCATCAGTGTTGTTCGGTCCACACCTGCGTGGAGGCGGCTTGGTGACGAATTTGTCAAGATGGAGTTGGACTTCGAGAATACGTGGTCACTCTGGCACGTCATTCATCGCGCTCTCACACTTCGCATCACTCTTAAGGCGAATAGTACTGCGGCATGGTGGGCTAATCCTTTGACTCGCTTTGATACAAACCAAGAGATCTTGAGGTGCCTAGGGTTATGGAAACGCGCACGGTCGTGTAATCCAGCGACTTCGAATACAGGTGTACGCGAAGGATGGAGCGATTAGTCGGTTCTCGCATTGGCAGGCTCATTGGTGAATGGTCAGGGAAGTAAGTCATCCGCCACTGTATACTGGAGGAGTGATGTGAGATGGAGGTCATAGATGACGGCAAATTGTGTGAAAAGGTATCTTGGGTTGTCATGTATGAGCTGAAGGTATTGGAGGATCGATGCGAATGAGAGACGGAACTGAGTATGAAATCTACCTTGTTTGCCTCGTTTGTTCAGCATGCCGTTCGATCATAGCTCGTCAGATCTGGTGATGTGTGACTAAGTCGCAAACGAAGGCGCAGCGCTAATCACCTGGCTGCCTTTCACTTTCACCTATCGAACCCCTGACGTCACGGACTGACCGCACAATAGCAGTCACACGAATCAATAGCAAGTGAGAAGACATTAGAGTGAGCTAAACGCACGTGCCCGACTGCAGGTTTAAAGTCCCCAGCCTCCACTCTGCTTTCCCTCTTCTCTATCTCACATATACACTCTACACTCTTCTCACGTATACATCCACACTCGACATCCACAACTTCCATCATCAACCATTACTCTCTACACTCGTCAATCCATCATGTCCGGCACAAACCTTCCGAATGGCTCAAATCTGCCATCCGTTCCATCCAATCCTCCAGCTCCAAATGCTCGCAATGGCCCAGGTCGCACCATCCCGCCCCAGCAGGCGGCGAACCAGACGTCAAAGGGCGCTCGCGCGTTCACATCCAAGCTCCGTTCGGCAGGCCCGCTGCGCGACGACGAAGATAGCGCTCGCATTCGCGCCCGTGTCGCAAACGGCGGCACTCCAGCCCAGGTCGCAGAAGAAGGCTACCGCGTTTGTCGCCTCAACGCATCCCTGCGCCGTGACCTAGACGAAGCGCGCAAAGAGCTCCATTCGCCGCTCTCCAAGGACAACGACTCCAACCGCATCAAGAACCGACTCGAAGGAGGCGCATCGGCGCAAGAGATCGCCGAGAAGGCATACCGCGTGTGCCGTATCAACGCCCACCTCAAGAAGGGCATCAACGGCGCTCGCGGCGAGCTGCGCTTGGACAAAAAGGAAAAGACGGTCAAGGAGGATGCGCTTGCTGAGATGCCTGAGATGCGCAAGTTGTTGCAGCGCGCATGGGGTCTCCTCGAGCAGCGCAAGATCAAGATCCCGCAAGATCTGAGCGACGCTTACGAGGCGCTCATGGCTCCCGACCATGGCGACTGGCAGGCGCGAAAGGGCTAGAAGGAAGACGTGCGCCTGACCAAGAAAGAGGCGGATGAGGCGAGGAAGAAGCGCCAGGAGTTCCAGCGCAACAAGAGTGGCAAGGGCAAGGCGAAGGAGACGAAAAAGAAGAGCGAGGACAAAGTGAGCTTCCTGCTCCACACCCAGAACGGAAAGACCTACGACATGGGCAAACTGATGGAGGACCAGGATTCTGACGAGGAGGGCACATCTTCTGAGGCTGGTGACGATGCTGAGCCCATGGACAAAACCGCACCAACTGAGCCCGTTCTGACAGCCAACAACGTCGCCGCAGACGCAAAGCGCAAGAACGACGCCTCGCTTGAGCCTGTATCCAAGAAAGTCAAGATCAGCGAGGGCTCGGAGTTCGAGGAGGGAGATCGAGGAGTAGGCGTGAGAGTAGATCTGAGGCGAGATGGAGTTAGCTAGATGACCAAATCTTCATGCAATATTTGTACTTCCAAGATGATCTCCAGCTGTGTATTACTGACCGGTGTGAAGTGTCATGTAGCAGCGTGTAAGACCTCAGCTCATCACACATACACATCAATCAACATGGCGAGGTACTGAACACCTCTCGGTCTCATCTTCCTCCATCTCTCGATCCTCTCAGGGCTCGCGTATACCTCCAGGCACAGAAATCAAAAGAGGAAGGAGCTGGATTATCAAGCGGAGTACCTTGCAGACATTTAGAAAGTGGGCCCATAGATGCAGACCACAGGGGGTGCGGTTCCGGATAAAGGCGAGGACGTCGGCGCAATCGTATCGGGGTGCACTATCCCTGTCCGATGCTGTATTGGTTGAGACTGGGTATAAAGCTTCGGAGCACTGCGGGTATCATGAAGCTACCCTCCGAACCCACCGAAGGAAGTACTCACTATGAAGCTCCTCCATTTGCTCCTACCATCAATTGCACTTGCATCACCATTGCACGCTCGTTGCTCGTCACCGCAGAGTCTGGCCAACGAAACAAACACTTACGACTACATTGTAACTGGATCTGGACCCGGTGGAGGTACACTTGCCACCAATCTTGCCCGCGCAGGGTACTCAGTCCTCCTCATTGAGGCAGGCGACGATGAGAGCGCCGACATAAGGACTCAGATCCTCGCACTCAACGACTTCAGCAACGAAGGCGCGGCATGGCACTTTTTCGTCAAACACAGTGACGATGAGGAGCGCGCGAAGCGATACAATCTGATGGTGTGGAGACTGACAAGTGGCGAGTACTGGGTCGGTCGCGATCCGACTGTCGATGGTCACCAAAATGCGACAAGGTTGGGTGTATTCTATCCACGAGGTGCGACGCTTGGTGGAAGCGCTGTCATTAATGCTGCGGCAACGTTCCTCCCTAGTGATAGCGACTGGGACTATTTTGATAAGGGCGTCGGCGATGGGATCTGGAGGTAAGCTTACAACTTGATCATTGCCTGCAGGCCTTACTGATCATGTGAGCGGCAAGGAAATGCGCCGCATCTTCGAACGTATCGAACACAACAACTACCTCCCGTCGAATACGACCGGCCACGGGTTCTCAGGATGGCTTCAAGTCAACGTCGCGGATGCCGCCGCCTACGCGGCGAGTGCTCTCCGTCTGAAAGTGTTCCAAGCCGCATTAAAGATGATCGGATGGAACCCCGACGCTGTTCTTGAGTACATCACAGGTGATGGCAACTACCTCAGCCCTACGCGTGACCAGACCGAAGGGCTGTGGGGTCTGCCATTCCACGTTGAAACAAACTGGAAGCGATTCAGCCCGCGCGATTACATCTTGGAGACCCTGAACATGAAGACCGGCAATGGAACGCAGCAGTACCCTCTTCATCTCTCGCTGAACTCCCTGGCTACCAAGATTCTATTTGACGAGTGCGACGGGAACGCCACCAAGCCACAGGCCGTTGGCATCGAGTATCTGTACGGGAAATCAATATATCGAGCGGACCCACGTCACAATGCAACTCTCCAAGGCGTGACGAAGCAGGTTTTTGCTCGTAAAGAAGTCATCATCGCTGGCGGAACGTTCAGTTCTCCACAGCTCTTGCAGCTTTCGGGCATTGGTCCCAAAGCATTACTCGAAAGATACGACATACGCGTCATATCAGACCTCCCGGGTGTCGGGCGAAACCTCCAAGACAACTACGAGTTGCCAGTCATTGGCCAGTCCCCGATCGATATCAGCGACACTCCCGATCCGAACGCGCCACCTTGCACATTTGGTGCACCTGGTGATCCTTGCGTTGACCTATGGAGGAAGGGAGAGGGACCCTACGCTCGTGGTGGGTCGAATGCGAACGCACTCTTGCTAAAGACGAAATATGCAGTCGAAGGCGAGCGCGACATGCTCATGTTCTCGACTGGCAGTTACGCTCTCCGCGGTTTCCAGCCCAGCACCAAGCAGAACTTTACGGCAGACCCTCCAACTACCTTCTCCTGGTCGACTGTCAAGATGCATCCTCAAAACGGGGCTGGCTACATCCAGATCAGGTCAGCAGATCCACAGGACACGCCCGAGGTGAATCTCAACTACTTCGTTGAAGGCGCTGAGACAGATCTTGGATCGATGCTGGAGACCATCGCATTTGCGAGGAAGGCGTATGCGAGTACTGAAGCTCCAGTAGGCCCTCTTGTGCCTGTCTCACCGCCGTGTCCCGCTGCGGACATCTTGGAGAATGGATATTGCAAGGACGTAGAGGTTGACAAGCAATGGGCTGAGGATCAGGTGTTTGGCCACCATCCAACCAGTACTAATCGTGTTGGGCCTGGTTCAGATCCGATGTCAGTGCTGGATACGAGGCTCAGAGTGCGCGGTGTTGAGCGGCTCAGGGTTGTAGATGCTTCTGCGTTTCCTCGGTGCCCTGGGGCGTTCCCCGCGGTGGCAACGTACATGTTATCCGAGAAGGCGACGGACCTGATAATGGAAGACGCGAAGATGTTGTAGCGTTGGATTCAGTTGAAGACGCGTCATCTGAATTTCGTATTCGGGTCGACATCAGGTAGTCTCTGGCTGTTCGAGAGTAAAATAGGGCGTCATCGCATAACGATAGGATAGCAGTGTGCTTGGACACCAGATAGTGATCAGAACAAATCCATTCAAAGTCGTGTAGGACGCGTCGTTCTCCTGTCTGAGGTGCTTGAGATGAGATCTTCGGTATCGATAACAACGTCACTGCCAAATTTCCTCCGACGACTCGGTCACCGCATGAACAATCCAGAAGCAAAATTCCGTAACAACCCTCTTGAAGAAGCCTACACAAAACTATACCTCAAACACATGCCATCGCGACCTCCACACAAATCGCTAGATTTAAGCATAAATTTAAGCCTCACATTAGCGCCCTACCCCACGCGCCTCCCAAATTTTGTTTCGCGCGCGCATCAACACATCAACCAAACCACAGCACCACACCAAACTACGCCACAATGAAGCTCCTCACCCTAAATTTCCTCACCTGCGCCATCAAAACCTGCAAAACCCAACCCTCCTCCTTTCCCCTGCACCCCCGCGACGCCGAACTCGAAATCCAAGAAGCAGACCTCAACCTGCCGTTCCTCAAGAACATACTGCCGCGACTCATGTGGGAGGAAATACGCGTGATAGCGCGCGAGGTACGCTATAATTCTCTGACAGAATTTGGCTTGCGCATAGCTAACATAGCGTGTTGTAGCTTGGTCTGCCAGAACTTCCTGAATCAGCGCCTACGCCCGCGGATCTCGTCGACTCGTCGAATTCATCGCTGGATACGGCTGAAGCTGTGGAGGAGGGAGAGGAAATAGAGCAGACGCCATCGCAAACTGCGCGGGATCTACATCGCGTGTTGCTCGAGACGTGTATACAGGAGGGCAAGCTGGTGTGTGGGAATTGCGGGCACGAATATGCGGTCAAAGAGGGTGTAGCGAATTTCTTGCTACCTGGTCATCTGGTATAAAGGGCGTGTGAGACGCGGAAAAGTTATTATGATACCCTTGATTTGGCATTGGGACGGAGCGCAAAGAATTGGCACGGCATTTTGCGTTAGACACGATGAACAATTGCACTTTTGGAGTTTCTAGCTCTGAGTGGTATATCCGTCCATCTGCGCCCAAAACGCCCAGTTCTTCACTTGCTGACTTGCATGTGCGATTCTAAGAGGAACAACATCACGAACTTCCTCAGCACTTCAAGATCCCAGTGCGCGATTGATTTGCACCTTCTTGTCCTCGCCTGCACTCACGATACCCACCTCCTTGTTCCACCGAACGCTGAAGACCTTCACGCCTTCGCCGTGGCCCTTCGCAGGTCCCGAGTGTCCTTGGCGATGTATCGTGTGGACGCTCTCGCCTTGTTGTCCCTCGCCCACTTGCCCGCCCGTCGATACGTTCCTAAGATCCCATATTTGCACTGTGCCGTCGTGTGAGCCGGAGACGAGGTTGTATTCTGAATCTGGGTCGGTGTCGATGCTGACGACGCCATTCTTGTGTCCGCGAAGTGTCATTACGCTGATCTTGGTGGCTGAGACTCTTGGGTCGACCAAGGTAATGTGACGTGCTGAAGTGCCGGTCGCGAGGAGGTTTCTCGAAGGTACGGCGCATAGCGAGAGGAGGGAGTGACCGGTTGTCCGTGTGTCCACACACGTTGCTGAAGGCAGATCCCAAGTTTTGATTGTATGGTCGTGTGACGCCGAGTGAGCGACTGTGGCGTCATCCGGCTTGAAGATCACGCTCGTTACTGGCGAGCTGTGGCCGGTGAAAGTAGCCAACGCACCACGGGCAGGCACGGTCCGGTCTGGCTTGGAGAGTTTCTGGCGTTTGTTGGAGGCTGCCGTCGACTTTGGCAAGAGAGTTGAAGGCGCGACGGGGTTCTCTTTTGCGTTGCTGGAGAATAGGGAGACTGTGGTGTCTGAGGACGCGCTCAGGATTCTGCTCGAAGGGCCATGCACCGCAACATCCTCGACTCCCCAGCGATGGCTGAAGAGCTCTAAGCTGGTCGTCAAGGTCCGCGTATCGTCATCGTACTTGTACACGCTGACGGTGCTGTCCATGCCGGCGCCCACAGCTTTCTTATCCGACAGCCACTTGGCTGCCTTGAGGCTCGTTATCCGTCCGCCATTGTTTGGTGCTTCCGAAGTTGCCAGAACGTCACCCGAAGTATTCCACACCCTCAACAAGCCGTCATAGCTCGCAGTGAGTATTCTCTCCTGCCCGACCTGTACACTTCCTCCAGCCAACGATGATTGCGACAGCACGTCTACCGCAGAAACCCAGTCGTCATGTTCGAAGCTCGTGACGTTAAGCGGTGGGACGAGTGCTCTTGTGTACTCGACGTTTAGAGTTGTCTCGGCGTTGATGCCATTCTTGGTCAGGAACTCGTCGACGGTCGTGCGCAGGAATTGTCCATTGATCAAGATGTCGAACGGTATGCGGTCTTCGTCGCGCTGAAGGAGATCGTTGATGAGGGTCGAGATGCCATGTCGCTTGACGCCTATAGGAGATTGTTAGCCTCTGCGGTCCTTGCGACAGCTTCTAGTCTGTTGTCGCACTCACTGGTCTGGATGAGTAGCGTCCGGTCGCCTTCCGCAATGTGTAGGCTCGGGTCCCGGGTGCTGAAGCGGGCAGTCACACGCGTCTCGGATGCAGAGTTGTCCATGGTGATCTTAAGCGGGTGGGAAGCTGTCGCGATGAGTTGGGCGTTGCGCTCGTTGGACAGCAGATCTCGAACTTTTTTGTAAGAAGGCTAGCGCGGGCAGCTCAGCCAGTCGGCGTCGAGGAAACTCCGTCGCACGTGATCGTGTCCCTCACTGCCGTCCACATCATCAATGTGCTGAACAATATTGACCAATGAAAGGCTAACGTGGCGTTGAATCATGGCTGGCCAACGTACCCGCGTTGACTGTCATTATTTGGCTGTCGTATTTTGCACTACACAGTACGATGGCGACCTATTGCATACTCGTCCTCCTAATCTCAGCAATGGCCCGTCTCCGATGATCGCTAGGCGCGAACAGCGCCTCAATCAATCCTACCACCTCCTCACCCTCCATCTCCAGTTTCAACTCGCCGTTGGTCCAGAAGTACTTGATGTCCGCAAGACTGCTGTCCAAGATCTCGGCCAAATACTGAAACTTGAACCAATTTGGGGTGTATATGCTCGCCATGTCTCTTACCTCTCCGTTGTCGTCAGTTGTTTGGAAGTGCTGTGACAACGTAGCCAGAGATGTGCAGTAGCTGTGCAGCTTCTTCGATTCGTCCTCCGCGATGTCGGCCATGTCTTCTACGTCGTTAACGATCTTTGTAAGCGCTGTGGAGACCAGACTGCCGAGTGACTGCATCAAAGCGCTATGTGAGAGGACATTCTGCCATTGACGCTTCACGTCGCCAATGCGATCGATGGTTGTTGCAATGGCGTCGTCGCATACGGTGGCAAAAGGCACATTGGTGCACCCCTGGAAGCCTTGAGCATCTTCCAGGTGGTCTCTGATGATCTGCCTTTGCGATTCCATCTCTCGACCATATGCGCGCTTGCCAAACCCATCAATAGTCTTGATGTCTGCATCAAGCTTGGGCTTTAACCGGAAAGACGCTTGAAGGTGTTGTGGCAATGTTGACGTGTTGTCTTTCTCGGTCTGTTCCCGTAGGAGATTGCGAAGCTGGTCTGAGAGTCGTTGGCAGTCGTTGTAGATGAGCATGTTACCAGCGACGTCATTAGCATAGTGTATGGCTGCAGTTGCTCGATACATGGCTAGGAGGAGACTGGGAATGGCGAACAGACCTCCGCTAGCAGGCGCAATGGCTGACGTTACCAGCTCAGGTGTGTTAACAGTGTCGACGTCAGCTACGACTTGCATGATGAGTTCGATGATCGAGTCTGGCATGGCTGTGACGGTGTATGTTTCCCGTAAGGTGACTTCTTGCTCTTTTGGCGGTTTCGAGGCCGCTGACTTTCCGTTCACCTTCGGTGTCGCTGGTTCCTTCGCTGGCGTCAAGGTTGTTGCAGGAGTGATTTTGTCATTCTCGTCGTCCCAGTCTGCACCCCAGTCGTCGGCATCTTCGTTCTCTGTAGGCTTATCGGCCTGTGCGAAGCTCTGATGCTTCTCGTCCGTGGGAACTTCTTCGTCTTCCTCGCCCCATGCACTCATGTCCTCCTCTTCGGTCATTTGAGCAGTACTTTCTTCTGTTTTAGGCGCAGACTCCTCGTCACCCCACTCAGCACCCCAGTCATCTTCTTGTTCGTCATGCCCTGCATGTAGCGCATCGCCCTTGGTGACCACTTGTGTCTCGACCCGTTCCACAGACTTCTTCTCCTTAACCCTCTTGGAAAATACCAATTGTACCTTAGTGATCGCGGCTTCCTTCTGCTTTGCGAGCCAAATCTCAGCCGATTTATCTACCCATTCTGTCAACCGGTTCTGCTCAGACCAGCCGAGCTCGTCGAGATACTCGACCAGACCAAGTACATAAGACAGCGTCTCTTGGAATGCAGGCACGCCGTTCGTCGACGTGGGTACGGCGGGAAGAAGCAGGTTATTGATGAGTCGCGTCGCCATGACAGGAACCAACTTCGATGACAGAGGGACGGTAACGCTGGGAGGAAGGCGGGTACTGAGGTACTCGGCTATTGATTGTATGTCCTCTAGCGCTATTTTGATGCTTCCATCATTGATTTGCCCAGCAAGCTGAATGTCATCGCCATTGATCTCGAACGCCGATAAGACTTTGTCTGTGCCCATGACGAGGCGCGGAGAGATGATGACGCGGTCCAGGTCGCGACAGAAGCGGGAGATGAAGCCGTCCAGTAGGCCTAACTTTTCCAGAGCCGCGATAACGGCGTTGATGTCCACTATCGATTCGCGCTGAATCGTCTCGCTCAGGGAGATCTTGTGGTGGGTGGCATCGACCGCTACCAGCCCGTTCCATGATTCTGTCACGTTCTCGACAATGGCTTTCTTCAACTGGTCCTCTTTTGTCCTCAAAGCGCTCACTGCCCGCGTTGTCTCGAAGGGACCCAAGGTCTTGAATGCGCCGTCTGCATCCTCTAGTCTTTCCAAGGCGTGTATGACATGTCCATGAACCGCCGCGTCTTGCGCCGAGTCAAGAACATTGGAGATGTCGCGGAGCTGCTCGATCACTCGCGCGAGGTTGTCATTGTATGCAATCTCAGTTTGGAGAAGGCCAACCTTGCTCGCCGCGTCCTGAATATGTGCCGTGGTGGTCCTGCCTTCCTCCGCCTGCTTCACAATGTCCTTGGCGGTATTCTGGGAACGTTTGATGTCGTCTTGTAGCTTTCGGGCTTGGGCTATCCAGCCATCGACGTCGGAGGCAGCTTCGCGGGAGATTTGTCGGATCTCATTCTACGTCTGATCGTTAGCTGAGTGAAGAGAAAAAATTGAAACGCCACGTACCTTTGTATCTTCTTTTGCCCTACCAACGACCTCTAGTAGCTTGGGTAGCGCACTCGCGGGGACTGTTGCAGATGCCACATGTTCGTCCTGTGGAAATCCTCCATGCTCGACCGACTGCAGTATTGCATCGCCAAGCTTCTCAGCTGAGACTTGCGACGGCATTGAGGTTATGGTGGATTGATCATATCCGCAAACGCAAGGAATGGGGGTGTGCCCTCTGGTTGCAATGTAGCTGTTGCCAACATTCAATCATTATCGATCGACGTAATGACGAGGTCTGTGCGTCCATGTACCATGCACCATCGTTCACAGTGCCCCGCCACTACGAATGCGCATTGCGACCCCGCCACAGCCAGAGTCTGCAGAACGCCAAAGATCTGTCAGTAGCTTACCACTACCCGTCTTAGTCATTTCACCTTTACAGCGCGCTGCTAGAGGCAAACAGTGTCACAAACGCTGCGACCAACACTCACTCGCGATCGCACACCACGCCTGTCCGGCCCCATCCCCCATCATCCACCATTCCACCTTTCTGGAGGATCCTGATCGCATTCCGACTCTTCACGAGGTAAGTTGGTGCTAATGTGACATTCGATTATATTTCAAATTGCATTTCCTATAGTCGCCTGCATTGGAAGACACTGTCTTCCGACAGGAAAATCAGAAATACGGATGAGCTTGTATCTATTGTGGCAACCTCCCACATTCCATGCCGAAGTCGGTGATTCAAAACTACGGATGCATTCGTACTGTATGCAGCAGTTATGAGTGGAGATTTCAGGCTGAAGAATATGTACGGTGGCTGAGACTGACGGTACAATAGTAGTGGTAGTGCGGATTCGGCAGTCAACAAAGCGGCCTCGCCCAACCAACAATCACCACCTTACTTTTTGGAAAGTGACACGATCTTGCTTCAAACCCCATATTTGTTCGGCGAAATGGGCTCCATTCAGCAGGAATCTCACTTCAAGAAGATTCAAAACTTCAAGGCCGATTACGCAGATGCAACATTCACACAGTACGAGTCCCAACGGACAGGTTTGCGAGTGGTAGTCGTCGACCGCAAAGGCCCCAAAGTGTATGGCAATTTCGCCGTAGCAACAGAGATTCACGATGACTCGGGCTCCCGTGAGTTCACAGAGATACATTGACTAAATGCGACTGACTGTCCTCAGCGCACACTCTGGAGCATCTGTGCTTCATGGGATCACGACAGTATCCCTTCAAGGGCGTGCTAGATAAGGTCGCGACAAGGTCGTACTCAGACACCAATGCATGGACAGACACAGCCGAGACAGTATACACCTTGTCCACCGCAGGATGGGAAGGATTTGCGCAGCTTCTGCCAATATACCTCGATCATCTCATCGTGCCCACGTTGACTGATGCTGGTTGCTACACAGAGGTCCATCACATTGATGGAAAGGGCGAAGACGCTGGGTGAGTGTCGGTCCATCCCCTACAATTCATCTGCTTATGAAAACAGCGTTGTTTACTCCGAAATGCAAGGGCGCGAGAACCTACAAGGTGACCTGATGGATCTACAGATGCGCCGACTACTGTACCCAGAAGGCGACGGCTATCGCTACGAGACCGGTGGTATGATGAAGGCTTTGCGCGTACTGAGCGCAGAGCGTATTCGCCAATTTCATCGAGACATGTACCAGCCAAAGAACATCAGGCTCGTGCTCATTGGTGAAGTCGATCACTCCAACCTGCTCAGCGTGTTGGACAAGTTCGAAGGCTCGATCATTGACAAGGTGCCCGCATTTGATGCGCCATTCAAGCGACCATGGGTGGAGTCGAAACGCACACCGCCACTGAGCAAGACAGTTGTCGACACCGTGGAATTTCCGGAAGAGGACGAGTCCACTGGCGAAATCCAGATTGCCTTCCTTGGACCTGAGACCATGGATGATGTGGCAGAGACCGCGATAAACACGCTACTTTCCTATCTCGCCGGCTCGTCTGTTTCCGTCTTAGTCAATACCCTGGTCGAAAAGGAGCATCTTTCAAGCATGGTCTACTTCTGGGTCAAGGGACACTATGACATGATCATCTGGTGGACCATTAGCTCCGTGGAGACAGCGAAACTGGCGGATGTCGAGAAACGCTTTTTCGAAGTCTTGGAAGAACACGCATCTAAACCGCTAGATCTGAGCTACCTCAAGGACTGTCTGCATCGCTTCGAGCGCCAGACACGCTTTGCCTCTGAGATTGGCAACGATGAATACAAGGACCAGGTAATCAAGGACCATATCTTTGGTAAGAGAGATGGGTCTGATCTTGAGGAATCAATGGGCACTCTGAACGTGTTCAAGGTTCTGGAAGAGTGGACGGAAGAGCAGTGGAGGGGCTTTTTGAAGAAGTGGATGGTTGACGCTCATCATGTCTCCATCCTCGGGAAGCCGTCATTGGCTTTGTCTGAGAAGATCAAAGCAGAAGAGGTGGCTCGTGTTAAGGCGCAGCAAGAGAAGCTCGGTGAAGAGGGCCTCAAGAAGCTGGCGGAAGACCTCAAAGCAGCTCAAGACGAGAACGACAAACCTATTCCGGAAGAGATCATCGCTGGCCTGAAGGTTCCTAGCACCGAGTCGATACATTTCTACGAGACCACCACTGCGCGATCTGGACTGGCAAAGAAGCTCGGCACGTCGGAGAACAAGATTCAGAACATCGTCGATAAAAATGAGAATGGCCTGCCGCTTTTCATCCACTTCGAAAACATACCCACCTCTTTCGTCCACTTCGGTCTTATCCTCGGAACTGCCAATCTACCTACAGAGCTCAAGCCCTTACTCGGCGTCTATCTGACCAACTTTTTCGCCACGCCAGTAATGAAGGATGGCAAACGCATCGAGTACGAAGAGATCGTGACCAAGCTCGAGCAAGACACCATCGAATACAGCATGGATCGTGGCTCCGATGTTGGCAATTCGGAGATGCTCTACATTCCCTTCGTTGCAGAGGCCGAGAAGTTTGAGACTGTGGTGATGTGGCTGAAGTCGCTGCTTGTCGATTCTGTCTTCGATGTGGAGCGCATAGTCACCGCAGTGAAGAAGATGCTGGCAGACGTCCCGGAAGAGAAACGCGACGGAAACAGCATGGCCTTCGCCGTGGATCGCATTGTTCACTACGACCCTTCCTCGTGTGTCACGGCGACGGGCACGCTCGTCAAGGCGCTGTACCTCAAGCGCACTCTGAAGCTTCTGAAGACCGAGCCACAGCAGGTTATCGACAAGCTCGAATCTCTACGGAAGCACCTTTTGACCTTCAGCAACATGCGCGTGTTGGTAACAGCAAATCTCGAGACTCTGCAGAACCCTGTCTCAACCTTCAAGCACCTTACAGACGCGTTCCCTGCCGGCCCAGATCCCAAAGTCAACCCCATCGACGACCGGAACGCCTTGCTCTCAGATGTTGGTCGTAATCCAGGTGGCACACATTACATCATTCCCATGCCCATCGACTCGTCTTTCGCCGTGCTAACATCCCGTGGACCCAAGGGACATACCAACGAGCAACTCCCAGGCCTCATGGTTGCACTGGCATATCTTGACGCCGTCGAGGGCCCAATGTGGCAATCCATCCGCGGCACTGGTCTCGCCTATGGCACCAACTTTTTCCGCGACCCGGAGACCGGCCTGCTTAAGTTCAGGATCTACAAGTCGCCCAATGCGTTCTCGGCGTACAGCAAGGCGAAGACTGTGGTGAAGGAGTACGGCGACGGTACTAGGAAGTTTGACAAGCTGGCTCTGGAGGGCGCTATCAGCTCCATTGTGCGCGAATTTGTGGACGAGCGTGCGTCTATCATTGACGCTGCGCGCAGCTCGTTCATCGATCTTGTCACGCGTAATGTCGGCAAGGACTGGCAGGACTGGGCACTGCGTGAAGTGCGCAAGGTGTCCGTGGAGGATGTGCAGAAGATCCTCCGCGATGTCGTGTCTGGCGTCTTTGTGCCAGAGAAGGCGGATCTGGTGGTTACTTGTGGCGGCATCATGACAGATGTAAGTATTGCGGATATGCGTTGTGATTGACACAAGCTGATCAATACTACAGGACTTCAAGAAGAACTTCGAAGAGGCAGGCTTCAAGCCGCAAGTCAAGCAACTGGTCGATTTCCAGAACGCGTATGGCCTGGATGGTGATGAGGATGAAGGCGATGAAGATGAGGATATGGAGAGTGGTTCGGACGATGGGAGTGAGAGCGGGAGCGAGATGGAGGAGTAGTATTGAGCAGGCTGTTCTTTGATCCGCGCGTGTGCTCAGCTTGTCCTATCGGTGACTGACAACTACAAAATGAAGACATGTCACATTGGAATGACTAGTGATGAAACCGTAAACCTTTACCAGGAGAATCAAATTTGCATTAACTGGGCATCGATCAGGCGCTGGTTACTCGGGTGACTGTCGCCCACAAAATGTGTGAGATGCGGAGTAAAAGTATCCCACGTGCCAAGATCAAGCCAAAGACGCCACCATCTCCCAGCCATAGCTCCACTGTTCAACTCCTGAGCTCAAAAGTCATACACGTTGTCCATGTAGCCGGCTTTTGTGTGTGAGTTGTCGACCGTATGGTTTTGCCCCAGCCGGCTCTCTATGAACTGAGACGTGAGGTGATCTTCTTGAACTTGAGGAACCGGGAGGATGCCTTTGCGCATGCCTAGCTTCAACATCTCTTGTTTGACATCCCAAAACTTTGCCTGGAATTCCGAGATAGCGAGGAGCTTGCGAAACGATGGCCCGTCCACTCCCCTTAGCCATACGTCCTCTATATGCGCCGCGTAGGTTCCCATGACCCTCTTCAACAGTTTCGGGACATCGTTGGTCTTGGCCTTAAGGCACCATTCCACGGTCATGACGAAGTCGTGGATGGAGAGATTGTGTGTCAGCAGGTGCAGCATGGAGCGAAGAGCGTAAGTGTCGTTGGAGGGACTGAAGGCTCATCTTGTATGGCGAAGTGCTGATAAGCGACGGGGCCAGTAGTGTCGTGGGGGAATAGTAGTATGGCGAGGGTGAGTGGTCGAGAGCAAGAGTGAGAAGATGTGGAGAGCATGTAGATCTAAGACTCGAGGCCGGTCAAAAGCAATGCCGAGCTGCGAAAGACGCTAGGCTGATTTTGGAGTCGGTGAATTAAAGATGCAGGCAAAAGTCGAGACAGTGATGACGACGTGCAGTGAGAGCTAGGGGAGAAAAAATTCCAAATAGCGGAGTGAGAGTTCGACGATGTAATGCTAGGGCATATGGATGACTGGAGACTACGATATATATTCACTAATGTTCAAATCTGTCCGCTCAAGAGTATCTACTTGTATCCCTACCCTGGGTCTGTGCCTGGCGTAGATGGTCGCCGCGCCGTTGCAGGAATGTTTATCATGGCCGCTGGCCTTAGTGAGGTCGTCTCTTGGGCTGTACTCCATACCTTTTTTTTGCAGTCCGTGATTCCATTCACGACTAACGTTACAGCACTTAGTAAACTTTGATCTGCAAGTGTTTTTCTTTGGTACCTGCAAAAGTCTTTCACTCGCTGCACCTCAGATCAGTCAGTACAACATGACATGTTGTGCTTGGCATGCGATATGCTATTGTGCATACGGCTTCGATCACATGAATAAATGGAGCTTACACCAGTTTAGTCTCCTCGCGTCTACCTGAAATATCCCTTGCCATCTCAATGCCCGATGGCTACTGCATTAATAAGTCGGTGTTTTCAGTCTTCGCCAAATCATACGCCTGCATGAACACATCATTCAGCTGTACTAGCGAGTCAAGATACCTTTTGTCCTCCTCGTCCCAACGCTGATGATTGTGGACGATTGCTGAAGTTATCAAGATGTTAGTGAGGTGTTTCTCCTCGTCCTTAGGCATCCTAGATTCCGTGGATGAAACGACCTTGTTCGCGAATGTTGCGAGGTCCAGCGGCGACACAGTCCCATGTATTAGGAGAGCATTTACTAGCTTTTCGCGCGCTATTGTCTTGAGGAATGAGGCATCGTAGACCTCGGCTAAGCTGTATATATCCAGATGGAAACTAATGGGTGTACCTAGATAGGCGAAGGACTCTTTGTTTCGACCATCAGGGAAGCGTTTGGCATGTCGAATATTTACCGCCCGACCTTTGCTTTCCAGAGTATACGATCCCCTGTAGCAGTGTTGAATAAAACGATCGACAGCTTGAGGGTGGAAGACATCCGAGATCTCAAAAGTGTTCAAGTTGGCGGGCGTTGCCGACTGATTCATACTTAGTCAGCATGAGTTATGCATTGATGAAGGATGATGTTACACTTACTCCATCTGGGTGCATCATATCCCTAAATACGCTACTGTTTCGAAGCAGTGTCATTGAGTGAACCTTCCATTTGACGCCATGGCAGCTCAAGACGATGTTCTTGCCCAATTCGGTATCCAAGCTGTATTGGCACGTTCTATAGCAATCAACAAGAGTGTCCATTCTGCGAGACAACGATAATTACTCCTGACTGATGCGATCTGAAGTTGGCAATTTCTCGCGACTATCAGTGCTCTTGAAAGCCATCAGTAGAAGGTTGCGTGGCGAGCAGTTGGTTTCGCCTTCCAGAGAAGGAGGTAACATCTGCAGAATCTCTCTCGGTTTGGTCGGAGCGGAGGCAGAAGCTGCAGAAGTAGACTTAGACGTGGCTCCGTCTGTTTTGCTTGCATTAGTCGCCATGGCTGAATACGTGAATAATCGAAGTATCTCTTGCCGGTAGCATTGATATACAGGGCAAGGGCAAGCTTGCTAAGAGTACGCTCGTGATTACGCATAACACAGATCCCATGATGGGTGGATTGTTCGCTTGCTTGATATGCTTGATACAACACGAAGATACATATCATCCGCACAATCTAACGTTCCCGCCACAGCACACAATCTTTCAAGTGCAGAGACGTTATTCGAGAAAATTTTGTACTCTTACCTTGTGTTGTTTGTGGTAGGGCAAACTCAACGTTATCAGTACGTGGGTATACGGAAGGAAAAGAGTGACTATCTCGTCTGGAGAACCTCGACGATACCGGGATCCGTATATCTCCACGCAGGCAGAGGCGGAGAAATTGGCCATCGAAGCATGTCAGCTGCTCAATAACTACCCCGGAGAGCTCGACAGCAGTGAATCAGTCCCTCCTAATAAAGGCCTAGACGCATTGCACCCAAAGCGAAAGAGGACAGAGATACGTACTTGCTATGACCCATCTATATGAGCCATAAACATAGGCAGTCATAGTAGCTGGGAGTTACTTTTACACGAGTGCAAATGTCTTCGAGTTGGTTCGTTTTGCACACACGCAGTAGATGATAGATCTGCTGAAGTCTGAACGCGAAGTACCACAGTAAGCGCCTCGCCGCCAAGCCACCCCTCCAAATCGTCGTACCCGGCTGCATAACAGGCCCCCATCACACGGCGCCAAACCTGCACCAACAACCCCCCCCCCCTCCAGCCCCGTGACCATCTCCAGCTGCGGTCCTCGTCGTTCGCAGGGCGATCCAGTGATCGATGGGAGGATCTTATCTCTTGGTTGCCGAGTTGGGAAGGTTGGGCTGCGGACGGTGGTAGTCGTATGTAGTGTGTTCGCCTTCATGTGCATTGCAATCCAGCGCAACGGTTTGTCGATTTTGGGCTGGCAATACCATACGAGGTATGGGAATTGCAGTTCTGAAGATGTAATTCGCTGACTCGTTGCAAGCTGTTTTGGTGGGAGTGAATGACGTCTTGGCGTATACGCAACCGAGGCAGAACAGTTCCAGTCCAGTCCAGTATAAACAAAAGTCTCGACATCACGAACACTTGCTCTTCACCCTTCAATCAAACTTCAATCTCCAATATCAAGTCAAATACACACCGTCACCATGGCCGCCCGCCCCCGCAACATCAACAACACCTACACCACACCATCAGCCCCATACCTCAAGCCAATCGTAATATGCGGCATCATCATGGCCCTGTCCGCACGCCGCGAAGTCATCAGCCCAGGATCGCCGTTATACGACTACGCACTGTCACGCTCAGTCAATGCTCTCAAGGCCGCGGGCTGGATTCAGAATGGGCTGTTTTATCTCCTGTTTGGCGCGCACGCGATTGAGACAGTACTGTTTATGAAGAAGTTGAGTGCGCATGGCGTTAGTGTTGCCAGCACGGCGTGGTGGAAGTGGGTTGCGACGTGCTTTGTGGGTGGGAAGTTCTGCTTTGAGTGGTTTGATAGGGTTGTTGCGAAGGGTGTTTGAGCTGAGCGACATACGGGGTTCAAGAAGATGGAAAGGTGTTTGAATGAGCCATACACGGCCCGAGACGATAAAGAGGTATCCGAATACTCCGAGATGTATTCCGCTTGTAAGATATCGCTACAATACAAAACCAACGCCAGTACCTATGCTCTTACAGATCTATCACATGTACATTGCCAACGACTAATGACTACTGTTTGCCGGGCTTCTGCGCATTCGGGCCCATTTCCTTGCTGAAGGCAAAGTACGACACTTCGAGGCTGGTGAGGGCTCGGATGCCGACGACCAGAATGAGGAAAAGGGGAAGGGCGGCAGCCATGCCCATGAAGATGCCGGGTGTGAAGTATTGGTACCGCTCGAAGAGGCCGCCTTCGCTGGTGGTGTTCGCTCGCTTGACGTGCGAGGACAGGTCGCGTTTCAGCTCTAGTTGATCGAAGTTTCCGAATGCATTCTCCATCTCGTATGGAGGGCTGTCTTGTTGCTGCGCCTTGGCGACTGATTCTTCGACGGGCGAGGTAATGTAGATGATAGTAAAGTCGTGGGGCTCGGCGGCCTGGTATACATAGTCACCGAGAAGTCCATCTACAATTGTCAGCCCTTGCTCGTGCCACGTACAGTGGTGGACGTACCCATTCTCTGCAGGTAGCGTCTTCGCTCTGCGACAGCTGCTACGGGGGGCTCGAACACGTCCCTTGACCGCACGGCGTCTGCTCCGCACTTCGACTTGATGTGCTGGACAAGCGCCTTCGCATTTACGTGGCCGACGACGTCCGGTACAGCATATCTTGTCTTAACGTCCTCGTCCTTGCCTGACATGTACTGGGCTAGTTGGGGCGATGAGTGGCCACCAGCATAGTCCGCGGCAGAGACGCCCTCTTGCTCGATGATGACGAATGATTTGGTCGGACAGTCCTTGACTGCGGCAAAGACATCACTGGTGACTTGCGACGACTCCGCGATGGCTGCATCTGCGTTGGGCAGGTTCAGGCTGCAGATGTTAGCTTCGAGACGGGAGAGCGGGTGGTAAAGCGCCTACTTCGCGGTGGAGAAGAGGAAGAAGGGCGAGGTGTTGCGGAATGCGAGCGCCGAGGGCAGCGCTGCCAGAGCGAGGGCGCCAAAGGAAGTCTTCACCATGATGGCGTGCAATGTGTTGGTGATGGGCTGCTGGTCGGGATGCTCGCCATTCGCGCGGAGCTCCAGTTGCAGCGACTTGGTCAATGCGCCGAGATGACGCTGCCGAACAATCTCCATGCACAGTCAGATCCAGAAGCGCATTCAATTGCTCCTGCGCCACTTCACTCGACGGGCCAGGCACATTTCGCCCACACGCCGGCACGGGTTTGCTTGACTCATAATCAGTCTTTTCCTTCTACACGGCTACGCTAGTCTCTCCGCGGTCTCTCAGGCATTCGTATAATATCATCGAGCGGTTGCCACTGCCCTTGCAGTTCACCACACACACATTTCACAGTGTGATTTTCTTTCACGTTCAGCAGACCATACAAATAATAGAGTCTGCAATTCTATTCTCTTACAAACACATTCTAGAGCGTCTCCAGCGCATCCCAACCTATAGCGGCAAGACCACCCAGCATGGCGACCGCCACTGCACAACAGCCACCAATTTCGGCACCGGGTGACGCCGCAAGAGGCTCCCAGAGACGGCGACGACCAGCACGTCCGCGTAACCCAAATGCACCGGCAAACCAGCAGGAGGAGGGCCAAGCACAGGCTCAGTCGCAAAGAGGAGGAGGGCACAGCGGGCGTGGGCGCGGCCGAGGGCGGGGAGGGGCCAATGATGCTGCGCGGGCTCCAGCACCAGCTGCTCCAGACAACGTACAAGTAGAGACGCCAGCATCGAGAGGCGCAAGAGGCGGACGAGGGCGTGGACGAGGACCGAGGTTTGGGCCACGAATGGCGGCTGGTGGCCGACAGTTTGGTGGACAGTTGACAGCAGAGGAAGACGCCGCCTCAGCATCGTCGAGCCTGCAGGCAGACGCCCCAGCCTTCCAACCAGGCCAGCCGATTGCCCCACGCAAGCCACGAGCACCGCGCGAGAAGAAGCCTCAAGCACCCAAATCGAGTGCACCCGACATTGCGACAAGAACACATGAAGACATAGACAACGGTCACTACGAATGCGCTATTTGTACTGAGGAGGTCAAGAGGCACTCACGGGGCGTTTGGTCGTGCAGGACATGCTGGACTGTCTTCCACCTCGGCTGCATTAAGAAGTGGTCGACGAACGAGGGCTCCGCTGCTGCCCGTCAGCAAGCTCAAGATGGCGAGACACCTCCTCCTAGGCAATGGCGGTGTCCTGGATGCAATCTGCCCAAGGACACATTACCTAAGAACTTCCACTGCTGGTGCGAGAAAGAACTGGACCCTAAAGCTCTGCCTGGATTGCCGCCCTTCTCTTGCGGTCAGACTTGCGCCCGTCCTCGCGTCCTACCAAAGAGCTGCCCGCATCCGTGCCCCGTCACTTGTCATGCTGGACCATGCCCGCCTTGCGGTATGATGGGGCCTACAAAGTCTTGCTTTTGTGGCAAGAAGTCGACGACGCGACGCTGCCTGGACACCGATTACGAACATGGGTGGGGATGTGGCGAAGTCTGTGGAGAAGTCATGGCTTGTGGAGAGCACCGCTGCTCACGCCCTTGCCACGATGGTCCCTGTGGGCAGTGCGAGGTTCGCGTACCTGAGCGATGCTATTGCGGTCAAATTCAAAAGGACATCTTGTGTCACGATAGGGAGGAAGAGAAGAAGAGCAGCCAGTCGCATGTTGCGGCGGATGGCAGCATTGCTACAGAGGAGTGGACTGGTACATTCGAGTGCCCGAACACCTGCACGCGGTTCTTCGACTGCAACAAGCATGCTTGCGAAAAGTCCTGCCACCCGCAAGATGCCAGCTCAGCTCATTGCCCACGATCGCCCGACGTGGTATCTCACTGTCCATGCGGCAAGACCCTTCTAAGCCACATGTCAGATACCTCTCGAACGTCCTGCGAAGATCCTATACAAAATTGCAATAAGCCATGCCACAAGACGCTGGAATGTGGTCATTTGTGCGAACAGCTCTGTCATCAGGGAGACTGCTCTTCCTGCTTTCAGAAAGTAACAATAACCTGTAGATGTGGACGGACTACTTCACCCACTATCTGCCACCAAGGAACGGAGGAGCCTCCACAGTGCATGCGTATTTGTCGAACCTCACTTAATTGTGGGCGCCACGAATGCGGCGAGCGTTGCTGTGCTGGAGAGCGTAAAGCCGCCGAGCGACAGGCCAATCGTCGTAAAGCTCGACCTCTAGATGCAGCGCCGCGTCGCCCTGGTGATAACTTCGAAGCTGAGCATATTTGTACTCGGAGCTGTGGTCGCCAGTTGAAGTGCGGCAATGCAGACCATCGATGTCAAGAGCTTTGTCACAGGGGCCCATGCGGTTCATGCAGAGAAGCCATCTTCGAAGAGCTTAGCTGCAACTGCGGCCGAACCGTTCTGCAGCCTCCGCTACCGTGCGGCACTGTGCCACCACCATGTCGCTTTGCTTGCGAGCGACCCAAGGCTTGTGGCCATCCGCAAATGAACCACAACTGTCATGGCGATGAAGAGAGCTGCCCCAAGTGTCCGTTCCTTACCACGAAGCCATGCCTTTGCGGCAAGAACGTACTGAAGAACCAACCTTGCTGGCTATCTGACGTCCGTTGCGGTGACATCTGTGGAAAGACACTTCGATGCGGCACCCACAAATGTCAGAAGCAATGCCATCGCCCCGGGGAGTGCGAGGAACCTTGTAGGCAGCCTTGTGGCAAGGAGCTCAGCACCTGTGGCCATCCTTGTATGGCTCCATGCCACTTCCCAGACTCGTGCAAAGAAGAAAAGCCTTGCCAACACAAGATCTTTGTCACTTGCGAGTGTCAACGGATCAAGCACGAGACGAAGTGTGCAGCCTCCAGGCAAGGTGAGGGCAACTCGAAGAAAATCTTGAAGTGCGACGAGGAGTGCGCGCGTCTCGAGCGAAATCACAAGCTGGCTCTTGCTCTGAACGTGGATCCCGAGCACCAGAGCGATCACATACCATACTCCGACGCAACGATGAACATGTATCAGCAGAACTCGACTTGGGCTGCGACGCAAGAGAAGCAGCTGAGACTGTTCGCTGCTGATCCGGAAGCAAAGCGCCTCAGATTCAAGCCGATGCAGAGACAGCAGCGAGCATTCGTGCATTCCCTGGCAGCAGACTTCGGCTTCGACACAGAGAGCATGGACCCAGAACCACACCGTCACGTTGCCATCTTCAAGACTCCTCGCTTCGTCATGGCGCCTATGAAGACTCTAGCAGAGTGTGCACGCACCCGCTTGGTAAATCGCCCTGTGCCTGTGGCCGCCGCGCCAGCTACCATTGTGCGGGCTAAGCCAAGCAACACAACCGGCGACCCATATAACGCTTTCCTGGTCACCAACCCACGTTTTGCTTTGACCATTGAAGAAGTCAACACCGTCATTAAGAGCGTGCTGGCTACGGCTTTATTCCGATTAGAGCTCGAGGTCAACTTCCTCCCCAACGAAGCCGTCTCCCTCAAGCCACCTCTAGTAGCTCGACTCAACATGGAGGAGCGTGAGATGCAAAAACTCCTCGAATCCATCCAGGAGCCCCTGTCACAAGCCTTCAACACCCAGAAGATCGGCAAGGTACAGCTCGCGCGCCTAGACTCATCATTGAACATCCTCCGCAAAGAATCAGACATCGGACCCGGCTCTGGCTGGAGCCAAGTCGCAGCAGGAGCGCGCAGCATTCCATCGCGCCAAGCTCCTCAGGGCACAATGTTCGGCAACAAGGGCGGCTTCGCTGTCTTGAGCCTAAGCAGCACGAAGAAGAAGAAGGCTAAGCCGGTGGAGGTGGTCGAAGATTGGGAGGCGGCGGAGGAACAAGAGGAGCAGAAGGAGAAGCAGACTAGTGGTGGGAATAGTGCGGTTGTGAGCGAGAGTGAGGAGGGTGTGTCGTCGAGACCGCGGAGCGTTGTTGCTGAGGGTGAAGCTGAGGAGGTGCCTGTTTCGATGACGCCGGGTACGGGGCGGTGGGCGGACATGGATGATGAGTGAGAATATTGAGAGTGGTGATCTAGTAGTGTATGTGCTGCACCGTCACGCACTTGTAAAAAACGGCTTATTCCAACGCCTATGGTCCGAGGTACTCAGATGCTACGGGGAGGAAAAGTCACGGATGCAACACAATACAGCTCTATATGTGCAAAAGACGCAGCTCTACGTCAGCTTACCCTTCTCGAATATGTATTCAACCTTCACTCCGATGCCTCGAAACCCATTAATCGAAGCACTTCAACTTTCACGGCCCAGCAACAATCTCTTTCACATGCTGCTTTTCATTCTCCGTGTACTAGCGCCAAAGGCACATTTAATCCCACGCAACCACCCAGTGCGCCGATCCACATCGTGAGATACTCAACTTCAGTAACTTGCCTATCACCTACGCTCGCAGCCATCACGTCCGCCGTGTGGCACGGGTGTATGAAGAAAACTGGACGACTGGTGACGGGATGGTCCTGGATTGATAGACCTCCAATTACGCCTCCGCTTTCTGTTTGCGGTGTGAAGTGCGGGGGGATCAAGTGTTCGTATAGAGTTTTCATGGTTGGTGGGTAGCGGTGGAGGGAGTCTTGGATGTGGAAGTAGAGGACTGGGACGCGGTAGGTGGGGGAGAGGAGGATATCGTAGTGGATGAGGGAGGGTAGGGGGGTGGGTTGGAGTGCGGCGTCATCTTGTTCCTCGTGCTCGTCGTTGATCTCGTCTTCTTCGTCCTCGTGCTCGGCCTTTTTTGTAGCACCTACATTGTGTTGTAGTAGCCTCGTGACGCTCAGGTATGTGGTGTCATGGTGACGGACTAGCTCGACTTCTTGCCAGTCCTTTTGCATGTGACCGCGCTGATGGAATACATTGCTTAGATTCTTGCAGGCCGCTTCGAATTCTGACGTCGTAAGGCTTGGAAATGCGGACAAGTGCCCACTCATTGGGATGTTGACTTGGAAGGACCGAATGAAGAACCCCAAGGTGCGGGGAAACAATTTCGATTTCGGTTCCTGCTGATGTGTGCTTGGAGGGTGAGTTCCCGAAGATACAATGTCAGACTAACCACCGTTGGCTCGTTTGTAAGCCAAGGCAGAGGAGCGTGTAGATAAGTCTCAGCACTAAGTGGTCAATTGGGCGCGGCTCTGTTGGCCGATCATGTCATGTCATGTCAGCGGAAAGGTACAAGGTCAAGGTGCGGCGATCGAGTGGGTCACGGCTTGTTTTTCCCCGGACTTAGGTATATCTTGGCGCCTCGCAACTGCCTGGACCGCTCAAGGCATCTCAACACGGCGGACTGGCCCCGACACCTCCGCGACGCCATCTCTCACTCACTGGGGCCATCTCATCTCCCTCGCTGCCTTGCGCGACCTCCCAGCACTGATCCACCTCCGTCTCGACCGCTCCGCTGCGCCATTCGCGTTAATCAAGATCAAGATGCCGGCCCAGACGGAGAAAAGTCAGCTCAAGCGCGGTCGTGTATGTGCACATTGAGTTGCTGCGGTGTTGTGAGGGAATTGTTCGCTGACCAATCTCCCAATGACAGCATTCACAAGGCGAGCAAATCGACCCCAAGAAGGCACGCCATGCCCGCCTGTCGCCACCTGCCAGCCGTCTGAAGCAGGGACCGCTGCCGTCGCCCGTCACCCACAAGGAGTCGACCGCCTCTGATGACTTCAAGGAGGGCACCGTGACCCCACCACCCCAGAACGGCCGCCAGGCACCCAACTCACAAGCCTTCCGCAGCCCGAACGGCATCTCTTCGCCGGCGTCAGACACGCAGCCGTTCTCACAGTTCGTCTACCCACCGAACAACCGCACATATGCCGTCGAGGACGAGGAAGGCGAGGAGGTATGGGGCTACCTCGTACCCATGACCGATGCGTCCGGTAAGGTCCTGGTTCTGCGGCGACGGGAAGCATGCCCCGTGTCAGCAAACATGGTGGGTCGGACTCACGGCTGCAAAAGGGTCGACAAAGACGAATACAAGCGCCAGGAGGAGGAGTACGAGAAGGAGAAGCAGGAGAAGGGCATCACTGCTGGTGGCTACCTGATTGGTCGTCATCGCGAGTGCGACCGTATCCTCGAGTCGCCCACCGTATCGAACCGACACTGCCTGCTGTTCACGGAGAAGAAGGCTGGAGACGTCGTCGCCGTGCTCGAGGATCTTTCTGGAAATGGCACGTTCGTCAACGACACCATCGTTGGTCGCAACAAGCGCCGTGTGTTGCAGGAGGGCGACGAAATTGCCATTCTCGAAGAGGCTCGCTACGTCTTTCGATACCCGCTCATACGGAACACCCACCAGTTCCGTCAGCAGTACACCATCCAGCAGCAGCTGGGCAAGGGCCACTTTGCTTCAGTCTACCTCTGTGTTGAGAAGACCACGGGCATGCGGTACGCCGTCAAGAAGTTTGAGAAGCGGACGGGACCTGGCGAGAAGTCAAAAGTCGAGGGGCTGCAGCAGGAGATTGCTGTCCTGATGGGCATCAGCCACCCCGCCCTGTTATGCCTCAAAGACACATTCGACGAAGATGACGGGGTCTATCTCATTCTTGAGCTGGCCACCGAGGGCGAGCTCTTCAACTGGATAGTCATGAAGCAGAAGTTGACCGAGACCGAAGCACGCAAGGTCTTCGTGCAGCTTTTCCAGGCAGTGAAGTATCTGGTAGGTACACACCATGTTCTTGGCGGGGCGTTACTAACGATTGCCAGCACGAACGCAACATCGTACATCGTGACATCAAGCCGGAGAACATATTGCTCACGGACAAAGATCTGAATGTCAAGCTTGCTGACTTTGGTCTTGCGAAGATCATCGGTGAAGAGTCCTTCACGACCACTCTGTGTGGAACACCTTCATGTACGTCCTTACCTATCACATCTTAACGAGGAAAGCTAACAGGTCAGACGTCGCACCTGAGATTCTAGAAAATTCAAACCACCGCCGATACACGCGAGCTGTCGACGTCTGGTCACTAGGCGTAGTGCTATACATCTGCCTGTGCGGCTTTCCACCGTTCTCAGATGAGCTCTATAGCGCAGAGAATCCCTACACATTGTCTCAGCAAATCAAGAGTGGTCGATTCGACTACCCATCGCCGTACTGGGACTCTGTCGGCGACCCTGCGCTTGATCTCATCGACCGCATGCTCACCGTCGACGTGGAGCAGCGGATTAGCATCGACGAGTGTCTTGAGCATCCCTGGACGACAAAGGGGGCGATCAGCCTGAACGACAGCACAGACGGTCTGACGGGCGCCATCTCGAAACTCGACTTCACAAAGCGAAAGGTGCAACGCGAACGCACCATGCTGAGTGACATCAACGACATCAAGGTCACTCAAGTTATCCAGGACCCAGAGGGACAGAACGCTGTCAAGGTGTGGGAGAAGAACGCGAATCAGAAAGTCGCCATGCCACAAATGACGCAAGAGACGCGACCGAACGACGCACGAGCGCCGAACGAGTTCATTCAGATGGGCGGCAAGGGCGACGAGACACTCTATTCAGAAGAGGAGGGGGGCTCGAGATACGTACCGGAGCAAAGTCTTGGGTCATCGGCTCCTAAGAGCGAGTAAAGGCGTATTGTACTTGAGGTGTGTGCCTGATACCTTGTTCATTTGGGCGCCAGGGCTATATTTGTAATGGGAGAGTGTATTTGGGGCCAGCGGGATTTTGTAAGATATTGGCGTACTGCGAGCGATGCCAGTCAAGGTCCCGGTACAAGGGGTATCAATGGCGTCCGCGTTACAAGTCGATATGGAGTATTGCAAGGAGACATTCAGGAGAATCCCTACGGCCTCAGCTTCACCTTCTAGCTCGCCTAGGTCCTCGCGTATGTCCTCGGCGGCTTCTCCATTCTGGTTCTCGGGAACTTCATCATGGTACTGGTCATGGTCCATAGCGTGACATCGCTCCTATCGCTCATGATCGCTACGGATCTTGTGGACGTTGCGCTGTCCAGCTTCCTCATCCTTGGCATCTTCCTGGTGCTGAAGGCATACGACGTTCGCGCATCGTTCGAGCTATGTTACAAATCATGCCACGAGCATCTTGCGAATGATTTTGATCATATCATCAATATGACTTCCCAGCTGAAGATAACTTACCCTTATTGAAAAACGCGATATCGCTCTTCAAAGCGACAAGCGGTCAAACCATGCAGATTAGTCATCGAATATACTTCAATTTTAAACCCAACTCAACTCCCTGACAGTCTTCCAAATCCTTCAGCTTCCACTGCGTCGCCGTCTTTATTCTATACTCTTTCAGACTCATTCCCCGCAACATGCAACCCACCCCACCCCCATCCCTCCGCGCCCTCCCCCAAGAACTCCAAGACCTCATCTACCATCACCTCTGGACCCACTCCCCCATCCTCTGGCTCAAGCACTTCACTCCCCGCGCCGCTATCGCAATCACATACCACCACGCACCAGGCACTCCATCCTACAACGAGCGCGGCCTGCCGCGCTGGCTCCTCACCAACAACAATATCCTTGCCAGCGGCCTCACGCAATTGAAGCGTCACGCAAGCTGGAGCTGGTTCGCAGCCGCGTACGATGTTCCAGGGCGCGCGAACACGCTGGGTGGTGCGTGCGCGGCGCGGAATTGCACGATTAGCGATTTGAAGTATTTGCAGCGCGAGGGCGAGACAAGAAGTCATTGTGTGCAGCGCGTTGAACATCCAGGCGCGGGCCTAGCATCGCTTTTCACGCGTAATCTCCAACTTTTAACGCTCGGACTCGGCGCGCATGTATCGGTACACGATACATATCGTCTCGACATCGCGCGCTTCGGGAACGCTGGGCTACATCTCAAGTCATTGCGCGTAACACTATTGCTGTTTTTGAAAGGGGAAGCCGAGGCGCAGGAGCGGGAAGATGCTTTTGTTAGGTTTTTTGAACATGCGGAGAGGGAGGTGCAGGAAGTGGGCAGGGCGTGGCTGAGGGGTGAGAAGAGGGAATGGGGGCTGTATGTCAATGCTATGTTGCCGCGGGGGGTTGTGGGTGAGAGGTATGATGGGGTAGAGATGAGGGCTGGGACTGGGAGGAGGAGGCATTATAGGATGGTGTTTAGAGTGGCTGGAGTGGAGGAATGAGGGGTTTTCCAACGTGTGTGTTGGCATTTGTTGAGTTAATTGACGACGTTGCACGATTCCTCCGTGCTGGGACAAATTTCCCGCCTGATGGACGTGGCGTTGAGATGCTCGGAGACTGTGGCCAACAGCCCCGCATCACCCAAAGCCCCACGTACCTGCATGACTTGTACCTGACTATCTTGCGCCTCTTTGCGCATCTAACGCGTTCCAGACCTTTGGAGAGGCTTGGCTCTGTGTTCAGGGTCTTCTGAGTTCACGGCGATGACATTTTGCTGGTCGTGAGCCTTCCGCATGATAGTTGTATAATTCGATCATAATCTGTTCATTGGATATCACTAAGCAGCCGCCAACACCGGTGCTGAATATCGATGTCATCCAGATGATAGATGACCAAGAACGACGAGCAGAAACCAACGGAAACCCATATCCGTGAGTGGTAGTAACGACCCATGACTCAAGACCCATAAAGAAATGTAGTTGGACATGAAAATCCTGTACGGGGCGAACGTTGTACACCACTGACGCCACCCGAAACAAAAGCAAAGAAGAGGGATTCGATGCGCTGCATTTCGATCGCCGATGGTCAGCGTTGAAATCATGAACCGGGATCGGCGCGCCTGTCGTCGTCGTTGTCGAAACGTTTGGCCTTTTGCCCCTTTGAAAAGTATATTTGACACCTTAACATTCAGTCATCAGCATCGTATTCAGCTTGATTGCCCCTCTCCTTGCCGTCTTTACGGATTGGGATCTTGATACCCTGAGATGCGAGACACTTGCTCAAGGGCGTAGACTCGACAACACCAGGGAACTTCTTGGCCGAGTAGACGGTGAAGGGCTCGGAGAAGGCGGTAGCAAGCACCGGGCATTTGCCCTGCGAGACGCCGTTGGTTCCCTGACCCAGGCCAATGTCACTCATAGTGAACTTGAGGCGGAAGGTCCCCTCGGTGCGCACTGACAAGTCTTGCAGGACGAACCAGAAGCCAGGCTTGTTGTCCAGGTCGTTGAGGCGGCATGCGTTGACAGCGTTCATGCCGATGAGATTTCGGGTGTAGTGCTGGTTGGGCAAGGGAGAAGTTATGCCAATAAGACCGCTGGGATAGCTGTAACCACCAGCGCTGTACTGTGTAGCATAGGCGGCGTGGGTCGGCATGGCATGTTGCTGGCCATAGGCTTGGATTTGTTGACTGGTCCACTGGCTGCCTGGTGGGGGAGGCATGAACAGCCGTTCCGGTGGCGGTGGGTACGATGCAACAGTACTGCTGGATATTGACACGGTAGGCGACGCGCTGCTATGTCTGACAAGATTCACTGCTTGTGTGCAGTCCTCGTTCCAGAGATCGACTTGAAGGATACAGAAGGTACTATCGACTTTTTCGATCTCGATCTCCGAGCCCGTGTCGTCGCTTACTACTATCAAGCGCACGCATGGTGGAGGGGTGATGGGCCGCCGATCTTTGTCGCCAAATCCGCACATTCGGGCCCTGATAGGTTGCTGCTCGACCGAGAGTCTGTACCTGTTGCCGTTCTTGACGCCCACATATGGCATGTCGTTTCTTGCGTGCTGCGGACGTTGGTGTTGGTGTTGTAGAAGCTGTTGTGACTGATGTACCGGCTGGGCATATTGGACGGCATGAAGCGGTGGCTGATGCTGGGGCAGCTGGTGCTGCGGATGGGGATGCGGATGTTCCATGATCGGATTTTGGAGAATGTATTTGCGATGATATAATGTTGGACTGTGTGGATGTGAAAGAAAACGCAGTCTGGAGTGAAAGCGGAAAGATGTTTCGGCCTAGCCTTTCGCCAAGGTGAGGCTAGGTAACCCCGCGCCCCGAACGGGAGGAGCCGAAAGGCTTCCCCTTCTACGGTACAGACCCGTGCGCCTTCTCCGCTTGCCCAATAACACGACACCCAGCGCTTTAGTACGCCAGACTTTGCTCAGAGCCGCGCAACTTGTTGAAAAACAATGTTTGCTAGTGAATCCGATGATTAGGCATCTGTATCTCTTGCCAACTTCATTCACATCTGTCATAGTACAGATCGGATTCAGCATTGCAATAATTGCTCGTGATGGTCACACAGTACTACTGGACCACGATCGAGGTGTTGCATTGCTGTAGCCAGTAACGTAATGCGTTTGTGTTATTTCTGATTGCTTCTTGTTGCTTATTCTTCTCAATGGGCTGGCCGAAGCACAACAGCATGAAGTATCTCGCGGAGCGTCTCAAGAATTGCCCGGAATAGTCGTCAGGTCGCGAGTGTGTAGCTCGGAATGATTTGTAGATATCTCATTTTCATCTTTCAGTGATTTACATAGAACTCAGCAGTGCTTGCTGCTCGTTCGCCACAAAGAAACGCGTCCTGATCCATCGGGGATTAGCCCCACTGAAATAGCGTCTTCTTCCCTTTGTTGCCCTTCTTCTTCCCGGCACCCTCGTCCTCCGCAGCAGGTGTCGTAGGGCCGCCAGCAGATGCGCCTGCCCACGGGTTGCTCACTGGCGTATTGCGCCCACTATTGTCGCGTCGAAGCCCGAGACCAGTATAGCCTGGGCTGAAGATGGTGCTGCTTGGCTTCGCCGCCGCAGGCAGAGCTGGGAATGCATCTGACGCGGGTGCCTTCTTGCTTAACGTGGTAGATGAAACGTTGCGGGACGGCAAAGGCGAGGCACGCATACTTGAAGCGCCAGAAGAAGACGCCCAAGGTGTTTGGCCGGGCTTTGCACCGATGCGACCGCCAGATGCTGGTGGGAGGGCAGGGAATGGGTTACTGGACGTTGGTGATGACCAGCTAGCCTTCTGGTTGGCTGTTGATCGTGAGGACTGTGCAGTCGAGCTCTTCAGCTTCAATACTCTCGAGCCACCATGGCCAGCAGTGGCGCCGTTCAGCGCTAGACCTGTGGATCCACCTGGTAACGAAGGATAGTCTTCGTTGATTGCTTTCCAGTCGTTCCAAGCTTTCAACAGAGCCTCGCGCTTTGCAATGATCTCGAAAATCTCGGCCAGCTCCTTAACGAGCTTCCCCAGCTCCTTGGAGTTGGTGTCGAATAGCGCAAAAAAAGCATCGATGAGCTGGGTAGCAGACATCTTGGCATTGCGATATGCTGAGATTGTGTTGCGGAATTCCTGAAGCTTCATCGCATCGTTGCGCAGCATCGTACTTGCTCGTTCTGTGACAGCGTTGTGACGAAGTGCCCTCGCTTGCTCTTGGGGTGTTTGCGGTGTGGAGCTCGCTGGAGGCGGATTGAGACTGAGATTGCCGACTCCATTTGCGAGATTTTGTGCTCCTGAGGGTCGCGAGGCCGTCACGGTTGCGGGTGCGGCTGCACTTGGCGCGGGTCTGGCTGCGAATGCCTCGCCAGGGGTAGGCGTGGATGTGAGCTGCCCACCAAAAGTTCGTGCTGTGGCAGATTGAGAGTTCTGAGCTTCCATCTGCCGCTGATATGCGAGCTCTGCTCTGCTCAAAGTTTGTGCTGATGAGGCGGGCAAAGGTTCAGCGTTGGGATCGCGCCCACGCCCACGACCTCTGCCGCCCTCTCCTCGTCTCCGGTCGTCCCGCCTGCCGCCTGACTCGGGCTCGTGTGGGGCGCGCAAATTGAATCCAGACATGTCGACTCGCCGCGCGTCCCGCAATGCGTCTTTTGTGAGGCCGTTGGGGTGAGTCTCGATCTGATGTGCTTTGAGGTCCATCTCAGAGTCGAAGACCACGAACTTCTTTTCAAGACATTCCCTGTCCGGACACAGGAAATGGTCTTTACGAAAATGAACTTCGAGCGAGTCGTAGTTGACGTAGTATTGCTGCTGCCTGCTCCCCTCACGTCGGTCGCAGATGTGGCAGCGCTCGTGCTTGTCTCGGCAGTGGGTGTACAGTTCATCGTCTCCGTAGAACCGCTGTCGGCAGAACCCACATTCAGGATGTCCTCTGAAACCACTCTGGTCTTTCGCGCCGGGATTGTCGTCGCCAAACTTCTGGTGCTTCTTGAGGTCGGCCCACGTGAACAGCTCGTGCTCATGGGTGAAGACCTTTTTGTTTCGTGTGCACAGGTCGCTATCAATCATTAGCAAGTAGTTAGATGTAAATAGATACAAAACTTACCACATGGACTTTTCATGCGCATTCTTGACGTGACGATGCAAATCTGGCCACCCTAAGCAAGCAACATCGCAGTCGCCTTCCGGGCAGTTGTACTGCAGTAGCAGACGGGTGTCCTCGAGGACCTGCGCATTCGCAAAGTGTATTCCCAGGCTGTCGTTAGACTCAACGAAGTCGGCGGAAGTAAAGTCTTCGTAGTTCTTCTCCGCCTCATCCGTGAGAATGACGTGATCCGACTCTGTTCTACAGTGCGCACAGGCTTTCGTCTTGTACAGTGCGCGCATTCGTATTGAGCAGATGTGGCATGTTCGGTGGTTGCAGGGAGCGACCGCTGTGTGCTGAATCGGCGAGGCGCAGATGAAGCACACCTCGGCGTCCGGATCGTCTGCGTCGGTTTGCGGCAGCACAAGTTTCGGCACGGTCGATGGAGCCTGGCTCTGCTCTTCCACTCCTACAGGCGCCTTGCCCTTCTCCACTGTGTGTGCTCCACGAGGGCCGTTGCCATCTCGGTGTCCCCGTCCGCGCCCGCGCCCATATGGAAAGTCGCCTCGGCCCCTTCCGCGTTGTCCTTGCTGCTCTTGTCTGTCCTCAGATCCACCATGTGCGCCTCTCCCTCGTACTCGTCCTCCTCTTCCTCGTCGCTGCGGACTCGCAGGTATTTGGGATGTTTCCTGACCTTCGTTCATTGCGCCAGTCTCCGCAGTAGATGCCATTGGCGGGGTATCGAATTTTGCTTGCTTGCGTCGGAATATGTACGGAATCGATATAGTAGTGACAGTCGTGCAAGCTGCTGATAATTACAGGTGAATGTTAGAGCAAAGAAAAGGGTGTAAGGTTGCAAGGCCTCTTTTATGGCGGGCAGCGGGCAGGCGTTTGGTGTTTCGTGAAGAAGATGACGCTGTGTGATGGTCCGTGTTCACCGCGGGCGCACTTGGGAACGTAGTTCCGATCTTACCGCCTTACCGCCTTAGAGTCATGCAGTGACTCAGGAACCGTATTCGCTTGATGACGAATAACGGTGGACGGTATGATTCGAAATGGCTCATTAATGCACAGCCTTGCGCGCGAAGTGTGACATTTCATTGTTTCTGGAACAACACATCTGAGCAAATTCGCTCGGCTTCTAGATGTGACCATCATCGCCATACATGCAGCGACCACCTCGCTCATACATCCCATCATACAGTTCACCATCTTTGACATATTTTCCCGGGCAGACCTTTGTAGTCTCATAGCTCACGCAGTCCTTGATCCTCTTCATCCCACTCGTCATCATAGACCGTCTTCAGCATCTCGGTCGTGGATGCTGGGTCGCCGCTAGACTGCTTCTTGATCCAGCCCTCCATGCTGTAGATGCGGTCGGTGACACTCTCCGCATCACTGCGAGCCTTTTGAGTTTCGGCGGCCTTCTTCTCCACTTCGACAGGGTCCTGCTCGCTGTATGCTGCTAGCTCAGTCCGCAGCTTCTCGAGCTCCTTGGTCAGGTCGGCATGCTTGGTGATCAGCGTCTTGCGATCGCCACCTGCAGGGCATCAGCAACTGACTTTGAGATGGAGATCATGTTTCACTCACCCGAGTCTTCCATGGCGTCGTCGTCTTCGGCTCGTGCCGCCCCCGCCTCGTCCACCTTCGCCTGGAGCTCCGCGACGGTGGAGTTGGCCTTGTTGAACTCGTCTTGGGCTTTGACGAGAGCAGCATCCTTGGTCTTCTTCTCGTCGCTGAGGAAGCTCCAGTACCAGTTGCCGCTGCCGATTTTCTCCACACGGATCTTGTTGTCGTCTGCGAGTGCTTGCAGATAGTCCTTCACGTGCATGCCGCTGATGGCTCCGACCTGAGGCAGTGTCTTCTCGAGCTCCTTGATGCTGTGCGCTTGTGCTGTCCTATGGAACCACGCCAGAATGGTAGCCGCCTTCTGTGCGTTGGGCTGAGTTTTGGGCGCCTGGGTGGAGTGAGGTCAGTGAGGTATATGAGAAGATTGTGAGTGGACTCATACCATGACTTGGACTGACGCGGTGAATGTTTGTAAGGTGAGAGTGATGCGTCTGATAATCGAAGAGACAAGGAAAGGGTATTGTAGAACGCGTCGGCTTGCGGTGAGGTTCTGACTGTGCGTGCCTTCCGTCCTCGGTGCGTAGACACGCTAGCGTATCTGAAGAGGGTAGGAGCGACCACGACCAGGCCTTATCTCCCTGTCTTTGACCATCAAAACATCGTCATACTCTACTCTACGAATGCCGACATGTGGTTGTGAGAAGTGAGACCGTGTGGTAGTTCAGTCTGAGTCATCGGAAGTGTCCTGCGAGCTATCACCAGAAGATAACCCCGAATCCGACTGCACGCTGGCCTGCTCTTCGAGCTCAGTATGCCCTGTCATTATGCGCTCCTCTTCTGCATCTGCTGCCTCAGTCAATGCCAGATCTCCGGTCTCGCCCAATGCCTCTCTTGCTGTTTCTTCAAGGAGGATTCCAAACGCAATCAGTGCCGTCTCGTCCATACACTTCCAGGCTTTCTCAGTCTCAGGCCCCGCAGTTCGTGAGTACAACTTGGAGACATAAGCATGCAATGCGCTCAACAGGTCGCTGCGAGGTAGTTGTTGGTCTGCAGATAGCTTCTCATGCGCGGGATAATAGTCTGTCTCCTCGTATCTGATTGGTGCGTACTTCTGTTTGAAGAGGACCTCGTCTGGTCGCAGTGGCTGTTTAGAAGCTTTGTGATCTGTGATATTGTCGATAAAACCACCCGCCGTGACTCGCCCTAGATGGCATTAGCTAGTGGTTGTGAAAGTAGTGTTCAGAGCTGTTTACCTGCTACAGCATCATACACGTTTGCCTTTGCCCTCAATGGCCTTACAGATTGTGTCTCGTCATACTCGCTCGGCGCTTCTGAAGACGGCTGCCGCAAAGTAGAATTCTGATATAGTTTCCTCTTCGTGACCATGTTGAAGTGATTGGAGGCTGACACAATGGAGACGAGTTCTTCTAAGTGCATGGATGTGGTTGCACGAATGAACGCTAACAAACGACAGCCGCGTTGCATCATACCGGTTCCCTATTGCTGCCTCTCTCGATCTCCCCAACACACTAACACCAACATTGAAATTTGAAGCATGTAGTTGCATATGAACCACCACCACCTGCTCGACCGTGCTTACGGCCACACCTCCAATGACGTCCTCATACGCGCCACGGTCTCGCGCCTCGTCTACGCGATTCAACCGTCCTCGGTGAACTTCAGCCAACACCTGCCATCTGATGATGACCCACACGAGCGCATATCGGCGCACGTTTCCGGCGTCAATACGCTGACCATCGATAAGTTCGAAGGACGGTACCTTCTTTCCGGCGGCGCAGACTCCTCAATTGTGATATGGGACCTCGAGGCGCAGACCACGGCGAGTGAGGCAGGAGAGACGCATTTGCCGCTCTCGGCCGTACACAAGACAACAGAGGAGCACAAGCTGGGCATCACGCAGATCTGCTACTACCCATTCGACTCCCTCGCGTTCCTGACCTCTTCGTACGACCACACGGTCAAGCTGTACTCCAGCGAAACGCTTGCGCCGTCCGCATCCTTCGACCTCGATGCCGTCGTATACAACATCGCTTTGTCACCCATCGCATCGCACCTACTCGTCGCATGCGCCTCCCAAGCGCCCAACGTGCGCCTCGTAGACCTCCGATCTGGCGCAAACACACACAGCCTAGCAGGCCACACGGGCGCAATTCTATCCACGGCATGGAGCCCGGTGCGCGAACACATCCTTGCGAGCGGCGCGACAGACGGCAGCGTGCGCTTCTGGGACATACGACGCAGCGTGGGCGAACTAGGCGTGCTTGATCTCGAAGACTCGACTGGCATACTAGGCAGCACCACGTCTTCGTTCTCGCGCAACGCCACGTGCGGACAAGCGCACCGAGGCCCCGTGAACGGCATCGTGTGGACGGAAGATGGACACCACTTAGTGACCTGCGGCCACGACCAGCGCATCCGCGTCTGGGACACAGACACCGGCGCCAACACGCTCGCGAACTTTGGCCCCATGGTCAAAAACAGCGGCCTCGCGCCATGCATACCCGTCCTGCCACCTGCACGGTACTTCCAGCCAGGCGCCGACGTCATGTTCTACCCCAACGAGCACGAGATCATCGCCTACGAGCTGTTCGACGGCAAGCTCGTGCGCCGCCTCCGCCGACCAGAGCAGCAGAAGCGCATCCCAGAAGTCGCGGCGAAGGGCCAGCGCAACGTGAAGGATAGAATCACATCTCTGGCGTGGCGGGCGTATGACACGGAGATGTACTCTGCACATGCGGACGGCAGTATAGCGGCGTGGAAGCCGCGCACTGAGGAAGACGCAGAGCTGGATGAGGAGGAAGAGGAAGAAAGGAGGGGGAGGGAGGAAGGGAAGAAGAGGAAAAGGGGAGTGTTGGATGAGATTTATCAGGGTCTCACGAAGAAGCAGATTACGTTTGGGAATATGGGGTTGTAGATTGGTGTAAATGTCATTGATATACCAAGGATATCCGGCAACCTTCCGTCACTGGCTGAAAATCCGAGCATCTTTCTAGTTCTATGAGGCTCTACGTTGCTGTACATGCAATGCACATCATCCACACGCACCAACCACCCTTCACGACCCACCACCAAAATTCGGTAACCGCGCAGGCACAAACTCCTCCACCCTCTCCTCACCCCTCAGCGACAACGGCCTCTTCGGCGTCGGCACCACACTCGAGTAATCCGACTCATCCACATAAAATGCACTACTATCAGGCATACTCTGCACATCCTCGACGAAAGTCGGGAACGGCGAGACTTCCGCCAGCGGAGGCGGGTGCTCACTCTCCGGCGAGCGGAGCAGCGGCGACACAGTCGACGACACGGTGCTCATTTGCACGGCGGGCTGTGGCGAGGCGGAGCGTGGCGAGCGGTTTGTTGGGGGTGTTTTGAGCTGGGATGCGAGGCCGCGCTGGAGGGCTAGGTGTTGTGCTTCGTGGCGCTTGCGTTGGATGTCGTCTTCTTCTGCTATGCGCAGGCGCTCTTCTTCCTTTTTCAAGTCGTTCATGGTAGGCATGGGCACTTCGTCGATTGTCTCTGATGTAGATCGCTGCAGGGCTGCGTCTTCGGATTTCTTGCTGGCTGACTCGCGTGTACTTCGTGACGAGACGGAGCGCGTGGAGACTTTTCTTTTGCCGGAGGGACGCTTGCTTTTGCTGGAGCTGTGCTTGTTGCTGCTTGTTTCGTCGTTCCATTGGCTGGTTGTGCGGCGCTCGAGGACAAGGGTGAATTCGTCGTCGAGTGGTACGGCGTCGTCTATCTCGTCTTCGCTGGGGAAGATGTCGCCTCTTGAGCTTAGCGAGTCGGTCGTGTGTCCTGAGGTGTGCGTGTCGCTTCTTTGCCTGCGGTGGCCTTTGTGCTCGCTCCTTTCCAGCGCATCCTCGTCGCTGTCCTCTATGAGCGGCTGTTCCTCCTCTCTACTCCTCCGTGCAGTGCCAGGGTGTTCTATGAGATCTGCCGCACTGGGCTTGTACCGCAGTCCCTTGCCGCCGATCTTGAAGGGCAGCCTGCCCAGGAAGCCGAAGTAGCTCGAGCTCGGTATGATGGTCGGATCCTGGCCTGGCACGTCTCGGGCTTGCGCCGTGCTCTTTCTCCGTGATGTGTCGTATCTCGTGTCCCGGTTCCGCTGTCCATAGCTCATCGCGTGCTGGCGGCTAGGCTGGGCTGTCGTCCCATATGTGCTCGAACTGCCTAGAAACCTGTCCAGATTGTCGCTTCCCCAACCACCAAGCAATCCATCGCTCTCGTCCTCATCCCAGTCATCGTAGAAGTCAAAGGTAGACTCGGCGCGCCCTCGTGTGGTGCGATGCCGGCGTCGGTCATTATGCGCCGGGAAGCAGGGCGCAGTACAAGTGTTGAGACATTGGGTAATCGACGAGAGGCACGGGTTTACGTAGCGCTGCGTGAAGCCGTAGAGATTCTCCTGGGCCGATTCATTCGCGTGCTCGATGTTTGACGTGAGATTCTGGAGCGTGCGGTTCCAGCGCGGGTCGTTGCGCCTGTACATGTCGACGTTACGTTGGCCGGATGGCGGCGAGGTGGAGAGTGGAGATTAGGTGTCGCAACTGTTGCGCACTTGGTCGCGACGGCGCATTGAGCTCAAAGAATTAGCATGAGCGTGTTACTGTACGGTTGAGTTGTGCAGACCGATGATGTGGTTGACATCTGGCATGCGGATGCGGCTCGGAGCTTTGGTGACGGCCCCAGCCCCCACTATTCGAAGAACAGCGACGGATCGTCCTTCACCAACACCACGCCATCACGTATGGATGCTCGACGGTCTACTTCCTACCACATATGCGATACGTTCGTTTCCTGAAGACGCCTCGAGTGGTTACCGAGAAGGGCACTTCAAAAAGGCAGATATCATGTCTAATCACCATCACTTCCGATCTGGGAGACTCTTTCCTTCCACACGATGTCAAACTGTCGGCAAAGCTGCTGTCATCAGCGCCATCAGAGGAGATACTAATGTGGCAAACGGTGCAATGGAGCGCCGGCATGCGAAGTCTGCCAGTCAACTTCCCTTTGACTAAATCTCACACAACATCGAAGCTGCGCATAAGAGTTGGCGTGGAGCCAAAATCTTCACCCGACGACTACAGCAGTCTATCAGACGAAGGAGGTTGCGGCGTGGTATCGGCTTGGAGCTCAGACTTTGCGGCGTCCGGATCAGCCGCTGCAGCCGAAAAACTTGTCGAAAGACGTTTCAGCCTCGCGAATGATAGCACAGTGAGCATCCTCGAAGAGACTGGAGAGAGCATCGCTCGGCATCTATGGTACCTCACGCCGACAATGTTGTGTCTTCAGACTTGCTGAAGATCCTAGGGATGCTGGCATCACACTATCCTGTCAGATCATAGATCTTTTGGACGAGAAGAGTGAGCTGTCGAGGGCTCTACTGAAGTCTCCACGGGTTACACAGCTTCGCGTCTTGGAATTAGGCACTGGATGTGGTATGCTTGGTATAGCCATTGCTACCGTCATCGACGGAGCAGATGTGCTCCTTACCGATCTTCCAGAAGCGCAGGAGATAGTAGAGTCCAACACCGACAGAGCTGTAGTGGGAGACTCATCACTCAGATTTCAGATGCTGGACTGGGACATCGAACTTCCAGCAAACCTTCAGTCGCCCCCCTCACAGTACGACTTGATCGTTGCGGCAGACTGCACGTACAACCCAGACAGCAGGCACGTAGATCTAACTCCAAATATTGTAGAAGCAGCTGCTAACTACGCACCAGCCCAGCACTCGTCAATACCCTTGTACGCTTAGCGAAGATCTCACCAGAGGCGAGGATCGCAATCGCTATGAAGATGCGGCATTCGAGCGAGGAAGTGTTCTTCGAACTGATGGCAACGGCTGGATTCCAGGAGACGGTCAAACTTCATTACCCTCTGCCTGGAGATGTCGAGGTTGGAGAGGAAGTTGTAAATCTCCATGTGTATCAAAATAGGCCATGAGCTAGAACATGTGAGAATCGAAGTATCGCCCAAGAACATGCCACCGAATTAACACGCAAATTTGCCCAGACTAACAAGCATTGTAGCCATCAGAAGGTGCATTCGCCTAACAGATAGCCCTGCGTCTCCACTCGTACAGCTCCAGGAGCCATACAACACCCCACTCTCACGCCCTCTTCCCTCCCCTCCTCCCTCCCTTCTTGAACCCAAACCCCATCAAAAACCCCAACCTCACTATCCCCGCAACACCAGTAATCCCAATCGCCCCCCAATCCTCCGCTCTCCACGTCCCCACACCCAACCGCCCCTGCACCTTCAACACATCATACACCGACCAAAAATACGCCACATCCACAATGAAATTAGCTGCCTCAACGATATTCCACACCTTGGCATCGTACGTGTAGCGCAGCAAGAACGCAGAAATGAAGCCAATGTTGAGCATGCCGCCGCCACGCTGCGTTAGGATCATGGCGTGTCCGATGTCTGGTGTTGGACTGGGGATGTGTGAGGAGAGGACGAGGGGCGGGTCGAAGAAGTCCATTGATGCACCCCAGAGGCAGAGAATGGGGTCGAGCCAGGTGAAGAAGAGGCGGTAGAAGAGGGGGATGCTGGAGGGGGAGGGGGTGGGTGGTGGCATTTTGGAGTTGGTGAGGATAGATTTGGTAGGGATGGTGTGGAGGTTTGAACAAGTAGTTGATAGCTTGGAGGTCCTGGTGGGTTTATGAGGTTTACGGCTGGAAGTTGTTGAGATTGGGGCACGGTTCGTAGCGTCGTTGGTGGTGGAGAGAAGGAGGGGTGCACGGTCCAGTAAGCGCGCTTGCTGCGGATGGATCGTTGGTTGCTGTTTTCAATGATTTACTTCATGCATGTACATGCGCAAGGAGTTATCAGGACTTTAGATGGAAGCAATTGCAATTGTTTTCGAGCATCAACATGATGGACAGTGAGCTCGTTTATAAACTTAAACATGCGTTGACCTCGGCAGCGCACACTCACCTCTTTACAATTTCGTGTACGAATCGCATCTACACATATATCAGCACAAATAGCTCTATTGGGGTGAATGCGACGTAGGTTGCTCGGAGAGCACAAATGTAAGAGGCAAAGCCATCTCCTTCATTGGTCTGAACTAGTTCTTTCACAGATTTACGTCTTTGAACATGTTTAAGTCAAACAGTAGCCAAACGTTTTATTTTCATGTCCTTGAATCCTCTCCGAATCGGGCCCGCGATCGATCAAATCCAGAGTGAAGACTTTCGAGGGCCTCTAGTCTATGCCAGTGAACCGCATCCAATCCCCGTTGCTGTCTTCTCGCGCGCTGTCCAGTCCGCTTGTGCGATTCGTGGTGCGTCTCACTTCATCTCTTCCACAAGGTCAGGACTGAAGAGAAGAAGACGTATTACCTAGGTAGCATGACCTCGTGATTTGAGTAAACTGAGGAGCAAGTCTAAAGATGCGCGCGACAGCACGCGCCTGCGCCACTTGAGGCTCACTACACCTGCAGCGTCACGTTTGTTTGCCCTCTTTATGGTTAGCGTCGTATCGCACTCCATTTCGAGCGCAATCATTTCTTTCTCTCACCTGCAACACCGCTCTACATGAACCTTCCACACTCCACTTCGACGTCACCAGCACTTTCCTCGTATCTACTGTGCCAGCCTTCAGCACTCACTGAACACCAAAGGCGTTGACTCAGAACTACGAAACCTTCGTCCCAATACCACCACCGCGACCCTCATCGCATTCCTTCCCAATGGATCTCATCAGACCCAGCGGAGTACCAGGACTGACTCTCACACCTGCAGAGTTTTTAGCAGCCCACACAATCGTCGACCAAACTGTCCCCGTCAACGACGAGTGTCCGATCTGTCTCGACAACTACAGTGCAGAGAATTGTTTGAGAATCACCGGCATCCCAGGCTGTACGCACCACATTGGCCAGGCATGTCTCTCGCGGCTACTTTCCAGTCGTCCAGATCAAGAGAAGAGGTGTCCGATGTGCCGCGCTACGTGGATTGCGCCTATACCTGAGCCTAGGAGACGTATCGCGTTTCCCGCTCGCGGGCGCGGACTGGTGCATGGTGTGGAAGCATCTCTGGGGCAACGAGAGCGAGACAATCCGGCTCTACCGCCCGTGCCTCTCCGTCGTACGCCCGAACTCGTTATCATCGATAGCGACTCCGACACCGAAGAAGAATACAATCGCACGGCACGTGATCATGAGAGCGTGCGAGCCCGCGCACGCACTTCAGAGCCGTCACGGGCCCAGAGGCAGGCACGCCCGTTGGCAACTCCGAGTCTCTTCCACCCTCATCTTGAAACCCATCCAACGCTGCGCCCCAACCATCCAACGCGGGTCAGCAGCCTCAGACGGCAGCCATCGGCAAGATCAAACGTCCCCTCAAATGATGGAACAGAGCGCAACAGTCTGTTCACCGGTTCCCGATTCGAAGCTCCACGTCTCGCTTCTGGCCGCCCACGTCTCAATATCAACAATCCTTGCGCGAATCCGACTAACAGCAGTCCCGAAACAGTCGTCGCTGACGATCCCGAAGTGGTGGGAGCTCCCATGCTCGAATTGAGGGCTACCAGGGTAGCTGAGCTGGATCAGCGTGAACATGAACTCGATGTTCGTGCCGCGGCGTTGAATGCGCGAGAGCTGAGGCTGAACAAGCGCGAGGAGGCCTTGAGGAACAAGGTGAGAGGCGTTATGGCTCAGGAGGAGCGTATGAATACGTTAGTGCAGCTCGCTCGCTCGCAACAGGAAGAGAAGGATGAGATGGCTAGGGTACACGCTCAGGCGTTGGAGGGACTGATGAGAGAGTAAGATCTACAAGACGGCTAGAGTACACGCTCAGGCGATGGAGACACTGATGAGGGAGTAAGATCTACGAAGAAGCTCGTAGCTTTTGGGTTATCTACGTTGGCTTTCAGTCTTCGAAGATCTGGAGAGCAAACATAATGATGTGTGGAGCCGATGGCATGCAATCCGTCATGTTCACGGATTCCTCACGTGTGATCGCGACATTGTCGTTTCACTCGTAAAGCTTAATTGATGCCGGAACGAAAGTATTGAAACCGAACTCTTGCATACGTCTTGTATTATGTCTTCGTCACGTATTGCCCTTTGGAGTTGACAATCACTCACCATAGATATTGGTGGTGATTGTCACAGCCCTACACAGCATGATATGACAGCGTGTTCTTTGTGAATTCGAGAAAGTGAAAAACCAAACTACCTGTTGGAAGGCTCACTAGTGAAAGGAAATAACGATAGCTATGAATGCATTCTGTACGATGTTGGTTGACTTGTTCTAATTGCTACGTGAGGGTGCTACGGAGGTGTACATGACCTGAGACGAATAGAGCCGAAGTAGGATCGAGTCGGCTCGTTGGGCAGCGTCGAGCTGCTGATGTCCCTACTGATACTCATGATCCGACACTACCATTATTTAGACACGTGTGATCTTCGCTCTTAGAAAACTAAAGTGGCTTTCTGCTGTGGAGGTTTGGAGACGAGCACGGTACAAGGCGACGTGGGACAGCTCAGCTTGCATCTGACCGTTTGTCACACGGAATTTGAACAGAGACCTTTTGCTGATAGTCGCGATGAGGAGAAGGAAGAGCGGTCAAACCTTAGTGGAGTCCGAGGCACACTAAGAGCGCACAGACTCACTAAAGCGCGTTCCTTCAAAATCCCCACGACGACTTCCGAAAGTTTGTGGCGTGATGAGCACTTGCCTGTACAAGCGATTGCCTTGCGGAGAGCTTACTTCAAACACTGAAGCTTTCCTGATAGACCGTCACCTCACTCCGGACGTTCGATCCCAGACACTGCTCCCTCCGTGCAACAAACAGACGCGAATGGCTCCGAAGTCCACCGCAATTACCACCACTCCATTGACGCCAACGACTGCCGGCGCTGTGTGCAGCTGAGACACTGGTACTGCTACTGCGAGCTCAACGAAGTCAAAACATGGCGACTGCCAAAAAGAAAACGTACCAATATGTAGCGACAGGGGAAGAATGTCAGCTGATCAACAAACTGCGGGACCTCGGAGATGATTCCATCCGTTTGTATGGGCGAAATCCCTTTCTCACAGCCATGAAACTGACAAGCACATAGAGAGCAAAAGCTTCGAATCACATTTGATGTCGAAGGTCGCAGGGTTCGCCGCTATGATATCGAAGCAAAGCAGATAGTCATGGAATCTGCGTTTCGGGCGTCTGAATATATGGAGTACCTACTGGACGAGCGAGGACCGGCTGATGAAGGCGTTGCTGAGATCGAGGAACAGTCCGTGGGCAATGCGCGTGCTAGCGAAGACCGAAATTCGGTTCTTGGGACTCAGGGCGTCGTCGAAGGCCATATCACCCAACAGCTCCAGCCCGAGACATGGGAGGCGTTCCGAGCGAGGAGCATTCCCTCATCCGTTAACGAGGTCATCTTCATGATGAACGAAGAAAACGTCACTAGCGATGATTCCGAAACACTGCGTAGTCGTTTCCCTGGTGTGACATTTACGTACACTTCCGTGCCATTGACGAAGCCTGGGACGCAGGCTCTCGATAAGAAGCAACCACTAGGCGTCAAGACCATGATGCTCGAGTTGGACGAAGAGCAGCTCGCGCAGAGTCCAATGCTGGAAGAAGAGATTCGGGAGCGGTATCCTTGGGCCACGATCCAAGCCAAGGCTAGTTCAAATACATCCAGGAAGCGCATACCCCGACCGGATGACCTCGTGACAAGCGGTCAAAATCTCGATCCCATCCAGCATCTCTGCGATCTTGCTGAGTACACCAAGACCCCTCCTCCCACCCCGGACTTTGAAGTGTACGACCCTGAAACCTTCGAAGAGTGGGATAAGCTCGCCCCTGCTCGGAAGCTTGAAGTTGCTCACGCATGTGCAATTCAGGCACAGTATGGCAAGACCATTGATGGCGGCGGTTGTGGGCATTGTGTCCGTGCCGGCTACAGGTGTACGTAACCTACATGTACGAATTGTATCTGAGACAAACACTGACTTCGTACATCGACCTTCAGGCAAGGCTTATGCCACGGAGCTGCACAGCACGACTTCATCGATGAGCCTCGGTCATGCGTGTCAGAACTGTCGCCTCAAGAATCTTACGTGCGATCTCGTCTCGGCCGCGACAGCGAAAATCGTCCCTGTCAAATCGCCCGCCAGTTCATACACAAGCAACCTCCATGCGGGTACCCAGACAGCATCGCCCGGACTACCAGCAGATTGGGCAACTACTCCCGCTCATGCTTCTACCACGAAGTTGCCCAGCCTAGCTTCCAGAATCACACCAGCCACACCAGCCACACCAGCCGTCAATGACTTACGGATCCGAGGAGCAGCCACTGTGGGCTATGATGACGGAGACAGCAACGCACCAGTCTCCCCCGGACCTAAACGTACAGAGAATGGCGTCTCCGGTAAAAATCCGTCTTCGATACTTCGCTTCGCCGAAAGCATCGGTCTGCATTTCGCTGATAACGTCAAAAAGGTGATACATGCCATGTACACCAAGCTGCAACAGGACCGTGAAGTCGGTCCATACGCAGGCCGGCGGGGAAAACTCGAATGGTACTACAGCAATCTGATCAATCTGTACATACTTACCTACAAGCGCAAAGAGTACGATCTGGCTTATATTGTGTTGCTAAGGTTTCAGACCACAAACTGCAATCGGACCAGAACGCTCCCGGATATAGAGTTTGTTGTGGAAGCCTTCCGGCATTTGCCAGAAGACTCGCCGCTTTGCAAGTGGTTGGCGATATTATACGCATTCCTGTGGGGCACTCAAGATTTCGGCGAGTACAACCTGTTCATTCACGAGCGACCCGGTCTCGACACGCCGGCCCTTTCAAAATTGCTCTATGACGTTGCATACATTCGGGATCCTTATACCGAGGGTCTCGATAATGCTGTGCTCGAGCGCTGGTGCGGTGTTCACAATCACAAGAGCGGCTCTCCAGACCAATTGCTTTGCGAGGAGATGCGGGCTGGCCTCAAAGCAGATTCGGGTAAAGCAGCCCGCGGCGGAAAGAGTCACTCATCTCGAGACGCGCAAGAGACGTCCAGGGAACATGGCTATTCGGCAAAGGACGTCAATGGCGCGAATGACATGAGTCAGGAATCACCGGTACCTAAAGCCAAGAGGAAGGGGGAGAGCTCACCCGCGAAACCATACAAGAAGAACAAACGGGGTGGTGGCTACGGAGCGGGTGGTAGGTGAAGCCGAAAGGACACGCGTGCCGGGACAATCCGTATATTTTCAGGACATCATATCCCCTATGCCGACGAGGTTTCCAGCAATTGCGTAAACTGACACTATAGATTTGCCTCGCGATGCATATCCCGCAGGCAGCTCCACGGTGCCGGTCGCTCGCATGTATAGTCTGGAGGCATTCGCCATGACGAGTTACCCGCCTACCCCGGCGGCAGCAGTGGTGAGCATCGAAGGAAGCAAAGGCCGTGACGACTTTACAGCACTTGGACCTCCACCCTTCGTGAGTACTTCCATCCTTTATCGGCATGTAAGTGTATTCAAGTCGCTGACTTCCCTACAGCTCAGCCCCAATCGCCCCAACTCCTTTGCGCAGGCATTTCGCAATAACGATCTCTTGGCCGCATCTTCTGCTTCGCAGCGTTTCGACGAGCCGCGCGGGTACGGCGAAGAATTTATTGATCTAAAATATGTTTCGGCCGACCAAGGAGGCGATGGATTTTCCCACGTTGGCTCGGACGTGTATAATCCAGAACACAACCAGCCACCTTCTAAGCAACTTCCCCGTTGGGCCCGGCCCGCGACATCCACCACTCGAACCCCATGCAAGCGTACGCCCAACAAGCCAGGCCATTGTGTAGAGGCAGACAGCAAAGGGTGCGCCGCATGTCGCGACACACAACAGCACAGAATCGACTCGAAGCTGGCCGACGGCATTTGCATCTACGGCTCGTGCGCGGAGAAGATGAGTGTTGAGGATGTTCAGAACAAACATGTGCGCTGCGAGCGTCATCGGGAGATGAGGAGGGTCGAGCAGAAGCGGCGGAGAGATGCGGGAAAGGGCACTGTTGCTGTGTGATGCGATTGAAGCTTCAAGGCTAATCATCGACATGCTTCTCATCGAAGACGCTCCGGTGTTCGCTGTCTGATCTGATCGAGCTTGGCTTTCGTCAGAGGCTGCTCGGTCTCATCGCACATCACATTAGAACAAGAAGAACATACTGCATGGCATAGATGATGCGGAGCTGATTCTTATGTCTTGCTACAGCCTCTGTCGTCGTCACCGATACTCGGGTCTCAGACAGATCACATGGGAACAATTTTGATGCGTGAGGTGAGACAGTGCGTATAAAAAGCGGAATCATATTTGCTTCAATTTAATTAGTGTGCAGAAATCAAACGATCCTGTTGGCAAGACCTCTCAAGATGATTGAAAACATCCTATTCTCGATCTGTTCTTCCCGTCCGCATCCCAACTTAAGACTTGGTAGGCGTAGGCTTGGGCGCGCTCGGCACACCAGCTACACGAAGTCAGCAACGTTCGCAATGATTTCTGACAGTTTGTTTCACGTACGGAAGCCACCGGGGCCGCCAGGAGCGCCACCACCAGGAGCGCCAGGGAATCCAGCTATGCTTTGTCAGCGACATCAACTCAAATTTCGTGATCGTGCATTACGTACGGAAGCCACCTCCGGGTGCTCCAGGGAATCCAGCTACACACAGTCAGCGAGACGTCCTTCAACCACTGCAGAAGTAACTCACGGGAACCTCCAGGAGCGCCGGTCGGCTTTGGTCCGGGCGCTGGCTCAGGAGCGCCAGGGAAGCCAGCTGTTGTGGATTAGCCATGAATACATTGAGCTGAAAATTGAAGGTGTATTTACGGAAGCCGCCTCCGGGTGCGCCAGGGAAACCAGGAAATCCACCGCCAGGGGCACCTCCGCCAGGTGGCTTGGCTGTTGCCTTCGTCAATACTGTCCTTCATCTTGACCATCGTGTTACGTACGTTCACCACCTCCGGGAGCACCAGGGAAACCAGGGAAGCCGCCGCCAGGGGCACCGCCAGGTGGCTTAGCTGTTACTTCATCAGTACTGACTCTTGTTCTGCGTTGGCAGAGTAATACGTACGCTCACCACCTCCGGGAGCACCAGGGAAACCAGGGAATCCGCCGCCGGGGGCACCGCCAGGTGGCTTGGCTAGTACTTCATCAGCATCGTCCTTTGATGTACTTATAACAAAAGTGAGCTACGTACGCTCACCGCCTCCAGGAGCACCAGGGAAACCAGGGAATCCGCCGCCGGGGGCGCCGCCAGGTGGCTTGGCTATTACCTCGTCAGTATCATGCTTCGACGTTATTGTATCAAGAGTAAGCTACTTACG
>Ga0265780_10000467_pt1 | contig 63115 bp, 54 predicted proteins | sample P1T30metagenome_FD_192432 | JGI IMG/M metagenome (GOLD analysis project Ga0265780, IMG submission 192432) | Plant litter microbial communities from East Loma Ridge, Irvine, California - P1 T30 | ecosystem: Environmental > Terrestrial > Plant litter > Unclassified | place: USA: California... | reverse complement strand
GTACTAAAGTAATGTGTAAAGTCAAATTAGTATTAACTTGCAAATAGTGTAAACTTTTTTCAGGACGGGACATTCACCAATGTGTTCACAAACCGTTCAAAAAGCGTTCAAGCGTGAACACTTTTTGGCTCTTTTTATCCAATTTTCTCTCATTCTTAAACCTGCAAATACCTATTTAAATGTAAGAAAATGAAACTTTTTGAAGTTTTATAAACAGAAACGAGCACTTTTATTGTGAACACTTGACAACCTATCTGCAATTCAAAAAAAATGCTAAATTTGTTGGTAAATGAACGAGAATTTAGACCCTAACCAGGAACGCCTCACCTCCACCGAACGCGACATTGAGAAAGTGTTGCGTCCGCAGGTTTTTGAGGATTTTACCGGTCAGCATAAAATATTAGCCAACCTGCGGGTGTTTGTACAGGCAGCCCGTTTGCGTGGCGAATCACTGGATCATGTACTGCTGCATGGTCCTCCCGGTTTAGGTAAAACTACCCTCTCGCACATCATAGCCAATGAAATGGGTGTGGGCATCAAGATTACCTCAGGCCCTGTACTCGATAAACCTGGCGATCTGGCCGGTCTGCTCACCAACCTCGAACCCGGAGATATCCTTTTTATTGATGAAATCCACCGTTTAAGTCCGCTGGTTGAAGAGTACCTGTACTCGGCCATGGAAGACTTTAAGATAGATATTATGCTGGAAAGTGGCCCTAATGCCCGCTCGGTACAATTGTCTTTAAACCCGTTCACATTGGTTGGTGCTACCACCCGCTCTGGCTTGTTAACTGCACCGCTGAGGGCGCGTTTCGGCATTAATTCAAGGCTTGAGTACTATGACGCCAAACTACTGACTACCATTGTGCTAAGATCATCCTCCATCCTTAAAACACCTATAACTGATGAAGGTGCATATGAAATTGCCCGCCGCAGCCGGGGTACGCCGCGTATAGCTAACGCCCTGCTACGCCGGACCCGAGATTTTGCCCAAATTAAGGGCGATGGCAATATTGATACCCCTATTGCCAAATATGCCCTGACCATGCTGAATGTGGACGAACACGGCCTGGACGAGATGGACAATAAGATCTTACTTACCATTATTGAAAAATTTAAAGGTGGACCGGTAGGATTAAAAACCATTGCCACCGCCGTGGGAGAAGACGAAGGCACCATTGAAGAAGTATACGAACCATTCCTCATTCAGGAAGGCTACCTCATGCGTACCTCCCGTGGCCGCGAAGCTACCGATAACGCTTATAAACATTTAGGGTTGATACGTGCAGGCCAGGCACCTCGCCTATTTTAACAGATTATTTAACGGCTTTCAAAATGGCCTTCTCCCATAATTCGTCTAAGGCTACACAGCCTCTGGCATCAGGATGCAGGTAAAAGTTCCATCGTAACCAGGTTTCAGGTTTGTAGTTGGTTAGGTAAATCAGTATTTTTTATAATTAAGCAAGTTAGTAAATGAGGATTAGTTAGTGTAACGATTTGTAAACAATATTATATTTGTTTGCAACAACAGTTCACCATGAAAAACTTCCTGCTTTCACTCTTGTTTTTAGCTGCTACTCCTGCCATAGCGCAGCAGGTAAATAAGGTAACTGACCCTGCCGAGTGGGTAAACCTACTGATGGGTTCCGACTCCAAACCCGACCTCAGCAACGGTAACACCTACCCTGCTGTGGGTACACCATGGGGCATGAATTATTGGTCGGCTCAAACGGGCAAAATGGGCGACGGCTGGATGTACACCTACGCAGCCGATAAGATACGCGGCTTTAAGCAAACACACCAACCATCGCCCTGGATGAACGATTATGGCCAGTTTGCCATTATGCCGGTAACCGGCCACCTAAAATTTGACCAGGATGCACGAGCCAGTTGGTTCAGCCATAAATCGGAGATCTCCAAACCATATTATTATAGTGTTTACCTGGCCGATCATGATGTAATGGCCGAAATGACCAGCACCGAACGCGCCGCCCAGTTCCAGTTCAGCTATCCTAAAAGCGATAGTTCATTCATTGTAGTGGATGCGCTGGACAGAGGTTCATATATTAAGGTTTTCCCCAAAGAGAACAAGATCATTGGCTATACCACCAAGAACGCCCGCAGCAAGCCGGTGAACTTTAAGAACTACTTTGTGATCTATACCGATAAGCCCTTTACCATTGCCCGTACGTGGCATGGCAAAACCCTGGCCGGTGCCGATTCATTGGAACTCTCCGCTAACCATACCGGTGACATCATCGGCTTTAAAACCACCAAAGGCGAAAAGGTACACCTGCGCGTAGCCTCCTCCCTGATCAGCTTTGAGCAGGCCGAATTGAACCTTCAGCGCGAGGTAGGTAAAGACAGCTTTGAGGCCACCAAAGAGAAAACACACCAAGCCTGGAATAAGGTGTTGGGCCGCCTGCAGCCTGAAGGAGGCACCTCGGAGCAGGTCCGTACTTTTTACTCCTGCCTGTACCGCACCGTGATGTTCCCTAATAAACTTTACGAAGTGGATGCCCAAAACAAGGTAGTGCATTACAGTCCCTACAACGGCAAGACAATGCCCGGCTACAAGTATGCAGGAACCGGCTTCTGGGATACCTTTCGTGCCTTATATCCATTTCTGAACCTGATGTATCCATCCATTAATAAAGAAATGCAACAGGGACTCATCAGCGATTACGTAGAAGGCGGCTGGCTTCCCGAATGGAGCAGCCCGGGTTATGCCGATATCATGGTGGGCAACAATTCGGCATCGGTAGTGGCGGAAGCTTATGTAAAAGGCTTGCGAGGATACGATATCAACAAGTTGTACGAGGCGCTCATACACGGGGCTAATAACGAAGGCCCCATCAGTGCCACCGGCCGTTATGGGGTTAAATATTACAATGAGCTGGGCTACGTGCCTTACGATGTAAAGATTGATGAAAACGCCGCCCGTACGCTAGAGTATGCCTATGATGACTTTGCCATCTACCAACTGGCTAAAGAACTGAAACGCCCGCAGGCGGAGATAGACCTTTATAAAAAACGATCGCAAAACTACCGCAACCTTTATGACCCGGCAACGGGGCTAATGCGAGGTAAGAACAAAGACGGCAGCTTCCAATCTCCTTTTAATCCGTTTAAATGGGGTGATGCCTTTACAGAAGGTAACAGCTGGCATTACTCCTGGTCTGTATTTCATGATGTGCAGGGACTCATTAACCTAATGGGTGGCCAAAACAAATTCGTAACTAAGCTGGATTCGGTGTTCAGCATTCCACCTGTTTTTGATGAAAGTTATTATGGTGATGTGATCCACGAGATCCGCGAGATGCAGATCATGAACATGGGTCAGTATGCACATGGCAACCAGCCCATTCAGCACATGATTTACCTGTACAACTATGCAGGCCAGCCCTGGAAAACGCAGTACTGGTCGCGCGAGGTAATGAACCGCCTGTACAAGGCCACACCCGATGGTTATTGCGGTGACGAGGATAATGGGCAAACCTCAGCCTGGTATGTATTTTCGGCTATAGGCTTCTACCCGGTTTGCCCGGCCAGCGATCAGTATGTGCTGGGTGCGCCTTTGTTCAAGAAAATGACGCTCAATCTGGAGAATGGCAAAACGGTAACCGTCAACGCTCCACTTAATGGCGCTGTCAACAAATATGTAAGCGCTCTAAACTACAATGGCAAGCCTTACAGTCCCAATTGGCTAAGTCACAAAGCCTTATTAAACGGGGGTACGCTTGATTTTAAAATGCAGGCAACGCCTAACAAAAACAGGGGTACTAAGCAAACCGATTTCCCTTTTTCGTTGTCTAATAAATAACAAATTGTTTACTGTTATGCCATCTGAAATTGTAATTAACTGCAGTCATGCTTTAAAAGACCATAACTTAACCATTGCCTTTGCCGAAAGCGTAACAGCCGGTAAAATTATATCTGAATTTGCTTTGATACCCAATTGTGGCAGTGTACTCAATGGCAGTATTGTAAGCTATGATGTTAAGGTTAAACAAAGCGTTTTGGGCGTAAGGCCAGAGTATATTGAAGCGTACACCGCCGAATCGGATGAGGTAACGGAGCAAATGGCTATAGGCCTGCAAAAAATTATACCCTCGGATGTAATTGTAGCAGTGACCGGTTTAGCGGCACCTGGGGGAAGCGAAACCGATCAAAAACCTATTGGGACCATGTTTGTACACGGTTTTTTTAACCACGAACCCTGGAAGCTGCAACTGTTTTTTGATGACGAACCAGAGCAGGTGATTTTACGAACCATTGACGCTATTGCCGAACATATACTAATGCAGTTAGAAGCCATGAAATTGAAATGATTATTTAATGGTTTTACAACCAATATTATTTTACTTTCGTTGATCAATCAGCATATATAATTTAAAAAATGTTCAATTTAATTTCGGTTGCAGCGGCTGCCTGCACACTTACCATGGTTGCTTGCAACTCGGGTAAAACTCAACAAAAAACAACAGATTCAACTGTAACCACTACCAGTGCTGCCACTACAACTGAAGTAAGTAAGAAACCCGGTAAATTAGCTACTCCTGCCGAAATCATTGCCCGCAAGCAAGTGCCTATTTTGTGTTACCACCAAATACGCGATTGGCGTGCCAAGGATTCGAAAACGGCCAAAGACTATATTGTACCCATAGCCAGTTTTAAGGAAAAGATTAAGATGCTTGCCGACAGCGGGTACCATACCATATTACCTAACCAGTTGTATGACTACCTAACCACAGGTGCCGCCCTACCCAGCAAACCTATTATGCTGACGTTTGATGATACCGACCTCGATCAGTTCACCATTGCTAATCCTGAGCTTAAGAAGTATGGCTTTAAAGCCGTATACTTCATCATGACGGTATCTATTGGTCGCCCTAATTACATGAATAAGGAACAAATTAAGCAATTGAGCGATGAGGGTAATGTAATAGCCAGCCATACCTGGGACCATCATAACTTTAAGAAATTTACAGGTAAAGATTGGGAGACCCAAATTGACAAGCCAACTAAAAAGCTGGAAGAAATAACCGGCAGAAAAATAGAATACTTTGCCTATCCTTTTGGATTATGGAATGCTCAAGGATTGCCTGAGTTAAAAAAGCGCGGCTTTAAAGCAGCTTTCCAGTTAGCCGAAAAACGTGATGCTAATGACCCTTTGCTAACCATTCGCCGTATCTTAGATAGCGGTTATTGGAGTGCCAAAACACTGAGCAACAGTATTAGAAATAGCTTTTAATCAAATCAAAATTAAACAACAAAGCCCTTTCCTGATTTGGAAAGGGCTTTGTTGTTTACAAGTTTTCTTCGGATGGACCGCCATCTTTGTTAGAAGAATCTTCTTCATTGGGCGGGCCTGGTGCTCCACTATCATTATCAGGAACAACAGTATCTACACGGGTATCATCTTCTTTAGTATGCTCCGTAGGTGTAGAACCTTTTGAAAGTTCGCTATCGCCAGCGTTTTCGCCTAATTGATCGTCGTCTATTGGGGTGTTATCAGTTGCCATAGGTATTGTTTTAAAGTGTATAAAATATTAGTCTTCAGAAATCCATTTAACCGCGTCTTCCAGGTTATCTAACGAAAAGCCTTGCGCTTCGCCCGGTATCATGTATTTAAATATGTTTGTTGTAAACCATTCCACGCTTTTTTGATCGGTTGCCACTGCTACCTTTTTCCATTTGGTAAAATGTTTGAGGCCAACCTTCACATCATTAAACCATGCACCGGCGGTAAAGTTTTGTGCATTAGTTTCTAAAACCAACAGATAATTGATCTCACCCTGGCGTTTAACCAAATCATCGAGGCGTGGAATCAAAACAGTATCAATATCTTCTTTAGTCACCTCGCCAACAGCGTGGATACCTATAATATTCTCAGGTAAATCATTTATAAATTGCAGCATAAAAGGTTAAAATCTGTTGCTATACAACACCTTTGAAGCCATAGTGTTTGCGCAATAAGCACAGTAATTGGCTATTAGCTTATTGCGTTTATTAACTAACAAAATCTTCTCACTCTCCTACTAACTGACTTTCTCGACTCCCCAACTTATTCCTTACCTTTGCTTATAATGAACCAAAATCTGCTTAAATACAGTCAGTTAATTAAAGCCGAGGCCAAGCGCCTTGGGTTTATGTTTTGCGGTATTGCAGAGGCCGATTTTTTAGAGGAAGAAGCTCCACGTTTGGAAAGCTGGCTCAAACAAGGTAACCATGGCGAAATGCAATACATGGAAAACCATTTTGACAAGCGCCTGGACCCGCGCCTGCTGGTAGATGGTGCCCGCTCGGTTATTTCCCTGGCTTTAAACTATTATACCGATCAGCAGCAGCTGGATCCCTTGGCACCCAAGATATCTAAATATGCCTATGGTATGGATTACCACGAGGTGATTAAAGACAAGCTAAAAGAACTGCTGTACTTCATTCAGGAAAATTTAGGCGATGTGGGAGGCCGGGCCTTTGTAGATTCGGCACCGGTGCTGGATAAGGCCTGGGCTAAACGTGCTGGCTTGGGCTGGGTTGGTAAAAACGCCAACCTCATTAGCAAAAAAAGCGGTTCGTTCTTTTTTTTAGCCGAATTGATTGTAGATGCCGAACTGGCTTACGACATTGCCCCTACTACAGATCATTGTGGTAGCTGTACCCGCTGTATAGATGCCTGCCCTACCGATGCCATTGTAGGGCCTTATATAGTGGATGGCAGCCGTTGCATCTCATATTTAACTATAGAACTTAAAAACAACATACCCGAAGAGTTTAAAGGCCAAACCGATAACTGGATGTTTGGCTGCGATGTATGCCAGAACGTTTGCCCGTGGAATAAATTTTCGATAACACATAATGAGCCTGCTTTTATGCCCAGCCAAAACCTTTTAGGTATGACCCACCGCGACTGGCAGGAAATTACACAGGAAACCTTTCAGCAGGTATTTAAGAAATCTCCCGTAAAACGTACAAAGTTTACCGGCTTAAAAAGAAATATCGAATTTTTGGTGAGTAACGAAGTCGATCAGTAATAAGCACCTCGCCGCCGCTCGGCTCCAGCCAAGTGGCAACTATTCTCCGGCCTCCGGTCGACCCGTTTACTCTTCCGCTAATACGTACTTATTAAACGTCATCAAATTTTGCACGGCACCGCCCATGGTGTTATTAAAATAGGCATACACTGTTTTGCCGTCCTGCATCCACTCTCTAACATAACTGGCGTATTCCGAAAGAAACTCGTCCTCATAACTACCCCGGTAACCGCCGTTTGGGCCATGGAAACGCAGGTACATGAAGTCAGCGTTACCTTCTTGCATGAGTGCTGCCGAAGCAGGCAGATCGTGCAATACCATACAAGCCTCATGCTGATCGAGCAGTTCGTACGTGGCGTCCTGGTACCAGGATTTATGCCTGAATTCCACCGCTACCTGCCAGGGTTCACCGGGACTGCCCAACCTGATCTCGCTCAACAATTCGTGCAGCAAAACAGGGTTAAACACCACACTTGGAGGAAACTGTACCAATAAGCAGCCACGTTGGCTACCTGCCTGGTTGATGATGTGCATAAACCTGGCAACATGTTCAGTATTAAAACGCTGACCTTTGAGGTGGGTAATTTCCTGCCAGAGCTTAAAGGTGAAACGAAATTCTGTGGGTACTTCAGCAGCCCATTTAGCTACGGTTTTAGGCAGCGGTAGTTTGTAAAAGGTGCTATTGACTTCCACACTGCTAAATAATGATGCGTAATAAGTAAGCCTGCTCTTGTCCTGAAACACTGGTGGAAAAGCCAGCTTGTTGCGGACAGGTAGTTCTATGTTGCTGGTACCGGAATAAAAACGGCCTTTTGCTGATGCGGTCATGTTTAATAATGTGCATTATAAACAGACAGAATATGGATAGGTTTGCCTGACCTGTTCGTACGAAAAGTGTTCACAATGAAAGTGCCCGTTTCTATTCAAGAAATTTCAAAAAGTTGCATTTTCTTTCATTTAATTAGGTTTTCGCAGGCTGCAGAACAAAACATTTCGTTACAATCCAGCCGAAAAGTGTTCACGCGTGAACGCTTTTTGAACGGTTTGTGAACACCTTTGTGAACGATTTTTTGCGATACATACGGAGGGCAGATTGAAGTTTGCAGGCATAATGGACCGTAGTTAGCGACTCAAAGACAGCGCAGCCGATTGGAGACGAACAACAGACAGTTTATTATTATGAAACATAATTATTACGCAGTTTGCGTTAGGGATGGAAGCGGATACCTGCCTTGTGGTTAAGGCCCGTGCAGTATGAGCGTACAGCCCGGGCCGGAGGCAACGCCCGCATAATTTTAAAGTTTAGCAGTTGCTTTAAATGTCGTGACTTATTTAAATCGTTATCCCGAATGATAGCGAAAAATCTTTTCGAGACTTACAGTCGCCTGTATTTGCCTCTGAAGGATTTCTCGTTATCACTCGAAATGACAGATGTTGTACAGTAGTAGTTAGTGTTATAACCGCAACACTTTACCTGTTGTCAGTCAAAATAGCACCGTGCGGTTGCCGCGTCGCTATCGCTCCACGCAATTGTAAGGGTTTATGATAGCTTATAGTTACCCCTTGAATAATCAACAATCCACTACTCAGAACTAATAAACTACTCACCATTCAACTACTCACCAAACTACTTCTTCTTAAACTTATCAGCCAGCATTTGCAGCATGTCTTCGTTTACAGGTTTGGCGGGTTCTTCGGGTTTCCTGACTGGCTTTGGCGGTTGTTGCTGCTGGTATTGTGGTTTTACATAAGGTTTGTTAAACTGCTTTTTAGGCTCCGTTTGAGCAGGCTGACCTTGTTGTGCCGGTTTAGGCTGCGCAGGCGGGCGTGGCGGACGAGACTGGTTCCAACGATCGTAGATCTCTTTAACTTTATGCTTGGTATACAGCGGAAAATCGCCCTGCATAATCCAGGCAAAATAACTCGGCTCAACATCAAATACGTCTGTTACGCGTTTGCCTTTGTGCTTGCCAAAGTTAAACAGCTCTTCACCGGCTTCGTTATAAACCATACGGCCTACAAAATCAACCGCGCGCTGCATGTTGGTAAACTCGTGCAGGGCCGCCACCTCATTTTGTACCGGTATGGAGATAACTCCTTTTTTGTCAATAAATTCGGTGTCTTTATATTTTTCTACCTGGGCCAGCAGCACTTCCATGGTGGCACGGGTATCGGCTTCGGCAGAGTGGGCGTTAATGATATCTTTTTTACAGTAAAACTGGTATGCAGCCTTTAAGGTGCGCTGCTCCATTTGGTGAAATATGTTCTGTACATCCACAAAATGGCGACCGTTTAAGTCAAACGAAATGCCCGCACGCAAAAATTCTTCCATGAGCATAGGGATATCAAACTTGTTAGAGTTGTATCCAGCCAAATCAGCATCACCTAAAAATTCAGCAATTTCGGCACCTATGGCTTTAAATGTAGGTTTATCGGCCACATGCTCATCGTAAAAACCATGTATTAAGGAGGTTTCGAGCGGTATAGGCATTTCGGGGTTCACTACCCATGTATTACTGGCTTCACTCCCATCGGGCAGCATTTTAATGATTGCAATTTCTATGATCCTATCGGCTCCAATGTTGATACCGGTGGCTTCTATATCAAAAAATGCAAGGGGGCTTATTAAATTTAATTTCATTATGGGTGTTTTGGCAAAGGTCGTAAAATCATTTATAAACATGAGGTATAAGTTTTTATATTTATGGCTCCATAACAACTTAACCTAAACTATTGCACATATGAAAAAACTGCTACTCCTGCTTTTTACCGTTACGCTGTGTTCTACATTTGCTGAAGCGCAAGATTTTCAATACGGGGTTTACAGCCTCAAAGAAATGGCTTTAAAAGCGTATGAAAAAGACCCAACCGCTCATGCGGTTGTATTGCAGGAGTACGGTAAAACCTGGATTAGCAGTAACGATGGCTTGCCGCTGATACACGAATACCATGTAAGGATCAAGATATTTGACAGCAAAGCTTTTGATGAGGGCGATATAGCTATTCCTATTTACAAGGGCGACAATAACAACTTTGAAAAGGTAAGGGATATAGAGGCTACTACCTTTTACACCGATGAACAAGGGCAGGTTCAGCAAAGCGTGCTCGATAACAAAAAAGTATTTACCGAAAACAAGAACAAGTACTGGGACCTGGTAAAGTTTGCCATGCCAAACCTGCGTAACGGCTGTGTAATTGAATACAAATACACGCTCGAATCGCCCCGGACGCTTAGCTTTAAAGACTGGGAGTTTCAAAGTAAGATACCTAAAATGTATTCGGAATACGAAGCACGCATACCGGCTTATTTCAATTTCAAAGCGTCATTAAAAGGTCCCTTTGCACTTACAAAAAACGTTGCAGAAATAGATCGCGAATGTTTTTCGGTAAGGGGTAATAAGTGCGACTGTTCAAAAATGGTTTATGGCATTAAAGATATCCCTGCCTTTATTGAAGAGGATTACATGACCGCGCCAAAAAATTTCATGTCGGCCATTAACTTTGAACTGAACGATTATACCGACCCTTACGATGGCACCAAACACATAGCCACCCAAACCTGGGCCGATATAGACCGCAACTTAAAGAAAAACGAAGAATTTGGCGGCCAAATCCGTAAGACAGCCTTGTTCAAAGATCGGTTGCCTGCTATGCTGGCCGGCCAAACCGATGAATTGGCTAAAGCCAAAGCTATTTATTACTACCTGCAAAAAAACTTAAAGCTTAACCAGTTTTATGGCATGTACACCGATAACGGCATCCGCAAAGCACTGGAGCAGCACAGCGGTAATGTGGCCGATATTAACCTGGCGCTTGTAGCCGCTTTAAACGCAGCCGGCATCTACACCGAGGCGGTTGTACTATCAACCCGTAACAACGGCGTTGTTAATAAACTTTACCCGGTATCGAGCGATTTTAATTATGTAATTGCCAAAGCCAACATTGCCGATAAATATTACCTGCTTGATGCCACCGATACGCAATTACCGTTTGGCCTGTTGCCGGAGCATTGCATTAACGACCAAGGCAGGGTAATGAGTTTAACCAAACCCTCCTACTGGATTGATCTGGTTGCTTCGCAAAAAAAGGGGCGCACCTATGTAATGACCCTTACCCTGCAACCTAATGGAAAAATGACCGGCAAAATGAGCCATTACTCTACCGGTTATGAAGCATTGGAGCAGCGCAGGGCCATTAAAAAATTTAACAGTATTGACGAATATGTAGAAAACCTGGACGATAAGATGCCCAAGATCAAAATACTGAGCCACAGCATTAGCAATGCCGACAGCCTGGATAAGCCTTTGAGCGAAAACTACGATATTGAGATGAACCTGTATGATAATATGGATGCACAACGGCTGGCTTTTAACCCTTATATTTTTAATAAGATTATAGAAAACCCGTTTAAACTGGCCGATAGGTCTTACCCGGTAGATTGGGGTGCACCTACCGATACCAAAGTAATATTAACGGTGAACTTACCGCCAAACTACGTGGTTGAAACACCGCCTCAAACCTCAGGAGTAGTAATGCCTAACAATGGCGGCCGTTTTATGACGGCTTATGATGCCAGGGATGGCAGTTTCAGCTTTTCCCATATTATACAGTTAAACAATTCCATTTATTCTTCTGCCGAATACCCTTACCTGAAAGAACTGTTCAATAAGATTATTCAGAGTGAAAAGGCTGATATCATTTTCAAGAAAAAATCATGATCAGGTATATTTTAATGGTGTGCCTATGCGTGGTGACTTGCGGCGCAAAGGCTCAAACTGTATACGAGGCAGCAAGCATCCCCAAAGACCTGTTGCCTTATGCCAGCGCCGTTGTGCGTAAAATGGACGTTACTACCGAGGTTAAAGATTTAACCAATACTATTAACCGCTACAAAGAAACGGTAACCATTTTGAATAAAAACGGCGACCAGCATGCCGATATTGATGTTTGGTACAATAAAAGTAACCGCATAAAATATATTAAAGGCGTTATTTATGATGAGTTTGGCAAACCCCTCAGCAAGTTTACCGACAAAAATTTCAGCGACCATAGTGCCGGCGATGATGCCTCATTGTTTGTAGATTCGAGGATGAAGCACTATGACCCGGCGGTTGTTAGTTACCCTTACACTATTGAATACGAATATGAGGTACTCTCGAAACAAACGCTGAACTTTGACGATTGGACTCCAAACCATGCCAAAGCAACAGCTGTGGAACATAGTACGTACCAGTTTATTTGTAAGCCCGATTTCAACATCAGGTACAAGGAGTTAAACTATGGCGGCAAAGCTTCGATAGCAACAAATTCGGCAGGTTTAAAAACATACACCTGGGAGGTAAACAACGTTAAAGCGTTTCGTACCGAACCTTACAGCCCCAATCCCGATCAGTACCAAACAACCGTAAAAATTGCTCCCGAAAAATTTATTTACGAAGGGTACAATGGTTCGTTTACCAACTGGCTGGATTTAGGAAAATGGGTGCACGACCGATTGTTAGTGGGCCGCACTACCCTATCGCCTCAAACTATAACTCAGATGCACAGTATGACCGATAGTGTTAAAAGCCCTAAAATGAAGGCCAAAGCTATTTACGAATACATGCAGCGCAAAAACCGCTATGTAAGTGTACAGATAGGTATTGGCGGCTTTCAGCCTATCCTTGCGGCCGATGTTGACCGGGTAAGTTATGGTGATTGTAAGGCCCTGGTTAACTATACCCAGGCGTTGCTGAAAGCAGTGGACATAGATTCGTACTACTGTGTGGTGCAGGCCGGCGATTTGAAAAAAAGTCTGATACCAGATTTTGCCAGTATGGCGCAGGGTAACCATATTATTTTATGCCTTCCTTTTAAAAACGATACTACCTGGCTGGAGTGTACGAGCAAAGATACGCCCTTTGGTTATTTAGGTAACTTCACAGACGACCGCTGGGTGCTGGCCTGCACGGCAGATGGCGGCAAACTTTTGCATACCCCAAAATATACAGCCGAACAAAGTAAGCAAATACGCTTAGCAACAGCTACCTTGAAAGCCGATGGACAACTTAACGGCAGCATGAAAACCACATTTGAAGGCTGGCAGTTTGAAAACCGGCCTACCTATCCGGGCGAAGTAAGTGACGAAATCAAGAAAGCTAAAGAGCGATACAGCATTAATAACCTGGAAATTGAAACGTTTAAATTAAGCTCGTTGAATAACCAGCAGCCGGTTAATAATGAGGAAATGAAATTTACAGCAGGCGACTATGCCGCCACATCCACAAATGGTTTGATATTTTTGGTGAACATGGCCAACCGCCATACATCGGTACCACGTGAGGTACGTAACCGAAGTACAGAGGTATACATTAACCGGGGATACACGGATGTAGATGAGATAACTTATACCGTGCCTGCGGGGTACCGCTTAGATAGCCGCCCTTTGTTGGTTAGCATTACCAAACCTTTCGGCAAGTTTACTGCTGTTGCCACCATGAACAGCAACAACCAAATTGTTTACAAAAGAACCCTTCAGATAATTGATGGAACCTACCCTAAAGATAAATACCAGGACCTGGTTGATTTTTACCAGCAGGTGAGCGATGCTGATAGTTATAAAGCGTCTTTAATTAAAAACTAACTAAAAAGCATTATACCTAATATAATACCAACTACCATAATTACATACAACAGTATTTCGTTGCCTGCAAATTTTTTGTACTTGGTCCAAAACGAGTAGTCTTCTTTGGGTTTGATCATGAGTGTGCAAAGATAATAAACAGGTGCAAGCCTGGGGCTAAACGTATAAACTTTGCCGTGTGGCATGCTATCAATAGCTAATTGCTTTGCGCAATGCCTTCGGTATTCATAATAGAACCTGCCCTTGAGAAGTATTTATACATGGATGGATCGCGCAGTTTCACAATCATTACGCCCCTGCGGGTACTGGCATGTACCAGGTAGCCGTTTTGCAAGTAAACCCCAACATGGCTAAATTTTTTACCGTCAAAGTCGAAAAACACCAGGTCGCCTTCCTGTAGTTCTTCTTCGTATTTACGCTTAATTACATTGATTTGCTTGCCGGTGTTACGGGGAAGGGTAATATCATAAACTTGTTGCTCCAGCAAAAAGGTGAGCCCCGAGCAATCCACACCGTTATGGTCTAACCCCGCATATTTGTAGGGTGTGCCGTACCATTGTTCAATAAAATTATATAACCGGCCGTTGGTAATGTCACTATTACTCACACCCATAATTTCGGCATACTTATCGGCAATGAAGCCTTGCGGTTTAACCACATCGCCCGGTGAACCTTTAAGCACCGCTTTTTTCGATTTACATGAAGCCAGCAAAGCACATGCTACTAAAAATAAAAAAGCTAAACGGGTAATACGACTAAGCGCCATAAGTTAAAGGTAATTATTGTAGCATCAAAAAGACAATAAACAAGCAAGCAAAATAAAAAGGACCAACCAATCACCTTATTTATGGTGAACGGTTGATCCTTTTGCTTATTGTAAATTTTATTAAAAGTAATTGATTGTCAGAAAAGCTGTCATCTCGAACGATAGTGAGAGATCTTTTCCACTTCAAGTCGGCGACTTAGTGCTTTTGAAAAGCTTTCTCGTTATCACTCGAAATGACAGTCTTTTTAATCAGTTATTTAGCAATTTACTTAGCCGAAAACTTATAAATAGTAGTGGTTTTGTAAGTCTGTCCTGGTTTTAAGGTAGTTGACGGGAACGCCGGCTTGTTAGGTGAATCTGGGAAATGTTGAGTTTCCAATGCCAGGGCAGTACGGTTATCGTCTTTAATATCTCCCTTAAACTTAAACTCGCCCTTCATGAAGTTACCGCTGTAAAACTGGATGCCGGGCTCTTCAGTGAATATTTCCATTACAATGCCTGTGTTGTCACCTTGTACGGTGGCAATAGGCGTTTTCAGGTCATGCTTGTTTAACACAAAGTTATGATCATAACCTTGGCCAAATTTCAATTGCTCATCGCCTTCGGCTATGCGCGAACCAATAGTGCTTGGTTTCCTGAAATCAAACGGCGTATTTTCTACCTTATCTATTTTACCGGTAGGAATTAATGTCTTATCAACCGGGGTAAAACCATCGGCATCTAATTGTAGCGTATGCTTCAAAATAGAACCGCTGCCATTACCGTTTAAATTATAATAAGTGTGGCTGGTTAAGTTTACTACAGTTGTTTTATCAGTTGTAGCAGCGTAATAAATTTCAACCGCGTTATCGTCGGTCAGTTTGTAGGTAACAGTAGTTTTCAAAGTACCCGGAAAGCCTTGCTCATCATCTGCCGATACATACGATAACTCCAGAGTGTGGTCATCAACCTGTTTGGCATCCCATACTTTAATATCGAAACCTTCTTTACCACCGTGCAGTGTATTTGGCCCGTTGTTAGCCGGCAATTTATATTCCTTACCTTCTAACGTAAATTTTGCGCCACCAATGCGGTTACCGTAACGGCCAATGAGTGCGCCGTAATAGTTACCTTTTGCAGCTTCGTAGTTCTCTACACTACCTGGTCCGGCAACAACATCAATCATTTTACCAGCCTTATCGGGCACTAAAAGGCTTACCATACGGCCGCCGTAATTAGTAATGGCCAACTGCACACCTTTGGTGTTCTTTAGTATATAAAGTTTGGTTTGTTTGCCATCAATGGTTTTTTCGAAACCCGATGCTGCCGGCAGTTGCCCTACAGTGGTACTGTCTGTCATGTTGGTTGATTGTTTGTTAGTGGTTTGATTACAGGCCGATAGCGACAATAAGCCAGCCGCCAGCATAGCTGCATAATAAGATTTGCTTTTAATATTGATCATAACAGGTGTTTTGGTTTAATATGGTAGCGATGCAGCAACAGCTCATCTCGCCGACTAAAGTCTGCAAAAAAATCATCATTCGCAATAATTGTTTAAAGTACAATTATTATGGTGCGCCGTTAAGCTTATAGCGTAATGCATGTGCAGGGCCATAAACCGCCTGCGGCGTTAACTTGTTTTGAAACATTACATTACTCTTTAAAAAGAACTGCTTAAAATCATCGGCACTGGCCTGACCCGGGTAGGGTGTATAAAAATGCTCGGGACCATTGTTACGCCATATAAATACGTACGATAGTTTATTGTATTGCGCTAAAAACGGCGCCAGGGTTTCCGTCCAAAAATGAGGATCGGGTACGCGCTCCGAGCCGGTTTCGGCAATGCACGAAAGCTTGTGGTGCTCATCGGCTACATGCTGCAGTATTTCCAGCTGCTGGTTCATGTATCCTTTGTAAACCTTCACGCTATCAAAGCAATAACGGTCGAAGCCCATGAAATCCACATAGCTATCACCGGGGTAACGTTCCAAAAATTCAAACTCGTCGGCGAAATCGGCAGTGGAATACACTATTAACAGGTTATGCAACTTTTTGGTGTTACGCAGGTAGTTTATGGTAAAGCGCCATATTTCCTGAAAGTCTTCGGGCATACTGTTTCTGAATCCCCACCAAAACCAATCGCCGGTAAGTTCGTGAAACGGGCGCAACAGTATGGGAATAGGCTCGCCAGCTGACCCACGTAAAGAGTTTAGGTACTTAGCGGCTTTATCCAGGTAAGTCAAATATGCCTGGTGATGGGTACCGCCGGGAAGCAGTTCCTGAATGGTTAGCCCTGTACTATCCCAAGATGTTTTACCGTTCACCGGGTTATTCATGTGCCAGCAAAAGGTATTGATACCGCCGCGTTCGTAAGCCTCGCGCACCAAACGGCTTTGCGTAGTAAAAGGGATGCCGTTGATGTCGTAAGTGCTATCCAGTTCAATACCCGAAAGGTCCCATCCGTAAATGGCAGGATAACTGCCGGTTACGTTTTTAACGTCCGAACTATCTTTAAATCGCCAGTTAACGCCATACGCCGTATCATCATGATGGCCGAACAGTACTCCCGCCCCTACCAGCCGCTGCATGCTGTTGAGCAAGCATTTGGTTTCAGTGGTAGCCAGGGTATCGGCCGGGAGCTGTACTTGTGCACCGGCCATTTTTGCAAAGCCTGTAAACAAGGTGAAAAACAAAAAGTACAGCTTTAGGTTCATTACATCAAATATGCTTATAAAACTAATTAAGCCGCAATCAATTTAGTTTTTACAAAGCGCTTACAAAGATTGGCCATAAGTTTTGGCTATTGTAGCCGTTAGTTAAAAATATGCTGTAATTTTACTGGCTCATAAATGGATACACAAAACAGTACATCATCGCCCGATACAAAGGAGGGTCCAACCTTTTTTGGACGCATTTCCGACTTCTTTGTCACCGTATATGATGTTTACAGCTTTATACTACGTTTTTTTAAAGAGGCATTTACCCCACCCTACGAATTTAGAGAACTGGTTAAACAGTGCTGGGAGGTGGGCGTTCGTTCACTGATGCTCATTACGGTTACCGGCTTTATTGTGGGTTTAATATTCACCAAGCAATCCAGGCCGTCGCTGGTTCAATTCGGAGCTACTTCGTGGATCCCCTCGCTGGTATCTATTGCTATCATGCGTGCTCTAGCACCTTTGGTTACTGCTTTAATTAGCGCTGGCCGTGTCGGTTCGAGCATTGGTGCCGAAATTGGTTCTATGCGCGTAACGGAGCAAATTGATGCCATGGAAGTATCGGGCACGCATCCTTTTAAATACCTCGTGTGTATCCGTACACTGGCTACCACTATCAGTATTCCAATTTTATCGATATATGCCGGCTTTGTGGCCCTGTTAGGGGGTTATTTAAACGTAGCCGTTAATGAAGGTACCAGCTTTGCCACTTACATGCAGCAGGTATTTCAACCACTTAGTTTTATCGACTTTGAAGCATCTATAATTAAATCTACCGTATTTGGTTTTACTATTGGTATTGTAGGTAGTTACCAGGGCTGGAACTCCTCGAGCGGTACAGCCGGTGTAGGTAAAGCGGCTAACTCAGCGGTGGTAACTGCCATGTTCCTGGTGTTTATAGAAGAGGTAATTATTGTACAAATAACCGGCTGGTTCCGCTAACCCATCATCAACATGGAAGACGATAAAAAAGCCATAGATTACAACGACAAGGTAATCAGCATTAAAGGTTTGAAAAAATCTTTTGGTAATTACCATGTGTTACGGGGTATTGACCTGGATTTATATAAGAAAGAAAACCTGGTGGTTTTGGGCCGCTCCGGTACAGGTAAATCGGTATTAATTAAGATCATATCGGGTTTGCTAAAGGCCGATGAAGGCGAAGTAAACGTTTTAGGCAAAGAAGTAACCAATATTACTAATCGTGATTTGGAAGAACTGCGCCGGCGTATAGGATTTTCGTTTCAAAATAGTGCTTTATACGATAGTATGACGGTGCGTAAGAACCTGGAATTTCCGTTGGTACGCAACCAAACTAATCTACGCCGTAAAGAGATTGATAGCATGGTTGAACGGGTTTTGGATGCGGTGGGCTTAAAGCAAACTATCAATCAAATGCCGTCGGAGTTGTCAGGTGGTCAGCGTAAACGGATCGGTATTGCACGTACGCTTATTTTACGCCCCGAAATTATGCTTTATGACGAGCCAACAGCAGGATTAGATCCAATCACATCGATGGAGATTAATAACCTGATTAACCGCGTACGCGAAAACTTTAATACTTCATCCATTATTATAACACACGATTTAACCTGTGCCAAAGCTACCGGCGACCGCGTAGCCATGCTACTCGACGGACAGTTTCAGCGCCAGGGTACCTTTCAGGAAGTTTTTGAAAGTGATGAGGAACGGGTGAAACAATTTTACGACTATAACTTTATCAACTAACATGAGTTTTAAAGAAAATAAATATGCGTTTTGGGTAGGCCTTTTTATAGCCGTTGGTTTGGTTATATTTATTGTGGGCATATTCACTTTAGGCAATCAGCAAAAAAGCTTTTCGAACGGCCTGCATTTAAAAGCACGTTTCGATAACGTTTCGGGCTTAATGAAGGGTAACAACGTTTGGTTTTCGGGCGTTAAAGTGGGTACTATTAAGAGCATTGCATTTACCGGTATTAACCAGGTAGATGTTGAGTTTAATGTTGATCCTAACGTACAACAGTTCATCCATAAAAATGCCGTTGCCTCCATCAGTTCCGAAGGGTTTATAGGTAATAAGATTATTGCCATTGATGGCGGATCACCTACATCTCCACTGATAGAAACCGGCGATATGTTGAACTCCAAAGGCATGATGTCTACCGATGAGATTATGAAGACCTTTCAAAAAAACAACGAGAATCTGCTGGTTATCACTAATGACTTTAAATCGTTAAGTAAAAAAATGGTGGAAGGTAAAGGCCTTGCCGGTACCCTGCTTTCTGATACTGCCTTAGCTATGCGCTTTAAAGGTATTGTAGCAAACCTGCAAAGTACTACCAACCGTACCGCAGTTATGGCCGATGAGTTAAGCCGTTTTGGTTATAAAATGAACACTAAAGGTGGCCTGGCCGATAAAATGCTGACTGATACCGCGGTGTTTGCCAAGTTACAACAATCGGCTAATCAGCTACAGGAAGCTACCGCCAAAGCCGGTGTATTGACCGATAACCTGAACAAGGCAAGTAATAAGTTGAATACTAATGATAATGCAATTGGTGTGCTGTTAAATGACCAGCCAACTGCCAACCAGTTAAAAAGTACTTTAAATCAACTGCACGAAAGCTCGGTAAAGCTAAATGACGATCTGGAAGCTGTACAACATAACTTCTTATTACGTGGCTTTTTCAAGAACCGCGAAAAAGAAAAGAAGAAGGCAGCTGAAGATCCTAAAAAGCAGTAGTCCAACCTAAATATTGGGTACTATAACCAACATTCAAAACTTAAAGTTTTAAAAACTACGTCTTTTGTCGTTTTCTGGTAACATTTCATTTTCCGTTTGCGTACAAGGAAATATAAACTTAAACCACACGATAAATTTGCGTAAGTTATGTTATTCGACTACACCGGCAAAACAGTTTTAATTACCGGCGGCTCACGCGGCATTGGTAAAGCATGTGCTAAGCAATTTGCATCGCTTAACGCAGATGTTATTATTACCTATAACACCGATCAGGACGAAGCAGAACGAACGCTGATGGAACTGGACCCCAGAGGTAACCACGGCATATACCAGTTAGATCAGAGTCAGCCTAAAAACGTTGAACGTTTTTTCAATAAGGTATTACAGCACTACCCAAGCATAGATGTTTTAGTAAACAACGCAGGCGTATATATTGAGCATAAGCTTAACGAAGTTACCTACGAAGAGTGGCTGCAAGGCTGGGAGGATACTATTAACACCAACCTTAATGGTGTTGCTAATTTATGTTTCTTTGCCTCAAGGCATATGATACACCAGCACGGCGGAAAAATAATTAACATTTCATCCCGTGGAGCATTTCGCGGTGAGCCAGATCATCCGGCTTATGCTGCAAGTAAAGCAGGTTTAAATGCCATGAGCCAATCACTGGCTGTAAGCTTAGCTCCGCATGATGTAAGCGTGCATATTATTGCCCCGGGATTTGTAGAAACCGATATGACCAGCGACTTGCTGAGCAGCGAAGCAGGTATAGCCATCAAAAAACAAAGTCCGTTTAACCGGGTGGCCTCGGCCGATGAGGTAGCCAAATTAGCAGTTACTTATGGTTCTCCGGGTTACGAGTTTACTTCAGGTGGAATAATCGATATCAACGGAGCATCTTACCTGCGCACCTGATTTACCTGGTTGTAAATTGCATGAAACGCTTAACAGCGTAAGTTGATAGTTGTCCGCCCGGACCATTCAAATGATGATCGAAACCATGGGTAGCCCAGGGTAACTTTAACCAGTAATGCGTTACCGAATATTTGCTAAGCGTATCGTTCAATCTCCGGCTATGCTCGTAAGCCACCAGCACATCGTTTCCACCATGAATAATCAATGAGGGTACTGTTTGCGTATTTACAAACCTAATGGGAGAACTGGCTGCATAATTTTGAGGAACTGCAGGATAATGCCCGCCCAGATAGTTAGCCATTACTTGCCTTGAATCCATCACCAGTTTAGGCGCTGGCAACGAATATCCCCAAACCATATCGGCCGGACCATAAAAGTCAATCACCCCCTTAATACCTTGCTGTTTTATGGTGTATGCTGCCAATAAAGCAATTTGCGCTCCTGCCGACCGTCCCAGTAAAACAAACCGACCGGTATCAATATTAAGTTCAGTGGCGTGTTGATGCAGGTATTTCAGAGCAGCTTCCACATCTTGTACCGGTGCGGGGCTTTTCCAGCGTGGCGATAATCTATAATTAATACTGGCAACCTGATAACCTGCCTCGGCCAAAACGCCGTTCAGCTCGGGCAGTTGCTTGCTGTCACCACTACTCCACGATCCGCCGTGAATAACCACTACACACGGGCGCTTACCAGTTACTGCAGATTTATAAAAGTCAAGACTTAAAGTAGTATCAGCATAGGTTACGTAATCAAGCCTTTTGCCGGAAGCTTGCGGGTCTTTTGTAAATAGCTTAAAAATATTGAACGGTTGGTCGCTTTGAACTGTGTTGCGGTTACCGAACGCCTGGTTTATCCCCGCTTGTAAATTAACACCAATTGAACGGGCTCTTAGTATTGGTGAGCAATACAATATCATTGCAGATACTCCTATCACTGTTCCTACGAGTTGGTATTTGCTTACCCACTTTCCGCTTAATAAAATAAGCAGCGTTATTACAATAAAAATAACGCCATACTCACTTACCAGCACAGCCAACAGCCACAGGTAATACGCCGGCGCTTTTAAAACTGTAAACAGTGATGCTATAAAAAGAAGGATGAGAAGAATTAACCGCAGTAAACTAAACATGCGAAATTACAGTGCCCTCTTTACCCAGCTTGCTGTTCTTGTACCCGTAAGTGAAGTAAATAACCAAACCTATCAGCAGCCATACTAAAAATCTCAGCCAGTTAGTATAACCCAATTCGGTCATTAAGTAAAAGCAGCTTAACAAACCTAATACTGGTATGAGCGACAAGTTTTTAACAAAAGATAACACGGTTAACGCCGCGGTCAGTAATATGAACAACATAAAAGGAAACTTCTCGTGGCTGTTTTCCTCGGCAAACATAGCGGTCATCGGTTTCCAAAAAAAGTACATGCCGCCAATAAAAAGTGCCGGTACAATCCACTTGGCGTTGATGTAAGGAATACGAAACTTGCCCTTTACCGCTTCGGTTTTAGGTAAGAGTAATACACCGCCACATACCAATACAAAGGCAAACAGGGTACCAATACTGGTAAGGTCGGTAACCTCGGTAAGGTTCATAAACAAAGCAGGTATAGCCACCACAAAACCGGTAACAATAGTTGCAAATGATGGCGTTTGATATCTGGGATGGATGCGGGAAAATGCTTTAGGCAACAATCCATCGCGACTGATACTCATCCATATACGGGGCTGCCCCATTTGGAAAATAAGCATCACACTGGCCGTAGCAATTACAGCACTTATAGAAATCACATAACTAATATTAGTTAACCCAACCCGGGCAAACACAAATGCCAGCGGATCACCCACCTGTAGCTCTTTATAATTTACCATACCGGTAAGCACCAGGGCTATCAAAATGTAAAGTACCGTACAGATAATAAGCGAGTAAATCATTCCCTTGGGCAAATCGCGCTGTGGGTTTTCGCATTCTTCGGCCGTAGTAGATATGGCATCGAAACCTATATAGGCAAAAAACACGCCCGATACACCTTTCATAACACCACCAAAACCGTTAGGTAAAAATGGGTGCCAGTTAGCCGGTGTCACGTAGAAAAAACCTAAAACTATCACTGCAACTACCACACCTATTTTCAGCATTACCATGGCGTTGGTTACCTTCTTGGTTTCGCGGATACCAATGTAAACCAGGTAAGTAATAAGCACTACAATTAACAGTGCAGGAAGATTAGCAATCAGTTTTATACCGCCTATACCGGGTGCTGTATTCCAGGCCAGTGCTTCGGCTTTCATTCGTTCGGTAATTTCAACCAGCTTTCCCGAAGCCGTTAACTGCTGCACAGCCTCACTGCCCTTAAAGGCCGAAAGATAGTCCATAGTTAGATACCGCGGCATGTGAATATGAAACCCTTCGAGGAGGTTTACAAAATACTCACTCCACGAAATAGCGACCGCAATGTTGCCAATGGCGTATTCCATCAACAAATCCCAGCCAATAATCCAGGCTACCAATTCGCCAAAAGAGGCGTAGGCATAAGTATAAGCACTACCGGCAACAGGTATGCGTGAGGCAAATTCGGCATAGCACAAGGCCGAAAATCCGCAGGTTATGGCAGTAAGTACAAATAGTAAAGTAACTCCTGGTCCGCCGTTGAACGATGCAGTACCAATTGTTGAAAAGATACCTGCGCCTACAACAGCAGCTATACCCATCAGGGTCAGGTCTTTAACGCGTAATTCTTTTTTGAGATGAGTGCCTGTGTGCTCGCTGTCACTAAAACCGCTTTGCACATCGGCTAATATTTTATCAAGAGACTTTCTTCGAAATATACTTTTCGACATGGATAGTTAATCGTTTAGCAGTACCAAACATAACCATTTTTTACGTCATTAGATATATTTGCCTTAATTTGTAACATGAACACCCGAATTACCGATGTATTACACCACATCCGATTGTTTTTTGTACCGTATCTTATTATATTAATTACCTGTTTAATATTAAAGCTTTCTTTCACCCGCGAATCCATCTACTTCGCAGTGAATGCAGAACATTCGGACTTTGGGGATATGATATTTCCATACGTAACCGATTTGGGGGAAGGGTTTATGGTAATTACCGTCACACTTATCATGCTGTGTTTCAGTTATCGTAAAACTATTTTGCTCATTACGAGCTTTGCGGTAAGTGGCATTGTAGTTCAGCTCATTAAACATTGGTTTAAAGCCCCCCGCCCGGTAGTGTATTTTGAAAAGCAACTGAACTCCATTCACTTTGTAAGGGATATTGCTTTGCTGCATACCAACAGTTTCCCATCGGGGCATACGGTTACCGCTTTTTCGGCTGCGGTGGTATTGTCTTATTTAGCGGTTAATAAACGTCTTGGCTTTATTTATTTGCTGCTCGCGCTTTCAGTGGCCTATTCCAGGATGTATCTGAGCCAGCATTTTTTTGAAGACGTAACCGCCGGATCTATTATTGGCACCATGAGCACCATTATGTGGATCACTTGGATGGATAGCCGCCCTTTTATGCACTCCGAACGCTGGAGCCGGGGTTTGTTGAAAAGGAAGTAAGTAAGCAGTTGATTATTGTCTCAAAAAAAAATGTCATCCCGAACTAGAGTGAGAGATCTTATCGAACCATTAATAGTTTGAAAAGATTTCTCGTTAGCACTCGAAATGACAACGATTATTTAATTGAACTGTTACTTATATCACCCTGTTAATCACAACAGTTTCAGGGTCGGTTAGCATCAACGGCACTTTTTCTACCGTAACAAAGCTCAGGTCTAAGCCAAAACCGCGTTCTTCAGAAATACTTACCTTTTTAAGCTGCGAGTAAACGGCCATAATAAAGCGCTCGTAGAACGATAAGCTATGCGAGCGGGACAGTACTTTTTCGATAACTACAAACCGGAAATCACCTACAATTTTGCGTTGGTTTAAGGACTTGTACTGGCTCACAATATCTACCTCCCCTTTCTTCACCAAGTCTTCTACTACCTTACGGAACAGCAGGTTAATTTGCTGCTCTACACGGAAACCTAACTTGAAGTCGATGCGAATCAGTTTGTTGGGCACCAGGAAATCGACCTCATAATCGCGGGTGTAAGGTTCGTCCATTACATCAACGTGTACCAACCAGTAAACATCGGCACGTTTAGGTTGCTTTTGCAGTATAGAATAAATGATTTTCGATTCTATTTCCGAATTAAAGTTGGCACTGGTTAAATACACCAATTGCGAAGCATATTTCGGTACGGTTTCATCTTCACTTAGCTCGTTCAGGATATTGTAATAGTCTTCAATCTCTACAAATTTCACATAGCGGTTACGGATACGGCGGGCGGTATGCCAGCTCCACATCACACAAAATAACAAGGCACCTATACTCAGTGTAAACCAGCCACCATCAACGAATTTGCCCAAGTTACCCGATAAGAATATACCCTCTACCAACAGGTAAACAACCAAAAATAAATTAATGAGGTATGATGGTACTTTACGTCGTTTCAAGAATTTAGATACCAGGATGGTAGTCATAAGCATCGCCACCGTAATACTTAAGCCGTAAGCGGCCTCCATTTTAGCCGATTCGCGGAACAAATAAACCACGCCAATACAACCTGCACACATGATCCAGTTGATGCTGGGTACGTAAAGCTGTCCTTTTTGCTCAGACGGATAATTGATTTTAACTTTAGGCCACAGGTTCAACCGCACGGCTTCGGCAATTAACGTGTACGACCCCGATATTAACGCCTGGCTGGCAATAACCGCAGCTACAGTTGCTATACCTATACCAAAAATGAGGAACCAAGACGGCATGATCTGATAAAATGGATTCAGCTTGTTAAGATCTAAAACCTGACCCTGGTGCTGTAAAAGCCAAACGGCTTGACCCAAATAGTTTAAGATCAAACACGTTTTAACAAATATCCAGCTGATACGGATGTTAGAGCGACCGCAGTGGCCCAGATCTGAATACAAAGCTTCGGCTCCTGTGGTACATAAAAACACTGCACCCAAAACACCAAAGGCGGCATGAAGATCATGACCAACCAACAGATTATAAGCATAATAAGGGTTAAGTGCTTTTATAATACTCGGCATTTGCACAATGAAGCCAATACCCAGCAGACCCATCATACTAAACCACAAGAACATGATTGGTCCAAACGCCTTTCCTACCAGCGAGGTACCGAATTGCTGTATGAAGAACAGCCCTAAAATGATAGCTATTACCACGTACATGGTGGGCACTGCCGGGTAAATGGTATGCAAACCCTCAATAGCCGAGGAGATAGTAATAGGTGGTGTAATAATACCATCGGCCAGCAGGGCGCAACCGCCCACTATGGCGGGAATTATTAGCCACTTGGCCCGCCGCCGTACTAACGAGAAAAGTGAGAATATCCCGCCCTCACCTTTATTATCGGCTTGCAGGGTGATAATTACGTATTTTATGGTGGTTTGCAGCGTAAGCGTCCAAAATATTAATGAAACGCCACCCAGTACAACGGCTTCAGAAATAGCATGTCTTTCGCCAATAATAGCCTTGAAAACGTATAACGGAGAGGTACCTATATCGCCATAGATAATTCCTAAACTGATAAGCAGCCCGGCAGCTGTCAGTTTTTGCAGATCTTTATTGTGTGATGACACTTTTAGTTGTAAAATTTTATCAAAATAAACGTACGTTTTTCAAGCGCTTAACAAGCCGTGCAGCTGTTATAAAATAACCGATTATTAGCATAACCAGTGAAATCAATTTTTGTTAAAAATTGTTAAAATATTTGAATGTACTTTTTACACAGTAACGTTTACCTTGTTTTATTAGTACCTTTGTAGCTAATTGTAAATATGGGGCAAAGATATACTTTTAATTATTTATGGATGATAATAATTGCAGTTGCAATATCCATAAACTTTGCCTTTACTTTTGGCCCCGGTAGCGGCATGAGCCGCGATACCATTTACCTGCGCAAAGGCAAGCCCAATCAAAAACAGTCCTATTTTAAAAACGGTTTAAGTACCAGCGCACTCCCTCAGCTGAAACCTTCGCCGTATGCTAACATTAAACCAACCCTGCCCGTTAATACCGATAAGGCGTTGAGTAACGTCCAGATTTATCCAAACCCCATAACAGATCAAATTAATATTAAGTATACAGTGTCGCGCAATAGCAACGTAACCATAAAAATAATGGATGTGTTGGGCAATAATGTGGCGACATTGTTATCAGAGCGGGTGGAATCGGGAGAGCAGAAATTTGCGCGTTTATTATCGAGCAATAAATTAACCAGCGGATTTTATTTTCTACGTGTAACCGTTGGTACCGAGTCTATCATAAAACGCATAACTATATTATAGTTTCAGTCAGCAGTATAACAGCTTCGGCCTGCATACCATCCATTCTTCAGTTATATAAACTTTTCCTTAAATAAATATAACGCTTGGTAAAGCAAGTGTTACAGAAATATCTGCGTAAGGGTAAAAAAAACAGTGCAATTTTTACCAGCTTATGTCTCGGTACACGATAACTAAACTGTTTTTTGCACTTAGGGCAATAAGGTATATTTTCTTCCATTCTTTTTGAGGCTCATTCTCAAATAAGGAGTAATTGGTGACGCTAATATAAATAAAATTGAGCTTTATTTGGCTAAACATTTATATAATTTCTTTGTTATCGCTACACTTTTATAGGGCTAAAAATTGCTTTTAAAGTAACTTATCATAGCTAAAAGCACTTTTAGCAAATAATTTTTAGATTTGACACTTTACCTTAATAGCTAACTGTTAAGTGAGCCATATTGGCTATTCATAAAAGTAAAAGCTTTATAATAATTTAACATTACCAGTACCATGAAAGTAATAGCAATTGGCCGTAACTATGCCGAACATGCCAAAGAACTGAACAACCCCGTACCTACTACGCCGGTTATATTTATGAAGCCCGATACGGCTCTATTAAAAGATAACAAACCGTTTTACTATCCTGAGTTTTCGCAGGATGTACATTACGAAATTGAACTGGTACTTAAAGTAAGTAAAGAAGGCAAGCACATCAGCGAAAAGTTTGCGGCCGACTACTTTGATGAAATTGGCTTAGGTATAGATTTTACTGCCCGCGATATTCAGGCCCGCCATAAAGAAAAAGGGTTGCCATGGGAATTAGCCAAAGGCTTCGATCACTCCGCACCTATCAGCAACTTTGTACCTAAAGCCCAATTCGCCAACCTGTATGACCTGAACTTGAAATTGGATCTGAACGGCGAAACCCGCCAGGATGGTAACACAAAAGACCTTTTGTTTTCTTTCGAAAAGCTGATCGCTTTTGTATCGCAATACATTACCCTTAAAAAAGGGGATTTGATTTTTACCGGTACTCCCGAAGGTGTAGGCGCGGTTAAACAAGGTGACCGGCTGGAAGGCTATTTACAAGGTGAAAAAATGCTTGATTTTTACGTTAAATAGTCCTTGATGTTCAAAAATTTTATTTGTTTACTGGGATGCTTATGCACATTGGTAGGCGCCCGAGCACAGGGCATAGTACCCAGCAGGACTTATCCGGTGGGTGTATTTCAGTATCCGCTTGATCTGCCACCAAGTACCGCCGGTTCCTTTGGCGAAATACGAAGTAATCACTTTCATTCAGGGCTGGATTTTAGAACCAACCGGCAAATTGGCTACCCTGTACATGCCGCCATGTATGGCTATATATCTCGGTTAAGGGTACAGTTAGGTGGTTTTGGTAATGCTATTTACGTAACACACCCCAACGGTTACACTACGGTTTATGGCCACCTGGACCATTTAATACCCGAACTTGCGCAAATTGTCAAAAAATACCAGTACGATCATCAAAGTGCCGAAGTTGATTTCAAATTGCAACAGTTCGATTTTCCGGTTACCAAAGGACAATTAATTGCTATCTCAGGTAATACCGGTGCTTCGGGCGGCCCTCACCTCCATTTCGAAATCAGGGATTCGCTAACCGAAGAAACCGTAAATCCGCAATTGTTCGGCCTTACCATGCCTGATAATATTCCGCCGGCTGTAGCTGGTGTTGCAGTATATCATTTAAACAGTCGCCCGTTCAGTGAAAACACCCCGCGCGATTACCTGCCCGTAACCGGCACAACCGGTAATTACCGTTTAGCACAATCTCAAACCTTGTTTTTAAGTGGCGATGTAGGCTTTGGCATCACGGCTAACGATATGAATAATTCATCGGCCAACCGTAATGGTATCTATTCATTAGAGCTCAAGGTTGATGACCGTACCGTTTACACTTTTGCCGTTGAACGTTTCGCATTCGACCAAACGCATGCCATCAACGCCTACATCGATTATCCGCTTTATCTTAAAACCCGCCGCTGGATCCAAAAATGCTTCATACTACCCGGTAGCCATATTTCATTATATCCAAAATCCGAAAACCGGGGAATCATCAGCTTTAAAGATACCCTTCTGCATAACGTGGAGTATATTGTAAAAGACATAGCTGGCAACACTTCTACCATAAAATTCAAAGTACAATCCAGCATACCTAAAGACCGCCCAGTTGTTAGTTACAGTGGTACCAAATTCAGTTACGATAAGCGAAACGAGTTTAACAAAGGCGCAGTTAAGGTAGTAGTAGAACCAGGTAATTTGTATGATGATCTGGATTTTACCTATGCGCTATTACCGCAAAAGCCCGGCACGTTTTCGGCCACGCATCAAATACACAACCGCTTTACTCCTATTCATACCAGTTTCGACTTGTGGATAAAGCCCGATGCCAGCATTGGGTCTTTAGCTAACAAAGCGGTTATTGTAAATACGGTAGCCGGGTGTGTTGGCGGCATTTACCAGGATGGTTACATAAAAGCCAAACCGGCGGCCTTCGGCGATTTTTTTGTTAAGCTGGACACCGTGGCACCTATAATTACGCCAATTAACATACGTAACGGCAGTAATATGGCCGGTGTACGTGTACTTAGCTTGCGGATAAGTGATAACCTATCGGGCATAAAATCTTACGCTGCAAAAATTGACGGCAAATGGATTTTGCTGCAACAGGACTATAAAACGCGAGTTTTTAGATATATATTTGACCAAAGCATAGCGGCAGGCAAACACGTTTTTGAACTTACTGCTACCGATAATAAGGATAATGCCGTGCAATACACGGCACAATTCAACCGATAAATAACACCTACATATGGCAACTTTACAACAAGGCGATAAAGCCCCCAATTTTACTGCAAAAGACCAAAACGGCAACACTGTTTCGTTAAGCGATTTTACAGGTAAAACCGTTGTACTATACTTTTATCCAAAAGACGATACGCCCGGCTGCACGGCCGAAGCATGTGATTTCAGAGACAACTATCAACTCCTTTCTTCACAAGGATATGACGTTATTGGGGTAAGTACCGATGATGAAAAATCGCACAAGAAGTTTGAAACCAAATACAGTTTGCCGTTTACCCTGATTGCTGATGCCGAACAGGAAATAGTGAACAGCTACGGCGTATGGGTTGAAAAAAACATGTACGGTAAAAAGTATATGGGTACACAGCGAACTACTTTTATTATTAGTCCGGAAGGTACAATAAGCCATATTATTGGCAAGGTAGATACCAAAAATTCGTCGCAGCAGGTTTTAGACTTGTTAAAGGCCTAAAAGGGAAATCTGAAAACAAATAATTACTTTAGCTTAGTTTTTAATAAATAAAACCTATTAAACCTATCAGCTTTATATTCATCCAATAGAAAGATAACTATAAATGTCAGCATCCGTTAGTGATACCGAGATACTCAGCAAGTTTCAGGACGAAAAAACCCGGAACGAGGCTTTTAATCTTTTACTGCAAAAATATCAGCAAAAGATATACTGGCATGTACGGCGCATGGTAGTTAACCACGATGATGCCGATGACCTGGTACAGGATGTTTTTATTAAGATATGGAAAAATCTGCCAGGTTTCAGAAGTGATGCCCAGCTTTATACCTGGATGTATCGTATAGCCACCAACGAGTGTATTACGTTTTTGAACAAGAAAAAACAAAAGAATAATATACCGCTGGATGATGTATCGTACGAACTGGCCGAATCATTGGCCGATTCTACTTACCTCAGCGGCGATAAGGTACAGCTGAAGCTACAACAGGCTTTAGTTACCCTGCCCGATAAGCAGCGACTGGTATTTAACATGAAGTATTACGACGACATGAAATATGAAGAAATATCGGAAGTGCTGGGAACCAGTGTTGGTGCCTTAAAAGCGTCCTTTCACCTGGCAGTGAAGAAGATAGAAGCGCACTTACTATCGCACGATTAATTTCATTTTTGTATTAAACCTTATAGTTTTAAAAACATCTAACGTTAGATATGGAAATCGATATAGAACATAAAGAATGGCCGGAGGATAACTCCTGGCGCCAAAAGTTACCACCAGGTAACCCCTTTGGCGTACCTGCGGGCTACTTTGATGATTTGAGCGAGCGGATTATATCGGGCGTACATTTTGAAGAAATTAAACAGGCCGATGCCTTAGGTGGATTAACGGTTCCTGAAAACTACTTTACTGAATTAAGCAACAACATACAAAGCCGTATTAATATTGAAGAAGCTAGTGCTTCTGAAACCGAAGGCTTTACCGTTCCGGAAAATTATTTTAAGCAACTAAGCAGTACTATACAAAGCCGCATTGTTATTGAAAATGCATTGGCTAACAAAGCAGACACTTTTACCGTGCCTGAAGGTTACTTTGATAACCTGAGCAGCAACATACAAAGCCGCATTGCTATTGAAGATGCATTAGGTAACGATGCCGAAAGTTTCACTGTACCACAAGGTTACTTTGATAACCTAAGCAGCAACATACAAAGCCGCATTGCTTTGGAAGAAGCATTAGGTAATGATGCCGAAAGCTTTACAGTACCGCAAGGTTACTTTGAAGAACTGAGCAGCAACATACAAAGCCGAGTAGCAATTGAAGAAGCGTTGGCTAACGAAGCCGAAAGCTTTACAGTACCACAAGGTTATTTTGAAGAATTGGCAGGCAACATACAAAGCCGCGTTGCTTTGGAAGAAGCTACCAATGCCGAACACAATGTTTTTGCAGTACCAGAAGGTTATTTTGATCAGTTGCAGCAAAACATTTTAAGCCACACTGCTGAACAGGAAGCTAAAGTGATACAAATGCCATCACGGAGCGGCGTGGTTAGAAAACTGATTTCTACTGCCGCATTTAAATATGCTTCGGCAGCCTGTGTGGCTATTATTGTTGGTGTTGCCATTTATGTAAATCAGGCACCTGCAGGTTCAAATCACACTTATTTGCACAAAGAACTGGCCGATATTTCAACCAAAGACTTGAGAACATACCTGGAAAGCCAATCGGACGCTACACAAACCGAACGCAAAGTTATTGCCGATGATGTACAGCTGGATGATGAATCGTTAAGAGACGCCTTACAGGATTATGTTGATGCACAATAACCAACAGACATGAATAATTTATTAAAATATATTATAGTTTTTGTACTGGTACTTACAGGTATAGAGGTATTTAGCCAACCACCTGCTTTTAGAAACAATAGCAACAGACAAGGCTTTTCGCCTTATAGAAAAGTTGAAGCGGCTAAGGAAAAATACGTGGATCGCCAAATGGATCTGAGTGATGATGAATCTGCTAAATTTTGGCCTATGTATCGTCAGTACACCCAGGAAATGACCAAGGTGCGCCGCTTGAAACGTCAGAACATGTTAAGCAACCGTTCATCTGATCAAACAGAGAAAGACATTTACTACGAACAGCAATTGGTTGATATTAAACGCCGCTACAACCAGGAATTTTTAAAAATTCTTCCGTCCGAAAAAGTAAGTAAGATCTATCGCAGCGAACGCGAGTTCACCGACGAACTGATTAAGATCTACGGCGAACGCGGAACACCGGAGAATTAGTTGACAGTAGTCAGTAGTCAGTAGTCAGTAGTCAGTAGTCAGTAGTCAGTAGTCAGAATTACCCTATGCAAGGGTTGTTTCATTAAATTATAGAGAGTGAAGGTTGTTATTTATATAACAACCTTTTTTATTTTAGTACCATCAAAAATATTAACCTTAATCCATGGACTTCCTACTTTGGACTTCGGACTACAAACTCCCGACTAAATAACTAATTTTGCATCATGCTTACCCTCCGCCAGCTTTTTTTAGCCAATAATGCCCAAACTACTGATTTTCCTTTAATGCTGGAGTTTGAGCGGGCACAGGGCGTATACATGTACAATGCCGATGGTAAAGCCTGGCTGGATCTTATATCGGGCATTGGGGTGAGTAACATTGGGCATGGCAACCCAGAGGTTATCGAAGCTGTTAAACGACAGGTGGATCAATACATGCACCTGATGGTTTATGGTGAATACGTGCAAACGCCACAGGTTCGCTTTGCCGAAAAACTGGCTTCGCTCTTGCCTTCCACCCTGCAATCGGTATATTTTACCAACTCCGGTTCGGAGGCTATTGAAGGTGCCATGAAACTGGCTAAACGCCACACCGGCCGTAACCAAATTATTGCCTGTAACAACGCTTACCATGGTAGTACTCAAGGCGCGTTGAGCGTAATGGGTAATGAAGACTTTAAACAAGCCTACCGTCCGCTATTACCAGGGATACAATTTATCAACTTTAACGAGCCGGCCGATCTTAAATATATTAACGAAGAAACGGCATGCGTAATGATAGAAACCATACAAGGCGAAGCTGGCATACGCGTACCCGACCTAACTTACATGCAAGCCTTGCGCCAGCGTTGTAACCATACCGGCACCCTGCTAGTATTGGATGAAAATCAAACCGCTTTTGGCCGTACCGGTAAACTTTTCGCTTTTAAACATTTCGGCATAGTGCCCGATATTTTAGTGCTTGGCAAAGCTTTGGGAGGTGGCATGCCTTTAGGAGCTTTTATATCATCTGTTGAGGTAATGGGTAGTTTGAAAAATAATCCAATCTTAGGACATATCACCACATTTGGTGGTCACCCGGTTTGCTGCGCTTCGGGACTTGCCTCATTAGAGGTTTTGCTCAGGGAAAATCTGATCAGCCAGGTGGCCGAAAAGGAAGCATTGTTTAAACAACTACTGGTTCACCCCGCCATTAAGGAAGTGCGTGGAAAAGGCCTGATGCTGGCAGCTGAAATGGAAAGCTTTGAAGTGCTGAAAAAAGTAATAGATCATAGCATTGAGCAGGGTATTATTATCGATTGGTTTTTGCATTGCAGCAACTCCATGCGTATTGCTCCACCGCTCATCATCACCCATGAACAAATTGAACATGCCTGTTCAATTATTTTGGAAGCAGTGGAGCTGTATGCCTGATAACAAAGTGTTACTTATAATACTTCTTCCACCTTATAAACCTTACCGTTCAAACTGAACTCCTCTCCTGCTTTGCAGCCTTTCATCTTTAAACCAATAGGCGAGCCTGGTGAAATAGCAACGTAAGTCTCTCCGTTTAGGCTAAGCGTTCCTGCACTAATGCTCAAGTAAAACTTACCGTTATTGGTAATTACTACACTACCCGCTTCGGCTGCAGTTAAATTACCCGCAGTACTAATCTGGTTAAGTGCAACTATCAGTTTATTGGCTTCGTTGAGTTGGGTTAGGTTACGGTTGGTTTCCTGCTGCATCATTTCGCGGCCGGTTTCGTATTTATCACCGGCACTGCTTTTGGTATCGTCGTTAGTGGCTTGCTGGGCTTCGTTTATGGCAAATTGTGCGGCATCCATACGTTGCTGCACATAGGCCAGGCAAAGCGCATGTAATTGTTTCTTTAGCTCGTTCATATTTAACAATAAAGCCCTGCTTGAATGATCAAACAGGGCTTGCTGTAAAATTAGCTGAAATTAATTCAATTCCAAAGCTACAATTGATTTAGCAGGCAGTGTTACCATTAACTTATCACCATTTTTACGGGCACCGGTAAAGGTTTTAGGTGCAATAGTAAGCGGCTTGGCGAAGGTATTAATATCGGCAACGCCGCCAGAGGTAAGTACTTGTCCGCTAACGGCTTTCCAAACTATATCTTTAAACTCTGTGGTTACTGCAACACTATTTTTGGCATCTAAATTTACCAGTGTAATGTGCACTTTACCGGCTTTATCTTTTGAAGCCGATACATTCACCGCCGGAATTTTATTGCCGTTATACTCATAATCAGGTGTATTGAGTTTAAAGGGCAGGTATTTAGCATCTTGGTGAACTTTATACATGTCAAAAACATAGTACGTTGGCGTTAAAAGCATCTTTTCCTTATCGGTTAAGATCAGCGCCTGCAATACGTTTACGCATTGTGCGAGTTCGGCCATTTTAATACGGTCGCAATGGTTATTAAAAATATTTAAGGTAGTACCTGCTACCAGGGCATCGCGCAAGCTGTTTTGCTGGTATAAAAATCCGGGATTAGTTCCTGGTTCAACGTCGGTCCATACCCCCCACTCATCTACTACCAAAGCCACTTTCTTTTTAGGATCGTACTTATCCATAATGGCTGAGTGCTTGGTCACCAGGTCTTCCATTACCAAGCTGTTTTTTAAAGTGCTGAAGTATTGATCTTCGGCAAAACCAGTTGCAGGGCCTTTAACTTTCCAATTATTGGTTGGCAGGGTGTAATAGTGTAACGATAAACCCCACATACGTTCCGGACCAACATTTTTCATCAAAACTTCGGTCCAATTTAAATCGCCACCATTAGAGCCGCTGGCAATACGTTTTAGTTTAGCGGTAGGATAATCGCGCGCGTAGGTAGCATAACGACGATACTCGTTCGAATAATACTCAGGAGTCATGTTTCCACCGCAACCCCAGCTTTCGTTACCAACGCCTAAAAATTCTACATTGTAAGGTTTAGGGTGACCGTTGGTTGCACGCTCTTTAGTAAGCGGACTTGCACCATCAAAGTTCAAATACTCTACCCATTTCGACATTTCTTCCACCGTACCACTGCCCACATTAGCCGATACATAAGGTGCGGTACCTAACAACTGGCAAAGTTCTAAAAATTCATGTGTACCAAAGCTATTGTCTTCAACCACACCCCCCCAATTGGTATTAATCATTTTTGGACGTTGAGCCCGCGGACCAACGCCATCACGCCAGTGATACTCATCGGCAAAACAACCGCCCGGCCAGCGCAGGTTAGGGATCTTGATTTTTTTCAGTGCATTAACCACGTCCAGGCGTATGCGGTCTTGCTTAGGCACAGGCAGGGTTTTATCCACCCAAAAACCACCGTATATACCACGCCCCAAATGCTCGGCAAACTGCCCGTAAATATGGCGGCTAATGGTATCTTTGGAATCGTTACTCAAAGTAACGGTCGCTGTTTTTTGGGCATAGCTATTAAAGCTTATCCCCGCTAATAAGAGTAATGCGTATTTTTTCAAAATATAGGAATTGGTTATAATTGTCAGTTTCACAATTATACGATTTACATATCTAAATCTTTATATACCGTTCAAATTTTTTGAAGAATATTATCTAAAGTTTCCTATATATTGTCATTCAGAAGAGTGTCGGGCTTCCCATCAGTAAAAATTATTCAACATTGAACTTGAAGGTCAACAGCTTTAAAGTAAGGTTGTTTAATACTTAACTTTTTAACCATACAACTTCAGGAAGAGTTGCATCTTTATACACCACGCAAACACATTACACCATTTAAAGTTATTAAGTACTTACCGGTGATGATTGTAGCGGTTTAAGCCGCGCACCTGTTTAACCGACTATTATATTATGAGAATTAACGAAGACGAAGCAGCCATAGCTTTCTACCAGGAAGCGCTTGACCATTTAAAGGATAGTGAGATACCGTTTATGTTGGGCGGTGCTTTTGCTATATTTCATTACAGTGGTATTTACCGTGATACTAAGGATATTGATGTTTATTGCAAATCGTCCGATTGTCCGCGTATATTGAAATATTTCGGCGACCGTGGTTACGAAACGCAGTTTACCGATGCACGCTGGCTGGCCAAAATATTTAAAGGCGAGTATTTTATAGACCTGATATTTGATACCGTAAACAACATTTGCAAGGTTGACGATACCTGGTTTGAGCGCGCTGTTGATGCCAGCTTTTTTGACAGGGATTTAAAATTGTTAGGTCCCGAAGAATTGATTTGGAGCAAAATTTATGTTCAAAACCGTGAGCGTTTTGATGGTGCGGATATCAACCACCTGTTGGTACAATATGGCACAGAGCTGGATTGGAAACACCTGTTATTCAGAATGGATCAGCACTGGCAGCTGTTGCTTGCACAATTAATAATGTTCCAGTTTGTGTACCCGGCCGATTACCAAACCATTGTACCGCGCTGGTTATATGATGAGTTGTTACGCCGTGCAGCTGAGCAGTTCGATCTGCCGTCGCCCGAAGAAAGGGTTTGCCGCGGACCAATGATTGACCAAACACAGTATAGCGTTGATATTAAAGACTGGGATTATAAATCATACACCATAAAAACTGTTTAGCCTTATGGAAGAAAAAAAAGTGACACGTATTGCCGCCGTTGCCGATATACATGTAAAAGAAACCGACCAGGGTAAATGGGTAGATTATTTCAGGGAGGTATCGGCCAATGCCGATGTACTGCTTATTTGTGGCGACCTTACCGATACCGGCGATGAAGACGAGGCTGAAATTTTAGCTAATGAATTACGCGCCTGCACTATACCTGTAATTTGTGTATTGGGTAACCACGATTATGAAAAAGGCCGTCACAAGCTCATTCGTGCGGCTATTCAAAACCATAATGTGCATGTGCTGGATGGCGAAGCCATAGTAATTGGAGGTATTGGCTTTGCGGGCATTAAAGGTTTTGGCGGAGGTTTCGACCGTTACCTGTTAACCATGTTTGGCGAAGATGCAAACAAAGCCTATGTGCAAGAAGCGGTAGATGAGGCCTTGCACCTCGAACGTGCCCTAAATAAACTGGACGGTGAGCATCAGGTGGATAAAAAAATAGCCATCCTGCACTACTCACCCATCAAAGCTACGGTGGTGGGCGAACCGGAAGAAATTTTCCCTTTCCTGGGGTCATCGCGCCTGGCTGAGCCGCTAATCCGCAATAACGTTTTAGCTGCATTTCATGGCCATGCACATGCCGGAACGTTAGAAGGAACCATTAATAATTGCAATATCAGGGTTTTTAACGTGGCCAAACCGGTACTAATTAAAGCAGGTTACCAGTGCCCATATTACTTATTAGAGGTTTAAAATTTGTGCATTGAGGCAGTCATTTTATGATTCCGTTAAACCTTGGCTTATAAATTGCATCACACTTAAACATCAGATACTAAGAAAATACATCGTTATGAAAAAGACAATTTTGTTATTCGGACTAATATTCACTTTTGTAATTGGAGCTGCTAACACTTCAATGGCGCAAGAGAAGAAAAAAGGGATGAGTTCACAAGCTAAAGGTGCTTTAATAGGCGGTGGTGCCGGAGCAGTTGCCGGAACTCTGATTGGTAAAGATGTTAAAGGTGCTTTAATTGGTGGTGCCGTTGGTGCCGGTGGTGGTTACATTATTGGTAACGAAGCACGTCGCAAAAAAGAGAAAAAAGCAAGAGCACAATATAAAGCTACCCATACCAGGAAACAGTATTACAGAAAATACGGAACCTATAATTAATAAATCATTTGAGCACATTAAAAGCTGTTATTCATTAGGGTAACAGCTTTTTTTATGTTTTTAAACCGATAATTTAATTGGGGCAAATAATTTGTTGTGCTACTTATAAACTCATTGTTATGCCAGATATAAAGATAATCAACCGCGAAACACTATCGCAACGGAAGTTTCCACTCGAATATATAACCTATTTAAAACCTGATGAAGAAGGTAATATGGGCGAACACCAGGCAGAAATTTATTACAGACCCGATGCCGCCGCCGTGTTGTTATATGATTTAGGTAGAAAGAAATTTCTATTTGCCAGCCAATTTAGGTTAGCCAGCTTTTTGAACGGAAACGAAACCGGCTATTTAACCGAAGCTTGCGCCGGACTCATAGATGAAGGCGAAACACCTGAAGAAACTGCCATACGCGAAGTAAAGGAAGAATTAGGTTACACCATCAGTAACATTAACAAGGTGGGTTCCGTATATACATCGGCAGGTGGAATAACAGAACATGTGCATTTATTTACCGCAGCCTACAATGGTGAGACAGAACACGCAGGAGGCGGCGGTTTGCCCGAGGAAGGTGAAGAAATTAATGCTATAGAAATGGACTTTGATGATACATATAACATGTTAAAAGACGGAAAAATAAATGATGCTAAAACTGTCATGCTATTGCAACATTACTTTTTATTTCGTTAATTACAATTGAAATTTGATAACAGCATTTGTGAAGAAGAATACTGACCATAGCACCATATTGGTTGTGCTAAATAAGCAAATAGCTGCAGGTAGTGAAACCGTAGCTCTTGTTGTATAAGATGATTAAGAAGATCATTATTGTTATAGGTTTAAGTGTTGTTGCTCCGTGTATGCTACGTGCTCAGGATAGCACCATGGTTACAACCTTCAAGCAAGTGCACAACGACACAATTGGCCAACGAGATTTAATTGATGTTTTTAAATCCGTTTTTAAGCCAAAAGTTAAATCACAGGCTCCGCTCGAACAAGTTGAAGGAAAAGTATATTTCTCGTTTTTACCAACAGCCTCTACCCTTCCCGATGGCGGGGGTAAAATGTTTTTAACCTCAACCACTGCAGGTTTTTACCTGGGCAGTAAACAAACCACAAATTTATCCAGCATTACATTTACCCCCTACTTTAATTTGAAAGGCAGGTTTGGCCTACCATTGCGATCCAACATATGGTTTAACGAAAACAAATGGTTTTTAACCGGCGATACGCGCATGATGGTGTATCCGCAAGATACCTGGGGACTTGGTGGCAATACACCCGAAGAAGCACGAACCCGCGTTGATTACAAATATGTAAGATTTTACCAAAGCTTGTTACGCAGGATAAAATCTTATTTTTTTGCAGGTATTGGCTACAATTTGGATTACCACATGCGTATTAAAGCCAATCAAAGCGATGGTAATTTACAAGACTTATCGGGCTACGCATTTGGTACCGAGTATGGCCAAAATTCGTTTTCATCGGGCTTAACGCTAAACTTATTGTACGATACCCGGAACAACTCTATAAACCCTTTGCCCGGTTGTTATTCTAACTTAGTATACCGTATTAACTCACCCGTATTGGGCAGTAACCGGGTATGGCATTCCATATATGCCGACGTACGGAAATACATCTCTCTCAGTCCGCAAAATACCACGCGCCAAAATACGCTGGCCTTGTGGACCTATTTCTGGAGTACTTTAGACCGAGGTACACCTTATTTAAGTTTGCCCAGCATTGGTTGGGATTTCTACAATCGTTCGGGCCGGGGTGTGGAGCAAAACCGTTACCGCGGGCAAAGCCTTTGGTACACCGAAGCCGAATACCGGCGAAGCATAACGCGCAACGGTATATTAGGCTTTGTGCTATTTGCAAACCTAACCACTGTAAGCGAACCGGTTACCCGTCAGTTCAATTACTTTCACCCGGCCGGCGGCGGTGGTTTACGTATTAAATTCAACAAGGCATCTAACACCAATATTGCCATTGATTATGGCTTTAGCAAAGGCTACTCATCGGTGCGCTTAAACTTAGGTGAGGTATTTTAGCGAGTACCGCAATATATTCCACCATTACCTTTCAATCTTACTTCAATCAAGCTCCTGTTCAGTAGCTTTCTGCATCATAATAATCAACCGTTGAAACTAGAATCACACGAGAGCTAATCAACAAAAAAGGCTGTCTTTTTGCAAAGACAGCCTTGAGATATAAGTTAAGATTTTAAGATTAATAACCGTTGTTTTGTGGATACTTAGGACCTGTTAACACACTGTTGATCAGGTTTTGTGGTATTGGCCAACGTGTGTGGAAATCTCTTACATTAGCACCGCCTGCAGTATTATACATTTGGTTTCTGCGTACTAACTGTTGAGTTCTTACCAGGTCGTACCAACGGCGAGGATCACCGTAAAGTTCGCGGGTATATTCTTCCAATATCAAATCCATACCACAAGCAGCACTTGTGCTGGTGGTATTATTAGGTATTGATAACAGTGCTTCTTGCGCAGGAGTTAAAGTCATTGCAGTTGCATTGGCAGCGTTTACGGCAGCCATGTTAGCTGCGGTTACACTGATTTGGCTTTTTGAAATAACTTGACCATCTTCAGGTGTACGGTAAGCAGCACGGCGTCTTAAAACATTAAGCGAAGTAGCAGCAGCACCAGCATTACCTAACATATAGTTAGCTTCAGCATTCATCAGGTAAACTTCCGAAAAACGCATCAACACAATAGGACGGCTTGAAAAATCGCCGGTACCTGTACGTTTTGGATCATCAAACTTTTTAACCGTTGGAAATATAACGTTGTTATATTGCTTTGGCGCAACAATTAAACCTTTAAAAGCATCCCTACGAGCCATATCAACATCGGCTCCCGGCATTAAGATAGAGGTATCACCATCTGTAGGTCTGATGAAAACACTTGTTGAAAAGCTTGATGTAGATGTCAATTTACCTTTTAGCGTACCGTCACTTTTTGTTCCGGCTGGTACGTTAGTGTTACATATCCAAAATGTTTGGAAAGTATTTTCGTAACGCGAATCGTGAATTTGATCAGCAAATGCCTGGTTAAAAGAGTAACGGGCATTTGGTGCAATACGTGTGTAAGGACGTCCGTTGTACACATCGCGCACCATTGGTGATTTGGCAGATAGCTTTTGCGGCACAGCGTCAATACCAGGAATGTTATCAATACCTGGCCCCTGGTAATTCATACGGGCAAGTACATAAATTTGGTTTATACCGTAACCACCCGAACCTTGAAGGGTATAGCCGGTATACTGTGGATCTGATGCACCACCGTAGTCAATAGCAAACATGTTTTCTCTGCCATAGTCATTAGCCGGTTTGTGCACATCACTATAATCCTGCCATAAATCTAACCCGTAAGTTCCTTTGTTAGTTATTAAACCTCCGGTTAAATCAGCTGCTTGCTGAAAATCACCAGCTTGTTTAGCTTCGCTATAGGCACGAGTTAAATAAACTTTGGCTAAATAGGCTTTAGCTACAGCCGCAGTTGCAGTTTTACCAACACCACCTGCAGAAAACGGACTGGTTGTAGGAATGGTGTTTGGTAACTCGTTAGAAGCTTCGGTTAAATCTTTTATAATTACATTATAAAGATCTGCCAAAGGTGCTGGCTTATCTTCTGTACTGGCTTGAGTTAGGTAAGTGGTATGCAATGGAACACCACTTTTTTGAGTTGCAGTTGTACCTCCATAAGTTTGAACCAGGTAGAAATACATAAATGCCCTTAAAAACTTGGCTTGCGCTACAAATTGGGTTCTCTCGTTAACGTTGGTAATAGCAGTTGCATACTGAAATACTCCGTTCAAAGTATTTATATCAATATACAAACCTGTAATATCTGGTCCGTTTGACGAGTTGATACCACTGAATGTATTAAATACAGTAGCATTACCGGCACTTCCACCTGGGATATTTTCGTCGGTTCCGTTGTAATAAAATACCAGGCCCTCGCCCGAAAATGCACCTCTCAAATCATTGTAAACACCGGTTACAGCGGCCTGAACACCACCCGATGTGGTGAAATATTCAGGATATAATTGTGCTCTTGGTTGTTCTTCCAAAAGCTTTTTACAGCTGGTTGCTGATGTTAGCATTGCTGCTGTGGCAATGATAACGCTTGTTTTATTTAATATTCTCATATCTGTTATAATTAGAAACGGGCATTAATACCTATAATGAAATCACGTGTTTGTAAACCTGGGCTTACAGATAAACCACGGTAATTATTGTTGTTACCGTCTTGTCCGCCTGTGTTTCCACTTGTAGATGAATTAATGATTTGTTGATTGTAAATAGATTCAGGGTCTGTTACAGTATAGCTCTTGTTCATAATTGGTGCGTATATAATGAACGGATTGGTAACGTTAGCATATACTCTTAAAGAACTCATACCAATACGTTTAGCAATACTGTTTGGCACATTATATCCCAAATTAATACTTTTTGCTCTGATATATGATCCATCTGTATATTGCAGAGTTGAATAATATTGTCCCTGTATTTGAGCATTTGGCATAGGGAATTCGTTTGTTGGATTAGTTGGGGTCCAGTAGTCAATAACCGGCTGATTATGTCTGCCTAAGTTTAAGTACTGCCATCCAATATAAGCCGAGTTAGCCGATGATACATATGGTACCAGGGTAGTAAATTTCATTTTGCCTTGAATAACTATGCTTAAGTCAAAGTTTTTGTAGGCGAAACGGTTGGTCATACCAAATTGATATTTAGGTTGAAAGTTACCAATGATCTGGTTATCCTTATCATCAATTTTCCCATCACCGTTTAAATCTTGCACACGGATCTGACCTGGATATTGCAATGTACCCGGCTGACCACGTACAGGCTGATAAACTGGGCCACTGGTTTGTGGTTTTGTGTTATCAATACCAGGTGAATCGCTTAACTGCCAGATACCAAGTTTCCTAACATCATAGATTACGCTTAAAGGCTGACCTACAAACAAGCCCGAACCGATATTAAAGGCTGCTTTATTTGGCAGTTCTACAATTTCCTCACGGTTGAAAGACATGTTGTAGTCTGTTGACCAGGTAAATCCACCAACGTTTTGTAAATTAACACTGCTCAACGTGATCTCTAAACCTTTGGTTGCCGACGTACCTAAGTTTGTAACTTGTCCGGATGCACCGTTAGTTACAGGCAATATATTGTTTAAGATAATTCCGGTAGTTTTTTGTTTGTAAACCTCAATGGAACCGGTTATACGGTTTTTCAGAATTCCGAAATCTAAAGCTAAGTTATACTCATGAGTACGTTGCCAGGTTAACGTTGGGTTAGTTAAATTAGTAACCCTCACACCTTGTGCATTACCGGTAGAAGCACCACCATATTGGTATTTAGTAGAACTTAACTGGCCTAACGTGCTATATGGGTTAATTGTACTTGTAGTAGACGTGATACCGTAACCACCGCGTAATTTTAAGTTATCAATAAATGTATACTTCTTCATGAAGTTTTCATTACTGATCACCCAACCTAAACCTAAAGATGGGTAGGTTGTGTATTTATTACCTGTTCCTAAAGCAGAGTTACCATCAGTTGTAACCGACGCGGTTAAATCGTATCTAGAATCAAAAGCATAGTTAACACGACCAACGTAAGAAATCAAACCCTGTTCAGTGTAAGAGCCACCCACTCCGGCAATTGTAGTAGCCAAACCAAGGTTACTGTTTCTTACCGCATCAAATGGTATACCTGTAGCGTTGATGTTTGAGTTTTCATCATGTTGTTTTTCATTTCTGAAAACTGCAACAAAATTTACGTGATGTTTATTATTAAACGTGTTATCGTAAGTTAACAAATGCTCCTGAGCTAAACGGTACCTGTAATTATTGGTAGTAGATGCAGTAGTTCTTAAAGCATTAACGATATCTACATTGTTAATACCTCTGTAGCTACCTGCTAATGATTGATTGAAGCTATAGTTAAATGTATAACGATATTTAAAGTGATCCACTGGCGACACCTCTCCATACACTATATCATTGTGCTGAAAACCGCGTGTGTAATCATAATACTGGTTTGGGTTAAGCCCTGGGTATAACGGGTTTAAAAACGTAGCATCAACCTGATCGGCTTGTGGTGTTGGGTTTAAACTACCATCCTGGTTGTAAGGATAAGTCAACGGGCTAATGTAACGGGCAGTAAGTAAGTTATCACCACCACCTGAGTTAAGTAACCTTACCGTGGTTTGAGTTGTTAAGCCAAATTTTAAATACTTGTTTATTTTATGATCTAAAGTAGCATTTAAGGAAATACGTTTGGTTGAGTTATTAGGTTGTAAGCCGGTATTTAAACGATAACCAGCACCAACTGTGAACTGCGTATTTTCGGTACCACTTGCTACGCGCAAACTTTGATCCCAAATCATTGAAGTTTTCAAGAGCAGGTCTAAATAATCTGTACTAACACCTTCACTTAACGCACGTCTTTGTGAAGTGGTTAAAGCGTTAGGGTTAACCGGAGAATTGTTTGAATAACCCTGCAATACAGCTCCCTGAAGAGCATCATCCTGCAGCTTAGCAAATCCCTGACCATCTAGCATTTTAAGTCTACCTTCCAGTTTGCTTACACCTACATAGCTGTCATATGAAGTCACTGTTTGGCCTACCCTGCCGCGGTTTGTTGTTACTAACAAAACACCACCCGATGCTCTTGAACCGTAAATAGCAGTTGCCGAAGCACCTTTAAGTACATCGATACTTTTAATATCATTCGGGTTAATGTTTTCTAACGAAGCATAATAAGGCTGCCCGTCTAAAACAATCAGTGGACCGTCTATACCTGGTTGTGCACCAATGGTACGGTTACCTCTAATAGCAATAACAGGACCGTTAGTTCCGGTAGTTACATCAAGGCCTGCAACGCGGCCTTTCAATTGGTCTGCAAAGTTTGATGCCGGAATTTCCTGCAATACTTTAGCATCAACGTTAACTACAGTACCGGTTACGTCTTGCTTACGCAAAGTACCATAACCTACTACAACTACGTCGTTTAAGCTTTTTGAGTTAGAAAGTAGTTTTACGTTTACAGTACCCGTTTGAGCATTCACAGCAACTTCCTGGTCTATAAAGCCAATGTATGTAATTACTAAAGTAGCTGCACCTTCAGGTACGCTTAAAGTAAACTTACCATTAACGTTGGTTGAAGTGGAGATACTTCCACTTTTCGATTTTACGGTAGCACCAATAAGTGCTTCTCCCTTGTCATCTGTTACAGTACCGCTTACAGTTCGCGATTGTGCATAAAGGTTTACCGAAACCAAGCTTATGCCGATAAGCATAAGCAATGATCTCCAGCACTTAAGTAGTCTGATTTTTTCCATAATTAATTATTGTATTGGTTTTGAGTATTAGTGTTTTAGGTAGCGTTAAAGCTATTCAATCGATTGCAACATAGTTATAAATGCATTGTAGCTTTTATAACTTCATTTAAACTTAAGAATGAATTGAGGAGAGTCGAAGTTTTATCATATATATAATTTAGTGTTAAAAAAAAATACCTTTTAACTTATCTCCTGCCGCCTTCAGATGAAAAATCATTTTGCTTGACAGGGATTATCAACTGGTAATTTTGGATAAAAGTAGGAAGAAAAATTAAACTTGCAATCGATTGCAAGTTTAATTCAGAAAAACCGCTTATTCTGTAAAAATACTTTAACAACGAATTGACCACAGTGTAAAGATAATATTAACGAACACCACCATCTATTATCAATCTATCAATTATGCTCTTTATATTTTTCATTTTATCAATTCTATATTTAATCAAAAAAATATTAGAAAAACAGCCAAACAGGCATATATAACGCATTATATCAAAAATTTTACGTCCAAAAAAACACTATAACTTGTGAGGTAACAATTAACAAATATATTTGCAATCGATTGCACAAATCAGCACTAACCAATTCTGTTTATGAAAAAATTTCTTACGTTAACCGCAATGCTGTGTGCCTTTGGGTTTCATTCATCTAAAGCACAGGGTAAAGATTCGGCTAAAGGGTTAAAAGATTACTACAGCAAGTATTTTTATATGGGTGTAGCAGTGGCTCCCCGCCATTTAGCGGGCCCAGAGGCCGATCTTATAGTAAAGCAGTTCAATAGCCTAACCCCCGAAAATGCCATGAAGATGGGCCCCATCCATCCAAGGGAAAACACCTACAACTGGCGCGACGCCGACTCCATAGTTAATTTTGCCCAGCGGCATGGCTTGCGTGTACGTGGTCATAATTTATGCTGGCACGAACAAACACCCTACTGGCTTTTTAAAGACAGTACCGGCAAACAGGTAACTAAAGATGTGCTGTTGAAAAGACTGCATGATCACATTTTTACGGTAATGAACCGTTATAAAGGGAAGATATATGCCTGGGATGTGGTGAACGAGGCCATTGATGACGATCCGGCCAACTTTTTACGCAACTCGTTATGGTACCAGATCTGTGGCGAAGACTTTATTGTTAAAGCTTTTGAATACGCACACGAAGCCGACCCTAAAGCGGTTTTGTTTTATAACGATTACAACACAGAGCGCCCCGAGAAAATGGAACGTGTTTACAAACTGCTCAAGAAACTGGTAGATGCTAAAGTACCGGTACAAGCGGTAGGTTTACAGGCACACTGGTCTTTAGAAGAACCATCGGCAACTGAGCTGCGCAACACTATTGAAAAATTTGCTTCTTTAGGCCTTAAAATCCAAATCACCGAACTGGATATTTCTATCTATCCATGGGAAAAAGAACGCCGCGAATTACGCTCCGGCGAAAAAGGCGAATACACGCCCGAACTGGAGCAAAAGCAAATTGCCAAATACAAAGAAGTATTTGAAGTACTGCGCGCCTATAAAAAAGTGATTACCGGTGTAACGTTCTGGAACATCTCTGACCAGTACAGCTGGCTGGACGAGTACCCTGTACGTGGCCGCAAAAATTATCCATTGTTATTTGATACCAACCTAAAACCGAAAAAAGCTTACTACGAGGTCATCAACTTTAAAAAGTAGTTATTTATATATTCCTGAATTATGATGAAGAAAATATTATATGCCCTTTTATTGCTGTTTGTTTGCACACAGCAGGCTTGGGCAACTAACGATCATTCCTATATAACGGCCAAAGCCGGAACAGGCACTTTTCCGCTATCGGCTAATGGCAAATCCGTCCCGTTGTGGGTGAGCGATCAAGACTTTCCGGGTGTTGTTCGTGCAGCTAAAGATCTGCAAACCGATATCAACGCGGTTACTCACAATAAGCCCGAACTTTTAAACGGTACGGGTACAGGTACAGGTAAAACAATGGTTATCATAGGAACCATTGGCAAAAGCCCTTTAATTGACCAGTTAATAAAAAGCAAGAAGCTAAACGTTACCGGCATAGCTGGTAAATGGGAAACCTTTTTACTGCAAACTGTGAGCAAGCCCATGCCGGGCGTTGACCAGGCACTGATAATTGCCGGTAGCGACAAACGCGGCACTATTTACGGTATCTACGACTTATCTGCTCAAATTGGTGTATCGCCATGGTATTGGTGGGCCGATGTGCCTGTGAAAGAACAAAAGAACTTATATGTTATGCCCGGTAGGCATACTTTAGGCGAACCGGCTGTAAAGTACCGGGGCATTTTCATTAATGATGAAGCGCCTGCCATGTCTGGCTGGACTAAAGAAAAGTTTGGCGGCTTTAACAGCAAGATGTACTCCAAAATGTTCGAGCTTATTTTACGGATGAAAGGCAACTACCTGTGGCCTGCCATGTGGGGTAATGCTTTTAACCTTGATGATCCTGCTAACCGAGCTACAGCAGATATGTATGGCATTGTAATGGGTACTTCGCACCACGAGCCAATGGACCGGGCTCAGCAGGAATGGAAACAACAGGGAAAAGGCGAGTGGGATTATAACAAAAATGGCGATGTACTGCGGGATTTCTGGAAGAAAGGCATCGAAAATATGGGCAGCGCCGAAACTATAGTAACCGTTGGTATGCGCGGCGATGGCGATATGGCCATGGAGCAAGGAACCAATATTTCACTGCTCGAAAAAATTGTGAACGATCAGCGCCAGATTATTGCCGATTTCACCAAAAAACCGGCAAATCAAACCCCTCAAATGTGGGCCTTGTATAAAGAAGTTCAAGATTACTACGATAAAGGTATGACCGTACCTGATGATGTTACCCTCTTGCTGTGCGATGACAACTGGGGCAACATCCGTAAACTACCTAATCTTGGCGAAAAAGCACGCAAAGGCGGCTATGGCATTTATTACCACTATGATTATGTAGGTGGTCCGCGTAATTACAAATGGCTCAACACTAACCCTATTGCCAAAGTTAGAGAGCAAATGAACCTGGCCTATGAGCACAATGCACGCCAGGTATGGATAGTTAACGTGGGCGATTTAAAACCTATGGAATTCCCTATTGAGTTTTTCCTGGATTATGCCTGGAACCCTAATAAGTGGCCGGCAAGCAGCATGCAGGAGTACACCCGCCTGTGGTCACAACAACAATTTGGACCGCAGCATGCATCGGCTATTGCCAGCATCATTTCAAAATATACAAAGTACAACGGCCGTCGTAAGCCGGAGCTTATCGATCAAAATACTTACAGCCTAACCAACTACCAGGAGTTTGAAAAAGTAGTGGCCGAGTATAATCAATTAAAAGACGAAGCTGAAGCATTGTACAAAAACATACCCGCAAATTATAAGGATGCTTACTACCAGTTAGTATTACACCCTGTACAAGCCTGCGCTAATTTAAATGAGCTATATTATAACGCAGCCTTAAACAAATGGTACGCCCAGCAAGGCCGCTCGGCAACCAACGATAAAGCTGCCCGCGTAAAAGCTCTTTTTGCTAACGATGCTGAAATATCTAAACATTACAATAAAGAGTTAGCAGGCGGCAAATGGAACCACATGATGGATCAAACCCATATTGGTTACACCTACTGGCAGCAACCACCGGTTGATAAGATGCCGGAAGTAAAAACCATTGATTTGCCGGCAGCTGCTACCATGGGTATAGCCGTAGAGGGTACTACCGATTGGTGGCCACAAGCTGGAGCTACCGCCGCTTTACCTGCCTTTAACGCTAACCAAAAACAAGCACATTATGTAGAAGTTTTTAACCGCGGACAAGCACCTTTAAGCTACACCGCTACCAGTACCTCTCCTTGGATTACTGTTGCTCCTGCCAGTGGTAATGTAAACCAGCAGCAAAGGTTGTGGGTAAATGTAAACTGGGCTAAAGTACCAGCCGGCGCAAAAGAAGCGGCGGTAATTATTACAGGGTCGGATGGCAAGAAAGTATCTGTTAAGGTTCCATTAACCAAATCAGTTACCAAACCAATTAACGGCTTTGCGCAGAGCGGTGGCTATGTTTCTATGGAAGCTATACACTACACCAAAGCGGTAACATCGGCAGGTATAAAATGGCTTACCATGCCCGATTATGGTCGTACCTTGTCGGCTGTTACCCCCTACCCTGCTACTGCACCTATGCAAACACCGGGTGGAAACAGTCCGCGTTTAGAGTACCAGATAACTACTACCGATACCGGGATGGTTGACCTGCACGTTTACTTGTCTCCCACTATTGATTTTACCGGAAACAAAAGTTTGCAATACGCGGTATCTATTGATAACGAAAAACCACAAGTGTTCCAGGTAAATGCCGAAGCTAACCAGCGTTTATGGAATAAAGTGGTGGCCGATGAAATTAACATACAACAATCGCAACATCGCTTGGCCAAACCAGGCTTGCACACAGTAAAATATTGGATGATTAGTCCGGCTGTGGTATTGCAAAAATTGGTTCTTGATTTTAATAAGAGTGTGAAGCCAAGCTATTTAGGTCCGCCCGAAAGTTTTTACACTTCTACAGGCAAATAACCGGAGATTCAATCAACATTATAAATAAGCGAGGGTGCAGTTAGTAACTGCACCCTCGCTTATTAAAGCGCATTTTGTAAATATTTTTGATGGCTTAATATATAATTCATAATAAAACTTTATAATTGTACAATTGACAATTAATTTATTACAATCGATTGCGAAATTATATTAGGTAAGGTTTAAAATAAATCGCATTTTTACCGGACGGTATAAAAAATATGTCATTCGGCTATTATATTAAGTATCAATCGTATCTCACACAGACAATTTAATAATTATGAAATTCTTCATCGACACGGCTAACCTGTCACAAATTCGCGAAGCTCATGACATGGGCATTTTAGATGGTGTAACCACCAACCCTTCCCTTATGGCCAAAGAAGGCATTACCGGTCAGGATAATGTTATTGCTCACTACAAAGCTATTTGCGAAATTACCGACGGCGATGTAAGTGCCGAAGTTATTGCCATTACCTATGATGAAATGGTTGCCGAAGGTTTAGCACTGGCTAAACTGCACGAGCGTATTGTGGTAAAGGTACCAATGACAAAAGATGGTGTTAAAGCCATTAAATACTTCACCGGTCAGGGTATTAAAACCAACTGTACGTTGGTATTTTCAGCTGGTCAGGCTTTATTAGCGGCTAAAGCTGGTGCAACTTATGTATCTCCTTTCATCGGTCGTTTAGATGATATTTCAACTGACGGTTTGCAACTGATTGAAGACATCCGTTTAATTTATGACAACTATGGTTACGAAACTCAAATCTTAGCCGCATCTGTACGTCATGCTATGCACATTATTAACTGTGCCAAATTAGGCTCTGATGTAATTACCGGTCCTTTAAGCGCTATCGCATCTTTATTAAAACACCCATTAACCGATAATGGCCTGGCTCAATTTTTAGCCGATCACGCTAAAGCTGCTGAAGCAGGCGTAGCTCCGGTGAAGTAATTATTTAGTTCATAGTCGATGGTTCATAGTTCATAGTAGCTCTTACTATTAACCAATGAACCATCAACCATGAACCATCAACCAAAAACATCAACTTAAACTAATGACAACTGATATACAAGAACTTCAGGGCGTAGCCTCACAGGTACGCCGTGATGTGGTGCGCATGGTGCATGGCTGCCAAAGCGGTCACCCGGGCGGCTCACTGGGCTGTACCGATTATTTAGTAGCCTTATATTTCGCTATTATGAAACACGATCCATCTTTTAACATGGATGGTGAAGGCGAAGATCTTTTCTTTTTATCTAACGGCCACATTTCACCGGTTTTTTACTCGGTGTTGTCTCGTTCGGGTTACTTCGATAAAGCCGAAATGGCTACTTTCCGTAAGTTGAACACCCGCTTACAGGGTCACCCAACCACACACGAAGGTTTACCGGGTGTGCGTATTGCTTCGGGCTCTTTGGGTCAGGGTTTATCGGTTGCTATTGGCGCAGCTTTAAGCAAAAAATTAAACGGCGACGACCGTTTGGTTTTTACCCTGCACGGCGATGGTGAATTACAGGAAGGACAAATTTGGGAAGCAGCTATGTTTGCCCCGCATAACCGGGTTGATAACCTGATTTCTTGCGTGGATGTGAACGGTCAGCAAATTGACGGCCCTACCAAAGTAGTATTATCATTAGGTGACCTGCATGCTAAATGGACCGCCTTTGGCTGGGAAGTTATGGAAATGAAAGGTAACGATATGGCCGCTGTAGTGGAAGGCTTGCAAAAAGCTGTTAGCCTGAGCGGAAAAGGCAAACCCGTAATGATACTGATGCAAACCGAAATGGGTGCCGGAGTAGACTTTATGATGGGCAGCCACAAATGGCATGGCGTTGCTCCTAACGATGCGCAATTGCAAGAAGCCTTAAATCAACTGGAGGAATCACTGGGAGACTATTAAGGAAAGAAGCAAGAAATAAGAATCAAGAGACAAGACTTGACTATCTTTTTGCTATTCTCTGACAACTGAAAACCCACAACAGAAAACTGAATAATGACCAAATATACATTTACAGAAAAAAAAGATACCCGTTCGGGCTTTGGGGCAGGTTTGCTGGAAGCCGGCAGACGTAACCCTAAGGTAGTAGCTTTATGCGCCGACTTAGTGGGCTCGCTTAAAATGCAGGACTTCATTAATGAATTTCCTGAACGTTTTGTGCAGGTAGGTATTGCCGAAGCCAATATGATTGGTATTGCTGCCGGTTTAACCATTGGCGGTCATGTACCTTTCACCGGTACATTTGCCAATTTTTCTACCGGCCGTGTTTACGATCAAATACGCCAGTCGGTAGCTTACTCAGATAAAAACGTAAAAATTTGTGCATCTCACGCCGGTTTAACTTTAGGCGAAGACGGTGCAACTCACCAGATTTTGGAAGATTTAGGCATGATGAAAATGCTGCCCGGAATGACGGTGATCAACCCTTGCGATTATAATCAAACTAAAGCCGCTACCTTAGCCATTGCCGAACACCACGGACCAGTTTACCTGCGTTTTGGAAGGCCGGTAGTACCTATCTTCACCCCGGCCGATCAGGTTTTTGAAATAGGCAAAGCCTGGATGGTAAGCGAAGGTACCGATGTAACCATTATTGCTACCGGTCACCTGGTATGGGAAGCCATACAAGCCGGAGAGCAGCTGGAAGCTATGGGCATTTCGGCTGAGATCATTAACATCCACACCATTAAACCGTTGGATGAAGAAGCTATCCTGAAATCGGTTGCTAAAACCGGTTGCGTAGTTACTGCCGAAGAGCATAACCGTTTAGGCGGCCTGGGCGATTCGGTGGCACAAGTATTAATTAAAAACAGACCTGCTCCACAAGAGTATGTAGCTGTTGATGATTCCTTCGGCGAATCGGGCACACCTGAGCAACTGATGGAAAAATATAAGCTGAATGCTCCTGCTATTATTGCAGCAGCACAAAAAGTTATCCAGCGTAAAGGTTAATCTCGCTTTTTATACAAACACAAAAGCCGCTCTTATGGAGCGGCTTTTGTGTTTTATATCAATTACGTATTAATTACTCGCTTATTTGAAACACGATAGGTATGGTATATTTCACACGTACCGGTTTACCGTTTTGCAAACCTGGTTTCCAGGCTGGTGCCAGTTTCAGCACACGCATAGCTTCGCGGTCAAGATCTGTAATTACCCCTTTAATTACTTTCAAATCGGTCAGGTGACCATCTTTCTCAATAATAAAGCTAATGATTACACGGCCTTGAACTTCCGTATCAGGGTAGCGCAGGTTCTTTTGCAAAAACTTGGCCCATGCAGCGTTACCGCCAACTGGCTCAGGCATTACATCTAAGCCACCTAAATCATGTGGTGAGTTATCGTCACCTCCAGCAACACCTGGTTTGGCACCCGGAGGGCCTGCTATATTGGTACCATCTAAAATACCGGTTGCTGGCTTGGTTGCGTCACCCTCATTGTTGGTACTGGCTATAGCAACGTTAGGGTCTAACTTAGGCATATCTATTGCCTCAGCGTGGTTAGATATTTTGGGAATAGGAAAGGCTTGAGTTTTAATGTTTACCTGCGGCGTTGTAGTGGCGGGTTTTACGGCATCCACTTTTGCAGGTTGTGTTTTCTTAATTGCCTCTACCGGCTTTTCAATCTTTGACGGAGCAATAATTGGCGGCGGAGCAATATTAATTATTGTTCTTGTATCAGCATCCACCACATCGTGCTTAAAAGCATAAGTAAATGCTCCGGCTGCCAGTGTAAAGCCCACCATCGTTATAGCTAATGCCTTCAGCATGTTATCGCCATAATGGATCCTCAGATCGTAAGCACCATAAGTTTTGTTGCGGTCGGCAAATACAAGATCGAGCCACTCGGTCTTGTACAAATCAAATTTTGAGTTTAGCATATCGATTGAAATTATATTTTAAATATAACATCAGCGCAGTGCTATTATTTGCCTCAAACGTATTATTCAAAAAAAAATATTTATAAATACGCGTTACAACAACTTTATTATTCAAACAACCCTTTTTTTAAAAAAACCATCAGTTTTTCATGCCATTTAACATCTCTTAACACTTTGGTTTTCAGTACAGAGTGCTCTTCTATCTACCAGTTTTTGGTATCAACCTTCTTAACTCCTGCCGGATGAGCCATTATAGCCGCCGGGTTAGTCAAAAAATCACTTACTTGCTGGCCAAATTTTGCACTGTAGCTTCCTGCTTTATCCAAGTAATTGTTCAGTTGCTTGGTACTAACCTTGGCTTCCAACTTTTCGAGCGGAGTACCAAAGTTGCTCACCGGGGCAAATACACCATAACGGTTGCGCTGGTATGGCGTAAACATAAAGTCGGTTAAAATAAGGCGGTATTTGTTGTCTTTAAAATCGATGCTCACCTTGTAAGCTAACTGTCCTTCTTCCTGCCCGGTAATTAATCCTTGCTTGTAAACCAGTACTATACCCCTGCCTTCCACTCCACCTGCATTTGTAGCTTCTAAAAATTTAACGCCATTTAACGCCTTTTTTAAATAGGCGGCTAAGGCCGGGGCATTGGGTTGGGCAGGTGCAGGTTTCACTACAAAGTAAGTATACTTATTTTGCTCGTTTAACGACAGCAATGCCTTTTGACCGTAGCTCAGTGAGCCGGCACACAAGGCTACTATTAACAGGATTATATTTTTCATGATAATAAAAAGGGCCGTCATGGTTTTAATACCGACGGCCCTCAAAGTTATTTAGTTTAGGTTAGAATGCGTATACAGCGGCTAACAAAAATTGACCAGCCGATTTGCTGGCTGCGCCGCTGCTCTTCAGGAAAGAAGCATCGCTTTTAGCGTTATCCAAACGTACTTCAGGAATAACGGTTAACGGGCCTGCCTTAATGTTGGCTGTTAAGGTAAATGCCTTTACATCATCGCCTGCAATAATGTTAGAGTATTTGGTAGCACCACTCTTGGTTTTGTTCTTGAAGTACTCTCCTCTTAAACCAAACGTTACCGCGTTTGATACTGCATATTGCGGGTATAAGGCTGCTCCCGAAAAACCGCCGCCATCATTAGGGGCCGAAAATGTAGCTGCGTTTAAACCCAGTTTAAACTTATCGGTAATTTGATAAGCAGTGGTCAGGTCTATTTCGGTACCCGAAAACGTGCCGCTTAACAGGTTTACATAAGCCGTCCAGCCTTTTACCGGAGCTACCATTAATTGAGCACCAAAGGTTGATACATCACGGTTAGATTCGTAAACGTTCCAGCTATCGTTAAAAATACCGGCCATTAAGCTTACCTTATCGGTAAAAGCATAAGTTAGCTTTAAACCTGCGTTTTGGAAAGGCCCATTAGTGAACAGGTACGATGTGGAGTAATTGAAGTTACCAACCGGTGATATTACTTCGTACCCTACAAAGGTACCCATGTAACCCGCTGTAACGTTAAACTTGTCGGTTACATCGTAACCCACATATAAATTTTGAACGTGGTAGCTGTCGCCTGTTTTACCCGGAAGCAGTGACTGCTCCTGACCGCGCGGACCAAAAGACACTTCGCCTACAAACAGGGCTTTGTTATATTTCTTTTTCACGCCTAAATCAACCATACCAATTGATACCGAATTTGGCTCGCTGCCAAAGCTGGTGGCAATGTTGGCATTTTTTCTGCCGGCAAAATCGTATTTATAATACGTATCAACCGAACCAAAAATGGTTAAACCCGGATCGGCCGAGGCTGGGGTGGCCTTGGTCGTGTCTTGCGCCTGGGCAAAATATGCTGACGCAAATAAGAGTGCACCGGCTAGTAAAAATTTCTTTTTCATTTGTGTGATATTGAAGTAAGGGTTTGAAAATAAGTTGTTATTAAATATGTAATCAATTTAAAAAGGACATAGCAGTAGCTAACTGGCTGTTTTTCGGCAAAACAACCGGGCAGTTAGGCACAGTAAGTTATAGTAAGAGTATTGTGGTATAAATTCAAAGCGCTGCACGTTTAATGCATGCAGCGCTTTAATAAATATTTACACAGTAAGGCGTTGTGATGAATAACGCTCATCGTGCTGGCTGGCATCTAAACCAAGCTCTTCTTCTTCGTTGGTAACACGGATCGGTTCGATCAGGTTAACCAGTTTGAAAATCAGGAACGATACGATAAAGCTGAAAGGAACTACAATAGCTAAGGCTTTTAACTGAGTGATCAGGAAACCTACATCACCATATAATGCACCGTTAGGGCCTGCTGCATTTACAGTTTTAGTAGCGAATACGCCAGTTAATATCATACCTACAATACCTCCTACGCCATGGCAAGGAAATACGTCGAGCATATCATCCAGGCTGGTAGTGGTTTTCCAGTGTGCAACCAGGTTAGATATGATAGCAGCAATAAAGCCTATGAAAATACTTTGCGGAATGGCAACAAAACCGGCACCAGGGGTAATAGCTACCAGGCCAACTACGGCACCAATACAAAAACCTAAAACCGACGGTTTTTTACCACGCAGTACATCAAAGAACATCCATGATAAACCGGCTGCACCGGCAGCAGTATTGGTTGTTAAAAAAGCCGAAACTGCTAATGAGTTTGCACCCAGGGCCGAACCAGCGTTGAAACCAAACCAGCCAAACCATAATAAACCGGTACCTATTAACACGTACGGAATATTAGCCGGCGGTATAGCCAAACCTTCGATGTGTGCTTTGCGGCGTTTTAATACTATAGCACCTGCTAAAGCGGCACAACCTGCGCTAATGTGTACAACAGTACCACCGGCAAAGTCAAACACACCCATTTTGGCTAATATGCCATCGGGGTGCCAGCTCCAGTGTGCCAATGGGGCGTATACGAACAAACTGAATAGAACGGTAAACAAAATGTAAGAAGTAAAACGGATACGTTCGGCAATGGCACCAACCACCAAACCCGGTGTAATAATGGCAAACATTAATTGGAAAACCGAAAATAACGATTTGGGTATAGATGGAGCGAACACCCATGGTGCACCCGAATTTACACCTTTAAAAAATAAGTGGGTGATAGGGTTTCCAATAAAACCACTAAGAGAATCGCCAAAGCATAGGCTATAACCTACCACGATCCATAATACGGTTACTACTCCTGCCGCTACCACGCTTTTAATCATGGTTGACAGTACATTTTTACGGGTTACCATACCGCCATAAAAAAAGGCGAGTCCTGGTGTCATTAAAAATACTAAAGCTGTGGCTACAATTACCCAGGCAATATCGGCTCCATTATAGGCCTTGTCCTTGTCTATATAGTCGGCAACCGACGGAATAAAAATAGATGCGACCGCAATGAGCAGCAACACGATGAAGGGGAGATACCTTTTAAAAGAATTTTCCATGCTTTTTTGTCTTTTAGGTTAGTTTTGGATCATTTAAGTGAATATTTAATTAAGTTTTTATAAATTTAGCATAAATAAAATAAAAATCAATAACATTTTTTAATAATATTTCGAATAACACCTGTTTCTCGCAATATTATCCTGCCATTTTTGTTTCAATACAATTTAATTCGCCAAAGTATAAGATTTCAACCCTATTGGCCGAATAATATTTCCCTTTATTAATTCCAACCAATTTTAGTTTTGAAACATTTAAGCTAAACACGCGTTGTAAGTGGTTTTTCAAAATTTCATCTAATTTTTACACTTTTATACCTTATATATATAAGGTATACCTATATATTTGGCACCATAAGGCCAAATACCTAAATATATATGTCAAATATTCGCTTTCAAGCTCTTCAAACTGTGCTAACCCGCACAATTCCGGAAATAAAAACCCCTTCAGATAAAATTTCTGACTATTTCGGTGCTAATGTTTTCGATAAAAAGAAAATGAAAGAATATCTTTCAAAAGAAGCCTTTCAAAGCATTATTAATTCTATAGAAAACGGCGAGCCTATTCAGCGCGATATGGCTGACCAAGTAGCCTCGGCCATGAAAGCATGGGCCATTAGCAAAGCCGCTACCCACTACACCCACTGGTTTCAACCTTTAACCGGCACCACTGCCGAAAAGCACGACGCTTTTTTTGAACCCACTGCCGATGGTGGTGCCATGGAAAACTTTAGCGGTGATGCCCTTGCCCAGCAGGAACCTGATGCATCCAGCTTTCCAAACGGCGGCATCCGTAATACTTTCGAGGCTCGTGGGTACACCGCCTGGGATCCCTCCTCTCCTGCTTTCATCATGGGCCGCACTCTGTGTATCCCTACCGTGTTTGTATCATACACGGGCGAAGCATTAGATTATAAGGTACCATTGTTGAAAGCACTGCACGCCTTGGATAATGCCGCGGTTGATGTTTGCCAGTATTTTGATAAGAGTATTGAAAAGGTAAATGCATCTTTAGGTATTGAGCAGGAATACTTTTTGGTTGACCTGGCCTTGTTTAACGCCCGCCCCGATCTGTATTTAACCGGTCGTACGTTATTTGGGCACATGTCGGCCAAAAATCAGCAACTGGAGGACCATTACTTTGGCTCAATACCGAGCCGTGTATACGCCTTTATGCAGGATTTTGAAACCGAAGCCCTGCAATTGGGCATTCCGTTAAAAACCCGTCACAATGAGGTTGCCCCATCGCAATTTGAGTGCGCTCCTGTTTATGAGGAAATTAATTTGGCTATCGATCATAACCTGTTACTGACCGATGTAATGGACCGCGTGGGCAAGCGCCACAATTTTAAAGTACTATTGCACGAAAAGCCTTACGCCGGCGTAAACGGATCGGGCAAGCACAATAACTGGAGCATGATTACCAATACGGGTAAAAACCTGTTGTCGCCCGGTAAAACGCCTAAGAGCAACCTCATGTTCCTTACATTTTTTGTGAACACCATTAGGGCCGTTTATGAACATGCCGATATGCTGCGTGCCTCTATAGCCACTGTGAACAATGATCACCGTTTGGGTGCCAACGAAGCACCACCGGCCATTATATCTATATTTTTAGGCAGCCAGCTGAGCGATGTGTTAGACGAAATAGAAACTTCGCGCATCAGCAAAAAAGCTAAGGAAGAATCCTTGCTATGGCAGGGCATCCCTAAAATACCGCAAATATTGCAGGACAATACTGACCGTAACCGTACCTCGCCGTTTGCCTTTACGGGTAATAAGTTTGAGTTGCGCGCGGTAGGCTCGTCGGCCAATTCGGCAAACCCCATGACCATTTTGAACCTGATAGTTGCCGATCAGCTGAAGAAGTTTAAGGTGGATGTAGATAAGCTGATTAAGAAAGGTGAAAAGAAGGATGTAGCCTTGCTAACCGTTATTAAAAAATACATTAAGGAATCGAAAGCCATCCGTTTTGAGGGCAATGGCTATAGTGAAGAATGGGAGAAAATGGCCGAAGAGCGTAACCTGGCCAATATTAAAACTACCCCTAAAGCACTGGACGCCCTGGTAACCGAAAAAGCTGAAGCCATATTTTTAAGCACCGGTGTGTTCACCAAGCGTGAAGCCCATGCCCGTCATGAAATTTTGCTGGACGACTTTTACAAAAAACTACAGATAGAAGCCCGCGTAATGGGCGAACTGGTGAACAGCGTAATTATTCCTACTGCCATTAATTACCAAAGTAAACTGGTGGCCAACGTTAAAGGCTTGAAAGATATTGGTTTGGATGAAGGTACTTACGAAGCACAGCTGGGCATAATTAAAAAACTGTCGGAGCATATTAATTTCATTCGTACCAATACCGAGTTAATGGTAGAAGAGCGTCGCAAAGCCAACAAAATTGAAGATGCCCGCGAGAAAGCCATTGCCTACGATGAAAACGTTAAAACCTACTTCGAACCCATCCGCTATCATGTAGATAAACTGGAGCAACTGGTAGACGATTCGTTATGGCCGCTGCCTAAGTTTAGAGAGCTGTTGTTTATAAAATAAAATCTTTGAAGCCTCCGCTACAGCGGGGGCTTTTTTTGTGGGGGGGGGGTATTTGTTAATGCCCCAAAAAGTTTTGCTACTCTAAACGGGCAGACAGTGGGGGCTATATATTAACGATCGTATTTAGCATTCTCAATCAGATTTTTAGCTTAATTACTTTTGAAAATACAGTAATGTAAATCTTAATATATGAAATTATTCCAAGCTATTGTAATAAAGCTGTGTGAATTACGCTAACGTAACTCAACGATGAAAATTTATGTAAAAATAATTTAGCATATGATTATATTTATAAAATAATATATTTCAATGAACTTAGATGTAGTCTTGTCCTGGAAAAGAATTAAAAAGGATTTTAAAGATAAGAACTTTATATATCCTCTTCTTTTACCAAATATACTACAAAACGATTTAGACAAATGGCTTCAAATTTTGAAGGAAAAGTTCGACAAAACTAATTATTTCCCTCATCCGATGGAAATAGTAGAAATACCAAAAGGAAATGGATTAATAAGACCAGGCTCGTTATTGACGATTGAAGATAATCTATATTATTCATGCTTAGTACAAGAGTGCTATCCCACTATTTTTGATAATGTCAAATGGTCACAAAATGTCAAAGATTTCGCATTTATTGCTGATTTCGAACATTTAAATCTACCTGAATGGTATAAAAACCCATATGAAGGATGGAAAAGATTTAGAGATAAAAGCATCGAATTAATAAAAACCGGTTATCAATATGTGATTTTAACAGACATCACTGGCTTTTATGAAAATATCGATATCAATCTAATAATCTCTGACTTACGAGAATTAAATATAGATCAGACAATTATAAATCAAATCAGTCAGTGTTTGAACAGGTGGAGTAAGGTTGGTAGTAAAGGTATACCACAAGGCAATAGCGCATCAGATTTACTTGCAAAAGTTTATTTAGATCCGGTTGATAGAGGGCTTGACAATGCAGGCTTCATCCATTTAAGATATGTTGATGATATTAGAATTTTTTGTAAGAATATTGATGAAGCTCGTAGAGCACTAATTGAATTAACCAGATTACTACGAAAGCGTGGACTCAACCTACAATCAGCTAAAACTAAAATTTTGCAAGCAAAACATGCAGAAGTTGAGATTGAAGGTGTTCAATCAGTAATAACTATGATTGCTGACAAGATAAGAGAGGATGCTATTTTTACATTTGAAAACTTTGAAAGTTACGAGGAAACTGATGTTGATGATCAAGATGAAAGTAAAGATGAAACACCTATACAAATCATAAAAGAGACCTTCAAAGCATATTTCATTGAGGCAAACTCAGAAAAGTTTGATAAAACACTATTTCACTACCTCATAAATAGGTTTATTAACGATGAAAATGATTTCGCACTTGATTATTGCCTATCAATATTAGATAAACATCCTGAAGAAACGAAATTTATCTTAGGTTATTTAAATACATTTGATGATTTCAGCGAATTTCTTTTTGGAACTCAAACTATAATTCACATGAAATTGACTCAGTTTATTTCATCAAAGGATTACGTTTATGATTATCAAATTTATCTTATTTTAGAATGGTTTTATCAAAGAAATTGTTTAGTGCAGGAGACTTGCTGAAACAATGTCGAATATTCTCGTTTGATAATAATCGACCCTATTATTTAAAATCTGTTGCAAGAATGATTTTAGGAAAGTTAGGAAATTCAGCTGACATCGATAAGTTGTTGGACTTATTAGACTTACCAATGATTGAGTTTGAAAAAGCGGAACTTTTATGCTGCTTTATAAATTTAGAAAAGGGAAAAAGAAATAGTTTATTTGGAAGGCTCACAAAAGAAGGTCCAATATTAGAAATGGCTGTAAAATACATAAAAAGCCAGACTACAATCAAAGATTAATAGACAAAGAAGATTCCCCCCAAACGCTGTCCGTAGTCTCACCCCATCTGCGCTGTCCGAATGTATCCTACTTCGGACGACTATGCAAATAGTCTCCAGACTACTATAATTGCCCCCTTTTGTCGCTAACACCTGCGCACGCCAACCAAGACCTGCTTTAGATATTTGCTTCCGTAAGTATACTTCATCGCCAGGTAAACAAGAACTCATTTTACTTGTTCATCACCACACATTGCTATCATTAGCTATACTTATAATATCTATCGTATGAAAAACCTGAACTACCTTTTAATTGCCTTTGCTTTATGTACTTTACTATCGTGCAAGAAACGTAAAAGCGATCCCGAACCACAACCGCAGCCAACTACTCAAGCGGTTACAGGCAAGGTATATGGTAAAAGTTTTACTATGGCTTCGGCTAAAGCCATTAAAAAGGTGATAGACTTACAGGAAGACGGACTTGAAATTTATCTTTCTTCCTCAAAAAGTGATGGCTGTGGAAGCCCGGAAGCAAACTTTGCTGTCATTATCAGAGTCCCCCGAAAGGTAGGCACGTTTAATGAGCGCGCTGCTATTTACTCAGAAACAGGTACGTCCAATTCTATTTTATTTTTTGATGGAAACGTTTTTGAAATAACGTCGATATCGGCAACCACGGTAAAGGGGAAAATTATTAAATCGGCAAACCAAAAAACAGATAACAGCGTGGAGGGTAGCTTTGAAGCAGCCATCTGCAATTAGTGGCCGTTCGCCCAGTTGTATAATTTCATTCCTATAATGCCTAAGCTCCTATTTAAAAACATAGCCATGTCTTGTCCTGAAATAGGTTTACACTTTGTAAAAAGGAGTAAACAGAATGGATAAGAAAAAAGAGGCTCAAATAATACATGAACATATTGTAAAAGGGGATAGTTACCGTACCTTGAGTAAACG
>Ga0265780_10000466_pt1 | contig 63118 bp, 78 predicted proteins | sample P1T30metagenome_FD_192432 | JGI IMG/M metagenome (GOLD analysis project Ga0265780, IMG submission 192432) | Plant litter microbial communities from East Loma Ridge, Irvine, California - P1 T30 | ecosystem: Environmental > Terrestrial > Plant litter > Unclassified | place: USA: California... | reverse complement strand
GATCTGGATCAAGGAGAATCAAAGATAATGCTCCTGTTCCCGCACCACAAACAGCAGAGGCTGGGCCTTCGACACAGAGGAAAGTCAGGACTGTACCCCGTAAGTCGATCCTTGTCGTCACACGACTTAGTCCTGATACAACCAAGCTTCAGCAGCTTTCGAACCTACTACGCCCCCTAGCCCAGCCCGCGCGTCCGCGTCCAATGACTCGACGCTTGTCGATCCATTACATACCCAGGATAGGAAGAGAGCACATCGCACCCGACCTAAATTACGTTACTCAACTTCCGAATCTTCATGGGATGATACGGATGAAGATGGTGATGGATCGGATGATGAACCTCCATGGTGGACTTTTACGCAGAGGGGGATGAACAAGATGAAATTGAGGAGTTTAAAGCAGAAACATCTGGATGCGCAGGAGATAGGCCTGGGGCCGGAAATACCAGTCGGACAAGGGCAGGGAGATAGTGGTAAAGAAGGAAGACCTGTCAAACCAAAGAAACCAATCAAACGACATTCTGGTAATCGGACGGACACCTCGACGAGGAAGAAGGAGAAAGACAGCGATCCTACCCCTAGATCTTCTGTCAAGAATATGAGATTGACGGATTCACCAAAACCAATCAGACCACCGGTATTACCTGCCAACATGCGAATGTCGACTCCTGCTTTCCTGCGCTCGAGAAAGGAAGGGAGCTCGGGTGCAGTGCCAACTAGGATCAAAATGAAGAGGCGGTACTCTGCCCCTAGCTCGCCTGTTCCTGATGAACCTATTCAATCGATTGAGATGATCACTTCTACCACTGACGGTCCTGCTCGACCTATCCCGCTTCATGCTAGTGTACCTATTCCCCAGGTGGGTAGCCACTTGTCGCTGCTATCTATCCCACGACCGCCATTCATGAAACGTAATTCGGGCAGTGTCACAGATACAGAAGCAGTCGCCTCGCAATCTGTCCGACTCAAGGCCAAACGTGCACAAAATTCTGTTCGACTGGACGACACTCCTCAAGACTCTGGTACTTCGACACCGATGAGACGACAGAATGTGAGGCGACAAACAATGGCAAAACTCAAGATCAACCTCCCTGAGCATGTTACTCAGCACTTCGCCCATGGCTGGCCGCATGCTGGAAGTTGGCAAGACGCTTTGAATGGACATTACGATGAGATTGCGAAAGAAACCAATGAATCACGCCGGTCTTCAAAGGATGCGAAGGATGCGAGACGGCAGAGTTCAGTTCCACAGACACCTCGCGCAATGTCGCTGTCGCTCTCACCCTCGGCAATGGGTCAGTCACCACGATCGATTGGGATGTCACCCCGAGCTACGGGACTGAATACGCCCAGGATGGACCATGGATCCGATTCAGCTTCTGGACCCGCTACACCACCTGTTCGACGATACAAATCGAAACGACAACGCAAATACCGACAAGCCATGGCACCGCCAACACCATCCGGTCTAGGTTTCACAGCAGAGGAGAAGGGACACATCAGAGGCGATTCATGGAAACAAGGAAGAGTAGTCGACCAAGGCTTCGATTGGGGCAATGGGAATGGACATGGACATAATCGAATCACGGAAGAAGGGGATCTTACAATGGATAGGACCGAGACGACCAACGAAAAGACGGAAGGTACCCAGAAAGCCGTCAAAGTGAAGAGTAAATTGAAGCGGAGTGACGGATTGAATTGGAAGCAAAGATTACGACGAAAGCTTTTCCTCGATGCTAGAGTTACGATCTGGATTCGATTCATCAATTTGGCCGTCGTCGTTTGTTCCCTCGGATTAGCTGTCACGATCCGAAAAGAGCTCTTCTCACTTCGACTCCCAGGTCTGATTGGCCCGTCCACCACACTGGTGATCGCCTATTCTGCTCTCACCATCATCCACATCTTTATCGCCGTCTATCGAGAGTATTTTGGTCGTCCTATCGGATTATGGGGTTTACGATCCAAGATGCTCTGGGTCTGCCTCGATTTGTTATTTGTCGCTCTCTGGTCATCTGCCCTCACACTGCAAATCAACGATTTAATCGATACTCCTCTCGATTGTGTCGCTCAATCAGCCTGGTGGGAAGAAGGGAGATCCGCAGAATACGCAGCTCTCCTCAACGACCTCGATCTCTTAAGGGCATCCGAAGCGAATCTACAGGATTTAGGGGTATCGGAAACTCTGGGCATCATTTTACCAGATGCTATTACTGGATCCAGTCTAGCTCGAGCAGCATGTAGGCGACAAGAAGGTGGGATTGCGCTGGCGTTAATGACTTTGTTGTTGTATGGTGGAAATATGGTTTTGAGCTTGTTTAGGATTTTCGAAACGGTCAGGAGGACTGCCCATGTGGATAGGGCTGTCATGTACTAGCCGCTGATAGGGAGGTTGTAGTCTAATGGGGTATCATGCGTACATAAAGGGTCATACACGTTTATAATGCGATTCGATGTTGATGCACATATCTTGCTCCTCTTCCTCCACGGCTCCTAGAACCCTCGTCCTTCCAAGAAACCCTTGACTTCCTCGACCCACTTCCCTTTGATGACGAGATTCTGATTCGTGGGTTTGATTGTGACTCCTGGTGCTGGACGTAATGGGTCGATGTGAATTTCTTTCATATACGTAGCGAGGTCATCTCTCAGTCCCTGCTGGTCAGTGCATTTCAAAGAACGTTGTCTATCAACGAACCATCACATCTCCCTAAACATCAGCTACAGCGAACAAAGTAAAAGTAGAGCTCACATCAATCTTCCTGACTATCGTCTTCCATACAGTCCCCCTGGTATTTTCTGAATAAACAGGTAATTCACCACCAGCGCTCCGATTGACTAGATACTCGCCGATATTCGACCTAGGCTTCGGTGTAGCTGCCGTAGTCGATGCGGACGACTCTGAGGTGATCGGTGGAAGAGGTGTCAGACGACGAGCATGGCGGGTCAGACCTCTCAAAGCTATACGTGTGGGGATCATTTTCGTTGAATTACAATGATTGATTAGGCAAAGGAAGATGATTCAAGATAGCCAACTTTTTGATTCCGCTCTGCTATAGACGCGTTGGACTCATACATCACTTTGCGCCTTTACTGACTATCTCGATGTGTCCATAACAGGCCATGCTTGGAAGCAGGCGAAGCTATGCAATGAGCCCACATGTGCCGCAGACTATCCCCTGGCTCCAGTGTCAGAGGTACAAGATCCAGTGACAGGCCTGAAGAGTGGCAGTAACGACGTTCGGACCTCTGTGGCACCGCTCAGACTGCATTGAGCTATTCAACATGACATCTCGTAATGCTTGCTACCAGTGACTTGCTGATGCACCCCTCTGTGACCTGCCCAGAGTTAACCATAGAGCCCCATATGCCACATGCAGCCTTTGAAGTGAGCAAGTGACCCCAGAATTGATTGAGTTGCCCCTTTAGTAACGCCGGAGTGATATCTGAGTGTGGCACTATCTGCAATGTTCCTTGATGCGTCTTGTGAGATGACGTCAGTGTATATAATGGCACGTTTCCGGTAATTGATGTAGTAATGAGACCCTGAATAGGACCGTGGCCATACGTCTGTCCCATCCAGAACAACCTCCCGCATCAGTCACCGATATCTCTCTTATATATATACATTATCCCTTGTCCTTCTCACTTTACACACACCCATATATTCCAAGTCACACTACCATGCCTCAGTTTGACACTATCTCAAGGACAGAGTCCAGGGTCTCGACCGTCTCGAGAAACAGGTCTCTAATGTGAGTAATCCCTCCGGCCCGGTATCCACCTGTTCACACATTTCACAATACTGATTCTCAGCCAAAAGAACACTAGCAGCCATGAGCTCAAGCCTTCCGATATCCTCCTTGAGCGATTCACCGCCTGGAAGCAGATTGTCAAGATGCTCATTGGTAAGTCTGCCCTCGAGTACAGCCGGAAACTGGCTAATTCCCAGCCTACTTCGAGGGTGTCGCCGACATTGAATCCAACACTTCCAAGGAGCTCACTAAGCTCGGAGCCGTTATTCAGGTCCCATTCCGACCCGGAAACCAGTTCCTCGGCGAAGGCGGTATGCAGGATGTCTTCTACACCATCCGAGACAAAACCAGGGTCATTGCCGACTCTCACTCGTCTTTGGCCAGGACTATCGAGTCTTCCATCGTCCAGCACCTCCAGAAGCTCAGGACCGAGATCAAGGCCCACATCAAGAACGTCCAGAACGACACTGGTAAACTAGCCGCTTCCGTCGCCAAGGAGCGAGAGATGTCTACCAAGGTTATCTCTGACCTCAACCGAGCTATCGGAAACGTCAACCACACTCCCATGTCTGTCAGCGCCAAGGAGGACCCATTCGCCGTCAACATGGCCGTCTTGAAGCAGCTCCAGAAGCAGGTTGCCGAGGAGAACTCGCTCCAAAAGTCCATCATCATCATGCAGCAGAACTCTGCTCACTTCGAGGAGGGTATCGTCCGATCCATCCAGTCTGCCTGGTCCACCTTTGACGAATGGCAGTCCCGAATGTCGACCTCTGTCCAGGACACTTGGCGACAACTCGGTGTCAACATGTCTCAGCTCATGCCCGACCGAGAGTGGATCTCCTTCGCTGCTCGATCCGACCACTTGCTCGACCCCGAGACTCCTCTCCGAAGCCCCGACCACATTGACTACCCCGGCAAAAACGACCCCTCCATCACTCCTGTCCACTCTGGTCTCCTCGAGCGAAAGAAGCGATTCACCAAGTCTTACAAGGAAGGATTCTATGTCCTCACCCCCGCCGGTTACTTGCACGAATACGCTTCCTCTGATCCATCTACCGCTACCCACCCCATCTGGTCTTTGTTCCTACCTGCCTGTACTCTTGGTCCTCCTTCTTCGGCTACTACCGCCAAGTCGCACAAGTTCCACATCGAGGCTCGAAAGGACGGTACCTCTGCTAACGGCAAGACCCCCGGAGGTGGTCTCTTCGGCCGTGGTGACCATGCTTTCACTTTCCGTGCTCGATCTCACGAGGAGATGATGGAGGTCTGGAACGACCTCAGGATGCTCGTCGCCAGGTACCTCGTTGCCTCTGAGCAGATGGAGCGAGACGGACCCGTTGCCCACGCCGTCCGATCTGTTGGGTGAGTTTTTAGTATATGTCATTTTCAGTGTACTGATGTTAGCTACAACTCTCAGGATGAAGAGGACGAGGTGGATGAGGAGGACGAGGGATCTTCCATCGAGGAAGAGGAACACGACCGAGTCCAGAACGAGGAGCAGGATGACGAGGAGGAAGTTGCCGCCGGAGCCGACACTGAGGATGCCCCCGCCTACTCCAACCTAGGTGCCCCCGTTGAGGTCGGACCCAACGGTTACGCCGTGAGTACCGCTGCTTCAGTCTCTTGCAACCACTAATATCAGGTCGAGAAGAAGGAGAAGCACGAGGAGGATGACGAGCCTGAGGCACACGCTGCCGCTGATGGCGCCGCTGACGGTGCTGCTACCGATGCTGCCGGTGACGATGCCGCTTCCGAGCGAGTCTTGTCTCGACGGGAGGAGAAGGCCCCTGCTCGTGAGCAGCCTACAACTGGTGAGGGCATTTCCCACTCTGCGGCAGGTGAAGGCAGTCTGGACGAAACTCCCGATCTCGGCGAAGTACCCCACGCTCCCCCTCCTTCCGGTGAAGTCTCTCAAGCTCCCTCGTCTGGCGGCTTGTTCTCGCGATTCACCGAGACCTTGAAGAAGTAGACCCCGATATCGACGCCTCACCTGCCCTCACCTATTACTGTTCGCAGGCTAACTCTCCAGCCGACGATTAAGTCAGTAGTCTGAAACAATAATCTCGTAGAAATCGTCGTGTATACCCCTTCTTTCGTTGTGACTGTCGACACTTTAGTTGATAGGATATTTATATATAGCGCCTTAATAAATGGATCGAATGAATAGTCTGTCTGAAATTGTTGATTGCTGTTCCGATTGAGTTCATCCCGTTATGCGATAAGGTTTCGTGTTTGGCGGGAGTGATCAGTTGAAGATGCAACGCGGAGATGACCGAGCGCGTTCATCGCTCAATCCACGTTCATTCACTTACATTCACTCCTTTCATCTGTACTATCAATTACCTGTATACTCTTTGGCTATACAGAAGCTATAGGCATCTTAGCATAGCTCATGAGCACCACTCGGCCGACACTATGAATCCGAACCGCCGAGGCTCAGAGTCGGAGGGATCCAATCCAACTTCCTCCGCTTCGCCTACTCCCACACTTCGAGACAATCGCCCTTTACCCCCTATCATCGATGCGTCACCTTCTCTCCCTGATCAATCAAGTGACAGGACACCCCAAGCCTCAGGTATAGGTAAAGGACATCCGGCCGTAAGTGCTTCATCTCCTGAGACTCGATCTGAAACGTGCACGGTCACTGAACGCGCAGCAACGGCCTATTATGACTTCAGCATCTACTTCTCCCATAGCCAGTGGCTCTCTACGACCTGCTCCATTCGATCGGACACCTGAGAGATCACCACATCGACCGTCTCGTGGACGTGATTCACCTGCTGTTTATCCTGGCACTGGGAACGATCAAACGCCACGCGTAGGAGGTAGTATGCGTGGTATACCACGTAATAGCGAGGCTAGAGAAGCGCTTGGTTCCCCTCATCGATACCTCGACAGCGCGGGTAGCAGTGCTGCTCGCCCTGCGTATGGCCGAAATCAGACGGCGACTGCTTATCCCGTTTCCTACCCCGTCAATCTGTCTCACAGTGGTCATGGGTACACTTCGTCAACAATGGGTACTGTCTCTCGGTCGGCTTCTAGGGCGCGGATGCCATTCAAGGATCTTGCACCTCCCACCAGGCAAGAAGGTGATGAAGATGACGAGGCGGAAGTGGTGGATCGAGGTGCGGACTTGATCAAGCGAAGACAAAAGGAGAGGAAACAGGCTAGAAAGAAGAAGGAGCAAGAGAGAAGGAAAGCTGAAGGAGGTGTCACACCTGCAATTACACCTGGTCTCACTCCGAACCCCAGTGCTCCTCCATCTGGCGTCCCTGGCGAATCGTTTAGCGGGCAGCAAGATCGGATCGCCATTGCAAGATCGGCATCTAGGTCACGAGTGGCTAGCTCGGCCAATCAAGACGGCAGCGAGAGCTACTTCAGTACCAGTTGGTCAAGCTCCGTCACGCCACATGGTCCACCTAGCCCTCGGGATGAGCTGCATCCGCCTTCGATCTATTCAAGCGCTGCCGACGAAGACGACGAGGATGAGGAGGACGCGCGGACAAGTATTGTGAATGAAGTAATTCAAGATGTCGTTGAGGAGGCTGAGGAAGAAGAGGAAGATGAGGACGAAGACGACAATGGCGGAGATGATGAGGGTGTCACACTCAAGGACAGGCAGGATGTGAGTTGAGATCATTGGGAGTAACGCTGACGAAAGGCAATCAACATTGAACATCCCTTTGGTCTACCGATCTGGAAACCGGCGTTATACCGCAAGACTCGAACTGTTACCCGAAATGCGGAATCCGCCCTCCACGCTGTCCCATCAGCTGCTGCTGAACGTCATTTCCTTCCCGGCAATATCTTATGGACACTGCTCTTCGGGTGGTGGCTCGCAATAGCTTGCTTTGTTGTCGCTCTCCTCGTAAGCGGGGCTGAAGTTCTCGGAGGTGGCCGAGGTGGATATGGCAAAACACTACGTGGTCTCGCGTGGTATATAGGGTGGCCATTCGGCAAGTATGTCGAAGGCGAAGGCGCTCCAGAGGACAGTGACGACAGCGACGAGGACGAAGATGTTACGATACGATATGGTGCTTCGGATAATGGTTCCCCGACTTCCCGGTACCGAAATCGACAGCCATCAGAAGGCGCCTCCTCTGGTATCACGGTACGAGATACCCGCCGAGATGTGTCTGGCGCAACCCAGACTTCCGGTGAGGCTGCCCCGTACCGTATACAAAGGGCACCTACCACGATATCATTTGCTCCTTCGGTCGGTCACGAGGACGAGCGAGAGCCGCTCGTACGCAAACCCGCATTTCGTCGGCCTAGAAACCAGAAAGCCAGGATACTTGGTCGAATCGTTTATTGGCCATTGTTCGTGCTGGTCGTCGCTCCCATTATGCTGTTTGTGTGCGTCCTGTGCTGGGGTCTGGTGTTCACAATCCCCATGGCCAAGCTCACTTGGGTTCTCATCAAATTACTCGCTACTCGTCCCCTCGAGATTAACTTCCGAGCCGCACCTCGTATTGCGGTGCAGCACACACCCTCTGGTTCGCCCGGGAGTGTAGATGGTTCTGGCGATACGACCGCTGTCGAAGACTCGTCACCGACTGGGTTTGTCATGAAACGTGCTCGGCTCAAGGCCGGCCAGGTCGCACCTACCGCTGGGCCCAAGTCGACGGTACTCCTATGTGTTTATCGAGCAATGGGAGTTCAGTACTACAAGTACACCATCATGGGAGTCAACATCATCTTCATCAATCTCCTGCCATTAATCTTCTTCACTATCGCGGACGACTTCATCTTCCTCCCTGCCGTCGAGCGAGCCATCGAGAGAGGTCACCACCCGACACCCATCATCGCTTTTCTTACTTCCCAATCACTCATCTTTATACTCTCGCTCGCATCCGTTATTCCACTCAGTTACTTTATCGGAATGGCTGTCGCGTCCATCTCGGCACAATCCAGTATCGGTATGGGAGCAGTCATCAATGCTACTTTCGGTTCCATCATTGAAATCGTCCTCTACTCGATTGCTCTGGTCCAGGGTAAAGGTCGCTTGGTCGAGGGCAGTATTGTAGGAAGTATCCTTGCTGGTGTCCTACTCATGCCCGGTTTGAGTATGTGTTCCGGAGCTCTCAAGCGGAAGGAGCAAAAGTTTAACGCGAAATCGGCTGGAGTTACGAGTACCATGCTTATCATGGCTACCATTGGGACATTGACACCGACAATGTTTTATCAAATCTACGGATCGGTAAGCTTGCCAACTTTTATCCGGAAGTTGAGCTGATCTCAGTTCGACCTCAATTGTGAGGGGTGTCCGTCCGGTCAAGATGGCGCACTGCAATGCAATCGGTGCTACTACGAGCATCCAGATCCAGCTACCGATCCCTTCTACCAGGACCAAGTCAAGATTCTCATGTACGCCTGTGCGGTGGTGCTACTCTTGGTGAGTTCCCGGACACCGACGGAACTGACTGTAGTCATACCTCATTGGATTGTGGTTTTCACTTCGGACTCACGCTGCTCAGATCTGGCAGAATCCTCAACAACTCATGAAAGCCGAAGAGCTTGGCCAACATTCTATGCACCCCGCCCATCGAGCTTCCCTTACTCAGCGCATCACCCCTCAAAATGTCATGCAGCATATTCTGCCTCTTCACAAGGGTCAGAAGGAATCCTCGCCCGTCTCGCGCCATGCATCAAGGCCGACATCACCTCGGCCAACGACTGCTAGATTTGAACATGACACACCTCGAGATCGTCTACACCCAAACCGCGCCGAAGACGGCAGTACAATCCGAGGAACCAGTACGAGTCGAATGCAATCTTCCGGATATACTCCCTTTTTGGAGAGTGTAGATCGAAACATGAAGGACTCTCCCATGGGCAATATGAAACTCCCATCACATCTGACAACCGAAGACTTCACTAGAGCTGTAGCCGCTGCAACAGTCAGTGCTCTGCGGCATCAGAGCTCTGTCATCTCACATTCGGCTTCCGGGCATAAGTCAAGAGTTGCCAATGTCAGTGCTGCTACCGAGGAGGAGGAGCATGAAGGTGGCGGACACGAAAGTCCGAACTGGACCAGGGGTGTCAGTGCGGGTGTTCTGCTTGGATGTACCGTTCTGTTTGCCATGATTGCCGGTATGATGCCCCTTTACAACCGAGTTTTCGTGACGAGAAGTGAAGCTGACGAGTAGAAATCCTGGTTGACGTTGTCGATGTAGTACTGGAAGGTGTAGCCATTGATGAGAAATTCCTCGGTTTGACCTTGTTCACCCTCATTCCCAACACAACCGAATTCATGAATGCCATGTCTTTCGCCATGAATGGCAATATTGCGCTCAGGTGAGTTCCCTCATCTCGGTCGCAGTCTGGGCGAGCTCGACTGATGTTTAGTATGGAGATCGGATCGGCATACGCGCTGCAGGTGTGCCTGTTGCAGATCCCGTTTATGGTTGGATTTAGCGCTTTCTGGGACCCTAAGCGAATGGGCGAAGATGTGGATACCTTCAAGTCAGTCTTCTTGGCTTCCATGGCGTACGAGCTGATGTCAGCCTGATCTTCCCTCAGTGGGATGTCATTGCCATCATCCTCTCGATCTTCCTATTGACTTATACCTATATCGAAGCTCGAAGTAATTATCATCGAGGAAGTACCCTCGTTTTATCGTATGTTTGTCACCTCCATCGAGCATCGTCAGCTGATCAATAGATACCTCGTCCTAGTCATGGGTTTCTACTTTGCCCCGAATAGAGGACAGGGCGATGTTGAGGTGAACCCTGATGGGCTATTGCCAACATTGGGACATACCCTCAACAAGCTCTGGGCTTAATTTCATCTGCAGTTTCTCATTTATCTCATTTTGTGTAATCCCTGTATTCTGTATCTGCGACGTCTGTCTATGTTATCCTTGTTGAGTGATGATATTCATGCCTTTCTATTCAGGGCGAATCTCTCTCGACCAGCTTCTAGCTTGACAGTACTATAAACTGCTGCTACCGATCGGTCCCCTCTCTTCTGCCCGCCGTCTCTTGTGCACTCTACTGGTGTGTGTAGCTGATTCCATGCCTCGCCATTGACCAAGGGCAACAAGTGAACAACTCTTGATAGTATGATGCGATATCTCTGCCGATCCGATGAGTCTTGGGTCGGTGCGTCCAGGCGACAATGGAGACCTTTGTTATTGCGACTCTTCCCATTCACGTGGGTCTCCCCTTCAGCCACTCTCCCACTTTGGACCCCTCCTGACCCTTATTGGACCCTTTAGACCTGGTCTCTCCTCCAGTGACCTTACTACCCCACCCTGCGTTACTTCGACTCTTTCCGTTCGTACCTCCTCCCAAACGATGTCTCTCACTGGATCCATCATACCTCTCCAATCGGTATATGTGGCTGGTTGATCTTTGTTCAGACCTCTGGCGATCTGAGATGGACAGATAGTTGATGATGAGGAAGTCAACTTGGCCAGTAGGTCGTTCATCTTCTTCTTGACTGCTGTCTTGGTGTTTTGATCGATTGACTTGCTTGTCGGATTCGGAGTTTTAGGTTGCTTTGAGTCAGTGGTCTTGAGTAATCTACGAGGTGCATGCTTTGGTTCGCTTGAGCTTGCTCGCTGCGCTGTTGCAGACCTTGTCGCGACCATGGTTCTAAATGACTGATCCGGAAAGAACGGCATATTGAAAGGACGCTAAATATCTCGGTCGGTCTGTGGGGCGCTATTCGATCCCCCTCCTTTAAGGTTCAACACATAGTCAGACAGCTCATCATGTGTCCTGGTCTCCTCGAATACCTATATACTACTACACTTGATCTACTACATCACTCTCATACCTGCATATACACCCAATTCCCTTCATCTCATCACTATTGCCAATGTGTCATCCTCCACTACGATGACAGAGACCGAGAGCGCAGTCACGCCAGAGGGTATGTCACCTTTTTAGCCACTCACAAAGTCTATTTTATGCATTACTCATACCATATAGCTCTTCGCCCCTCGCGTATCCGGTCGACATCGGCACAGTCTCCGCCCAGTCCGCCACCCGAATTCAATCCACCAGCAGATATACCAATAGTACCTTTAAACAGCGTCTCGTCCGGATCTAGTGAAAGTGTATCGTCTAAATCCTCGAGCGGCCAAAACGGATCCACCTCGGATCTCTCGACTACAACCTCTTCTTCCTCTTCGCTTTTCCCTCGCCGGCCTGACTTGAGAGCTGTTCAACGTGTCTCGGATGATGTCATTCTCACTTCGCCCGAGGGGTCAACCCAGAGCCCAATGACTGGCAGTCCAATCGGATCGGATGGAGGGGATCATTTGGTGGAAATGCGAGAACGTCTTTTATCGGAATCTTCAGATAGTAGTCGTCGCTCATCAGAGACTTTAACGACGGGCTCTTTCCCATCGAATGCTGGTATCGATCATCACGGACCAGGGTCGTCTCCTGAATTCGGTACCGAGCCGCAACGCCCATCGCCAGAACCACTCGCTGGATCCAGTCGAACGCGTCGCGCTTCTTCCCCTACCGACAAGTCTCCAGAACACATGTGGGATAGCGTTTGGCCTGCGACTGGATTTCCACTTCGAACCTTGGCCGTCGACAATCTACCCGCATACACTCCTGCTCCTGTTTCGCCCTTCGTCACTCCTACTTTTTCAGCACCGGCGTCGCTACCGCGCAGGCCGACTTCGCCTCGAACGATACCTACATCTCCTACTCACCGAGCCCCGTCTCCTGTCAGGATATCTCCTCGCACCACGACCGCCGAGTATGGCTCGTTTAGTAACCAACAGCAAAAGATCTCGCCCTCGAAGCATTCTCGCAACCACTCGTCCGGTTCGACCATTGTGCGATCTTCGGAACGTATAGAGACCCCAAAGAGTCCACGGGCCAGTATGGACAAGGCACACAGTCGTTCCCGCATGAATGAAAGCTTCTCTCGCATAGCCAGCCCGCCTACAGCGCCAATACGCAATGTTTCGTCCGGAAGACCTCGTCGTACGAGCTTCAACGATGTTCATGGGCTACGGATTGAGGGCAATGAACAGTTTCCCAATTCCGAAGACGATGTGCCTCCGCTATCTGCGCCCTTCGCCCTTCCTCCACCGGTCGCGGAATCCGTGCTCGGTCTCGCAGGCGACGACGGGATGGTGGAACCTGCGCTATTCTCTCCATCGGTGAGCCCCGCCCAGACGCCTTCTCCCGTCCCGCTTGCACGGCCTGCTGCTCTTCGCCGTGCCATGTCTGACTATTCGACGCCGCATGCTGCCCCACCAGCGCCGATGCATCGGACCCACAGCATTACGACTGAGCTGAGCAAGGTGCCTGAGCTGTCTGCCACCAAGACCAGTCCCACCTCAAGCAAAGTAGTTTTGGCTCCGCCAATCGCGGAGGATCAACATTCAGACACGGCTGTGGACTTGACCGATCCTCCTTCCAGCGAAGGCGGCACCGTCAACATCGTGGACGAAGGGGACGTTCTGCCTACCGGAGAATTGCAGATGGACATCACCTTCGATGACGAAGGTCTCAACGCTCTGGAACGAATATTCCTGCTCAGCCAGAGTGATTTTGGCTTCCACCGAGCATATGTTGCGCGGGTTGTCGGCGATCTGCTGGAAGATGTGGACCCTTGCGAGTCGGTCGAATATGTCCTTCCACTCCTTAGTGGCTACTCGATGGACGACGATGATCTAGTCAAGGAAGCATTCTCGGCACAATTACACAAAATCTTATGGTACTTCTTCTCTACATGCCGATTGATCAGCGAGCCAAGCGAGACCGTCGTTGTGACTTCGGAAGGTCTGTCCTCAGTCTCAAAGCCGGAACAGGAGCAACCCGCCATCCCACTTCTGGTCGACGCGGCAAGCCATATAGCTCTCGCATCAAATGGCGGGCCTCCTAGCAATGGCGGACTCTCCAGCGGTGGACGTTCGAGCGCTGGATCGAGCTTGACACACCCACCCTCGCCAATGTTTGATGGCACCGATGTTGACACGCCAAACTCGATCACCTCGATCAGCTCTGATCAGACCGCTTTCAGTCCCCTGCCGTTTGTCGACACCCACGCTCCTGGCGATTCGGCCAAAGAGCCATCTGAACTCGTTGCTCAGCCGGAACTGCTCATCGACACCTTCACTCCGTTACTGGGGAATATGATGCTCAGTACCAACGCTACTGTCGGAGAAAACACTCGTACAGCCGTGATCGCCGTAATAGGAAGGCTGAGGGGCATCGTCGACTCCGACAAATGGGCTCGCATCCTAGCCGACAAAGACGAACGGAAATCTTTCGTCTCTCAAGGCGGAGTACACGCACACGATCTGCGTCCTTTCCACGCCGACGCGAAAGCCATGGTCGAGGCCGAGTTGCTCGGTGGGATCGTCCTAGGCATGGGGCACCTTTCATCGGAACTACCAGACGACTATGAGGAGTCGGCGATCGATGAAATGCCAGAAGAAGCCGAGGGATACCGAATTCAGCTTGTCCAAGAGGCAGAAGCAGGTCGAGCTATCTCGATGTTCCTCATTGGCTCTCTATGTGACGTCTACACGGGGCCTGAAGCATCCATGCGAGGGTTTGTGCCAGAAGTCCTCAGGGCTGTCGACGGGGATGAGACTACCAGAACCGAAGCTGCCGTTGCTCTTTCTCGTATGGCCAAGATTGTTCCAATTGAGCATGTCCCTCAGATGGTAAGCTTGATCCGTATGCTCGATGCTGATAATAGCTCCCCGTGTTTGATACATTCGTTCATGATCAAGTTGAACTAGTGAGGCAAGCGGTCGCTGTTGCACTACCAGCGCTCGTCAAACGCATCGAATCGCTCGAAGATCGGCGGTCAGTTGCAGTCGACGGGCTCAAATCACTCTACAGCGCTGGCGATGGCTGTCGATTCGCAGCGATGGAAGTCTTGGGTGAATTGATTTACGCATTCCACGACGACCCACTCGGCCCACCTGTCGAGATCGTCGATATCTACAAGGACGATTCGAATGAGGACGAGGTGTTTACCGGAGACTGTGATTGGGATATCATTGCAGCCTACAACGTATGACTGTTTCCTCAGATTGCTTGTGAAGTACTGATGTTAGTTCCCGGGTGTTTGCCTCACACTTGGCTCAGATCGATGGCCCGAGATCCGCGGTCTGTTTCAGCGAATCCAGGACCGAGCTGGTGATCGTGTCCTCACGAGCATTGCCTCATTCCTACACGAGCTTGCCAAAATCCTTACGCCCGCTCAGGTAGCGGAAGACTTACTGCCGGTATACACCCGCTTGATAGACTCGCTCGAACCGATTCGCGAAAGAGTCTTTGAGCATCTCGACGATTTCGTTGCCGGCCTCCCTCCTGATCTGGGATGGATGACGTTCCTAGGTCTAGAGAAAGCATGGGAACTCGATACCCTTGGACAATGGCGTACACGAGAAGCAGTCGCTCTCCATCTTCCTGCTTTCTATACTCTGTTTGTCAAGCAGGAGCGCGACATTGCGCCAATCTTGTCAATGACTCTAGCCGCACTTCTCGACAAGTTTGCCGCAGTCCGAGATGCCGCTATACAGTCCATTCCCCAATCGTACCTATCATTGAGTGGGACCAAGTTCGATCACCCATTCCGCGAGATGATACTAGGTCTCGCAACCGCCCCGGCATATCGACGACGAGTCACCTTTACTCGATGTTTGAAGGAATTCATCAAACCGCCTCCCAACCGGGAAGCCTTCGAGAATTTCTTCGTACCCGCCCTGCCAAGCCTTCGTCACGACGTGGTCGATGTCCGCATCGCTCTCGCTCAGATTGTCGGCGATCTTTTCAAAGCCAGATCATACTACGACAATGAGCCCAGGGTTCCTGAAGAGATTTGCCAGCTCGTCCGTGATCTGGCAGCGGATGAGTCTTTGGATGTCCGAGATACGGTCCGGCACATCAGATTAGACGGATTGGGCAAGGGCAAAGGTCCCGCTCTGGACAATCAAAAGTCATCTCACGATTCGCCTGTAGTCGCTCCTCTCGCCGAGAAGTCCAGCTATCTCACCCCGTCACCCCCTCGCAAGGACCAAGATCCAGACGCCACACCACAACCCTCAGCTGCCGAGAGGGAACTCGCTCGTGCACCTGATCCCTTCGATTCCAGCTTCGAACAAGAGATTCACAAGATCGATTCTTCACAATAAATCATTCACGTCCGACATTGTACCACCACCAAATTTCGTTTTCTCAGTTTTCAGACTCTTTTCCTCTTGCATAAGGAGGGAGTCCGATTATATATGTAGCCCTAGATCATTAGTTGTGAGAGTTGAATGCATGCTGTAGTACACAATACCACCGAGAAAGTGGAGGTAAAGATGACCTCCACTTGAAGAGACGGTCAGCGCCGAGTGCGCCGGTCACTTTTCGGTTCATCCCCCGATTGCGTCTTTCCCTTGTTGCATTTCTCTGCCATCTTTGTAGCACTCTTGTATAGCTTGACTACCATCGTGCTTTGGTCAGTGTCGATCCTTGGACGTCGACTCAATCAGCAACAGGTGGGATCACCGCGTCGGCTCTTGAAAGAAATCGCATCGTAAGGAGACATGACTTCCGCAATGCAGGCCGCATTTCAAGCGCTACTTGCGCCGTCGGACCATTACCCCCAATGTACATGGCCCCTCAATGTCGTTTCACCCACAAGGGATCTAGACGTCTCGCAATGTTTCGAACATGCCGTTGTGCTTCCCCTGCCATCGGTATTGGCGATGATTATCGTATTATATCGCTTGATAATCATCAAGCGGGGATTGAGGAATGGAAAAATGACATGGCAAGAGAGACCTAGGGATAGTCGTCGCCTATGTACGGCCAAGATTGTCAGTACATGATAATTGCTACCTGAGATCATGCTAACGTGACAGGCCATACTAGGCGTCGGTTCTGTGGTTGCGCTCGCTGCTTTGGGATTATCGATACCCACCGCCAAAACCTACCCGCTATCTACTGTCGATTACGCTCTGTTCTTCGCTACCCAGGTCTTATTCGCAGCTCATACATACTACAACCACTATACTTCTCGACGATCTTCAGACTTGATCCTCCTCTTTTGGCCAATTTATGTTATGGTCGCCGCAGTACGAGTCAGGACAATGATCATTACCGGAGCCCTCTCACTCGGTATGCAAGAATCCTCCGATGGCCGGATGATCCTCGCTCGCGAGATCTGCTGGTTGTCAAGTATTGGGATTGGACTAATTGGCTTTTCGCTGGAACTTTTCTCCCCGGAAAAGAGGTGGAAGAAGTTAAAGTGGATGAGAGGAGGTGGAAAGATTCGATTAGATGATTCCGACGAGGACGAGAGTGACGATGAAGGGACCACGCTCAAGAATGAAGATGGCGATATGGAGAGTCCGGTCGTCACTGCCAATTTATACGAGAGGCTTACTTTCTCTTGGCTTACTCGTAAGTATCCATCGCCCCTCGTGACTAAGCTTACAAATAAGCACTGTTGTCTTTGGGAACCCGCAAATACCTCGCAGAAGAAGACATGTGGATGCTCCCTGCCAATGACTCTGCTGAGGCTCTCTCGGACCGACTAGCAGCCACCTGGGAGCGACAGCGTGATCTTGTAAAGAAGGGCAAGAAGTCGAAACCAAGTCTCAAAATCGCCATTGCCCAAGCATATGGTGGTCCGTACATCCTCGCTGGTATCTTCAAGGGTCTTTACGATGCTCTGAGTTTCTTGCAGCCCCAGCTGTTGAAGATGCTGCTAGCTTTCGTCTCGAGCTATGGGACGGATCACCCCATGCCTGCAGTTGCTGGATATGCCATTGCTATTCTAATGTTCCTATCGGCCAATCTCGCTACTTCGTTCCTGCATCAATACTTTGATCGATGCTTTGCTACTAGTAGGTTGTCGCCTCACTAAAAAGACGCAGTGCTGACCATTCAGCAATGCGAATCAAGGGAGGTCTAGTCACTTTGATCTACCGGAAATCATTGGTCATGAGTAATGGCGAAAAAGCAGGTCGAGCTTCCGGAGATATCGTCAATCTACAGAGTGTTGATGCCGTGCGAATCGGTGATCTCGCTCAGTATGGTCAAATCGCTTGGTCTGGCCCTTTCCAAATAATCTTGGCTTTTGTCTCATTGTACAACCTCGTGGGATGGCAGGCATTTACCGGTGTCGCGGTCATGATTATTTCTGTAGGTCTCCTCATTCGTAGGAGGCAGCAGCTGACCCTCAGTTACCTATCAATACCATGGTTAACAAGCTCAACAAGAAGTACCAGCGGGAGATGATGAAAACTAAGGATAAACGAACTCGAGCCATGAATGAGATTCTCAACAACATCAAATCCATCAAACTGTACGGCTGGGAGAAAGCTTTCGCCGAGAAAGTCTTTGATGCTCGAAACAATCTCGAACTCCGAATGCTCCGCAAAATCGGTATCGCCCAATGTGTCAGTAACTTCTTTTGGCAAGCTGTCCCTTTCCTGGTCAGTTTCTCGACATTCGCAACATTCGTTGCTACCAGTAAACGTCCCTTGACGAGTGAAATCATTTTCCCCGCAATCTCACTATTCCAACTACTCAGTTTCCCAATGGCGGTCTTCGCAAACATCATCAACAGTATCATCGAAGCTATTGTCTCGGTCGGTCGACTTGAAGATTTCCTGACTGGCGAAGAACTGGATCCGGATGCAAGAGAGGTCATTATCAATCCCGAGGTTGAGCCTCAGGTTGGAGATGAAATTGTGACGATCAAGAATGGGGAGTTCAGGTGGCTCAAAGATGCTACCGAACCTACTCTACAGGATATCGACCTTTCCGTCAAGAAGGGAGAATTGATGGCTATAATTGGTCGAGTTGGAGATGGGAAATCATCTTTGCTCAGCGCGATGCTGGGTGAAATGACTAGGTCGGATGGAAAGGTCACCATCAAGGGCGATATCGCGTACTTCTCGCAAAACTCTTGGATCCTTTCCGCCACCGTCAAGGACAATATTACATTTGGACATCGATTCGACCCTGTATTCTACGATCAAGTCCTTGATGCTTGTGCTTTGAGATCGGATCTAGCTGTTCTGCCTCAAGGTCACATGACTGAAGTAGGAGAAAAGGGAGTCTCTCTTTCGGGAGGTCAGAAAGCTAGAATCTGTCTCGCCAGAGCTTGTTATGCTCGAGCCGATATTTATCTTTTGGACGACCCGCTTTCCGCCGTCGATGCTCATGTTGGACGACATATCTTCGATCGAGTCATCGGACCGAACGGTCTACTCAAGAACAAGGCTCGACTACTATGTACCAACGCCGTTACTTTCCTTCCTCAGAGCGACCAGATCCTCATGGTTCGACGTGGTATCATTTTAGAGCGAGGAAATTATCACACCACAATGTCGAACCCCAATTCGGAGCTGTACAAGCTTATTACCGGACTCGGCAAACAATCAGCCAAGAGCGGGGAAGAGTCAACTGGCACATCTACACCGACCGCAGTAGAAGACTCTGACAATGAGCAGAGTGTCCTCGATGAACCCGAAGCTCTCGAGAAGGTAGCTCTTCGACGTCGAAAGAGCAACCTTCGCCGAGCCTCGTCTGTTTCCATCAAACAAGCTAAGAGGGACGCATTGAAGGATCTGCGAGAGAGTTCGAAACCAAAAGAACATTCTGAAAAAGGAAACGTCAAGCGGGAAGTGTACAAGAAGTATATTGCGGCAGCTTCGAAAATGGGAGTAGCGGTATTCTTTATATTCGTCGGTCTTGGTCAGGCAGGCGGTATCTTGTCGAATTACGTTTTGCGATGGTGGGCCGGACACAACAATGCGACGGGTGAAAATGATAGGGTCTCATTCTACCTAGGAGCTTACTTTGTCATTGGTCTACTCGGCGTCTTGTTCAGCGTCGGCGCCGTCATCACCATCAAGCTATGGTGCGCACTTCGAAGTAGTCGACAATTACACGATCAGGCTTTCTCGGCATTGATGCGAAGTCCGCTATCATTCTTCGAACTCACTCCAACTGGGCGAATCCTGAACTTGTTCTCACGGGACGTCTTTGTCATTGACGAAGTCTTGGTCATGTCCATTGCGGCGTTCGTCCGAACTGTATGTTATCTCTCCTTTGAATCCGCTTGTACCACTAGCTGACAGACAGGGTATGCAGGTGATTGGTACCATGATAGTCATTGCCCTGAACGCTCCAATCGTATTACTGGTGTTTGTCCCACTTGGATACGTTTATCGGATAGTCATGAGGTATTATCTAGCCACATCGAGGGAATTAAAGCGACTCGATGCTGTTTCTCGATCTCCCATCTTCTCCTTCTTTGGAGAAACCCTCGCGGGGCTAGCCGTCATCCGAGTATGTCGCGCCGTACACGCTCTATTGTTTTGCTGATCAGACAGGGCTTTGGTCAGACGAAGCGATTCATCGCAAATACCGAGACTCGAATTGATCGAAATCAAGCATGTTATATGCCAGCCATGACTATCAACCGATGGCTTGCGGTTCGACTCGAGTTTTTGGGATCATGTCTGATGTTCTCGACGGCTCTCACTTCCGTTTCGGCGCTATTGCTGTCCAACAACGTAGATGCTGGTCAAGTCGGATTGATGATGACCTATACCATTTCTGTTACTGGTGTCTTGGTATGTCTATTTTGACTTTCACTAGCAAAGCTGATGATAGAACTGGCTAGTCCGATCGGCATCAGAGGTAGAGCAGAACATTGTATCTGTCGAGCGAGTACTGGGTTACGCGGACTTGTCCGCGGAGGCTGCTGCATTGGTACCGGAAAAGAAGCCTGCGCAGAACTGGCCTTCCACCGGAGGTATCACTTTCGAGTGAGTCTCCTCATTCGTCTGTGTGAAGACATACTGACAATCAGCCACTTCAGTATGCGATACCGACCTGAGCTCGAACTTTGCCTGCGAGAAGTATCACTCGAGATCAAGGGAGGCGAGCGAGTCGGAGTGGTCGGTCGAACCGGTGCCGGGAAATCATCACTTACCCTCGCCCTCTTCAGGATTCTAGAAGCAGCAGGAGGGAAAATCATCATCGATGGCGTCGATATCTCCGAGATCGGTCTACATGATCTGAGAAGTATCATCTCTATAATTCCTCAGGATCCTCAATTGTTCGAGGGCACGTTGAGGACCAATATCGACCCGACCAATTCGGCCAGTGATGCCGATTTATGGCAGTCGCTTTCGCAAGCTTATTTGAAAGATCATGTCATGACTAATATGGGTGGATCTCTGGATGCAGAAATTGCAGAGGGTGGTCAGAGTGAGTCCTCAGATGTGATACTGTGACTTCGGCTGACGGTTCAGACTTGAGTGCCGGTCAAAGACAACTTGTCTGCTTCGCCCGAGCCTTGCTCAGGAAGACAAATATCCTTGTTCTCGACGAGGTACGTGATCAGCCTATCGCAACGAAGTCATCAAGCTAACATACAGGCAACCAGTTCAATCGATCTGGAAACAGATGAGGCTGTCCAGCAGATTCTAAGAGGATCAGACTTCCACGGCGTTACCACTATCACCGTAAGCCTCCTTTGCAAAATGACGGACAACATCTGATGAGTAGATCGCCCACCGAATCAATACGATCATGGATTCTGACAAAGTGCTGGTAATGTCAGAAGGACGAGTAGCAGAGTATGATTCCCCCGATGTCTTGCTGAAGAACGAGGTAAGTAGTCTCCTCTCGCTGATTCGATGGTTGCTTACTAGCAGGCTTCGCTATTCAAAGCTTTGGTTGATGAGGCTGGTTTGGGTGTTGAGCAGTAAAGTACGATAGTTGAGAGGTGTGATGTATTGGTTGGATATGTGTAGCTTGCTTGTTTCGTTCACAAGCGAGACCTCCATAGTGATTCGCCTTCATTGAATAGAATACTGCACCAGTGATCTTGTGTGCTAAGCTGGTCGTCCTGGGCAGCGTATGCGGATAGTCCCATGGTGCAGTTCAGCAAGACGACTCGACAGCAAGGTGTCTTAGATCAAGATGAACGGATAGCTTTGTGCAGCTTTCAGTGGGCTGTGGTAGAAAATACATCCAGGACTAGTGTAGTATCTACTCGTCGTCCTCGTCGTCGCCACCAGCAGTCTTGCCGGCCTTGTAGAGCTTGATCTTCTCGGCGACCCTCTCCTTCCTCTGGGCACGGTTGAGCTTGGTAGATCGGTCCTTCTTGGACTCTGCCTTCCACTTCTCAACATCCTTCTCGGTAGCGACGAATTCGGGGTTCTCTCGGATCTTCTCGTATGCGGAAGTGTAGATCTCCTCGATATCGGCGGATCCAATGTCGGAGGCGAGGTAGGTAGAGAATTGCTTCTTGAATCGCTCGTCATCCTCCTCTTCTAGAGACTCCATGTACTCGGCAACGTGTCCACCGACAATGTACTTTTGTAGAACATCGGCATCGAGAGACTTGGACTCGGTGTCGTAACCGGGGAATCGCTTCTCGTTGTGGGGGATGAAGATACCACCGTCGGAGGCACCCTTCATGGCACCGAAGACTCGGTTACCGGTGGAAGTTCGTCGGAGACCGACATCAAGGTAGGCCTTGAATGGTCGGGGCTCGTCGTCACCCACTACGTTGTCAGCAAATTCCCTTGCGACTCTCTATCGTTGTGACTTACAAGGCTGGACAAGCTCAATCTCTCCGGTGGGCTCAACGACACCCTCGTACTTGTCGGCGAGACCGAGCTTGGTCAAAGCTCGTCGAGCAACAAGGAGACCGGTAGCGTAGGCGGCGGTCCAGTTGGTAAGACCGTGCTCGATACCGTATTTGTGTAGCTCCTTGGAGGAAGCGTGTGTAAGGACAAAGTCACCCTGTAGCTTGGCGTAGACGATCTGGCAGATGACCTGCTTGTTGGTGATTCGGACGACCTATCACGTTAGTCCTTGTCCTTTTATCGTTCTATTCCAGCCAAATAAACTAACCAATCGGTACTTGTGGGAAGCGTACTTGTTCTTGGACTGCCTCACAAGACGTCGTCGAGCATAGTAGTCGGTCTTTCCCTCTCTTCTCCTTCGGGGCTTAACCTGGAATCGGCTCTGTTGTTGTCAGTACATCGTCTCCAGTACTATGCTATACTATTACTCACGAAGTAAGCGGAGCTCTTGACTGTCTTCACGAAAGGCATTCTTGACGAGTCTTTTGATAAGATTGATGATCCAAATCCATCCTCTATTCTCCTCTACTACTACTCACATACTTGAAATTGAACCGGCGTTTCGAAACGTGGGGGATAACTCCGAGTACTGAGTTTGTTCGATATTGATGTGGCACAAACCAACTGATTCCTCTCATGACGTGGTATTCGATGACTATGTTCCTGGATATTCTGCCTCCACCTTCCACGTTATTGCTCACCCACTCTACACCAAGCTGATCCTCGTATTCGGCATCCACCCATACGTCATGAAGCTAGCAGCAGCTATATTGGCAGCAACGGCGTTCGTGCCCATGTCGGCATTTGCTGGCATGTATGGTGATCCAGTCATCAATCTAGACGCCAAGAGCTTCAAGAAAGCAATGGCAACTGAGCACGCAGCTGTATGTGGATTCACTTTACATGACACTAGTCCTGACAACAGATGGTCGCATTCGTAGCACCATGGTGTGGACATTGCAAAACACTCGGACCAGAGTTCACAAGCGCAGCAGCCTCTTTGTCGCCGTTGATCCCATTTTACGCCATCGATTGCGACGCAGCAGCCAACAAACCATTATGCGGTGAACAAGGTGTTCAAGGGTTCCCGACCATCAAAGCGTTTCCAAGAGCTGGAAAGGGAGCTGCGAGGGAGTATAGAGGAGAAAGAAAGAAGGGAGCTTTGGTGGAATATGCAAAGGAGCTAGTGCCCGATAGGGTCAAGAAGCTGAGGGCGGACGAGGGAGTAGACAATGTGTTGCGGAAGTTCCTGGATGAGGTAGGTTCCCCAGACTGTGTACACTGTACAAGTTGACTGATGATGTAGAAATCTGGACTACCTCATGCTTTGCTAATCCACCCATCCTCCCCTTCAATCCCGTTCTTGTGGAAAGTGCTCGGGCATCGTTTGTCTAGTCAGGCGAGTACTTCATCTCCTTCGAGACATGCAGGCTGACCGTCAGATGTTCTTAGGATACATCAGAGATACGACCTCGCATGATATTCTGACGTCTCTCGGTATCTACAATGCAGCAGACACCACCCGCGATGCGACCCGAGCAGTGGTATGGAACGTCGGCGCAGACAAGCCTGAGCTCGTCGAATTTGAAGGTACGTCTTCTCATTGGCCATCGTCTTTGCTGACACACAGGCGCAATGAAGTTCAACGCCCTTTTAGAATGGCTACAGGGATTCATTCCCGGTAAAACACCTAAACCAAGCACCAAACCCGATCCGAAGATCGACAAAGCAAATGCTAAAATGGCAGAGAAAGCGTTGAAGGCCGAAGCCAAGAGAGAAGGGTCAGTCACGGGGATGGGGACTGGTACGGAAGATGCTCCTAGGGCTGAGCCGGAGCCTGCAGTCGAGGAGGCTATTTTGAAGGACGGGTTGGGCGGTGCACCGGCGGATCCTGTTCCAGAGGATGAGGCATATCTAGGCGAGGGTGGAGCTGCTGGCGCTGTCAAGACTGCATCGCATGAGGAATTATAGCATGCATCGATCATTCAAAGAAGGCTGAGAGAGATTACGAGATTGGTTTCATCATCGCGTGCCTGAATGTTGAACATGATCTATTGTGATTGAGCTTGGACAACTTATACCTATATCATATACCCGTTCACTATGGCAGCATACAGATTAGAGAAAGCGTCAACAGCTAGAGCTCTGTGTAATGGTACGTCACTCCGTGTACATGGGCTACGAAGCTTACAATTATCAGGCAAAAAGCCTTGCAAGGGCACCAAGATTGAAAAGGGCACGTTGAGATTAGGAGTATGGGTCGAGATTCAAGGGCATGGCTCTTTCAAATGGAAGCACTGGGGATGTGAGTTGCTCATGAATCGTCTGAGTAACACATGCTGAGACGAAGGTGTGACTCCTGAAGTATTGAAGAACTTGAACACCGAATTCAACGAGGCTTCTGACATTGATGGATGTGAGTTGATCGAGACGGACATCTAGCGCTATACTGACCTAGCAGTCGAGGAAGTCGAGTAAGCTTTCTTTCCGATGTATAGAACGAGACTGACGATGAGTGAGGATATGCAGGAGAAGGTCAGTCGAGTCATGTCAATAACGTCAGCCCAACTGATTTTTAGGTCAAAGTTGCATTCGAGAAAGGACATGGTGCGGTTGATCCAGCGAGCATTGCTGATATCCAGTGGAAGATGAAGATATCCCCGAATCCGCCAGGAAACCAGAAGAAGAGGAGAATGACGAGGATGAAGAGCCCAAGAAACCAAAGAAGGCAGCAAAGAAGGGTAAAGCCGCCAATGGTGATGGTGATGGTGGTGATGTCGCCGAGGATGTTAAAACGAAGAAGGGCAGAGCTTCGACTTCAAAGGCAAAGGCTCCAGTGAAGAGTGATGGAGAGGAAGAGGATGTCAAGCCAAAGAAAGCCGCTGCGAAGAATAAGGCTAAACCCAAGCAGAAGGTCAAGGAGGAAAGTGAGGATTTGACCGAAGAGGAGCAGGAGGAGGAGGATGTGAAACCCAAAAAGGCTGCTGTCAAAACGAAAGCAAAGTCCAAATCGAAAGTCAAGAAAGAGGAGAGTCAGGAAGCAGAGGAGGAGGCCAAGGTAGAAGAGGAGAGTGAGGAGGAGGAAAAGCCAAAGAAAGGTGCCAAAGCAAAGGCTTCAGCCAAGTCAAAGGCCAAGGCGAAGGTAGAGTCGGAAAGTGAGGCAGAGATCAAGCCGAAAAAGGGACGAGCTTCAAACGCAAGCACCACCAAGGTCAGCTCGCCCGGTCATGTAAAAGATCCCAGCTGACCCCCCAGGCTAAGAAGGGCAAGAGGGACTCTCCAGAATCTGAGAGTGAGCTCTCTGAAGCAGAGGCTGCGCCCAAGAAGAAGGCTCGAACCTCCAAGAGTGCCAATGACGACGATGTCAAAGTAAGCTCTAATCGTACCATCAAACGCAGAGGCTGATCCCAAGCCCGACTCATCCAAAGCCAATGGCAAGAAGGTACTTAATGCTACCGTGACGATACGATTGTGTAGGCTGACTAGGTAGGCCCCTGCTAAACCCGCCTCTAAAGCTACCAAACCCACCTCCAAGACCGCTAAAGCGTCCAAGCCTGCACCTGCCCCGAGCGCACGACCTAAAAGGGCCACTGCTAAAGCTGTCGTCGAGAGCGACAGTGACGTATCTGACGAATGAATGAATGAATAATGAGGATCGATGGAGGAGCGCAACGAGTAAAGTACAGTATCGTAACATAACGGAAAATTGAATATAGATTTGAGCCTTGGATCTTGCGCTATGTATATAATGAAACTCAGAATCACTCATCGACTAACTGATCACTGGCTCTCGACTTTGGTGTATACACCCGATCGCAAATCCTCTACTAAATTCTGCTCCTTTGGTTCCCATCCAGTCACCTTTCGAGTGATGTCCGACTGCATAACCCTCTTTCCACCCCAGATGGATCCGATGTAGGGACTGTATCTCTCCATCGACTGCTCTACAGTGATAGATCCGATGTCGACATTAATGATCTCGCTGGCGATGATCTCGGCAATGACCTTGGTCGGATGACCAGAGTCTTCTGAAGCGTGAAGAGTTTGACCACCTGGAATCGAGCCGTTGGCGAGACCTTCGAGTGTAGCGACGTACAAGTTCGCAGCGTCCTTCACATGAACCGCTGCCCATTTGTGCTTACCATCACCGACGTAGCCTACATGGCCATGTTTTTGCGAAGTTGAGATGATGTGGGTAATGAAGTTTGGATCTTGTGGTCCGTGAACGCTAGGTGGTAATCGGATGATGGCAGTTCGATATCCCTCCTTTCCCTTTGCCTTCGACACCAAGTCCGCCTTGCCTCTTGGAGAATACATATTGAGTCCCTCCAATTCCATATCTTCAACATAGTCCTCGTCCCCTGTGTCGAATAATGGGGCAGAAGTAGCGACAAAAGGCTTGCCTTTGCCGAGCTCCTCGAGCATGGCTCGGACAGCTTCAAGATCGGTAGCGCAAGCTTCGACATGCTTGGTGAAATCATGGTTGAATCCACAATGAATGACAGCATCGGCTTTGGAAGCTCCAGCTCGAAGGGATTCGATATCGTCAAGGGATCCTCGATGGACTGTGGCTCCTAATTTGGTGACTGTCTCGGCTGCTCTATCATGATGAGCAAGAGCCAGGACAGAGTGACCATTGGCAATGAGGGCTTCAATTACGTGTCGACCGACCTGTATGTCAGCTGGAGAACAAAGGACCACTCAAGACAGTATGACTTACGAATCCGTTTGCTCCAGTGAGAAAGACGAGCATGATTGTCTATGTTGGATTTGGAGGCTGTATAATTGAGTGGATGAATTGGTATTGCTGCTGGGTTGGGATACCATGACCCTGTGCAGCAAGCACTCCCATATATACATCAATCAACGGCTAGGATTAGTCAGACCGAAGACCGAGGATGATTCATTCGATCTAATGACCGGATGACCGAACTCGGGCTGACCCGTAAGGTCAGAAGTGATCGTGAATAGCTCGGGATCTACGGTATGAGTACACTACAGGTTATGAGCGACGAACCAGGCAATCTGCGTCGTCTGCATGGCCCAGATGGTGCGTGCGGAGGAACATGTCGGCGCTGAGTCTATGGCTCGTCGGTCTACTTCGGTCGAGCTGAGGGACGCGCCACCCGGCGGGATCTGTACGAAAGGATCGCCGAGTAGACTTAGTCCTTGCGCACGTTGCTATCGGACTGCTGATACATGGAGCTGTGTGACCATTACGTTGACAAGCGCTGAGTAAGGGAAACATGGCCGAAACCGACACCGGACAAAACATGAAGAGGAAGAGTCTCTGCCTTAGACCGAGAGCCTCGTCATGATTGACTGCAGCATTACACAGTACGAGAGGGCGAGTAGCGAGAATGGTGACCATAGTCTCCATTCATGTTGAAGATGGTCAGGTCTTGTGGATTGATTCCAGGTGCCGAAGCAGGATACCGACCAGCAAGCCGATACACAAACGGAACCCGCGGTTACACTCAATCGCTAAGATACCTTGGCTTCTGCTTCATCACGCTCACACTGATATCTCAGCTCCACGTCTCCGAGCTCTTGTTTTGGCGGCCGCGTAGTCAAGCTAATTCCCAAGAGAGGTTGGAATAGGGTCAAAACAATGCGATAAAAGTACATGATGCGCGTAATCGTCGTACAGTATATCGAACAAATTTAGATGATCTGCACGTCAGCCTGGCACAACTTCAAAATAGCGGGCGAGCTGACCTTTGGTGCCAATGACAAGATTTTGCTCCATCTACCTGCTGGTCCACCGGCTCCCCCTGGTATATCCCTCAATTCACTGGACACCGGTCCACTGACCCTTGTCCCGATCATATCTCCTTTAGTATTTAGCAATACGCAAGCCGTGTCGTCAAATCTATCATCAGTATAAATCACCGATAGCAAAACATTGAGGAACTGACTTGACATAACGTCCATCCGCTCTTAGTTCCGTCTTTTTCGTCCTTACTACTACAGCCCTCCTCATATCCCCCTTTCTGACTTTTTGGATATTACTAGCAGCACTTGAAGATGCCAGAGCGATCGGACGAGCTTTGTTGATCACGACCCCGATCTCATCGCCGACTGTTGCGAATCCAGTCGAATTCAATTTCGTCTTGACTTTGAACACGTTAATGCACTCTGCTACCAGTCCTCCGGAATTGTCGATGATCTGCATATCAGTGCCCATGCCCTTTGATCATGCAGACAGACCCACGTTCAGTCTTCCCTTGAGTCCGATCATTGTCTATGATGTATTTTGAGTAAAGATGCTGGAGAGTGTAGCTTTAGCTTTTCGAGATGACTTGGAATTCAGGCACGGTTCAAGTGAATTTCGAATTTTAATGCAGACATTGGGTACATCATTTACTTGCTCTCGATTACATACACTATAGAGCAACATGAACAGTAGTAATACAAGTAGGAGACAGCTCAAGACGAGGTAAGTCTGATGATACTGGTGGAAGGCATATGCTGAACGCGCAGCTATCGAGCATCGCCGAGGTCATTGCAGCCTGTCTATACTGGTGGTCCAGTATTGATTACTCGAGATGGACAATGGCTTATCTCGACAATGGGAGAGGAAGTATTGGTGACGGAGATATCTACCGGTCTGCGTATAGCTCGGATCAAGGGTGTAAGTCCACTCTGTCAGGGCATGAGGGCGCTGACAAGGCAGGACACAACCGCCATCACATCACTCTCGCTCTCCTACCACACTTCACCACCGACACTGATCACATGTCACATGTCGATGATGATCCGATATTACCCACTGCCATCATCGCCACCTCTTGGATCGCACCCTCCCTTCCTCAGCTACACTCGTGCCCTGCCTAAAGCTCACACTGCTCCGATCCTAGTCTCGACCACCTCGCCAGACGACACATTGCTAGCAACTGGCTCTTCAGATGGAGTGGTCAAAGTCTGGGATCTAGAAGGAGGATATGTCACACACATGTTCCGAGGGCACGGTGGACCGGTCTCTGCAGTCAAGTTCAATTACTCGTCAGACGGGGATAAACGCATGGAGCTATTCACAGGATCAACCGATGCTAGAGGCAGGATCTTCGACTTGAAGGATCCCTCTGCACGAGCTGTTGGAGGTGGGAATGCCGCCAAACCAAAGGCTGTACTGGAAGGACACGTTAGTACAGTCCGTGGGATAGATGTGACAGAAGATGGAAGATGGGCAGTCACCGCTGGAAGAGACAAGGTTGTCCTAGTTTGGGATTTGAGTGGAGGCGATAGCAGCGCGAGCAAGAAGGGAAAGAGTAAAGTCAAAGATGTCATTCAGCCAAAATTGGTCCAGACTATTATCTGTGAAGAACAGGTAGAATCTCTTGGCTTGTTACCGCTGGAACAAGATGTTGTCGGGGCGAAGGGATCGAGGATAAGATGCTGGACTGGAGGAGACAAAGGACTAGTGAGAATATGGGATGTCCTGAAAGCGGAACTGGCTGGGAGTATGCACGGTGTCGAGGGTGTGGATGAAGTTGAGGCGGAAGAGGATGAACAGAGGGGTATCATACAGGTCTTGTGAGTGACCTTTGGGTCAACCGGATGCAGCTGATGATAAGGTATGACGCCAACACAGCATCTCTAGTATCGATACACGCCGATCAGAACATCATCTTCCATTCACTAGCATCCGGCGAGCCATCACGCCAGATTGTCGGATTCAATGACGAGATCATCGATGCTACCTTCCTCACCGCACCGTCCTCATCATCACACACCCACGTCGCGCTTGCAACGAATTCGAATCTTATTCGAATGTATTCGACAGCCACATTTGACGTCCGCTTACTCTCTGGTCACAAAGACATGGTCCTTTCCCTGGACAAGTCGATCGATTACCGCTGGCTAGCATCCGGCAGTAAAGACCGTACAGCTCGTATATGGTCTTCAACAGAAAATGGAGATTGGCGTTGTTTAGCCGTATGTGAAGGCCATGCCGAGGCTGTCGGTGGTGTAGCATTATCAAGAAAGATGGACGACAAAGGCAAAACTGGTCGATTCATGATGACCGCATCGCAAGATAGGACGATCAAAATGTGGGACCTTACTACTATCCCATTGGACGAGATTCCCGACGAACCCATCAAGCCTAGATCACTGGCTACACTAAGAGCACACGAGAAAGATATCAACGCACTGGACTTAGCGCCTAATGATCGATTCCTAGCTTCGGGTTCTCAGGATAAGCTGGTCAAGATATACGAGGTGGATTTCAACCCCGGTCAAGGGGGTGCTGTGAGGCACGTGGGGACTTGTAAGGGACATAAGCGTGGTGTGTGGACTGTCAAATTCAGCAAGACGGATAGGATCGTGGCGAGTGGTGCTGCCGATCGTACAGTTAGGATCTGGAGTCTGGACGATTACTCGTGTCTGAAGGTATGTCTGGTGTATTGACGTGAGCTGATGATAGACCTTTGAAGGACACACAAATTCGGTTCTGCGCCTCGACTTTTTGTCGTCGGGCATGCAGCTTGTCACCTCTGCTTCAGATGGTCTTGTCAAGCTCTGGAACATCAAGGATGAAGAATGTGTCAAGACACTCGACAACCACGAGGACAAGGTAAGCAAGCACTTCGTCGTCTAGAGGAGGTGGATGAGCAAGAGACTAATGTCAGATCTGGGCAATCGCAGTATCGAGTGACGAAAAGACAATCGTTTCTGCAGGTGCTGATTCCGTGGCAACATTCTGGCAAGATTCTACCGAGATCGAGCAAGAGGAAAAGAACGAAGCTTTAATCAAATCGGTACAAAGCGAACAGGATTTCACAAATTACCTCTCCTTGAAGGACTACCGTCGTGCAATCAAACTCGCTTTGGCAATGTCACAACCCGGTCGACTCCTTCATCTCTTCACTGCAGTATCGGCCGAACCTGCTTCCTTGACGGCTATAACGGGTTCAGACGAGGTTGATCAAGTCATTGCTACTTTAACCGGAACCGACCTTGTTCGTTTACTCAAATTCGTCAGGGACTGGAATACAAATGCTCGAACCTCGAGTATTGCGCAAATGATACTACATGCCATTCTCAAATTGCGGTCACCCGAGGATCTATTGGCCGCTTTCGAGACTAAGGCACCCGAGGACCTGAATCCGATGGACGTCGACGGCGAGGGTGAGGGAGATCAAGAGGAGAAACCTAAACCCAACGAAAAGCAAATTTCATTCAAGGATTTACTGGACGGTCTCATGCCCTACTCGCAGCGACACTTTACTCGAATCGATAAACTTGTCCAGGACAGCTATATGCTCGACTACATCGTAGGGGAGATGGATGGCGGACTATTTGGAGGGGAGGTTATTGATACTGATCACATGAACGGTCAGAGTAATGGGCATGTCAATGGGGATGTGGAGATGACTGTGTAAATTATGATGATGTGTGGTACACTTGGTAGCCAGCAGCGAGGTTCATGATTTCATGCATATATCATAGCTCGTTATATCGTGAAACACACAGTGACTCGTCTCGATCATGATCAAAGGAGAAGTGACTTGGAGGTGTTGGGAAATAGTGAGGTCACAGGCTGATGCGGGTGCGTCCTCCTCCCCTATCAAGGGGTTGATTCCATTCAACGTGCTTGTCCAGTCTCCTCGTCCTTCACCGGACATCCTGAGGGACGGTCGCGGCATCTGGCGTCTCGGTTGAAATCTCTTCTGTGGTCGCATCCGGCAGATCCTTGTGCGCTGACTGCTTTGGGGTCGTCTCGATATGATCTGAGCTTTCGCTAGCATCAAATTCGACCTTTCCTTTAATTTCAGTGACTCCATCTGGCTGATGGGGGCCATCATCGATGAGTGGGCTCGGCTCCAATTCTGACTCCATCTTATCCTCCTCCATCTCCGGTGCTACCGGTAGATCTTTATCCTTGTCTTCTTTCTTTCTGCCCCATAACCCGCTAAATCCCCTAGCTGCCAATGGTCGACTTTCAGGTCCACTGGGTGCAGCAGAGGGTGTACCGGGTGCAACAGTCTTTGTCCAGCCGGAAACGAAATTGGCTAGAGAAGTGCCAGAGGTTGGGAGAGCGTTCACTTTTTCTTCAATCGGTTCCTGGGCCGAAGGGAGTTGACTGGTGGTGGACGATGGCGATCCTGCACGCTGGGGAAGTGATCGCATCGAAGGCACCGGTGATAGTAGACCCGGAGTGGAAGGCTCTACAGTCGTCGAATGTGGTGACATTGTAGCGTTTTGCGCTTGACCTTTCCATAATTTCCCTAATCCTCCCCATCCTCCTGTGGCTGTCTTCTTGTCCTCCTTTGCAGGTGGCGTAGGAGGCTCATCGGGATCTCTGTCGGTTGGAAGAGGTGGTAGGCGGATACCAACTAATTCCGCTGAGGTCAAATCCAGTTGTCCGTCAAAAGTCTCTGCGCCTCCTCCTCCCGGGGATGCGGCGATAAATTCACGTAATGCCTTCAAACAGTTTTCGGATGCCTCCCTCGCTTCCTCAGCTTGCTCAAGTTGGATTTGCAATGTTGATACCTCGTTTCGAAGTCGTGTAGTCTCTTCGTTGGAAAGGGTCGAGACGAAAGAAGGGTCGTTGATAGGGGAGATTGGCGTGTCCTCTTGCGAGGTTGTAGGTAGAGGAGAGGTCGAAGAGTTGTGCGGTGGACTCGTAACGCTATTGCCTGCGCCTAGCCTCAGTTCCCGAAGTCCAGGTCTAGCTGGTTGAGAGATACTTTGACCCATGACAGGAGTAGCGATTTGGCTTGGCGAGACCATAAGAGCTGAACTGGCGTACATGCCATCAGGCTCCGACTGACTGCTCATTCGTTTATGTGACTTGGTAGCCATACTCGATCTCCAAGCTCTATCCTTATCCTTTCCACTTCCAGCAGAAGCGAGATCTTTCAATACCTCCTCTTCCTCCCCTTGAACTATCCCCAACCCCCCCAATCCCCCAATTCCACCTAGTGTAGACATTCGTTTCCTCTCCTTCTCCTGTTTCTGTAAAGTCATCACTCCCCTCCTAGCACTCTCGACCTGACCGCGTAATGCCTCGACAGTCTCCTCGGCCACTTCGCGTTTCTTGATTTCCTCCTTCAATTTCGTATCAGCAGCTTCCTTGGCAGCAGCTATGAATGCTCCTTCATCTTTGAGTTTCGCTAATTCCGTTTCAATATCCGCTAGGTGAGAAAGGCGTGCCGCCTGGGTGGATAAGAGGGCTTGTGTGGTCGTCAAGGTTGCTCGGAGGGAATTGATGAGGTTCTGGACAGCCTCGGTATCTGTTGATGGTGGATCGTTGGCGGCGTCAAGTAGTGGGTCCGGGTCGGACATCGCGATGGTATGTAAGCGAAACCTGTCGGGATTGTACGCGATTGAGTTGTTGTCTGTGTTGTCGATGATACTTAGTATGGTTGATACAGTGAACGCAAAGATGTCAAGATGTGTGAAACGCGTATAGACGCGGATCCCAGAATAACGCTCGTGTTCACTAGACTACAGATCTTCTCAGCTAATGCCCCCAGAAACGCGAATCAAACATGCACGAGTACGACGCTTGCGGCAATACCCAGATCGAATCTATGGAAATGTACAATGCATCAATATGCAAGTTTTACTTTTTAAATCTACCATGTCTCTAGCCTAGCCTATAATCTGAGACTTGCCGCTTTCCTCTACTGATTAACGCCCAGGCGAGTTTGACCTATCACGACCTGACCTTCTCTCCCTTCCGACACCCTTACCACCTCCTGGTGTTCCCTTGGTGAATGCAAAGTCACTGCGACATGAGTTTGCCTTCACTGGTATGGAATATGGACTCACGCATGGATGGTCTTTTCCAAAAATGTCGTTCCTGATGTCTCCTTGATTGCCTTCTCTGCCTCTTCCTTCTGTGCGTACTCAATGAGCGCGTAGCCCTGCTTGTCAGCGACAGTCGCAAGGCGATGTGGGGCCGTCGAAGGATGATGATTAGATTCCAGGGCAGGCGCATTGCGGAGAGCTAGCTCCACTCTGGCGGCCTCCCGGCTTTATCGACGAGTGTGTTTCCAGCTGTTCTGGTCCAGCTCTGTATCACCTCCCACTTGTTGCCAGCAGGATATGCTCGCTGTCTGTCCCATGACCTGCATATTGGGGTCTCTGATGAAGAGGGAAACATGACTCACCATAACATAACCTGTACGCCTGTTCAGAGCCATACTAAGGTTCTTGACATCCCCATATTCTCCAAAGAGATCCTGCAGATCCTCCTCGGTAGCCTCCTCATTCAGTCCAGTCACAATTACGATCCATCCCTCGACAGCTGTTTGTTGGAATGGAAGATAGTTGAGCGATTGATTGATAGGATAATTATTGATGAGTGGTAGATATGATTGTGCATGTAATGTAGCGAGATGACGATATTGTAGATCTAGGTCAGCTAAGTATAGGGAGGTCGGGCAGCTCTACTTACACTTGGCGGCTGAGTCTGCTGCCTTGCCGTTCGCTCGACGGTCTAGTCCAGTCAGCTTGTGTCGAAGGTCGAAGACGCTTGATGGGCTTAAGCCCATCACAGAGCACAAGAGGTCCACGTACCCATATCGATGTCTGCCATTCTGGTATTCTGTTTCTTTTCGTTATCTATCTGGTGGCGAGTTCAGGTGTACTCGTGTACTAGCGGATGGTATAGTGCGTTAGGATGTTACGAGTATCAATCACTTGTACCACCAGCCAAAGTTGACCCTCTCTGTTAGCGGAAGCAATTTCACATTAGGCTTTGATCTGTGCATCATCAACCATCAAACATGGGTCATTTCGCATTCATAACAGCTATAGAATCGTATATGGACTAGATCTTCCACCATCCCCAACCTAGATCTTCTTGGGAGCAGCTCGCTCATCATCCTCGAAAGGACCCAACTCGTGGGTCTTGTAATAGCCACTCTCCCTCAACGCCCTCTTGGCATCACCCCTCGCATACCTCTGAGCGTCCAACTTGAACTTCTCCTCATTGCTGGTCGAGGTGAATGGTAGCCTCTTCTCATCGATAAGCCTGACAGCCATTGAAGCGGCAAGATCAGCTACGATCTACTCATCAGCTTACGCCCCTGACATATATGGGACGACTGACCTGCTTAGCCCTGGCGTGGGCGAGTTTACCATCTCCATGGGGTCTATGAGCTGGATCCCTCTCGAATGCTTTCCAACTTTCGAATGCGGCTGCGGCACCGACTACTTCGGGTGTGAACTTGACTTTACGATCCAAAGGGGTTGAAGCGTTTACACCAAGGAATTCAGCTCGGTGCTTGACGAGAGGGGATGCGCCAAAGTGAGCGTCGATCTTGGTTCGTAGGCCTACAGTCAGCTCTACCATGGGTTCCTAGGTTCGAATTACCTTCAAACATATTGTGCAGTGTATTGAAGGTGGTGTCGAGTATGGCTATCTCATGCAGAAGCCGATTATATATATGTCCTGCTGCTCAATAGGCCGTGACGTCAACACCTTCTGGCCTATGGTTCGTGAAACGCAATATCCCCCCCATCCTTGTTCCCTGCTCATTCGCGCGTCATCGGGCCCAGGCGCTCACGAATAGATAGAGACGGTCCTTTGATGAGCATTACAGGAACCAACGGACAAAAAGGCTTGAGCTTCCTGGTGTGTGTCCGTCAACTAGGTACGAGAGTAAATCGCGCAATCCGGTCATTGAGCAATACATTGATCTAAGGTATACAAACATCGAAGTCCTTGCGAATGAGTCTACTCCGTATCTACGGTCACTATAACCTCTACTGTCATATTGACTACACTGGGACATTTTTGCAGAGTAGTGAGCTCTTCCTTCCGTCTTTTAGCCTCTAGATCTAAAGCCTCTCCAATGGTCATGACTCCCGGTTGTGCCTTAGCTTGTGGTAAAGGAGGGATACTGAAGCTCGTATACTCCCTAGGGGTAGATGGACGTCTCGGAGATTGGCCGAGGCGAATGGAGGCCAGAGCTGAGCAGGGGGGTGAGTGGCTGATTTGGCAGAGTGGCCAAGAACGAGGATAGGACTGGATTCACCCTTCTGAATCAGCTTCCACATGGCCTCGCGTGGCAAGACTCACAGATTGGGACTGGCGAGAGTGAGCCATTTCGGTCCTTCTATATATTGCTGAATAGCCCCAGGACGTATCACGGGGTGGTTGAAGTTGATTTGCGAGACAAGAAGTTCGTACTCGTTACATTCGTTCAAGGTTGGAGGCGTCTCCTAAGTAGGTCAGTATGATTCGTGGGATAGTCGGACACTCACAGTCACTATCAGCAAAGGACATCGAATTGCCGTCATTTCCGCCTCCGAGGGCTTAATGTTTCGGGTAAGAATCAACGAGCGGATGAAGTGAGCGGCTGAGTAGATCTGTCCATAAGTGCTCATTCATCAATGGCCACATCAAAGACAACATCTTAGACTCACCTGCTGTGTCGCTAAACCGCCTTTGGCCATCAAGACGTATTCGTCCCTCACTCCTCGTAGCTGAGGTGCCTGCTGATAGTCCAGATGAAAGTCGAACATTGAGACCACAATGTGCTCCAAGCTGTCGGCATCTCGATCACGCACAGCTGTGTCGAGTGTCTGGCTATCAGAACGAGCGCTGGAGAAAAGGTATCAAGTCGACGAATTACCTGTAGTAGCTCATCATATACTTGTACTGAAGCTTGTGTCTCGATACTCGGACTCGGAGCGATGAATGAGGCCGTCAGAGCCGTTTGGGGGTACAGGATAGCGAGGTAAGCCGCTGCTGTCGTCGATGAGCCAACACCGATAAAGTGGGCTTTGAGGATATCAAGCGACTTCTGCCTCATCAGAAACAGTCGCCGAGCAACTTGAGATTGGGCTCACCAAGGCATCATGGATATCGTGAGCGACATCCTTCCAACTATACTCGCAGCCCTCATCCAGATCTCCAGCAGTCATCCCATGACCCCTGGCGTCAAAGGCGACTAAATTGTAATGCTCAGCCAACACCGGCTCTTCGTACTGAGGATAGCTGGCCATCAGCTTCTGATACACCGTGGAGACAGCGAACGACTTACAAGAAAAAGCTGTCTGTCCAGAGTGGGTGGATGAGAACCACAGTCTCGATGGTAGGGTCAATATGTTCGGCATCGTGTGATGTGGGAGTGGATATTCGAGTGTAAAGTTCTGTGGCCGGTAGACCTGACCTAGCGGGTATGGAAGTGAATCGTGGCATGGCTATTACGTGAGGGAAAAAGGATACTATACAACTTGTTTAAGATGGTTCAGATGAGTGAGGTGAATGCCAAATCCCTTCTTATACAGATATTTCTGAAGACTCCACCACGTTGATGATCGGCTCGGACAATTACAAGCCACTCCACTAAATTGATTGACGCCAGGTCTCTCTCCCTCTGTTTCGGTCAAGCTCAAAGCGCCAACCCCTAAAAGTCAATTCCGACGAAGCCGAGTCATCCCTATCAGACCGTGCCCACCTTTCCTCCCATCCTGCCCAGCCAAGCACCATTTTATCGGTACGACTGAGTTGAAAGGGCGTTGTCGGAGGATTGTTCATTGGTAAGTTAACTTTTCTGATCTTGATCTTATTGTTCTTTCAGGGTGTGGTTCAGCTGAGGTAATTTAGAATTTCATGGCATTTGTCGACCGTCGACCGAGCTTTTTGGCCGGGTCATGATTTTTGACGTCCGAGCGGGTTACGAGTGTGCCGGTCCTACCCCGAATGGGATGGAGCGATATGGAGACGCCTGTGCAAGAGTGTGAGTTCAGGCTCAAAGGCTGTATGAAGCGCGTTGCTACCTCCACCCATGATAAGTGGAGGGATCAAGTATAACGCTAAACGTTAACCGGCCATTATCAATGACGCTCTGGCGGTGCTAGGTGGCCTGGAGCATACACTCATTTGACAGCAAGCAAACATGGCATCGTCACTCGCATCGTGAGTATCGCCGAATGTAGCTTTGAGACGATACTGACCAGTCCAGATGTATTTTCTGTAAAATCATCAAAGGTTCGCACAGTCCGTTGGAGCCGTCACTGATGTTCAGGGGAGATCCCATCGTATGTCGAACCAGCAATTGCAAGCAGGCTTATACTTACGGAGCAGGATGAAGCTTTTGGAGACTGAGACTATCTTCGCATTCATGGATATCGGACCTATTGCCAAGGGACATTGTCTCGTTATCCCAAAGTGTGAGTCCTCAGTCCGTTGTGACGCTTCGCAGAGTCCCCAATCGCAAGACGGTGGATCTAGAATGAGCATATACCAGTGTCGGCTATATCCAACTCGATTAGGATGTGATATGGCTCACCTTTGCTGTTTGTCTGATGCTCGACCGATGCTGACCTGCAGACCACGCCGAGAAGCTCACAGACCTTCCCGATGAGCACATGGCCGAAATTCTCCCAGCTCTCAAGAAGCTAGCAAAGGCTTCGGTAGGTTGAATTCCGTTTACGAGGACATGGTCGCTGATGATACAGGGTTCTGAGAACTACAATATCCTTCAGGTAAGCCCAACCCACTTCTCCAACGTCTACTCCAGCGGATACAGAGGCTGACGGGCTTAGAACAATGGACGTCCCGCTCATCAGGTACGTTGACCATTGTCCACTCGAGGCGGCGCTCATCATAGATTGTCGATCATGTCCACTTCCACATGATTCCTAAATCTGCTGATGCAGGAGATTCCGCAGGTCTCGTTGTTGGCTGGCCCAGTGAGTTCTGTTCGATATCTGTATGGCATACCACTGACATGTCTCAGCTCAGAAAGACGTAGGACACATTCAGTGCAAGGGGAAGCCCGGTTTCGCTAACGATATAGTTGGGCAAGGACGATATTCAAAAGATCTACGAGGAGATGAAATCCAAGCTCTAAGCTGCATCCCAACCATCGGGGAGTACGAACGAGAGAAGAGTAGAGATGGAATGAGTATAGCCGAACCACAGTCCGAGTATGATAGCAGTATGCATAGCAAGTACAGAAGTGATACATCCATAAATCCGTTCGAGGCGTTAACCGCCTATTCCCGTCGGAATCATCGGGGTACCCGGGCCGAGTATTTCAACGTTGTTTCCATCTTCTACACATCTATCATTTCTCGCTATCATTCATTGACTTGGCTCAATCTCAACCGTTCAACAGACCGGCCTTCTCAAACTTCACAACATCTCCACTACATACAGGCCGACAGAGTCATTTTCGCTCATCAGCTCGACACCGCTTCAATCAGACGCATTTTCTCCTACACTCGCTTCTGTCATCAACATGGTTCACGCGAGCGCTGTTGAGGAATTCAAGAAGGACGATGTTGAGCTCACTGTTCCTCCCAGTGAGCCTCGACCCATTTTGATCATCGTCATGGTACGTGCCGAGCTTCGTCATAGGCTCGGAGCTCACTCAACAGGGTCCCGCATCCTGGTATGTCCCCCTACATAACATCAGTCCACGGTGTTGTGACTATGAAAGTCGCGTCTGCTGACCACCAGCGGTAAATCCACTATCGGTAATGATGTCGCCAACTCTCTCTCCATCCCATTCATCGATGGAGATTCCCTACACCCCCAATCCAACATTGATAAGATGTCCGCTGGAATTCCCCTTACCGACGACGACCGACTCCCCTGGCTCGCCTTGATCCGTTCAACAGCTGAGCGAGTCTGTAAAGAAGAATGGGAGAAGTATGATGGCAAGATGAAGTCTGTTGCTGATGGTGGTATTGGGAGGGCTGGCGTCGTTATTGCTTGTTCAGCGTTGAAGAAGTGGTATAGGGACATTTTGAGGGGTGACGTTTCGGCTATCCCTCCTCCTGTCGATGACCTCGTGAGTCCTCTTCTCGTCAACGTAATGCTATAAAGTTCAGGTACTGATTGCAGCCACCCAAACACCCCGATGCGACCGCCGAGATGCACGTAGACCAACCAGCCACCTCGAATCTCCTAACGCTCTTTTGCTACTGCCAAGGAACCCCCGAACTTCTCGCTCAACGTATAGCTGCACGACAAAATCATTTCATGGGAGCTAAAATGTTGACATCGCAATTAGCCACTCTTGAGGATCCAACTAGCGAATCAGGTGTATTCGCAGTAGATATCGATGGAACGAAGGATCAAGTCAAGAAAAGGGCTGTAGATGGTATGAGGGCATTGGTGCAGAAGGCTGAATTTTGTCAATAGAGCGGGGAGATAGGATATGTCATGGGTAGAGTATTCTGATGTATAAGACCTCCTCGAGGTGACGACACGCAATTTCGGGTACACGGCCACCTTCCAGTTCCGAGGCATGTGTGTGTGTGTGTGCTGACCTCGCTTCGCTGATGACTATAGTCTCAAGTAGGACAGGGAAGGGGCGGTGTATCCACTCGGCAGCGTAAGATCGACAGAGACAGTATTTCGCGTTTCGTCCTACTTCTCACGCTTTCTTCAACCGCAGTCGAGGGAACGGTCGTACGACCTGGAAATGATCGGCCGGACCTCGATTATGAGACCCGTCCAGGCGATCGCTTGTGCAAGCGATTTCCCAGCGAAGCCTTGGGTCGACGACACCATTATCAGTCTCGGCCTGTGACTGCCGCCGGACATGCTTTCTACCCTACAAAACAAGGCCCCTCAAGATCCGAAAGTGACAGTGGCTGAATCGTCTGTATGCATGGCAACAGGGCGGGTACCTGACATTCACTCTCTGACCTCTCTAAAAATTTCTTGTGTGTGTATCGAAGTGACAACACGAGAAAGTATGAAAAAAGGGGGGGTCCTTTGAGGGGTACAAGGCGTGGAAAAAGTTCAAAATCATCACGAGAAGCTGTGAATGTCCTGCCTTCGTCAAGGGTCAGACGGGATGACAATGGGAATGAAAGATTTTCATGGAGAGAGGACGGATGACAGGATAATTACATGTCCGACGGCGTATGGTATATAAACAATAGTCAGAAATGTATGTAGTGTATATCATACTTTGACTTCTACTTGCTCATAATCAGCTACCTTGACGACCACTTGAGTACGACCACCGACACTTCGCTGTACAACGTACAACCACACAAAACGTCAACACCACCAGACAACTCTTTACATTAAAATGCCGTCTACAAATTTCCAGACCACCTTCCCCGTTATCCTCATCCTCCTAATCGCTCTCATGCTCGTTACGATGCCTGTCAACGCTCAGAACCCAATAGCAAATGCATACTTTTGCCGAATGCGATGTGATGCCAGTTTCAATCTCTGCGTCAATCAAATGAGTAAGTCAATTTCTACAGCTCGATTCACCTCATTCCAACATCACAACACGAATGATGCGCAAGACCGGTAGTCCGGGACTACATTGCGTGTGTCCTTTCCGATCCGGATATGTGACTACACTCATCTCTCTTGTGTGGCTTCTTTTCACCCGGATTGCGCTTCTAGACCATTTTGCAGGTTGTACAGGCACTGATCCGATAGGCCGATCCGTCCAGCGACTGGCACAATGCGAGGGCGTTCGGCGAGTATGTTATTGCTGGTGTTAGGCGATCTTCCACCAACCTCGGCTCCATTAGTCGTTCTCATGACCTTCGGCTATCATATTCCTTTACGAAAACACGACTCTATACCACACCTTACCAGATCATGAACATTACTTTGCGATATATCCACCATCTCGGCCTAATTAGAAGAAACGATACTAGCGATCAGACTGTACTTGTGCGATGTACGATAGCGGGGAGGAAAGGGGAGAAAAACCGGGAGTTTATCCTATATGGATCAATTTAATGTCCATATACTGTAGTACCACCATATACCATCTTCATAGCTTAACGATGCATCATAGACTGTCCTGTATGTCTCGCCTGGCGAAATCGAAGCGAAAAGCCATTATAGATGTCTGAGTCAGTGATGTCAAAGTAGGGGGGATCTTGCTCAACACGGCAAGGGCGACGACATCGATCATGTTCTCTTCTTGTCAGTCTTCAGCTTAGGCGACGTAGTCCGCAAAGCTGGACGTCGATGATCCTCTTCACACAACGACAATATCCAACGACCGGCGTGATCCAATTCATGCTAATGCATTCATCTCCATACATTCTAGTGGGCTCCGTTTTTGTGGTGTTTGAGATGCACTATGAGTCAGCACAGGACGGCGGATGAAATAGAGAGACATACTGTTGTAGTCGATGGTGTAGCCGATACCGAATAGGATTAGGATAGTTGCCAAGAGGGGTTTTCTGTTTATCAGCTCTGGCTCACATATATCATTCTGTGTCCCAGCAATCCCTCCCAGTCCATTCTCCATCTCCTGCGTGTGACATCCGGTGCCATGCAAGCCTCCTGGAAATGCGATTCACGGCCTTATTGCTAGCCAGAATTAAACCTACCCGCTAGCGTTCTTTCCCTCGAAGTATCGACCCCTCAATCCACCTGCTCGTTCCGACTCGGGCTTGGGTCCCTTGGGTAGCTTGGAGTAAAAGTCGATGACAGCGGCAGTACGGGCCGAGGTCGAACCGGAGGACTACATGTCAGTTGAGCTCCTGACTGAACACGAGGACGGGGAGGAAGATGCATTGCGACGCTTCGACGCTTGCTTCATCCTTGATCGCCAAAGAAAAAGCTCGATGACTTACGACGGCGTTAGGGGTAGCGATCTTGGGAGGGATCAAGCTTGCCAATGAACGTCGAGCTGTGGATGGGAACATTGTGAGTGATGTCTAGGTAGGTGTAGTAGACTGCAGCTATAGGCAAGACGAGCGGGGGTCTACGGAGTCTAATTCCCGTCTGAACCCGTAATGTGGCACTTTTTTTCAGAACTGTGATATCAAGGCACGCGACTGACTGTATGGGGTAAAGATAACCAGCCTATACAATCAGTAACATATCATACATATATTATAATGTCACCTCCTGCTGGTCTAGGAAAGAAGGAGTCGGGAACAGCTAGGATCTTGGGATCCGGTGCATCAGGTATGCAGATCGTTGAGAAATGTTACGCAAGTACTGATGTTAGGTGTCGCTGAGTTGCTCGTCTTTCACCCTGTCGTGAGTGATCACGCCTGGACAGGACGCTGACTTGTAGGATACGGTGGCTAAACGACTCATGTCGAACCGTACGAATGTCTCGGTAGGGTCTATGAACTCGATCATCTTCCGATCAGCTGCCCAGGCAAACATTCCTCAAAAGTTCATGTCTCTCTTCCCCGGTCTAGGATACGCAGCAGGATACAAGATCGCTCAGCGAGTCTACAAATTCGGTGGACAGCCTTACTTCCGTGACATGCTAGACAGGAACAGTGGAGGATGGTTCCGTGATACCTTTGGAGCCAAGAAGGGGGGTATGTTGATGCACGCAGCTGCTGGAAGGTGAGTCCGCCGATAAGATGGGCTTTGCTGATGGTAGTATGACTGGTATTGGAGAGGTCGTTCTGCTACCGCTCGATGTTTTGAAGATCAAGATGCAAACCAACCCTGATGCTCTGCGAGGTCGAGGATTCTTCAAGTTGATCACGGATGAGGGTATCGCGTCATTATACCGAGGTTGGGGATGGACAATGGCTAGAAATGCTCCTGGAAGTTTCGCTCTATTCGGTGGATCAGCGGCAACCAAGGAGTACCTATTCAAGCTCAGTGACTACTCTCAGGCCACATGGGGACAAAGTGAGTCATGGCAAGCTATAGCGAAGAGAGGTAGGGCTGATTCCAGACTTTGTCGCATCTATCGGAGGTGCCGTCGCTTCAATCACTGTCGCTGCTCCTTTGGATGTCGTCAAGACACGTATCCAAAACGCCAACTTCAACTCGCAGGTCGGAGGTATGACAATCATCAAGGAAATGATCAAGCAGGAAGGTGTCGGATCGTTCTTCAAGGGATTGACACCAAAGGTAGGTCACGCGCTCGGACATTGCTGATGACGTTTAGATCTTGGTTGTCGGACCCAAGCTCGTCTTCTCATACACTCTTGCCCAGTCTTTGATCCCCTTCTTTGGTAAATACGGTACGTTGACTGATCGACATCGCACGACCATCAGCTGATTTGACAGTCTAAACGGATTCCATTCGGCCCTACGATAGACATCGATCATAGTGTACATATATACCTTCTCATTGGTGCTCAGCTTCACCACTCTTATTATGCATAGAACCTAGACATGTTGAATGATGAATGTTGACTGACCGGGTCGGAACATAGCCGTGTATGAATTGTACTTAAAGTCGCCACCTTTTCGCTCGTTACCCAATTTCCCCACCGTTCCTAGCCAGAACGCGCTCGTACCATAAGTCAGTCGAAAATGAACAAATCACTCTCTACACTCAACACTTTAGTCAGATCATCAAAAGCCACTCCCTTGTCAGCATCCATAGGTATTAGAAGAATGGTGAGTGGTCCCTAGAAAGACAGATGCTGATTACCAGTCGCTCCAATCCAACCCTGTCTACATCCTTTCCGCCTCTCGAACCCCTATCGGTTCCCTCGGTGGATCCCTCTCTAGCTTGACCGCTCCCCAGCTCGGTGTCACTGCTGTCAAGCATGCCATTGAAAAGTCTGGTCTATCGGCAGACAAGGTTGAAGAGGTCTATCTCGGAAATGTCGTCTCTGCTGGTGTTGGACAATCTCCAGCCAGGCAGGTCGGTATCGCCGCTGGGTAAGTCTGCAGTCTGGAATGGCGCTGACAGCAGTATCCCCGTCAGTTCCGATGCCACAACCATCAACAAGGTCTGTGCCTCTGGCTTGAAGGCCATTATGATGGCTACCCAAAACATTCAGCTTGGTGTCAGGGACGTCATGGTCGCTGGTGGATTCGAGTCCATGTCCAATGCTCCGTAGGTCAATTTCTTTTCTGAAGTCTAGATGCTAATCCCAGCTTCCTTGTACCCCGAAAGAACCCCTTCTACGGAAACATGACCGCCAAGGATTCCATCGTTTCCGACGGTCTATTCGACGTCTACAACCAAGTCGCTATGGGTGTCTGCGCTGAACACACTGCTGAGAAGCACCAGATCACTCGTGAACAGCAGGACGACTTCTGTCTCGACTCCTACACTCGAGCTGAAGAGTCATGGAAGAACGGTCTGTTCGACGCTGAGATTGCCCCAGTCACCATCAAGGGAAAGAAGGGAGACACCATCGTCAAGGAGGATGATGATTTCAAGGGTTTATTGAAGGAGAAGTTCAGGGGTATCAAGTCTCCTTTCAAGCAGGGAGGCAGTGTCACTGCCGCCAACAGTCCTGGACTGAACGACGGTGGAGCCGCTGTTGTCATGGCTAGCAAGGCTGCTGTTGAGAAGAACGGATCAAAACCTTTGGCGCGAATCATTGGTGAGTACACCTATCTGACCTCAGCTGATGTCAGCCTACGCCGATGCCGCTTGTGACCCCATGGATTTCCCTACCGCCCCCACACTCGCCGTCCCCAAGGTCCTCGAGGCCGCTGGTTTGACTAAGGACGATATTGACCTCTGGGAGTTCAACGAGGCATTCTCTGTCGTTGGTGTTGCAGCAGAGAAGATCCTAGGTCTTGACCACTCCAAGGTCAACATCCGAGGTGGTGCCGTCGCTCTCGGCCACGTACGTACACGTTCTCATGCTCACGATCAAATGCTGACAGGTAGCCAATCGGTGCCTCCGGATGCCGAATTGTCGTTACTCTCATTCACGCTCTCAAGCCCGGACAAAAGGGTGTCGCTGCCTTGTGTAATGGAGGTGGAGCTGCTTCTGCCATTGTCATCGAGAGGCTATGAACCGAGGTCGACTCAAGTGAATATATAGCGAGATTATAGCATATGCATGGCTTGTAGACTAGATTGAATTGTTGGGTCATGAGCGATACTTGCATACCGGCCATTTTCTCGCGTCTCGCGCCACACAAATCTCCTTCATTCCGCCTTCAAACCACAATCCAGTTTCTTTCACTTGTCTTTGCATTTCCCTTCAAGAAGCTGTATACATGGCTGCTTAGCAGACACCCATCTGAACGCCGCCATGCAGCTGCACCAACTCATCGAGAAATGCATTGAATGGGTCGCGCTTGATGGAATTCTAGGTACGTGGGCAAACATGGTTACGTGGTGATTCGAACGCTGGACCCGGTCATCTATACAACTTGGAAACGGTGGAGGTGATCCACCGCGTAGATGACTCGCGAATCCAGTCCACTGATGGGGGAGGGCGCTGACAGGCAGGGACTGAACCGCTCGTGCTTCACCAGCATCTTCGGAAATTTGACCCATCCCTCGACGACGCCTACTTCGCGTACCTCTTCACTGTTCTCGTCGAAAACCCTTGTATACGAGTATCGCTCACGGAGGAACCGCTGGCGGCTCCTGACAAGACTATTCGACTAGGAGATGCACCCCTTCCGGATGGCTATGTGCTCCCAGAGTCCACCCGGACCGATGTGGACCTCAATGCCCTGTATATCAGTGGAATCAAAGGGCGTCAACTCGCCTTTCATCTCGCTGGAATGGAGTTTAAGTCGAATGCGGAAGCTGTTGAGGCTAGGCGTGAGGTACTGAAGCACAATGCTCTTACCGAACGAAGCGCTGCTCTTCGCAAGGAGCGAGACGAAAGGAAGAAATTACCTCAAGTCAGTCCTGAAGAAGGCTTGATGTGGGATTTGGGTCTGGACGATGGTGCCGGTATCGCTAAGGATGATCTGAATGGTTTGGCCCAAAGATGGGGTTCTCGCCTTCGGCTGCGATGTACGGACGACGAGATCTATTATCGTCTCACTGGCTCCCATTCAAAGGTGAGCACCCGTGTGCTTCGAGGGCTGATGTCAGAACCCCAAAATCACGCCCATCGTCTATCAAACTCTGCAGCTTGCAGCCAAATCTCGCGAGAAGGGCATCACTGCCGTCGAGCTTGGACCTCTGGTAGGAGCGAGTCAAGGTAGTATGCACCACTACATGAAGGTCTTGACGACCATGGGTCTCTGGTGAGCTTCTGAGCTTAGTCAGTACTGATCCCAGTGCCAAGGTCCCCACTATCATACATGCCGCACTTACCAACCTGCTCGTGTTCCATGCCTTTCTCGATCAGAATGAAAACTACAAAGCGACAAGATCGGGGTCGGCCTTGGAACCTCCAGTGCAGCCTGGCGTCACGGGCTCGGTAGAAGCTGAAGAAGCGGATGACCCATCCATCGCGCCAGGTCCAGCTACCGCCAGCGACTGGGGTCTGACCTTCACGGATCTCACCGAAGAGCAGTTGATGAATGGCTTCATCCTCAGGGAGCGATTGATCAAGCTACTCGACCACCCAAGCTTGACCAATCACTTGCTACGAGCCAAAAACCTGCTACCTCTCCTCGTATGTCCATTTGTGTAGACTGCGCTCATGACATAGGGCTGGAAATCAATGGCAGGACTCCGCCATCGTCGAAGTGTACCTCGGGCGGTACGAGCACTGATCGAGTCTGGTCAGGTCGAATACGTTGACGTTGGGGAGAAGAAAATCAGGTGTATCCGCTTGACGAAGTACAATCCCGATCGTAAACCCCGCGTCAAGCCCGTCGAGACCGCAGCGGAGGCCTCGGCTGGACTACAAGACCTGGGACAGCTTGGTACGGCCCTTCCTGTCTTGTGATAATTCGCTGACCTATAGTACAGCGATATTCCCAGCCCATATCTATCATGAACGGCGTCAGTAGCTTGCAGAGTATACCTTATCAAATCGGAGATGTGATTCTGAAATCAGGCACTACGGGAATGCGAATAATAGTCAGTCTATTCAGCTGTGCAATGAGCTCATTTTCAGGACATACGTGATTCTGTCTCTGGCCTGTTCAGGCGAATGGTCGAATTCCATCTCGCACGATACGACAAGATGACCAGTCCTCCTCTTCACCTCCAGCATAGGCGAATCACATCTGTTATGGAATCATTCGGAAGGGAGCGTCGTTTACGAGCATTCGGTGTAGTTGCGTATCGGGAACTCTTGGCTCGGAACAACGAACCAATCAATGATACAATATACCCACCGACACCCCGACAGGCCGGTCGGTTCGCTGAGATCTCACATCTTCCCTTCTATCCCGATAACAAGACATTCGACAAGCGGATCGACCAGATCGGACCTCCAACCCGAGGAGTCAACGTGTCCGATTTCGAGAAGAAGGAAACCAAAACAAAGGTCAAACGGCCACGCAGCGCTACACCAAACGAAACTGGAGACATTGATGCGGATATTGAGATAATTGAAGTCGATCAGCTTGCACAAGTTGGACCGAGACCGCAGAAGCCCCAAAAGAAGGTACCGAAGACCGCCGGCTATGGGCAAGAATCGCAAGTACGGGGTAGGCCTCGTAAATACATTCACGTTGTTGGACTTGATGGGAAAGTCGAGCGAACCATCATCGGCTCGGTACTTCCCCATCCTGATCTGGCTCCCATCTGGATCTATGTTCCTCGTCTCGACAAGCTCGTTCCCGCGAACGCTAGCTATAGTGGGATCGGAGAGCCTTCGGAGCCAGATGAGCAAGAATTGCAACAAGCTCGCACTCCTGAATCATTCACTAAGTACCGTCGAGCAAAGGACGCCAAGCCTCCCAATATGACTCGACGGAACGCCTTGATGAAGAGTGCTGGAGTTCCTAAAAAGACCAAGAGGAAGCAATCTGCGAAAGAAGAAGATGATGCAGGAGCAGATGATGCAGGAGAAGATGCAGCAGGAGAAGATGATGCCCGACGATCCAAGCGAGCTCGGCCCGTCAAACCTGTCGAGGTAGTGGTCGAGCCGATCAGTGATGAGGACGATTTTGCGATTGTTGAGCAGCATGAGGTCGCTGCGCCACCGACCGCCGATAATGCTCCAGTAGCAGGGCCCTCCAGATCCGAGCGAACGCCCCAGCTCCCTCTACCTCGAAGCGACATAACTCCTTCACAGGATCCTGTCGGTCCAATAGAGGAGACCGCAGCACAAGTGGATCTCGATCAACCTAGACCAATGAATCCGCAAGACGACCCCAGCGATCACGACCTGGACAGTGTTTTGCTCGAAGATCCCATAGTCGATCATGTGCAAATACCTGAAGGCGACTTTGGACCGCTCTCCAGGAACACGTCAGTCGGAAGGTCAGCCCAGGTTACTGGCAGTATCGAATCACCTGCCGAGCGAACCGCCGAAGTTCCTCGACAGGTGTCGATTCCCGGTCAACAAGGGGGCTCCACGGTATCCCAATCACCTCTGTCTCCTCGACCCGTATCAAACTCCCAGGCTCCATCGGGTGCAGGCGATCCGAGGCCACTCCATACGTCAAAGCAACCATCACCGGTACCACGTCAAGCGTCACCAGCTCCGAGCCACTCATCACCTGTCCCTATACCCAGTGCATCTTCATCTCGTGCCCGATCAGGCGCATCTACTGTCATGGCTATTGTCAGGGAGAGTCGTTCACCTTCATTGCGCGAGATGTCTCATCCACTACTTCCGGTAGTGGCTGATGCTGCGGTCGAGCCAGCTACTCCAACGTATAATCATCAAGCCCCTCAGCCTCAGTACTACACTCCACCTGGAGTACAAAGCTACGCCATCCTCCCGCCGGTTGTCTATGTTCCACCGGGGTATACAGTCTGGCCACCTCTACCCCCTGGCTACCCGACTACCGACGTCCCTCCTCCCCACCACCAGGCTAGCCCGTATGGTGTGCCCGCGATGCCGATGCCTGGTGTTGGGAGTCCTGGAACACAGCAGCAGCCATACAATCCCCAATATCAACTACCCCAAGGATCATATCACGAGTCTCCGATGTCACCAACCCGAACATCACATATGGATACCCCGAGTCGGCGAGGCATCAACAGCGGCAGCTCGTCAATGGGCCCATCGCCTCGTGAAAGGAGACCTAACCGTCCTCCATCTGGCCGAGGAAGTCCAAGTGCTCCTGATGCGAGCCTCGGTACCGGATCCTCCTCATCATTACCACAGACTCCTCCGGTGTCAAACGACCCGGCCACCGCGACTCCAGCGACAACTGTACCTTCTTCGCGGAACCCGATTGCTCGACTTCAGTCTGGAGAAATAGGTACACAACCAGTTTCGCCGCTGACTCCGGCTGGAGCGACTTCGTCTCGCCGACCAGCCCTCGGGACAGGGAATTCTACACAGTCGACATCAGTACCTGAAGTTATGCCTGCGCCATTGTCTACTCCGGACGCCGGGTCACCGCAGCACACTCCGATACCAACGACACCGATGGCAGAGAGACACGTACATGAGCGGCCATCATCTCCCCCCGATGTCACGACCGATGCGCCTACTGAGATGGAAGCATCAGGATCCGAAGCTCCGGTAGCATCGTCGCAAGCCGATATCTCTTCCACCATGACTCTTCACTCCCTCGAGCTTACACCCATACGAGCTCCGAAGAAGGCTAGAAAGGGACGGATGGATCTAGGTGTCATGCGAAGGGCGAACGAGATGTTGACGGTCTTGCAAGAGGCTGGAGGGGTATATGAGGAACATGCTTTATGGAGACTGCATCAGGAATGGTCGTTCCGGGTCGCTGGTACCGACGCTCCCTATGCGCCCAGCATCGGTGCTACCATGGACCGACAAGTTTGGAAACGGCTAATGCAGTCGACCAAGGATGATGGACGAACAAGTGATACTATATCAGTGGTCCCGACATCCACGGCAGCTTGGCGTAATTATCGAATCATCTGGCTTATCGACACTCCGAAAGAAAAGGTTGACGAGTATATGAGGGGTCTCGCCAATACAATCAAGAAAGTGACAGCACCCAAACAAATCATCAGCACTCAGTTGCCACATATGCAATATACAGAAGTCAAGCTACCATCACGTCATCCCTCGTCCACGGTCCAACATCAGATCTCGGAAGTCGTCGACGAAGAGTGCCGAGGGTTGACCGGTGATGAGCGGCGAAATGCCCTTTGTAAAGATCCACTGGTACTATCGCAACTCTATGGTCGACAGAGCGGGAAATGGGCAAGAACCAATCTCTTTCATGTCTCGATACGAAATACGGTACAGAACGCCAAATCGAACTCTATCTTGGACCGATCTGCCGGTGTCTTCATGTCACCGATGATGTCTCAGAATATTCCTATCGGCACATTCTATGCTGTGGTTGTTACCCATGAACGCGATGAAGCTCTTCTCGAGTGGCTAAAATCGCCGATCAATCGAGCTACACCGGTCAAGGATGTGCCGTATGATATCCGGATTCACCACGATCAGCGGCGACAGCGTACTCATACTCGAATACGTGAACACGTGAATATGCTCTTGGCACTCGGGCTGATATCTCCCCTCTCGATATCCTCGGAAGCCGAGGCTTATGTGACGGTCAATACTCCTCAAATGCCCAATGCATCTCTCAAGATCGACACCAAGGAGGTCACCGGCGAGGCAGTCACCTATGTCATTCATGATTGGGCTCCGATCTACCATATCGCCGGCCAAGTTCCCTCGCTGCTAGGGTACTTACCGGTCAGAACAGAGGAGGAAATCAACGCGTACTGGGATACTTACAGAATGGCCTGTTCCGAGATGTTTTCGGAAAGACTACCAGACTTGACTCCCCGTTCATCGGTCGAGTCTCGCAATATTGCCGATTCACCCGAAATCCTCAACATCAGCTCGGGCTGGAAACACACGATGCGGCAGGCCCACAGATGGGGTAACGCTGTCAGGCTACTACCTGTTCAACGTGATGCTTTGAACGAGACCGTCAATTGGACCGAAGCCACTTCCAACCTCAAGTCCGCCGACCAGCTTGCTGCTCTCGCATGGGAATTCGCTCTACCCGAGGAAGCTGTCAAGACACATTACGAGACACGTCTGCAGAAGGCCATTGAGGCCAAGTCTAAGCGAGAGAGACGGACGCAAGCGATGGATGAAGCGCTCAGTGCTCGGCATGCGAAAGCGCAACGTGCTCTCGCCTTCAAACTCAGCGAACGACAAGCACAGTCCAAACGGACGTGGGAGGACCGAGTCGCTGGCATCTGTGCCCATCTCATGGTCCACTTTGACCATGCCCTTCTGGACCATGTTTCGAGACAGAGCTTGACGTCAATGTCCAAGGGCTTCTTGACGAATGAAATGATTGAGCGAATTATACGACAATACTTCTCTCAGCGTCTTATACAGTCTGTCAAGAACAATATGCCGCCGCCGAGTATGCCTTTACAGGCCATTCCCATCGTACGGGCCAAGGGTCCCAAGTCACTCGCCGCAAAGGATCGCCAATACAGACGTGAGTCGAAGTCTACGTCAACACTGATGATAGCTCCTGGTACTCGATACCGACGAAAGTGGAGTGCGGAAGACGACGAGCTACTCGTCGATGCTGAAGCCATCATACGGGCTCGTAATCGAGACCGGCCCCACAATCAAAGGACTAAGATCGGGGCCGAACGCATGTTCCCTGGCAGTCAGCTAGTCTCTTGTCAGTCTAGGCTGAAGAAGACGATCAATACGCCTGAGAAAGAGATCTACATCACTCTTCTCGAGCAAGCTTGGTACGATATCTCGATGGACCACAGAGACGAGCTCCAAGACGAGCATCCGGAACACAACAATGACTTCGACATTCGGGCATATATCGAGTTTCTTCGGAAGCACGTCAACAAGACTGAGATGTATGTTACTATCCGCTATATGAGCTGATGCCAGGCGGGTCGAAGCACAAGCTCTCGCAAACAGAAAAGGCCACGGCGTCAAGAATGAGATCGCACCAGAACTGCCCGATAGACTCCACAAAGTTCTGGCCGAGTATAGATGGCAACACCAAAAGATCTCGCGTCATCGGTTCGATATGCTATGGCAGCCCAACAACTCGCAAGACGCTCGTATGGGGCAGATTGGAAGTTTGTCTCTTCTACAGTCGGAAGAGGTTGATACCAAGCCAACAGTTCCGGATCTTGCTAGGTCCAAATTGCGTGGTATCCTGAAGGTGAGTGTGCTCTTTTGGCTATAGGGTATGACTGATGGATAGATGATTATCGCTACCAACCCATCCCAGTATGCTCAGCCCGCCGCTATCGCTCTCCTTGGAGACTATGATCAGCAAGCCGCAGTGAACCCGGAGATCGTCAAGATGCAACAAGAGAAGATACTGGTCAGGCATTCCAGCGCCAGTTCGACTGGGCGATTCTACTCTTTTGCCTCTGCGTAAGTTATATCCTCACCAACTGATATCGCCACTGACGTCTTTAGCTGGGATACTCTGAGGCTTGGTCCGTTCACAGACGATTTCTACCAGGATGCAGCGATGCTTGAAGACAAGCTATCGACCCCGACTGGTGTAGATTGGCCGGTTATCGGGAGTAGTGGAGAGCTAGCGTCTCTGATGAACATGGTCTCGGACCAATCTGTATGTCTGACTTGATTTGTACAGGCTGACTATCAGGTCGAGTTCAGCTTCGATCCCACAGACTTCCCTACTGTAGTGGGTGGCCTTGGGCTCCAGAATACCCGGAGACTCAGTAAGTGAAGGCATGTATCTCAGTATTCGCGCTGACATAAAGATGACATTTCTTTCGAATTCGGAATCAAGGTCAAGAAGGTTGCGGATCCAGCACCTATAGTCCAGCCACCATCGATATACTACTGTCCTGCACCAAGGCGGTGGGCGGTCGATTCGCTTGATGCAGACCTATCGCGACTGTATTTGGAAATCGGCAAGGCTGGACCAGATGGTATCTCCAAGCCTGAGCTCCAGGTGTGCATTTTCGCGACTTCAAGGGTCCCAACTGACAATCCAGGCATCATTGGGTGTCTCCCGGGATGAGCTTCACCGCGTACTCGCTGCTGTAGCCGATGACAGGATCCAGCCAACGGCATTCTGGGCTGGATATGATACCGCTCGTCTCGTCTCACAACCGTTCTGGTCGGAATGGCAGTGTTCAGCAAGGCAGATCAAGATCGGGGAACAAGGCAGAATTAGCCCGGAAGGCGAGGGGGAAGTAAGATGTACACCGCGAATCTGGGTTGATATCTGGGGTAGACGCCTGGATGAAAAATGGGAGGAAGCCGTTGGATGCGCAAAAGGATGGCTAATCTCGAGGCCGGGCATGTCTGAGGTATGTTTATCGTACTTTGTCGCGATCGTTGCTGATGAATAGCGTATCTTCAGGGAAAAGCTTGGGGTAGTCATGGACCGCCTGGAAGTGAACGATGTCTTGCAGTTCCTGCTCGACAAGGGCAGTGCTCGCCGAGTCTGGCTAGACGAGCGAGAGAGTATGATGCCTCCCGTGGAAGCTGTTGATATTGATGAGGAGGAGAATATAATCTGGCGACCGGAACCAAAGAGACTCTTGGCTTAGATGTTGTATCGATTCAGTATGTCTATGTACAGATTACGAATCACACAATCCAGCCTCTTTTCCCCTCTCCAGATAAACACGCTACGGTGCTGAGCCTGTATCTGTACCTACACCACTCATCATCGCTCTGGTATCTTCATCCATGTTCAAATCGCCCGTCATCCAAGACCCCACCTCACTTCCCTTCTTGGAGAAGGGATCGATCGTGATTGCATCATTGAAGTCGGAACCACTGCTGTCCGACTCGATAGATACCTCCAGATCCTGTTTATGACGAGTCTTCCGTCTTCGTCGTCCTCCTTCCGCTTTAGCAGCCGAAATTCTGACCGAAGTTTCGGGAATCACCTCCTTAGCCTTCTGAGCGCGATCCAGTCCAATGGCCTGAAATCTGGTCAACATTTCTGCCAGGTGATGGGCGATATCGTCCGGTATCTCCGCATTCAAACCCATTTCTCGAAGCTTGTCGGGCGTAGTGTCGATGATGGGGGACGCGTGGGATTTAGGTAGTTCAGCGACGGAAGCTGGAGGGGTGACGATACGTTCTGAATGAGCAGATTCAGATCCAGAGGAACGAGCCTGCGTCCCCCTCAACTGTCTTTGTAGTGAAACCGGAGCGGGAATGGGATCGACGACTCGAAGAACTGGAGATGCCTTTCGAGGAATGACCAAATTAGGTCCAACACCTCTACTTATCGGTCCGACAAACCCACTTTCCACCGATCCAGCAATTGCAGCTGCCTTGGCTTCACGCATAGCCTTTATTTTGGCAATCTTGACCCTCTTGTTCTCTTCCCTCTTTCGATCCGCTTCCCTTACTTTCTGCCTTGCTTGAGTGAGACCTTTGACTGGTTTGATTTTTTGGGATTCGGGTAGATCACGCTGAGCGAGTTCGAGATGTGGCCATACATTTCCCCATGTACGGATGTCGGACATGAATTCTAGCCACTGGATCACGACTGCTGGATCAGGTTTAGTCGTCCAGATTGGTTTGTCATTCGTGGTGGATGGCGCGCTTGTTTGTAAGTCGCCAGCCTAGTGAAGGGTTTTAAGACTTACGTGTGTTCTTCCTCAAAGACGAGCATCTTGGTCACCATGTAATCCATTGCCATTCTCCATCGCCTCTCTGCCTGCTGCTCCAAGACAAAGAGATGTTGCAGTAGTTTCGCTCGCTCACGACATCGACTCTCGGTTGTACTTCTCACCCTTGGTACTACTCTGGCGCCCATTGCAGCCGGAAGTCTGAGGGCAGCAGGGACTGAAGGGACTGAAGGACCGACTCTAACCGCAGGAAGGCGAGGGGTGAGGGGTGCGGAAGTGGAAGATGAGTTCCCTGACACTAAATCGTGTTTCGTGGTAGGCGCAATCAGAGGAATGGTGGCGATAGGTGCAATCACCCCTCCAGCTTGGGCGAGAACCACACCAGTTGGAGTCACTGCTCGTATAGGCCTATCAGTGGGGGCTCGATCTAGCGTTCGAGGTATAGGCTGAATGGGAGGTTGAATTTTATGCGAGGTCAGATTACCACTCCAAGTCCTGATTCCCCTCGAAGGCTGAGGGTTGGAAGGAATTTGAAAGGCATTGAATCGTCTCAGGTGAACTATAGTTTCAGTATCTCTTCATTTCGTCCTGATCAAACATACCTCGTTTCCTTGGATCAAGTACAACAAGTCGAAGAGGAGGTACCTTATCTTGCCAGAGCATAAACCTCCTCACTCGTCTTTTGGGTCTCTCATCAAGTTCAGCACATGGTGGAGGGAGTTGGGAAGCCCGAAGGGAGGGAACGACAGGTACTCGAAATGGTCTCCATGATCTGAGATTTGGATTGAACAATTTACCTGTAAGTGCTATAGCGTCAGAGAGTGGGAGATAAGTGCGTTTGGAAGATCTGGTCGGTCGGACGGGGGCGGTGGTCGTTGTGGTGAAAATCACGCTAGTCCTGCTGGAAGACATGATTTGGTGTTGTGTTCGAAAGTTATATGAAGAATATGACCATAGATGGAGAGTGTGGTGAGTAGTGTCGACGTTGAGTTATAGTGTGGAAAAAGAGGAGGTGGTGAGTAGGCGGGTCTTGAGTTGTGGAAGGTCAGAGAGTGGTGTAGAGTGCAGGATGTGGTCCGTGAGCGTCTGTATGGCACTACGCAGAGGTGGCAAATGAAAGGATCAACACCTACGTCAGGTTTCGTGGTCCTTTGACGACAGGAGTCAGGTCAGAGGAAGACGGTCTCCACCTAGCTGGGCAGGGCAGACGGCCACGAGTGTATCGATGAACTTCTGTACATATTATTCCACATGTACCTGGCCAATTCCACTTCAGTTCCCTCAACTTACGACCGAGCCTATACCGCGCCCTTACGCCTTGGTCTTCTTCTTGTCACCCTCGGCCTTATCGTCCGCCTTTCTCTTTCCGGCAGACTTAGGTTTCTCACTAGCAGTATCCTTCTTTCCAGCAGACTTGGGCTTCTCCTCGTCCTTCTTGGAGGTAGACTTGGGCTTTCCAGCAGATTTGGGCTTATCGTCCGACTTCGCCTTGGCATCATCCTTCTTGGTGGTAGACTTGGGTTTGCCGGCGGATTTGGGTTTATCATCTGCTTTCTTCAAAGCGGGTTTGGCAGATTTCGATTTATCTTCACTCTTCTTGGCGGTCGATGTGGATTTTGGTTTATCGTCTTCCTTCTTGGTACTAGTCTTGGTTCGAGTGGATGATCGGGGTTTCTTCTCTTCTTCCTTCTCTTCCTCCTCGTCATCGTCCTCATCTTCTTTCACATCATCTTCCTTGGTCTCCTTCTCTTTCTTGCTGCTCGACTTGGGTTCTGGTGCACCCTTCTTGGGCTCATTTTTAGACCCGGATTCATTCTCGTAGCCACCTCCTTCTGCTTCGTACTCCTTGGAAAGCTCGGCTGCCTGTGGTCGTCAGCGACGAGTCCTCTTCGACTTGACACCCCGTCGTCCTGCTAATATTGCAGAAACGAGGACTGAATGAAGAAGACTGGTAGAAAAGCACACATACCTTCCAGGCTGCCCATTGACCTTTACCCGATCCATCCTTGTTGGTCTCATTCTTGACCTCTACCTTGTCAACTTGACCCACGACTGGGCGATGTGTACTCACTCTCCTTGATCTCCTCTCTTAGCTTTGGGTCTGTAGGTTTCCCCTTTGATGATGGCATTATAGTATAGTATATTATCTAAATGTAATGTATAAAGTGTACTGGTGAGTGAAGAGTGGGGGTTGTATTACCGGTAAGTTAGGTTAATCGATCAATCAACAGACAAATGACGCAGATCCATCGTGCCTTAAACAATGTAAACTGTGGGAATCGTGGCAATCACTTGCATCGGGTCAATTCAAGCTAATATCTGATCCAGGTTCGAAGATAAGAACGATGCTTGTCCAGCCTCCCAATCTTCTTCTTCTTCATTCACTTGGGTCAAGCCCTCGTTCTTATCCCATCCATTGTCTATTGTCTTATCCGCTTCTGCTTCGTACAACATGCAGAACTGTGTCTTGTCAAGTATAGCCAACGATGAACCGTCCGGAGCAAAGTGGACTTCGTGTGCTGAAAAGTCGGTTCCTGTCTATCAGTCATTATGCCGATACTTGAGCCGATAGGACTGACTTGTTGGAATCCCGATACCTTCCATCATGCCGCCACTGACCTCTTCGCCATCTTCGAGCCACCCAGTCTCGCCATCCCAGATATACACCGCGCCCGTTCTGGTTGCTATTGCCAATCTGCTGCCTTTGCCTTTACTCCATGAGGCCATCTTGACTGGATTGGCGAAAATCAAGCTGGCGATATGGTGCAACTCGGGCGTTTGTGAGGAGGAATCAAGGTAGAAAGAGTGAATATGGACCACGTTCGGGCTGGACTCTGAACGTATGTAGACAAGGGTGCCTTGAGCATTGAATGAGATTTGAGATACACCGGTACGTAGAGGGTACTTTGTATAATCGGCCCGTACTGTTGGTAGCATGGCGGGTATCGGTGATCGGTCGACTGCACATGAGTGTTTTAGTAAGTAAGAGTAATGGTGACTTACACTGGACGATTCCTCTTCCTCGCGTATCCCGTATCCAGTCGCTTGGCTCCTTCCATACCGCCTATTTGATCAGCATACAGCATCATGCATCGTTCAATGACGTACCACACTCTTGTCTCCGACCCTTGCACCCCAGCTCATCAGTCCCACGCATCGCCAACCCTCGCTTTCCAATACCCGCACTTTCCCATCCCATCCGCCGATAGCCAGGTGGCGACCCCCAGGTGCCCAAACAACAGTTCGTATACCCAACCCTGGATCCTCTAACGCACCAACAGCAAAGGAAGGTGATGATGGAGAGAAGTGGGTGAAGCAAGGGCCAAGAGGTGAATGGATATATAGCGAGTACTGTCATCAGCTTGATTGAGTTGTGAGACTTACAGATAGGGATGAATCGTAAGCCGCGATGTAGCGACCACACGGGGACCAAACCAGGCCTTGAATATCTGTCGTTTCGAGTGGGAAGTGCTGTTCCGTCAGTTTGACCGCAGAATACGAATGATCTATCTTACGCGTAACAGTTGATAACCTAAGGCGACATCGTATACGCCCACATGCTCTTTGCCATGGTGACGCTCGGCTACTGCCAAATATCGCGAGTCGGGCGAGTATGCGTGGCCTAGGTATCAGCTATGCCGCCAAAATCGAGGACAAAGTGCTCACAATGGGTATATGATTTGGGATACTGTATAACCCTCGATAATCCGGTGCATAGATCGAATATCGTCAATTTGATCTGCTCATCAGCGTGGAGAATCACCAAAGACAATTAGCGTTACTCCATAATCACTCCAAACTAGGATATCCCGACTCCCCCTTCCCCACTCGGCTTTCACACACCCCTCCAACCCCTCGCCGATCTTTGCAACCTCCCCGCTTGACCCATTGCCCTCTTGGGCTAGGGCAAAGACATACACGGTGCCGCGTCCCAACGCTAGAATATATGAGCCATCTTCCGACCATTGTAAGGTATCGATGATGAATTCAGCAGCGGGCGACTTGGATGTAGACGCATGAGGTGTCGGGGTAGCACATAGCCAAGTCCTGACGATTTGCAGGTTTGATGTTGACCTGATGATCACTCGATTCTGATGCGCTGTGGCTATAAAAGTGGTTCCCGGCGAGTACGCCACTATGGACGAGTGGTATAGTTGTGAAAAGTCGTAGCCTGACATGGTTGATTGATGTATATGGTTGATTGTTGATGCGAAATCAGTCGCGTCCTAAGAGTTGGACCAGCTTATGTAAGCTACACTATTGACTCAATTTGCCACCCTATTGTAACCCCGTTCGGTTATGTAAACCCGCTAAGTCTAGGTAGTATACATCCAAACTATCTTGATCATTCAATCCCTCTCTTGTCTATCGTGTCGTCGACACATCCATGGCCTAGCCATGTCGTCCAATGTAAGTGACTTGTCTCACCACTGTCCTATGTGTCGATCTGACCCACAGGTCAGGATACCACTGGTACCATCAACAAAGTCAACCCCGATTGGCGCCGAAGTCTGGGAGCAACATCTTGCAAAGGCAGATGTGTCCAAGTCGTAAGTCAGCTCTTAGCCCCTTCTTTCCTACCATACCACTCCCATCACCATTCCGGATGAGTTTTAAATAGCAAGTGGGAATCTCTCCTAAACCAATTGAGGACACCATAATTACTAGCACCTCTGAACCCTCATCCGTCGCTTTCAGTCTCGTATGTTGTGCGACAGAGCTGACAAACAGTGATTTGAATGCGCTCGTGCTCGATTACCTCCTGGTTGAGGGATTCTCCGATGCCGCCATCTCATTCGCGAAGGAGAGCGGTCTTTCGGTAGATATCGATAGTCAGGCTATTCAACAACGGATGATCATCAAAGAAGCTGTCGAAGATGGTCGTGTAGAAGATGCCGTTCGTAGAGTTAACGAGCTCGATCCAGAGGTATGTCTACTTCCTTCATCCGCTATTCTCAGAGATGTTTGCCCCAATGATTCAAACATCATGCACCACGCTTAGCCGGTTAGCCCCGGCCATGCTGATACAACTGATCCACAGACCTGTTATGAGGGGCAAACATCATCTTCATTCTCGTGAATCTGATGTGAGACAGTGCTGACTGTATAGCTTCTCGATACGAATGCACCTTTGCTCTTCCACCTCTACCTCCTTCGCTTGATCGAATACATCAAGGTCGACGACCTCGATACTGCCTTGCAGTTCGCAACCAACGAACTTGCTCCTCGTGGGGCTCAGCACCCCGAGTTTCTCGTCGATCTGGAAAAGACAATGGCTCTCCTCGCTTTTCCAGACTTGGCAAAGTATGCCGACGACGTCAACCCTACCCAGCCCACCGATCAGGATACACTGTCACTCTTCCAAGATCCCGCTTTCGCTCCAATCATGCAACTCATGAAACGTGCTCAGCGCGTCAAGGTCGCCAAGGAACTTAATAGCGCTATCCTCGAGTCGCAGGGCAATGGTACCGAGACTAAACTTACCGGTCTGGTTCAGTTGATGGCTTGGGGAGAGGAGAAACTCGAGTCTTCTGGTGTGGTCTTGCCCGCGGGCGAAAGGTCTCGAGGCAGGAATTGGGCCGGACAGGTTCTCGCTGAATGATCTTCACATTTCATAGTTGTTCTAGTATAATAGCGTTGTAACATTCCAAGCCATAGTTGTATTTGTGGTATCGTTACCAACATGAATTCATGACCATCTGCCTGAATCTAAGAGCACTGCCTGAGTACGAGACCAGCTACCTTGCCTCGTTCGTCTTCATTCGGACGGAAGTCACCGAGTTGCCCTGCAGTTATCGGCTTATCGGATTGTGGGAGGGTTCCTGTCTGATCCGATCCCCTACCCAGCGTCGATTTACGCACAGCTGGTGCACTAGTACTATGGACCTGTCTCGATGCGATGTACTGTCCCAGGTGATATGTTGGTCACCTGTCACCATCTCTGGCATCGGCGTCAACAACCCATCTCCCGATGATCGAAGTCTCGCCCGCCCGGCCCATTTCAGGATGCAACATGACCCCACGCAGGAAACGTTGCAGTCTCGGTTGTCTCTCAGCCAGGAAATTCTCGTTGAAACGCGCTGCTGATCAGCATCGGGTAATGGCCAAAAGAGGTCCACTTACACATATGGGTTTTGCCGGGTAGAGGCGGTATTGCTTGTCTGAAAGCCTGCTTATCAGCTCATACCAAGAGAGAACAGATAAGCTCACGGGATACTTGTTTGCGAGGGTATTGCGGAGTTTCTCAAAATCGGAATATCGTCTTAGGGCACTTATCTTGCCTCCCTGAATCTCAGCTATTATATGTGAAGGCGCTTACACTTCGTAGGGAGATCTCGATATCGTATACTATCCATTAGTCCTCTTTCAAAAAGCCAGCATGTACCGATGTGCACTTACCGACATAAGCCCCAATTCTGCCTAAATCAGTCCAAGTCTTGCCCCCCACCACCCTCCAGCCCTTGATCTGTACATCACTAGCAAAAGGTAATTCCGTCCCCGCACCAATGACGGCCGAAACGAGTTTCACTTGACTACGACTCTTTCCAACAGTCTCAATCTGCTGGCTAGATTCTTTGGTCAGACGCCGCTCATGTCGGCGCATACGAGCTAATTCACGTAAACCCAGGATTTGGGAGGTGGAGGTGGAGGTTGGCGCTTTGATGGACTCGTTGGGTTCCGCATGGGGATCGAAAGATGATGAAGAGGTGAGTGATGATCTTGAAGAGGCTGGCGAGGCTGATAATCGGGTGAGGAGGTCCTCTGAGGGTAACCTCTCCAGGTCTGCCATTGATCAGGAGTAGGTATATTGATGTACTCGTACAGACATTGAATCATCCATGCATTAGCCGGCTTAAGCCGGTGATTAGCGGAATCAAATGATGAACTGTAGAGTAGATCGAGATTTCAGAGTGTCAAGTGTGTCTTCAGTCTATCATATACCACCTATACACAATGTTCGGCTTTGGATCATCATCATCATCCTCGTCCGCATCGTCATCATCTTCGACAACACCAACTGCAGGCGCTGCACCAAACAGGGAAGAAAGAGCAGCATGCTGGACTGCTCGAGATGCTTATTTCACTTGTCTAGATCAAAATGGAGTCATTCCAGCTGGAGACGAAAATGGTCCTTGTCAGAGGGAGAAGAAAGGTTATGAAGGAAGTTGTTCGAGATCTTGGGTGAGACTCTGTTTGGTGGTGGCGTTGCGGGACCATGACGCTGATGAAAGATTGACTATTTCAATAAAAGACGGATATTGGAGTTGAGGCAGAAAGCTACTGTTGATGCTGCGGCAAAGGCTAGGGACGAGAATGTAGCCAACAAGGGACGCTGAAGTGGTCGGGACGTGGGATTGCATCCGAGGGTGAGGAGGGTAATACAAGAAGGAGATCAGCATCTGAAACATGGAACACATCAAGCACATCACATCATATGCACCACTCTGCGTCAATCGATTTCCTATACTTCGCTGCGATGGCCGAGGAAACAAATTGAGTTTATGTGAGAGCGCTGTATGGTACAACCAGTG
>Ga0265780_10000465_pt1 | contig 63137 bp, 61 predicted proteins | sample P1T30metagenome_FD_192432 | JGI IMG/M metagenome (GOLD analysis project Ga0265780, IMG submission 192432) | Plant litter microbial communities from East Loma Ridge, Irvine, California - P1 T30 | ecosystem: Environmental > Terrestrial > Plant litter > Unclassified | place: USA: California... | reverse complement strand
TTTTGGCGATGGGCGTGTAGTCTTTGATCAAGAGCTTGAGATCGCTGATCGGTTCGAGGGTGTTGCGCTTGAACAGACTGGGCTGAGCTGTGCTAAATCCGACCAAGTTCTCGGCGGCTGGTGTCGTGTGTTAGTCTTTTGTTATTTTCCGATTGTTGCTTTTGTCGATTGAAAGTACCAATTTGACGAATCTCGGTGTTGCCGTGATGCAGGAACTCGACGAGCTGCGAGCGCGTCAGTAAGTCTGTGTTCAATTGAATAAAATACGAGCAATCATGCATACCTCCTCAATTTCTGTAGGCATTTTTGCTAGTAATTTATTGTGTATTTCGTGTAAGTGAAGACGACACTCTTTCTCGCGACTCGACTCAGACGACTGCACAAAATTTAGACCCGCAATGCGATCATCGTCCTCTTTACCCCAACTCTAACCCTACGAGGTCAGAACAATGCAGCATTCGTATCATGTAGGCGGGTATTGAAAATCAGACTGAACGGATGTGTCATCTTGTAGACGTGCATATGAAGGGCACATTTCGTATATATCGAGTCTTCCTTGTTTCTAGTACTATAGCGACAGTACCCAGATACGCTCACAGATTCAGTCGTCGCCGACTCCAATCCGCTCTGGGAAGCTCCGGGATGCGGATGAAACCAAATTGGATTGGCTACATGTAACAACCTACTCGACCATTACCATTCCTCCTCCTCTCCTCCTACGTTCGCTCTCTACCATTGCGTCGCACCGATTTCAGCTCGATCGGTCATGCTTGTACTATTACGTTGATGCCTTCCTAACGCGACGACCTTTCCTGCATTTCTGTACAATCTAGCCTTGTAGGCGCGAGTCGACGCGATCATGTTCCAGGTCAGTGGTCAATTCTAGTGCCGGCTGGTTGATATGCATATCTATAGCCGGTCGGCGCATGCATATACTCCCCCAGCGAAAAGAGAACTGACCTTCTGCGACGACAGCGAATCAAGAACTTCAACATTGACAACTTTCTCGACGCCAAACTCGCCGAAGACCAGGCACGACAAGGAGGCCAGTCGGGCGCCGCAAATGCTGCCCCCAAGAGATCCTCGAGCAATGCTGGCCAACGGCGGGGGAGTTCGAGGACGGACTCGCCAGCGAGGCGAGCTGGGGGTCATTTGAGGGTGCCAGAAGGCGATGGTCCTGTTGCGAAAGCACCCGACCCTGAAGAGTTCGTAATCGGAGACGACGGGTCGGATATCTCGCGAACTGCCACGCCGACTCCGGTGAAAGAAGGCGAGGAGAAGAAGGGCGAGGGCAAAGACGCCGGCGAGAAGAGTGAGAAGAAGAGTGATGATGCCACGAGTGCGCCGTCGCCAGGAGAAGGCAAAGAGAAGCGCAGAGACGACGATCTCCCGGACGGCGTGCAGCAAAAGCTGGTGCGCCTGGAGACTTTGACGGCTAAGTACAAAGGTATGCTTCGCCAAACCGCCCTGCACCGTGATTGGCACCTTTTGTTTTACTCACAGAATGCCCTATCTATAGAACTCCTGCGCAATTACCGCGCCGCACACGCTCGCGTGTCACAAACCGAGGCATTCGAAGCGACCTTGAGAGAGCACACGCCGCTCGCAAATGTCAGCGATCCTGGAGCCCTGGTCGAATTCTTGAACCAGCGCAGTCTGCAGAGTGACATGGTCATGCAAGAATTGAAGCGCATCACGGGAGAACACAGAGACACGATCAAAGAGCGCGATGAGTTGAAGGGCAAGCTCGAGGACGCGGAGAAGAAAGCTAAAGAGGCTTTCGACGAAGCTGCTGGACTGCGCAAGGAGCGCGAAGAGCAAACTCAGGCAAAGAGTGAGGAGAAGGCAGAGGAAACCGACCCTCTGGGTGCAGGCTCCGTTACGGAGAAAGCCCTACCACCGACGCCAGCAACCGCATCCAGGAAAGAAGAGCCAACAGAGGACAAGAGCGATACTTTCTTCGACTACGATAGTGACCTCGAATCGCAAGTCAAGAAGCAAGAAGCAGAAATTACGCAGCAACGCGACCGCATCAACGAGCTAGAGACCGAGAATGCCACTTTACGCCAGGACCTCGACAGTACACGTCTGGACTTGGACGCTATGAAAGCCAAGGTCGATCAGCACGAAAAGGATGCCGAGAGTGTCAAAAAAGAGCTTGAGGAGGCCAAACAGCAGGTCACTGAGGTCGAAAAGTCTCGCGACTTTGGGAAGGAAGAACAACACAGGGCGCTGAACAGCCTCGCCGATGCAGAACAGGCTGCAGAGACGCAACGCGAAACTATGCAGAAGCAACTCACGGACCTTCAAGAAAACCTCGCCAAGATGACAGAAAGCCTCAAGGCTCAGGAATCTGCCGCGGAAGAGAACTTGAAGAAGTACCAAGCTGAGCAGGAGAAGAATGCGAGGGCTGGTGAGAGAGGAAGTGAGGAGGACCAGAAGCTGTTGGAGACCTACCGCAATGACGCCGAGAAGCAGCGTGAGCAGATCAAAGAAGCCATTGAGCAGAAGGACTCCGTTCAACTGCAGGTCAACGATCTGAATCTCCAGATTAAGCTCCTGGAATCAGAGGCGAGCTCATCGCAGAAGATTATCGATGGCCTCAGAGCGTCGGAGAGTGATGTCAAGTCTCGGGCCCAGTCTTACGAGAGCCAATTGAAGATCGCCGAAGAGGCTCGTGTCGAGTTGCAAAGAGTGTTGGACTCGAAGAAGGGACACGAATCTGCGGTCGCCAGTCTGAAGAGCCAACTCAAGACCGCGCAGAAGGACCGAGATGCTGCGTACCAGATGATTCTGGACTGTGGAAAGTGCGCTACACCAGCCAAAGAAGGTGACCATCCTGTTGTACGGACTCCGGCTGACTCTGCCAGCGCGCCTCAAACTCCTGAGAAATCGGAAAGCACCGAACAGGCCGAATCCACCGCGCCGATCGAAGTCAACGCCCCGACTGCCGAGGGTGTCGAGCCAGGCACAACTGATGCGAAAAAGAAGAAGAAGAAAAAGTCAAAGGCGAAGAAGAAGGGTCCTGCCGAGGATGCTTCTGCTGCTGACGCTTCTCCTGCTGTCGCAAAGACCTCGCCAACGCAGCCCACACTCGCAGAGCTCATGGCTGAGCCCAGCAAGGCGCAAGAGATGCTCGCGGGTGTCAACCGCGACAATCTCGTCGAGAAAATGTTCACCGAACTTTCGAAGTCTCGCGGCAACAGCGAGGAGAATGACAGCGACAAGGACGCCACCATTGCTCACCACGAGGAGGTGATTTTGGAACGTGACCAGAAGATCAAGGACTGCGAATACGTGATCAAGGCTCGTGACGAGACCATCCAGGGCCTAAACGTCGAAATCGAGCGCAAAGTGCAACTCATCTCTTCTTTGCAAGAGAAGGTGAGGGATGCCGAGGGCTTGGAAGAGCAAGTCGAAGAGGACAAGCTCGAGCTTGTTGAACTTGGCAGGCAGGCTACTGATGCGAAGCACGAGTTGAAGCAGGTCAAGGACGCCAAACAGAAACTTCAAGATGAGTTTGATGCTCTGCAGAGCGAGAGCGATAAATCCGTTAAGGATGCCGAGGCGCAGCGCGAAGGCTTGTCGAAGCGTTGCTCCGAACTCGAGGCAGAGATCAGCGAGCTCAGGAACAATGAGACCTCTGCCAACACCGCCTCTGCAGAAGAGTTGCAATCTACGAAGGAGAAGCTCGAGGCAGCCGAGAAGGAGAAGGTGTCTGTGCGAGCGGAACTCGAGAAAGCTGAGAAGACGATTGAAGAGCTCAAGACGCAGCACGCGAAGTCTAGCACTGACATCGAGACCAAGCACAAGACGTTGACCGAGGAGTTCGAAGCACTTAAGAGCCGTGCTTCCACGCTCGACACCGATCTTGCGGCCGCGAACCAACTTGCTCAGACACGCTACAAGGATTTGACCGACTTGAAGGAGCACTTCAGCAAGGTTCAGCCAGAATTGAAGAAACTTCGCGAGGAGTCTGCCGAGCTGAAGACTGTCAAGACCGAGTTGGAGAAGTCAAACGCTAGCTTGAACAAGCTTGAGTCAAAGGCCAAGGATCTGCGTTCCGAGATCGCAGAGTACAAGACTCAGGCTTCGGAGAAGGACAGCGAGATCGCAAAACTCAAGGACCAGAAGAAGAAGAGTGACGAGCGTAGCTCTGCGCTGGAAGACAGCTATGAGCGCGCACGCAAAGATCTCGAGAGCAACGAGCGCACGCGCGACGAAGCCATTGAGGCGCGCGAGAAGCTGCAGCAGCAGCTCGAAAAGGCCCAATCAGATGCCAAGGCATCGAAGACTTCGCTCGATGATATGGAGAAGCAGGTCAAGAAGCTTGATGAGGAGGCAGCCGCTGTACGCGAGCAGTTGTCGCTCAAGTCCGCTCAACACGAAAGCTCCCAGAGCCTGTTGTCCAGCATGCAAGACCAGTCTCACGAGCTGTCAACTCAAATGAAAGAGGTGCGCGAGCGCTGTGAAAGTCTGGACGAAGAGCTCGCCGACGCACGTCGCCTGCTCTCTGAACGCAGCAGAGAAGGCGACACCATGCGTCGTTTGTTAGCTGACGTTGAGAGTCGCGCTGAAAGCCGTGTCAAGGAAATGCGTGAGCGTATGGATCTCGCAATCGAAGAGCGCGATCGTGCCGAAGATGAAGCCAGCACCATTGGACGCCGCAAGGCCCGGGAGCTCGAAGAGCTCAAGAACAAGCTACGTGACGCCGAACACGACGTCGGCCGTGCTACAGAGGCACGCGCAGAGGCCGAGAGGCGCGAACAAGAATTCAAGACGAAGCAGTCGCAGCTCGAGCAACGCTCCGCTCAAGCGCAGGAAGAAGTCAGTGAAGTGCGAGCCGCAATGGCACAGCTGCGCGATGCCCTGGACGAAGGCGAAAAGCAATCCCGCGAAGTCGAGCGTGAGAAGCAGGAGTTGCGCCAGACTATCTCTCAGCACGAGGCTAGGCTGGAGAAGCTGCAGAAGTCTTCCAAGGCTATGGCCGAGGAGATGCGTGCTCTTCAGTCCGCGAGCAGCAGACAGCAGAGGCCGCAAGGCGGCAGTATGCAGACCTCTGCGCGTTCGTCCATCGAATCTACGAGCAGAGTTACAAGCCCGACTCCCAGCGCGCTGAACGGCAAGGGAGCCGGCGAGATCGACTACGTCTATCTGAAGAATGTGCTGTTGCAATTTCTGGAGACGCCGGAGAAGAAGCACCAGATGCAGCTTGTGCCGGTGTTGGGGATGTTGCTGCAGATGGACAGGTAAGTTTGGCGCGACATTATCAACACCTTGTGAGAAGTGCTTATTGCTAACCCTATTTGTGTGCAGTTCGGAGCAGAAGAAATTCACTTCTGCCCTTTCGGCGAGGTGAGCAAGGCGGCGAGGCGTGTGAAACCTGCACATTCCGTAATGTGAGCGGCGCACGCCAGAGATGTGTCGTGGTCCATCGACCGTCTCATGAGGCAGTATTTGCCGCAAGATGACCTCGTCTTTGTCTTTGCGAAGAGAGGCATTTATGCTTTCAGTCTTTCGCTGGCTGATTCGGACCTTGTCGAATTCCAGCGCTTGACGTGACCCGAAGACTAGTGTCACGCCGCCTCGTGCTGGCTCTAACGGCAAGATTGGCGTCGTGCACTCAATCGTCGCAAGTCAAGAGACGGCAAGTCAAAGGTCATCTGCGCTCCAGCTGCGACAGGTTCAGGAGTGTCAGCTGGGATGATCGTCGATGTTGAGACAAATTCGCAGGCTTGTGTGATGGAAGGTGTGGTGTACCTGCGTGCTCGACGAGGTTGCGACAAAGAGGTGTGAGGAGTATCAACGTACATGTACCTTGCAGAGATAGATTGGGTGTGGCGATGAAAGAGTCTCGACCGGAGCTGGTGAATTGGAATAATGTGACGACTTCGATTGCGGTATTCACCCTTTCTTCCTGCCGTTTTGTCTGTGTGCATGTGCATGTTGTATCCTTCCTCCTCCATTCGTCTTCATTGATTCATTCCCTCAGTACGGTATATATTGTATACGTGATTGCTTGCCTGACTCGTCACTAGGTGCTGGTTTTAGTTGGTTTACCACCATCCCACCTCAGCCCGAACCCCAAAACTGTCTATTGCACTTGTTCGGCTCCACGAGCCATTCTCACACTATCCTATCTATCCACACCCTCACAACATCTCCACCCCCTCCCTTCCCTCCCTCACTTCCCGCCGACACATCGCCCATCCTCAATACTGTACTCTACAGTATCTTCCGCCCTGCCTGTATCGCCTTCGCCGTAGCTTTGTTGTCGACGTCATCCGGCCCGCCACTCACCCTGATTCTCAAGCCTGCCACGCCTGATACATGCGCCCGACCCGCGAAATAGCATCATCCTGCCAGCCTGACCCCAGCACCCCGGCGAGAACCTCCGCAGCCTGACCATACCATAAGTCGCTGCAAGATGAATGGCTCAGACGGGATCAAGAAGGCCGCGATCGAAAAGGCCAAGAAGGTCGCCAACGCCGCCTCGTCGAACGGTCAGAACACGGGTAAGAAGAGAAGAAAGCAGGACTTGAAGCCCATCATCACGACCGAGCAGCAGGCCGCCGGCGCCAATCCGTACAGGTGAGTTATGAGTCTTGTATTCAACCTCCCCTGTCTTCCCTTCCCTTGCAATGCACATACCCTTACGATATGCGGCACCGTGAGTGTGACGAGGCGCGCCGTTGGCGGCATGCGGACGGTGGTGCGCTTGCTGCTGCTGCTCGCCTCGACCGCCAACTCCCGCACGCACGCTTGAGACACCCAACTGCACCCCGCCACACCCATCGCACATTACTGCCTGCGCGCCGCCAGCTGGTTTCACGTCCACCATGCGCTCCGCGAAGAAGACCATGCTGACTCCCTCCGCTACCAGCGCGTCGAGCCCTCTCGACCACCAGAAAGCCGCTCAGTACAGTGGCCAGATCTCACACTCGCCCGACGACTCGGAATCCTCAGAAGACGACGCGACCGAAAACGCAAACGATGAGGAAGACTCGGAGGACTACTGCAAGGGCGGCTACCACCCCGTACAGGTTGGAGAGCAGTACAAGGATGGGAAATACACAATCGTGAGGAAGCTGGGTTGGGGACACTTCTCGACCGTGTGGCTGTCAAAGGATAACGTCACCGGCAAGCACGTTGCGCTCAAGGTTGTCCGTTCCGCCGCACACTACACCGAGACTGCGCTCGACGAGATCAAGCTTCTGAATAAGGTTGTAGAGGCCAACAAGAACCACCCTGGCCGGGCACATGTCGTGAGCCTTCTGGACTCATTCAACCACAAGGGACCTCATGGCATGCACGTATGCATGGTGTTCGAGGTTCTGGGCGAGAACTTGCTCGGCTTGATCAAGCGCTGGAACCACCGCGGTATCCCCATGCCGCTCGTCAAGCAAATCACAAAGCAGGTCCTTCTCGGTCTTGATTACCTCCACCGCGAGTGCGGCATCATCCACACAGATCTGAAGCCCGAAAACGTCCTTATCGAGATTGGTGACGTGGAACAGATTGTCAAGACATATGTGAAGGAGGAGGAGAGGGAAAAGGGAGACCACCGCAACGGCCGCAGACGACGACGCACCCTTATTACTGGCAGCCAGCCTTTGCCCAGTCCACTGAACGCCAACTTTTCGCAAAACGACCTCTCAAACTTCCCCGGCAGCACGCAAAGCCTGAACCAAGTCGTCAACGAAGGCAACAAAGGTACCGAACCAATCACTGGTGCTTCACCCACAGGAACGGATGGTGCTCACATGAGTGGTGGTGTAGGTTCGTCAGCTCAAACCAAATCAATGCTCGAAAGTCTGGGTATCAAGCCTGGAGAGGGCGAGCTTGACCCCAACCAAGAGCGCGAAAAGACTGCGTAAGTGGATGATGAATTCTCCGTGATAGTTACATATCGACGACAATCAGCTAACAAGTGTTGACAGTGATATCCTTGCGAACAACGTTTCAGGTATGGACCTGGGTAAGACTGCACACGTGCAGCCATCGGAAGAATTCGAAAAGGACGAGACGGATGGTATCGATATTATTTCGGTCAAGATTGCCGATTTGGGTAACGCATGTTGGGTTGGGCATCACTTCACAAACGACATTCAGACGAGACAATACCGCTCGCCTGAAGTAATTCTCGGAGCGAAATGGGGTGCCAGTACAGACGTATGGAGTATGGCTGCTATGGTAAGGACACTTGTTGATTGCAAATTTTGTGCACTTTCGGTCGCTAACTTCATCCAGACTTTCGAGCTTATCACAGGTGACTATCTTTTCGACCCGCAGTCCGGCACCAAGTACGGCAAGGACGACGACCACATCGCACAAATCATTGAGCTGCTCGGCACGTTCCCCAAATCGCTCTGCATCAGCGGCAAGTGGTCACAGGAAATATTCAACCGCAAAGGCGAGCTCCGCAATATCCACCGCCTGCGCCACTGGGCTTTGCCCGATGTGCTGCGTGAGAAATACCACTTTGGCGTGGAAGAGGCCCGCCGCATCGGCGACTTCCTTCTCCCCATGCTTGAGCTCATGCCCGCCGAGCGCGCCAACGCCGGCGGCATGGCCGGCCACCCTTTCCTTGAAGGCACACGGGGAATGGAGGGCAAGGGCAAGGTCGACGTCGCGGTCGGCAGCAAGGGTGAGGGTATCGAAGGCTGGGCGACCGAGGTCAAGAAGGTCAGGTGATAAATTACGATCATTGATGAAAAAAAGCAACATAAGCAAGAAAGAATTGGAATTCAAAGGGGAACTGACGATGACGAAGGGCTTATTTGTTGTTGTTGTTGTGGAGCTTTGAGGAAAGTTGAATCGAACAATTCCAATCGTTTTTTTGGTTGTCTTCAAATTGTCTACTAAGAAGGAGGGGGAGAGAGAAAAAAAACCCGAAAAGGAGACACATCATTCCACAATGGTACTTACCGTACAGAAGAAGCTGCGAAACAACATCATTGTGCAACCCACTAGCTATGCTGAACCACGTATTTTGTTTTTTCTTGGCTTCTTGGAGAGAAGCTTGCGTGCGCGGACGAATGGACTTGGAGGGAGGACTGCATGAAAGGAGGCTTGGGAGTGGTCGTAGATAGGTTGGGTTGATGGATTCTTGCTCGGGAAAGATGGACGAATTTCTTTCTTCTCCTTCTTCTCTCTCTTTCATCTCTTTGAGGGTTGGAACTAGAGGGCTACGGTTGAGGTTGAGGTGGTGATGTCTTTTGGTTCTTTGGGCTGGTGCAGTCTTTTGGTTCTTTGGGCTGGTGCAAGCAGGCAAGCACTCTCGTTCTTCTTTTTCCTTTCTCCCCAGTTACAGTTGTAATACCTCGATGCATCCGTTCATAAATCAATTTATTCGGTTTGTTGCTTTTCTTGTTGATTCCGTGAGGAGGGGAATTTACCTTGGACTTATTGATGTATTATGCCTTACGTCTCGTTGCCGTGGGCGTGAGGCGAACGCCGATATGCGTCCTTGATCGATTTCGGGTTGATTGGATGAGAGAGCATCGAAGTGATGTAGGTATAGCATGAACCGATCGGACTTGTGAGGAAGAGAAGTGGTGTGATTTGTATTATTTTGTATACTAATCGCGCGACGGTCAGTGTCAAACGGCGTTTGACTCTAAGCGTGGCGAGTGGTGTTGTTGAGTCGTGGTATGGTGGAGTTCTCGATGGCGAGTGGGTGGCGTTTTTCCGAATCTCATCAAAGGAAGCTTAGAGGCGCTAGTGCATCGGTCCCTGAAGGAGATCGACAGCGCCATCAGGCAAAAAGTGGTCTGATGGCAAATGGATGGGCCAAATTACATTTACACATTCGCCTTAGGGCCCTTTTTCCTCCATCGTCCTTCCTTGCCCGGCCTGCCCCTCTCACTTTATCTGTTCGCTCAAGACTATAGTACATACAGTCTTGGACGAGGCAACACACTCAACAACTCTCACCACCACTCTCGTTCAGAGCCGTTCATCATGGCGCTCCCCTACGGCATGGACAACTACTTGTACGCCCAACCCAATCCTCCCCCCTCACACACCCATTGGCCGATCACACGCTGACCGCTGCTCCAGCAACAATGTCACCGTCAACTCAATCGCGGATGCCATGCTTCCGCACACTACAGACACCTACTGGAACCAGTTCGACGAGGTGTCAAAGTACAATGTTCACCTCAACTACCTCGAGCGCATGTGGGCTGCGTGGTACGCATACATCGGCAACGACGTCCTCGCTACCGGTATCATGAGCTTCGTCATGCACGAGCTCGTCTACTTTGGCCGCAGCTTGATGTGGATTATCGTCGACCAGATCCCTTACTTCAAGAAGTTCAAGATTCAAGACGTGAGTAGCGGGCGCATACAATTCAATCCACAAGACACGCGCTGACAACACTTCCCTCACAGCAAAAGATGCCCACCGCAAAAGAACAGTGGGAGTGCGCCAAACTCGTCCTCATCTCCCACTTCACCGTCGAGCTTCCTCAAATTTGGTTCTTCCACCCTATGGCACAATACGCCGGCCTTGAAACCTCCGTTCCCTTCCCCTCGCTCTTCACCATGGCATACCAGATCGCGATCTTCTTCGTCCTCGAGGACGCCTGGCACTACTGGATGCACCGCGCCATGCACTGGGGCCCGTTGTACAAGAACATTCACAAGATCCACCACCAGTACTCGGCACCCTTTGGCCTCGCAGCAGAGTACGCGTCGCCAATCGAAGTCATGGTCCTCGGTCTCGGCACAGTCGGTAGCCCCATCCTGTGGTGCGCCATCACCAAGAACCTCCACATCCTCACCATGTACATCTGGATCGCGCTGCGTGTGTTCCAGGCCATCGACTCGCACTCCGGTTATGAGTTCCCCTGGTCTCTCCACCACTTCCTCCCCATCTGGGCCGGCGCCCACCACCACGACGTCCACCACGAGAAGTTCATCGGCAATTACTCCAGCTCTTTCACGTGGTGGGACTGGGCTCTCGACACCGAGAGCGGTCCTGAGGCTGCCAAGAGGAGGCGCGAGCGTAAGGCGCTCAAGGCGAAGAAGGCTGCGTAAGCAGTTTTTGCATTGTCGTTGGGAAAGTCACTTCCAATTGCGTTTGCGGGCGGTGTATGAATGATTACCAGCCGTGGTCGTCTTGTAAATCTGACCACCGGTTGGGTTAGCTGTGTTTGCATTTTTTTGGAGTTCATGACAGGAGGCCTGGAAGGCCGCTGCATAGAGTGAGAGAGATCGGTCGGGATTTGTCTACTCTGGCCTGAAAACTATACAAGTTACATGATGAGGTACTATTATCCTAATTAAATTCGCTCGTTCAACTCATCTTGGTGCTGAAGGTCGTGTCTTTCAGAGTTTCAGTTTGTACGGAAGGCCTCGTGATGTTGTTTCGTTAATCGTGGGATCGGCATATTCTTTGTCTCGAACATGAAACGAGACTCCCGAAGTATTGGATCCGATTGATGACATACTTTGTAGTCTACCAGATCTACATGATTATATGACAAGAGTGTAAAGTTGCATTTCTTGGTTCTGTCTAGACCCGAGCCACGTAGGGGCAGGCTGAGACGTCATGCTTCGCGTAGGCCTAGAACATCTCCAACGAGAGCTCGAAGCAGCTCTTACACCTTCCTGCATCCCTGCAATTCTGCCTGCGGAACACATCACGCGCTCGAGGAACGATATTTCGGGTTGATCTCAGCAGGCTTCATTTCCTACTTGCATGTCAATGGCGTCGCTGGAATAATTACTGGATTAATTGACGTTTACGGTTCCCCGAAGGACGAAGCAGGCAGCCTTGTCGCTTCTTGAGACGACCTTCATAATCGAACTGGCACTTGGACGCACACGAGTATCCCTCAGATACACGCACCATGAGCTTTGTGACAGACCACTGCGCTCGCATCGATGCGCAGCTTGATCGGCTACAGCTCACGAGCGCCAACCTCTCGACATCTCAGGCGTCGGGCCTACTATCCACCACAAACGAAGACGACGACGAGTCTCAATATGAAAGCGACAAAGTCTACACTCGAGATGTGCCTCAACTCTCGCCGCGGTTGCTAGGCTTGCAAGCCGCCATCCGCACCATGTCAACCGGCGTCTCGGATCGCAAAGCTGCTTTAGCGAAGCCAGGCGTCATCAGAGGAGCGCTCGCCGTCGTTGGCGCGAAAAAGGAGGATGGCGAAGTTGGTGCTGCAACATCAAAAGGCAAGGAGTCGGAGGTGGAGAAAGAGCTGGAATGGCTGCTCGTCTCCAAGGCTACGACCCAAGTCTACGGACTAGCACTACAAGGCGTCTTGGACGAGACGGTTGCGCTGGCGGACGATATATGGTACTGGGATGAAGTGCTCGGCTCGCGCCACTGGACCGCTGTCTATGGCGTGCAGACTTCGCCGGCGCGCATTTGGGAGTGGGGTCTGGCTGTTTGGGGAGATGTTAGGAAGAGACGCGATAGGTTTACTTTGATGGGCGCGGGCAGGGATGCGCAGGAGTCGGCTACGCAGCAGTGGGGACGGTTTTATGAGCTGGTCAAGCAGGTCGTCCGAGAGCGCAGTGTCAAGGAGGTGCAGAAGAGGGCTTTGAGTCCTGTGGTGAGGATCAGGAGTGAAGTGCGCAGGAAGCAGGCTGCTTTGAAGAAGTTGAGGCTGCGGAATGCGAATGCTTTGGGTGTGTTGTTGGGTGAAGGATTGGCGAATGAGAGTGCGCATGGAGATGGGTTGGCGACTCCTAGAGAGGACGGGCAGCACAGGTGGAAGAGGAGTGTTGCTCGCAACGTGGCTCTCGTCGAAGCCGTCTTGTTGAAGGTCAACGATGCCGAAACGCCTGTTGAGAAGTTCGACGCTGCTATTGCTGAGATCACCGAGGACGACCCCTTGTACGACACGGAGGCCTACGACCAATCTGGAAACGAACGCTTTGCTTCGCCCCAAGCTGTGGCAGAACGCTTGAACAGGATCCTTGCTTTCACTTTGACACAATATCAGGAATCTTCGAAGCTCGCGGTGGTAGAACACGGTCGACCCTCTCGCGTAGTCAGATACTGGCTGCCCTTGACTATCGGAATCTTGTCGTCCAGCACCATCCTCCGCATCTTGGCCAACCGTCGCGCAGAAATCATCCAGTGGGTCGAAGAACTCGGGGCAACCACCATCGACTTCTGGCGCAACTGGGTCATCGAACCCACCCGCCGCATCGTCAAAACAATCCGCCACGACGAAGGCAGCGAAGTCAGCATCATGTCCAAGCGCTCCCTCGAAGGCGACCGCGACAGCCTCGAGCGCATGGTCGTCGACTTCGCCATCGACAACCCGGCCAATGCCAGCGCCACGGGCTCCTCTGCACCCCTCACACCCACCGAAATTGCCGACTTGCGCGTCCGCATCCGTGAGGGAGACCTGACCCCTGTCCTGAAAGCCTACGAAAAAGACCTGACTTCGCCGTTCATGGGCACCGTCCGCGGAAACCTCATCCGCGCCCTGCTGATCCAGATCCAAAAGACCAAAGTCGACGTCGAAGTCGCCATCGGCGGCATCGACAACCTGCTCAAATCGCAAGAACTCGTGTTCGGCTTCATCGGCCTCACCCCGGGCATCTTGATCTCCTACTACCTCGCCTCCTACATCCGCTCCACCCTCACCACCAAACGCGGTTCGTCCGCCGCTCTCAGGCAAGGCAAGATGCTGCGGCAGCTGCGCAACATCGATCGCATCCTGTCGAACTGCCATCCGACGGAGTTTGGAGAGCTGTTCTACAAGGACCAGGGGCTTTTGCTGTGCGAGGCGCACTTGATGAGGCAGGCTGCGGGGACGTTGATGCAGGCGAGGGTGTTTAGGGAGTTTTGCGAGGATTTGGATGAGGTTTGTGATGTTCGGAGTGGGGTTGAGAGGCAGAGGCGGGGGGTTGAGAGGGTTAGGTGGGCTTATGGGAGGTATTTCTAGGGGAACTGGGGAGGGTTGTATAAAAGGATAGTAAAGTGTATGCGTGATGGGTTATGCTTTATGCTTTGGATGAGAACGAGAATGAGATCTCTACTTTCTGTTCTGGTCTTGTTTCTCAAGATACATCAATCCTCTAGGTGTCAACCGTCGAGTGATACCGTGCCAGTATACACAGGAATAATATGCAATGTTTCCTTTGTACTTATGTAGTACATGTGCGTATCACAAGACATGTCACGGTTTCGGCACGAGTTTCGTGAGCGTCTCATCACTTGAAGAAAGGGCAGGCTTGCTTGGCCGGGGCCTCCAGAGGCAGCGCCCCCCAATCGACCCACTTCGCTCTCCCTCCACTTGATTGCCCTGAAGGCTGTCTCTGTCTGTCTGTCTGTCTGGCTGCCTGCCAACTCCCATACTGCCAACACCAACACCAACACCACAACCACAACCACTCCTCCCACCCCAAGAACAAGCAGTCGTCCCCACCAACAAACAACCGCCCCAACGAGTCTCAGTTGCGAACGGCTACCGCATCATACCTCTCCGCGCTTACTCCCTCACTTCTTTGTCGCCTTACAGACGCCGGACCGGGTCGCCGAGAAACCACGTGGATTCGCTCGAGATCAGCGACATCATACAAAGAGATCCTCGATCCGACACCTAAGAACACGCTGTCGGTACCGCGCCAGCCGACCCTCCTCTCTGCGAAAGATAGCCGCGCCCGCCTGAACCTGAGTGGACGACTGAGAAACCTAAGCGCGACAGACCTACAACACTGAACCTCACCCCATACACACATACTCTGCAATGGCGGGAACAAGGAATTACGATTTCCTTGTACGTGAGCCCTTCCTGGTGCCCTGCCCGCTGTGAGGCGGTGACGAAGATACCGAGCAAGCAGGCTCCCAAATCACCGACATGTGCTGACAATATCTCCTAATATTGTAGATCAAGCTGCTTCTCATTGGGGACTCTGGCGTCGGCAAGTCTTGCTGTCTGCTGCGCTTCAGTGAAGACTCCTTCACTCCCTCCTTCATCACCACAATCGGCATCGACTTCAAAATCCGTACCATCGAACTCGACGGCAAGCGCGTGAAGCTGCAGATATGGGATACCGCAGGACAGGAGCGCTTCCGCACCATCACCACCGCATACTACAGAGGAGCCATGGGAATCTTGCTGGTGTACGATGTGACAGATGAGAAGAGCTTCAACAGTGAGTTTGCGTGCATACACGGCTGCCTGAAGCTGTGGTTGTCAAATTACTCTCGCACTCTGACTAACCACACTCTCCACCTACAGACATCCGCACCTGGTTCTCTAACGTTGAGCAACATGCAACTGAAGGCGTGAACAAGATCCTGATCGGCAACAAGTGCGACTGGGAAGAGAAGCGTGCGGTCTCGACCGAGCAGGGTCAGGCGCTTGCCAACGAGCTCGGTATTCCTTTCATGGAAGTCAGCGCAAAATCCAACATCAACGTCGAAAAGGCCTTCTTCAGCTTGGCTGGCGACATCAAGAAGCGCATCGTCGATACCCAGCAGCCGCAGCAACAACAGCAGTCTTCTGTGAACGTTAATGGCGGACAGCCGGCTGGTGGCATGGGCAAGAACTGCTGCTAGAGAAAGAGACGGATTGGCAGACGGACGTGGTGGTACGAGGCACCGAGCTTATATTCCCGACTCGTTGAGCATCACAAGCTGCAAGCCTTCACGAGCAACTCGATGCGGAAATACGAGTCGAATAGAAAAGCTGACCCGCCGTTGTGCTCGAATTATGAGAGAAATGACGGTGGAGTTCATACACGACTCCCCATTCCTCTTTGGGGCTACGACGATGCAGCGACCAGCAGCTCTTTCCCCAGGTAGATATTCCTTGCTCTTAATTTTTCTTTTCTCCTTGCAGGGGCGTTTTTGTTGTTCATCTCACTAAACGGCGCAATTACACCGGGTTGGGGCGTTGTTGATATTGCTTCGACTACCCGAGCGGCTGTTTGGTGGTGACGGTGGTGCGGGGCTTGCTTGGTTGTGTCTTTCATCTAAGATTGTACTTTGTCCAGTAAACCAGCTTGAACATTGTACAGACTTGAAACTTCAAATTTCGGACGGCAGTGGTGTCGTTTTGGTCTCGACTCGAGATTCGTGAGGGGACTGACTAGCGATCAATCGTCTTGCCTGATTTTCTTGCTGGACATCTACCTGGTGGATCATTGGACGTTTGCACGGACTTTTGAGCTCATATTCAAACAGCAGAATTATTCGCATTCGCCTCGATCTCCGAAGAGACAGACTCATTACTCTCCTGATCGCGGGAACGGACATACCAGCCAAAGAGTCAGAGCCAAGGCAAAGAACATGATGAACCGCGGTGTAGGCAACGATCAGGAGTCTGCCTTTTTCTCCGTCGATATCCACTTTGTGGAATGTTTCGGGTCGCGGTGTACACTATTTCTTGGTTTTCGAGTGTCTTTTCCAGGTCCGGTTTCGAAGTGTCTCTCCGCCATATGTCGGCGCGGAACGGTGAACGCTGTCGATCAACGGGTTCTCAGGGTTAGAGCCGTGAAAGATGGGGATTTTCCTATAACGCGGCTTGATATAGGCCAGCGGTGAACCCTTTGGCGGTGGAGATCCCGTTGTGAACTTGACCGCCCGCGAACCGGTCTGCCTGTGCTGATGGTAGGACTTCATGGGATTGTGAAGGGATGGGTGATCTGATGGGTCAATGAGTTGTTGGAGTGGTGACTTTGCATGGAGGGAACGTAGGTTTGTAGAGATGGACGGTGACAAATTGCACTAATCTCTACAGCGATCTAGCTGGATCAGTCTCGAACTCATCTCGAAATGATCAACACAAGTATAAGGGATATGAAGACTAGCGTCTGGGGAAAGTGAGACATGAGGGTCCTCTCACGGATTGGCATCGCCATATCGCAAAACATCAATGCAATAGCGCCAAATGCCGCCTCGCGAACTCGCCTCCTGCCTAGCACCGAAGACACCGACAGAAGCAGCGCCAAACATTGTCCAAAAGAACGTATAAGTATCCCATCCACAACCCCCATCAACTCAACTTCTTTTCATCATCCAACAATCACTTCAAACAATCAATCCAATCCAACAACACCACACTCGCTTCTTTCCACCCCTCCACCAAACAACACCAACTCAATCAAAATGGCCTTCTTCAAGTCTCTCATCATCGCCTCCGTGGCCGCTGTTGCCTTCGCCGCCCCCCAGGGTGCTTCCGACAAGAACACCGAGGTCAAGGTCTCTGGCCAGGACAACTCCCCCAAGTGCGGCAACGGCCAGAAGATCGCCTGCTGCAACAGCGGCGAGGACCTCATTGGTCTTAACTGCCTGAGCGTCCCCATCCGTATGTCCATCGGTCTGTCCAATTCGAGAATAACCACCCAACTGACAATCAATCCACAGTCGCCATCCCCATCCAGCAGGCTTGCGGTTCCAACGTCGCTGCTTGCTGCCAGACCGGCGATGCTGAGGTAAGCCAACGATCCCATCCTCTCCACTTCTTCTCTTCAAACACCCAAAACTAACCCACTCCTCTCACAGGGCAACCTCATCAACCTCGAGGCCAACTGCCTCGCCATCCCCCTTTAAGCGGTTCGCTTTTGAGCTCTGGGAGACGACGATCATTATTTGGTTGTAATCAAAGGCCTCTGCCCCATTCTTCTTTACTTTCGGGACATGTCTTGCACTTCGGTGTTTGCTTCTTTTCTTCGCTGAAAGTGGCTAGGAGGAGGGTTCTTTGGATCTCCTTTTCATACAGTTGCTGGATTTGGATTGATTGGATTTGGATGAAGATTACCTTTTTAGATATACCCTTTTATGCAAATGATCTTTGCTGAAAAACTTGGTTGGGTGGTCTCAAGAGTGATTCGATGATTTCGTCAATGACAACCTACCTTCTTTTTACTCTTGATGAGTAATTGTTGTGTCCTCCACCCTTTAACAGATCTTTGGTCATTGACTCTGTTTTTCCTTTATGAGGGTCTTGATCAGATTGCTTGCCAACTCGGTCAAGTTTAGTGGAGGACAGTGGATTTCTCCTCGTAATCAAGATTGCATGGCAGCATGGCAGCATTCTGAGATGATCATCTGACGCAGACCAGCAGGGTAGCCGTTGCCGTTGTCGCTCACAGTGAGGTCGAGTTTGGAGGTGTTACTGAGCGTGGATTACAAAGCGAGAAATGCGTCTGTGTTGATATAACGCTGAATTACACGTCTTTATCCCGAAACATGATCAGAGTAGTATGAATGATGGATATTGATGAAGTAAAGTCGTTTACAAACGAAATCTACCACAGGTTGTCTATGATATTCAACCTTTTGTCCTGGAACCCCCAACCCTGATAACCCCAATGTCTCGAGAGGCATGTATCCTTTCATGTATCGAGGCACCAAGACAGCGCATGGTCATTCGCCTCATCAGTTTGATGCACTGCAAGCCGTACACGAGAATGTTCGAAAGATATGACCATGTCTGTTGACTACCTACGTGAAAGAACTCAAGCTACTGCAGTCATCTCCCCTCGCTTTGTCAACACTTCGTTGAATGATTGATCCAGAATCTGAAGAGCTTCCTCAATCTCATCTGCCGTCACGGTGACCGGAGGAGCCAGACGGAAAACACCACCCATGCCAGGAAGGCTGACAATGTTACACGACAACCCATTGCTCATCGCTGCCTCGGAGACAGCTTGTCCAAGATCGGCTCCTGACGCTTTAGTCTTGCTGTCGGCAATGATCTCGATGCCTTGCAGAAGGCCTCTTCCGCGAATGTCTCCAATACACCAGTACTTGTCCTGGAGCCGTTGGAGACCCGTTCGGAGCTGTTCGCCCCGCTCCGAAGCTTTCTGGCAGTAGTTGTCGCGCTCGATGATCTCCAGGACTTTGGCTCCCACTGCGGCGGTGAGAGGGTCGTTGAGATGTGTTGTCAGCCACAGGAAGCGAGACTCTCTGCAACCTTCTTCAATCTCCGCGGTCGTGGTGACGGAAGCCAGAGGCAGGCCGCAACCGAGCGTCTTCGAGAGCGCCAGAATGTCAGGCACTACGCCCTCCTCGTTCTGGAATGCAAACATCTGCCCTGTACGCCCGACGCCGGTCTGCGCTTCGTCCATGATCAGAAGCATCCCGCGCTTCTTGCACTCTTCGGCCATGCGGGTGAGGTACCCTTTAGGCGGCACGAGAATACCGCCTGTCGAGAGTATGGGCTCCATGATGAACGCGGCCAGGGATCCAACGCTTTGCCTGTCAATCATGCTCCACCCAAACTCGAGCTCCGTCTCCCAGTCGTAAGACCCATCTGGCTTCTTGAACGGCGAGCGGTAGGCGTAAGGAGCTGGGAATGCCAATTGGCCCGGCATCGTCGGGCCTCCATTCTTCCTGCCGGCCGAGTACGTGGCGGCGCCTGAGCCTGAAGTCAAGCCGTGGTAGCTCGCCGAGAAAGCAACAATCTCGAATTTGCCAGTATGGCACTTTGCCATCTTGATAGCAGCTTCGGTACTCTCGGAGCCAGTGTTCAGGAAGAACGACTTCTCAAGGGGAGCTGGGAGAGCACGAGCTAGTCGCTCTGCCAATTCCACGACGGGCTCGGTGATCATGTTACTGAGGAGATGATCGAGCTCGCCAACGTACTTGGTCACTACTTTGACGATCTCTGGGTGGGAGTGACCAAGTAGCGAGCTCATCTGGCCCGATGTGAAGTCGAGAATCTGCCGTCCCGAAGCATCGTAGAGTCGCGTGCCTAGAGCCTTTGTGATGACAACTGGTGAAGCGGGCACGCCAGTGTACATAAGATGCTTGCTGGCTCTGGCCCAAAAGTCATCAACGACATCAAGCTTGGTTGCCGAAGTCGTCACGGTCGAGGTAGTCGTCATGTTGGGCGTGTAGTCGATTGGTAGGATGGTGAATGGCGAGTTGCGTTGAGTGGTACTGTATATCAGGTTTCATCTTACTGAACTCTGGGCGTAGAGCATATATACGCTCCGTCCACGGCCGTCAGTGGACGAGTGGTTTGCTGTAGATCCATCTCTTAGGGCCGTTCATGCACAGCTGTGCAGTAACCAGTCCGTCGTAGGGAAACGTACGGGAAAGAGTTACGGGGAACGAGGAGGCTGCGTTCGGGAAACATGTCGGCCTTGGCGAGATTACGGCGAACTCTTATCTTCGGCCGATGGAACAAGGAACTCCTATCACCAACCTAACTCCCCAACATCGGAGGCGGGGAACATTATCATTTGTCTTATCTGCTTGGATGGACTGGAGCCTGTTTCCCGTGTCAATTTGACTGCTGACTGATCCTGTCGAGATTCGCCCGATATCTAGACCAATCTCGCTTTCCGCCGCACGACTTTCCCGCCAAACACTTTCATCCGGGAACATGAACCAACCAGTTGAAGAGCAGCCTGAATCACAACCCGGAAGTCGACCATACCGCTCACATAAGCTCCCTGCTTGCACCGCCTGTCGGCACCGCAAAGGGCGCTGTCACGTAGACGATCCGGCTCAGGCGTGTCGGTTCTGCCGCCATCGATCTCTCGCGTGCGACCATGGACTCAACGCAAAGACAACTTCCCTGCGGAAATCACAAGTCCAGAGACGTATGTCACGGGCACATCCTTCTATGACTGAGGCGTCCATGAGTCCACTGCCTCAAATGTCATTCGAGCAGATGCAGGCACCCAGCGAGTCCTCCCCGGTGATGGTAGATCCCACCATGGCAGACGACTTGAATGTGCTGGAACGCCATCTGGCATCGCGGACGCCGTTGGATGGCTCTGATGTTCGTCCGTATGTTCGCATATCAAATGGTCCTGATGACTCGATCGTGTATCGGACCGTCTCACGATTGCGGAAGGGTTTGCAATCTACCGAGAGCCCAGGCGTAGCTCAACGTGAGATCATGGAGAACGTACTTGGGCCGCTGACCACGCATGTGATTAAGCTGTAGGCACACTTGCCGATTTGAAGTTGTGCCCCTCTGACCATTGTCATGCAGATACTTTGACATCATAAATCCTGCATTCCCCATTTTGGACGAGGAATCCTTCTGGAAACTGTGGCAAAAGGACCCCAAACGTATATCATCAACCCTGATGTGCGACATATATGCAGTTGCCCTGCCCTACTGGACTTTCTCTGAAGGCTTGAGAAGTCATTCCCGTCCGGATGTTCAATTCGCCTGGAACCAAGCAGTACTTTCTCTGCGGGACGATTTCATGGCACCTTCTTTGACAACCGTACATGCTGCAACACTAGACTTACTTGGCCGGCCTATTTTTCATGTGACTGGTAACATCATCAATGCTTGCCGGACAGTCGGTTTGGCGCACAGTCAAGGCCTCCACCGAGATCCCACGACGTGGCGCATGGGCAATGCCGAGAAAAGTCTTCGGATTCGAGTCTGGTGGGGTGTGCTCGTACATGATCATTGGCATGTTGACGGATATTGAGAATTGTCAGACTCTCAGTACTAACATGTCCCAGGTCTAGCCTCTCTCACGGGACGCCACCGAACATCGTGAGGGACAATCACGACGTACCACTACCACACCCAAGCACGTTCGTCAAAAGTAGTGCGACAGAAGCGCATCGTCGAGCGTCGACCTCGTTCTACCATCTCTGCTGGTTGACAAGAATACTCGGAGACATCCTACCGTTGGTGTACTCTCTCAAGCCGAACTATAAAGAAGCCTGGAAGGTCATTCGCCGAAACGAATGTGATCTCGATGACTGGGAGGATGCATTACCCGATTACCTTGGTCGAGCGGAACATGATGGTGCATCACAGTCTGACAGTAAACCATGGTCTAGCGGGCTGTGGTTCTACTTTATGACAATAAAGCTCATGCTCAACAGGCTTGCATTTCGGGTCTGTGATTGTGAGCCCCCGCAGGATCGATGTACCGACACTAACGCACACATCAGATTACACTCCGAGATAAAAGTCAAACGAATTCAGAGTTGAAGCAGTATCGATTCACCGAGCTCTACAAGTCTGCCTTGGGACTGGTAGATTTTGTGGCTTCGTTACAAGCAGAGCAATTTTGCGAGTTCTGGCTACCCTGTGAGTATCCCTACCCAACGATCTTAACTTTCGTAGCTCTGACGCCTTTCAGACACCGCATATCTGCTCGTATCAGCCGCTACGACCCTCCTCAGATGTACTGTCGAATCTTCCGACGTCGAGCAAAAGAAGCAGTCCGCTTCCAGTCTTTTACGCTTCCTGCATACTCTGCGGCAAGCCCGTCAAATGCACGACTGGGACTTGTCAGTGTTGTGTATCGAGGCCTGCGGTCAATCTATTGAGAGAATCGCGGCGGCAAACCAGATCGTCCCTCAGTCCGTCCCGAACACCTCATCGCCGGCAACAGGTCTCGCCTCGAGGCCCGACTCGCTTGCGCCTAACGACTCCGACGGACAAGCTGAGACCGCCCCGCAGCCCGCAATTGACGATCCGAACTTCTTATTCAACTTGGATATTCCTTGGGATCACCTATGGGACGACTTGAGTGAGCCATGGAGTCTCCTCGACCATGTTTGAGAGGCTACCCTCAGTGCCATTTAAGGAAGGTCGAATCGAAGCCCGATTGTTGAGAAAAGGGAAAGTTCATGATGAGCCGTAGGTAAGAATGATAGTAACATACTGGGATAGTACCTTGCTCCGCAACGACTAATGGTAAGATCATTACGGAAGAAGCTTCCAAAACAACACTCTAATAATATACCGCAGCTTGTCCGATCAATCGATGGGCGTTGAAGGTATTTAGTACACATACTACACTTGTCAGTTCATTTCCAAGTGTCAATATTTGATCGAATTGGGCGGAGGACTGACCTTGAAGTTAGGATTCTGCAGATCCGTCTCATCATTGAGCGCGCGGTTTTGGCCGTCAACCACGTCTTGTGTATGTGCCAAATTACTTGCGGCTCGTAGGCGGTTGCGATTCCACAACAAGGCCCAAGTACCCAAGATGCAGAGTACTTGGATCGCGATACAGGTCAACATCATGCCGACACCGAGCTCATACCTGGGCGCTTGGCGGCTGAGGAAGAAAAATGGGCCGATGAAGTTGCCGAGACAATACCCGATGAGCAGGATCGCAGCACTCGTTGCTTTCTTGGTGTGACCAGCCGTATTCGCCGTCACTACTGACATCGAGAGCGACCAAGAAGCAGTGTAGCTGAACGTGATCCAGAGACATACAAGTCTTCCGTACGGATTGGTCTGTGGTAGAAGCCACATTCCCAATACACCCGCCAACGCCGGCACCAGACATGCCAGCATCACGGAGAACCGAGCGTTCTCGTAAGAGGATGCCACAAAGCAAGCCGAGACGCAGACAACGAATTGCACTCCGCCGGAAGGCATCTGGATCAGTGTCGTTCGCAGTGTCGAGAACCCGAGCCCGCGGATGATAAGACCTTGGAACGTTGTGAGGCCCCCGTTGGGTGCGTTACTGGCTGCCGCGAAGAGGAAGAGAAGCCAGCTCTTTGCGTCTGTCAGCGCTTCCCAGAACTGACCAGCTTTCCATTCTTTGTCCTCAACGCCGGTCTCGTTTCCCTTGATGCGTTCCAGGACACACTGTCTTTCGAACTCGGTGAGGAACTTGGCCGACTGAGGATTGTCCGGGAGTAGTACTAGCACCACGACTCCCCAAGCTATCGTGATAGCTCCCCAGATGATGAAAGTGTAGCGCCAACTCGGCAAAGCCGCATCGATGTGCCCGATGCCGAAACTCGCGATTCCGGCGACAATGTATCCGAGGCCGGCACATCCGATCCAGATTCCGATCCGAAGAGGCTGCTCTTTACGCTTGTACCACATGGTAAAGATGACCATGGTGACGGGCTGGATCGATGCTTCGAAAACTCCAAGGAAGAATCGAGCAGTCGCCAGACCTGGGAAGTCATGAGCAGCAGCGTGGCAGGTGAGCACTACGCCCCAGATGACGACCTTCAAATGCGTTAGTCGATTGCAGCTGGAAACATTGGACTAGCACTCACTGATCCTCCCAGGAACTTCGCAAGAGGTAGCTTCTGCAACAGCACGGAGGTGGGCCATTCCCATATCATGTAGCCCAAATAAAAGATCGCCCCAAGCCAAGAGAACTCCGATCCGGTGACGTTTGTGTCTTCTCGGAGTCCGAATACGGCGGCGTACGAAAGTGTTGTTTTGTCGATTGATTGAAGAGCGTATGTGAAACATCTACGTCTCGTTAGCTAGTGACTGTTCCATGGTGTATTGCAGGCGTGCTTACAGCAAAGGCATCAACCAACAGTCGATCTTGAACTTCAACTTCTTGTCATTGAAGTCCGTCACCTCCCCAACATGACTTTGGCTGATGGTGAGTTCTTTGGACAGCGTCTCATCTTCGTGTTTGGTAGTTGGCGAAGGTCGTCGTATGGAAGCCATGATGTGTGGAGCGGGTCAAATTGGCGAGAGAGCAAGTCTACGGCATCTCAACTGCATGCTATCTATAAAGCAGAAGACGACCCTATCCATCACGGCGAGTGCCCGATAGACAGAGTAGCTGACCATGGCAAGCTGATAAGTATACGGGAAACTCACGTTAGTTTTCCGTACCCAAGGATGCAATCCTTCAGAGATAAGATACCAGAAGGAACCCGCGGTAAATGATTGCCGCGTTGTTCAATGGGCGATAGGCATTTGAATTGACACCCGATAAGAGCAATCTTATCGCGGGTTACTCAATTGTCACAGCCAGATCCCTGTTTGGACACGACTCCTCTATCAGCATCGAACTGGGCGGGAAACCAGTTCTCCGAGCATCTGTCGTTGCTATCGATACGTCTGTACTCCCAGATCATATATCTAGGGCGTCTCGACAGTCGTCAGTTCACAGAAACCCACGTTGTCGGATTCGCAATCCAAGCAAAATGGCGCAATTGTACCAATCACTCGACATTGACGAGCGAGTTAAAAGGGTTCTCCTGAACACTCCGCTCGCCGATGGCCATAACGATCTTCCGCAACAACCACGATGCTGTTTCCAAGGCAAAATCCACAACAACCCGAAATTCGACCTCAAGAAGGGCTTTCAACGCGGCATGACCGATCTCCCCAGACTAAGAGAGGGAGCTGTTGGCTTACAATTCTGGTCCATCTGCGTTCCACATCTTCGTGGATCTGAAGATTTCGAGTTGCCGAATTACAATGATATGTGCCGGGACGCACTCGAGCAGATCGATCTCTCAATCAGGATGATCAAGTCTTATTCGCAGGATTTCGAGCTGATCTATGGACCCGAGGATGTCAGGAAGACGTACCAGTCTAACAAGATTGCTTGTTCTATTGGGCTGGAAGGCTTGCATCAGGCGGGAAATTCTATCAGCGTAATCCGCGCATATTACCAACTCGGTGTTAGATACGTGAGTACAGATAGATCCGTAAGCGACAACTTTCTCGCTGACTTTGTAGTGTACCATGACACATGTTGAGAACAATGCCTTTGCCGATGCATCGACGTCTAAAGCAGGACCAGTCCACGGTGGTCTCTCGAAGCTGGGTAAAGCGGCGGTGCAAGAGATGAACAGACTTGGTGAGTGCAGCACCCGCACGTCGACGACCGACTAGATTCTAATGCATTTGTAGGAATGATGGTGGATCTGTCCCATGTATCAGAGCAGGCTGCCACGCAAGCGTTGTCCTGTACAGTAGCACCTGTCATCTTCTCGCACAGCAATGCCCGAGCAGTGTTTGACTGTCCTCGGAACGTACCTGACTCGGTGCTGGACCTGATTCTCGCCAATGGAGGGATGGTGATGGTCACTTTTGTGCCCGAGCACCTTAGCAACAGAAGATCCGAAGCTACAATGGATATGCTTCTAGATCACCTTTTCTATATCGCCGAGCGCATTGGTTGGAGACACGTGGGCTTGGGTTCTGACTTTGATGGTAGGTTTTGATCAACTGCGACCTGCGTTCCGTTTGCTGACCATACACTCAGGCATAGCGTCTGTCATCCCGGGGCTTGAGGACTGTTCTTGTTTCCCGGCACTGCTGAAGGCGATTCTCGATCGCGGTGCCACAGAAGAAGAGCTTGCCCTAGTCGCTGGAGAGAATGTCATTCGTGTATGGCAAGCAGTTGCAGATACTGCGACTCGTCTGCAGGGCGAAGGTATGGCTCCGGTCGAAGAGACGTGGGAGAAGAGAAAGTGGTGGAGGTACGATGGCTTCTATCAAATGCCAGATCCGGATCCTGAGGACAAACTTGGCTTGGACTGGTATGGCTGTAAGCCCCCAGAGGAAGGATTGTATCATTCGAAGGGCGATGAATACATGTAGAGTGTATAGTTTGATGTGAGAGATGAATGTTCAATGCCCAGCCTCCGAAAATCGGCCCGGTCGACGACGCGTACGAAAGCGACGTCATAAGCCGAGTATTCATTGTTATGTGACTGCCGACTTCCTGGTGGTGCTCTAAAACCCAACACGAGAATAACTTGATCTCAATCAGGTACTCGTGGCATCGCAGTCAGACGCTGATATACCCCGAAATTGAAACCAGAGCTACCACAATCATGGCCGAAGCAGCCGGCGCGCTATACGGCGTGAAGAACGTCCTCGAAGGAGCAGCCTTGCTCGCCAAAGGCATATACGACCCAACTCTCCCTCTCAAGGCCACCCTCACGCCTGTTCCTGGAGTTGAGCTCTCTAGAGCATATCACAGTCTGTCAATCATCAAGGGCCGCGCGTACATCTTCGGCGGCAGGACAGCTGGCGGCGGCAATGATGGACAACAGCTCGCGGACAACGACATGCACGTCGTCATACTGCCATTCTCTGGAGTCGAGGGCGCGGACTACAAACGCGTTGAAGCTACCAGCGAGGCACCACCCAGGAGATACGGCCACAGGGCTACAGTCATTGACGACAGAATCTATATCTTTGGCGGAAAGACGGACGGGGAGGATCCCGTGGACGAGGAAGGCCGTGTGTGGATTTATGATACTGTATGGAACAAGTGGTCGTACGCAGACCCTCCGAATGGTAGTCCCAGGCCAGATCCTCGATTCAGACATGCGTCCGTTGCGAGCGAACACCCCAAGCCGCGCCAGAAGAAGCCGGATTCTTCAATCTTGCCTCAAGCACCGCCCGATCCCGAAAAGACGCTTCCGGACATCCCTTCACCGGACACGTATGGCACTGTGATCATCCAAGGTGGCATTGGGAAGGACGGCACTCCCCTGAATGACATGTGGACATTCGACATCGCATCTAAAACATGGGCCGAGCTTCCCGAGCCGAATTCGTCCGCGTCTGGTCAGCCGAGTCTCGCTCTGGTAGGCCGAAGACTTTATTGCTACTCGAGAGCCCAGACGAGCTACCTGGACTTGACGCACAGCAGCTTCAACGACATGTCAGGGGCTGGAGAATTAGGGCTGGCACCTTCAGGACCTTGGCAGACGATTCCTCATGTACTAGATACAGACAGCGCAACGCACCCCGGTGAGCGATGGGGAGCCTCAATGACACACGTGACGACCGGCCAAGGACGTCACTACCTTCTTCTGATCGGCGGACTGTCTACAGCAAGTCAGCCTTTCGAGGACATCTGGGCGCTACAATTGAGACCGGAAGGCATGACCGCCGCCTCTTTCAAAGATGCAGCACGTCTTGCTCTCAAGAAGGGCACCGGCGAGGCAGAATGGCAAGAAGTCAAATACTACAGTGCCGAAGGTGTCGCTCTAGAAGAGGGACAAGATGGCAGAGGTATTGGTGGTCGCGTAGGATTCGCATCTGCCGAGGCAACAGAAGTCGATGGTGCCAGCGTGATGCTGTGGGGAGGAGTTGCCAGAGATGGCAAAGTGCTCAGTGATGGACTGTTGGTGTCGGTCGATCGATGAGTTCTGAAGTCGATGCGACTGATACGTATAATCAACGAATAGCAAGATATAACGGCCGTACCAATGCATGACTTTGTGCATCATCCTCAGCAAGACCGAGTCGAGATTCTTTCTTTGGTACTACACGATGGGCCAAAACGCGATCAGCCATTCCGTGTCCATTCGAATCTGCATATGATCTTCGACTCAAAACTTGCGGCCACCTCGACTGCCACACTCACTGGGATGAAATCGTGTTCGAGCCATCGAAAGGGAGAATGTTGGTATGGTGTCGCATTGTACCTCGCTGGCTAGCTGAATTCGAGCCGGGACACTTCAGCCCAGAATGCCAGTACATTCCTGGAACCCTTGTGCCGTCTCTTCGGAAACGCCGAGCACACTGAGCTTATACGCTGCGGCCTGGAATGCTGCAGCCCAAGTTGCTGGTAAACAAATTATCAGAGCATGATCAATGAGACTGAAAGGATGAGATACTTACATTGGCTCCCAGCGAATTCCGTAAAGGCTTCCCCTGAAGCTGTGCTTGGATTCGCAAGGTTCACATCCGAGTCAAATCGGAACACACCACGGGGTGCTGGTTTCGCCTGAGTTTGCGAATAGTAGCTCACGTCCCATACTCTTGGCGTGCTATCTTGCGGACCTGCTTCGTATTAGCTGGGACCCACGGACGAGGAGAGTTGCGAGAATCTTACTTCCAGACGGAATGCCGTTGGCTTGCTGCACGAATGCCCTTGAGATTGAATGCGCACCCATCAAAGCAGCGAGCTCTCGAGGACTGATTCCTTTGTCGGCCCACAACTGGATCAAAACCTCCTGCTTAGACTGAGGTCCAAACGCTTGAGGTAGAGTGCCTTCTGGAGCTGCCTGGGTCGTGTCTTCGCGGCCAATGACCTGCGGCGGATCGTCAGCTTACTATCGGTGAAGAGTAGACCTTTATTCATGCGTACCGTCTTCACCGTTGGACCGCCTGGACAGCTGCGGGTCCCAAGATTTCCTGCCGCCTGCACAAAGTCCGCAGCACCAACACCCTTGCTCTTATATTGGTTGTATTTCCCCAACAGAAAGTCGCGATAGCCCTGCAACGGATCGTTTATGCTTCGCGCTATCTCCCCATCGTTCAAAAGCAGCGAGCCATCTGCACCGCCGCTGGCAGGACCGTAGGGTTCGTTCTTAATAGAGTAACCCGCTGTGCGAGCCTGATCAGTAGGGCGATACTGCGCATTGATGTTCAAGCAATCACTTACCGGCATCGTGAAAGGCGAATCTGATCGCATCGGCCGCGAGACGAGTGCATCCGAAGAAGTTCGACTTCAAGTCCGCGGCGACGTCGTACCATACTTGTGGACACGACCCGTTGGCCGCAGGTGTTGTTGGCTGTTCCAATGACGATTGCCTTTTGCTTGCAACGCTGCGCTCGGAAGATGCTGCCGCTGTGCAAAGACCAACCACGGACGTCAGGAGTATGCCGACTTTCATCCTGACCGTGAGAGAAGATCACAATGTTGTTGGCAGGAGATATGCGTAGGGCTCGTTGTATGCTCGAGGTCTGGTTGAATCGTGTCGTCGAAGCCGATCTTAAGGGCGATCGCAATCCTTATAAACTCATTTAGGCCACCCGAGGCCGTGAGCGAGGCTGTCAAGAGTAGACTATGATATCGTCGGATAAGCTTTCAGCGGGTGATCATTGCATTGATTAGTTGCTGACATGCATTGCTGGAAACCGCATCACATCCATTCACGTCACTAATCATCAGGTCACCCGCCTTACTACAGTTACTACTTCACAGCTAGTGCTGACTTATAGGACGCGTCTGTCGATCATCCCAGCATACCACCTCATAATATGTGCCAAATGTGTATGCTGGCTACATTCCTGAAGACATCCTGCCGGGAGATCGGTGGCTTGTATCTTTTGGAACAGTCCTTTTGGGCTGTCCTTTCGATTCCGAGAGATTTCGCGGGATACCTGGCGCACAACGTCTGTTGTAGCTTAGAAAGAGACGTTGATCGGCCCAATCTGTTGGCTGCTTGCTGTATAGACTCGAATGATCATCGTAGACTCTGTCGCCCATCAGATCTTCAACGATAGAACGGAATGCCTTGATTCACGCATCTTCGGGCATTCGGTGGCCGACGTGTAAGAAGTAAGAAAGTCTTGCGGCCGAAAGGTTCTTTGACACTTCCAAGGATCCGCCTCAGCCGCCTCAGCCTCACACTTTTGGTGCACAACAAGGTTTCCTTAGGGTTCCAACCATCCCCCGAGCATCACAATAATTGGCAGGGATTGGTTTGTGAGCAGCATTCGATCTGAGCTATAACGCTTCTGTGTACAGTACTGTAACGATACATGCAGGTCAGCACCGACGTGGCGCAGCCTTTTACGCAAGTCGGCGACCTCCATCTTGGCTGGATGCAGTAATTCACAGTAGCGATTGGCAATATTATCAGAACACATGTCACGCGATGCCTGCAGAATGTAATGCTATGAGCAGGGCTGGACTCGGGGATTTTTCTGTGTCATACATGTGTTGAGCCTTGTGAAGTAGCACACCGTGTGGATGGCAGCATACAAATTTGGTGAGGCCTTCAGCTACAATGATGCATACAAACTAAGGAATACAAGGATACCATTATCGAGATGAAGCTCAACTGTATTCGCCAGTCTTGGAGATCGTGTTAGTCACAGAACGGCAGCTCGCAACTCTTGCCAGCCCATCTCGTCTGCTGAACACGTTGAGGCTCGTCATCCGCCAACCAATCTAATGGAGCTATCAGACGCATCATTCTAGACTCTGAACCTCCAGCACTGCAAGCTCCGTAGCAGTAAGCAGCATATAACGTCCAGCCAAACGAACGAGATGCATAAAACAAGCTACATCGATCCAATCAGCATCTTGCACACATCAGGGAGGATAGGTCACATTGCCTACGGCCGGCACTCACCACATGATCATGGAAATCGCCCACTGCGTTTGCATTAATGCGCAGGCACTTGTTGCCGGAGGTGTAACCGCGCCGCATTCCTTTCGAAGGTACCAAGGGCTGATTGACAGGTGGTCGCGATCACTCAGGTCGCTCGCAGACTGGCCGCGTAGAGCTGCATACCAGAGACCGCTGAGGAGGGAATCGTACAGGAGTTCGATGCTTCCGAGTCGGTATTTAAACCACATTAACAGCCATCTCAACACGCAGATGGTGGCACTGATTGCGGCGACGGCTATATTCGATTGCTCAACGCTGTGGCGACGAGTATCAGCATACGTCGACTGTGGCACGACATATACGAGACTACTCACCCTTCGCTCCAGACGAATGGCACCGGCGGCGGAGTCTCGTAGTTTGCGTAGAAGTACACTCTTTCGTGCGGGTCTGAGTTCCAGCCGTTCTCGGCACCAGAAGCCCAGAGCGACGAGCGGAGGTGATGTGGGTAAGAGGCAAGAGTGAGTGATAGGCAGACTATAACGGCGAGCGTCTCGACTGTGAGTCCTAGAATGCTATGCAAATGATTTATCGGTATCGCTTTCTTTGCCGGTGGCCACTCAGGTTGTGCTTCAGCCATTATTCATGGGGAAAGGCGATGTCGTGTAGAGGAAACGTATCGCGGAAGCTTGCATTGTGTCTCTATACTTGATGACACAGACACGGAGATACTGAGAGCGCCGTCAAGGTAGTAGCAAAGACTCGTGATCATATCATAAGCGGAATATGAGCAGATATCTATGCTTCGGGCTAGACAATCGTCGGATTTGAGCATGTTGGAGCACAAAAGTGACAGGCACAACTGGCCAGTGGAGTCGTTCATTCGCCTATTGACAAGCTAACACCGTGACGAGAGAGAGCGTGGTGTTTGTTGTTCGCTTGGTTCCTGTACCATCTACGGCGAAATGATATCCTAAAGACATAACGTAAGCTGGCTGAAGGCGGAGACCCACATATTTGTGGAAACTTACTCAAAAGGACTCGTTGCGAATCTCAAAGTCGTGGACATCAGCACATCAAGGCGTTGATGGCTTTGCGATTTACTACAAATGGTCAGTCTCTTATTTGAGAGCATCTCTTCCGCCCTCCCGGATCGCATACCTTGGACTCGGTGTTGCAGGAAGAGCACTTGCAGCTGCCGGGCTGGCAAGTGCAGTTGGTGCAGGTGCAGGAGGCGTTGGAGCAGGCCATTTTGAGAGTTTGCGAGGAAGAGTACTGTGTAGTGTGTGGTAGTAAGTGGTCGTGCGTGTTGGTAAATTCGGAGGAAGTTTCTTTCTCGATCAAGAGAAGAATGGCTCTTATACGACTACTCACGGATGCTGAGTCTCCGCTCCAGTCTTCACAGATGGCCACCCTCAAATCCAGGTCTCGGAAACGCGAAATTGGTTGCATGGGAAGGTGCATATCCAAGCGAGAGTCCCCATTTCGATATCCATACCGAGGCCTTGGCCTGGCCCACAGCTCGTGTCTAGATCTCGCCTTTGCAAGAATCACGGTCTTCGATGTGAAATACTAGACCGCGCGTCAGCGATTGCGAGAACATCTCGGCTTGCGGTGTCTGCAGTTGCAGAGCGACACGGTCATACACCCCAGACGCCGCAACCAATGCCTCGCGTTCAATAGCAGCAGATTTGAAGCAAGCTGTCCAGACTTTAGATTATGCCAAAGGTGCTGCATGGTGTCGCCAAGGACGGTAATTGTGTATGCTCTCAAGCGAGCGACCACCATCTATATCTGTCTGAATGCCGGTGGAGCAGCCAAGTACCTAGGTAGTATCGGGTTGGCTTCTATTGCTCAGAAATGGTATAGAGGTTTCAAGACCGGACTTCGCCTGCCATTTGAGTGTTAGAAGATGGACCTGCAGATGAGTGGACATGTGTTGCCAGAGTCCGGCCGAGATCATTTTGGGCTGGACAGTCGCGCTCGTTGAATTGTTGATAAGCAGCTGACACTGCGAGTCATGCGAATAGCGTTATCTCACAAAAGAGTCGGCGTCATGAAGGTCTGCTGTACCTATCTCGCACGCGTGCTGGACGTCGGGACTGAGGGTGTCAGAGTGTGAGAAGTCAGCCTCCCACATCCGAGGGTTAGGGTCGTCGCTGACAATTTGACGCATCCGCGCGTTTGCTCAAGACGCGTCTTCTTACCTACAGTACATTGACTCAAATCGAGTGTTAACCACCACCAACGCCGTCGCTCGTCTCGACTCAGCAAGCAGCACGACTAGGTGCTTTAGAGCGAGGACAGCGAGATGAAGCAAGCCTTGGGATACCATCTCGAATGCGATTCGATTGGATGTCAAGCCGGGTGTCGCCCGAGTAAAACGACGAGAGCATGTACACACCTTGGATATCTGGATCGCGCTGCGGGGAGACCTTGTAGTAATTGAACAAACGGATCCGTTCCCAGCTGCGAGCATTCCGCGCCTATGGGTCTTGTACGCCGACATGGACAATACCATAGGCAACTCCGATAACATCATGGAAGATGTAAGTCCAGGGAATGCAGCTCGACTTGTGCTGGTATCCGGATGAGACTCCCTCTTGATGATCTTGTTATGAAGATACATTCCTGTGGCCCGTGGTCGAGGCAGGGAATACTAGTACTTGCATTGGAATGCTAAACAGGAAGTTTACCTACTGTTGATCGCAACTCGGCGTGACAACTGTGAAGTATCCTCTGCGTTGACTTATCACACCACTCTTTTGGTCTCCAGATCAAACCTCCATCGGTCCCGTGAAGATGCGGTTCACATCGGGTGTGCTTCTGTGTGCAGCCTTCTTCGCGCCGGTTCAAGCTCAGGGTAATTGGGAACATGAACCAAAACGGAGTCCGTCAGCTGACATGAATCCTGTGCTAGTGGTCACCGTCACGCTTCGTAGAACTTGTCCGACTACGACATTCTCCCTGACATATGGCTGGGTTACGACCAACGGTAGCACCGTGCCTTACACCTTCTCAATCTCCTCTTCGAAAATTACAACCATCCCCAGTGGAACAACAGACGCGACCGCAACTATCACATCAGCCCAGGGATCCAGTCTTGTCTCCAATTCAGCAACCTCCGCATCGCAGCCTACGTCTCTTCCCTTATCTTCGTCGACTCAAGAGATCAGCCCTATCTTTAGCTCAGCCACTTTCGCCTCTCAGCCTGTGTCTTTTTCCCTTTTCACGTCCACATCAATCGGACAGAGCAGTCCTGTCACCAGCCCAGCAACCTCCGTATCGCAGCCTACATCCCTCACCCCGTATACATCAGCCTCGCAAACAGTCGATGCATGCGTGACGGCAACGGCGTCACCTCTAGCTTGCCCCGGCTCGAATGGAGCTCTTTACACGCCTGCTGGGGGTTGCGTTGGATCGAATGACACCTTCCAAGTCTACTGTGGTCTGGATCTTGGTGGTGGTGGGCTCATAATTTATGAGAACATTGCATCTGAGAGAGAATGTGTCGACCTGTGCATTGACGATCCTGATTGCGTCGCAGTGGCTTATGATGTAAGCGAGGACACTTGTTTCCACAAGAGTTCTGTCGTTGTTGGAAACGCTACAGCAAACCCGAATCTGATTTTCTTCGTTCGCCTCGGGAATTACAGCCCAGGCCAAGACACACCTCCCACGGCTGTTTCTTCGAGCTCTCTCGTACTTTCCTCGACACTGAGTACGGCTTCGTTCTCGACTCGGGTGGTTTCGTTAACGAGCACGCCTCTGACACTCACCGCCCCGAGCCAACTCTCGTCGACGCAGAACAGTACTCTTTCGGCGTTCACCTCCACCTCGGCAAGGAGTACAATGAGCCCAAGCTCGATTTCAACCCCGCAAGTGGTCTCATCAACAACGACAACGTCGAGTACGCAAGTCATTATTCCTACTCTGACTTCGAGTCTGTTGACTTCGTCAAGTGAGAGTAGTGAGATGCAAAGCAGCGTGCTTTCGTCTTCTTACGCAGTCAGCTCCTCGAGCTCAACGTCTTCCTCTAGCTCAACATCTTCCTCGAACTCAACGCCTTCCTCCAGCCCAGCTGTGAGCACGTCCATCCAGACAACGACATCATCTAGCCAGTCTTTGGGCTCCAGCAGTGCATCTTCCAGGTATACCACCGAGAGCAGTTCACAATCTAGCAGTGCGGCCACTGAGAGCTCCACGAGCGAAACCACGAGTGTAGTCTCATCCTCGTACTCATCAGAGTTGGAAACCTCATCGGTCATCTCAATATCAAGCGAGTCCGGTATCAGCACATCGAGCTCTAGCTCTGACGTTGTCCGAAGTAGCTCTTCTCTTCAGGATTACTCCTCTACGAAAATATCAACAACATCTTCTCTCAGCTCTGACGTTCTTGGAAGCAGCTCTTCGCTTGGGGACTCTTCTTCAATGACGATGACGGCAACCACTCTACCAACTTCAACAACTGGGAATGAGTCATCTTCCGCTCTTGTGTCAAGTACCGATGTCGTGTCCAGCTCAACAACGGAATCAAGTCTTGCCAAGGAAACCAGCTCAACGATGGAGATCAGCTCAACAAGCGAGCTTTTGGACTCTTCCACCCTGTCTACGTCAGCACCCTCATTGAGCACAGAGCAAACTCAGTCCGTCACTTCGTCAAGTGTATCGATTATAAGCGAGTCTCCAAGTCTGACCTCGCCGCCGATCGTGATCTCGACTTCCATTTCAAGCTCGAGTGTGCCTACTTCCTCTGCGTCGCCAGTACCTTCTTTGTGTCCGGCAGGAAATCTGACTACGTACTACGACAACGGGATCAACAACTACACGATATATTGCGACATGTCTTCGCCCGGGGCTTCCCGAACTGTTCGACTGCCCAACTTCGTTGCATGCATTCGTGCATGCGATTCGGATGCTACTTGCACTGATGTCTCTTATGCAGGCGGTATCTGCTACTTCGCCCTACGTCCGATCCGACTCCGCTACTCCCTTGGTTCTCAATTTGCCCAAAGAGTGGTTCCAGGCGGAGCTTCCTCCTCATCTCCGACAGCGACGACTCAGAATCCATCGTCTAGCAATGCGCAGCAGCCCAACCCGACGTCCAGCCTGAAACCCTGTGTTGATGGAGAGATATTGAATGGCGAGAACGGCAGGCGATACACCGTGAGCTGCAGCTCGGATACCACCGGAGAGCTCGCTGGGGCTTTCGATGAGCAAGTCTTCCCGTATGGAGACTTTACGCAATGCACCAACTTTTGCGATTCAGAAATCTTGTGCGAGGCTTGGGTATGGGGAGGATCGGGCAACGCAGTTCAAGGCGGTGCTGGTAGGTGGTCCCCGGTTACGGAATGAAGTTGTTGGACTGCTAACGTGCGATTTCAGGTTGCTTCCTTAAACGCGGCAAGCAGACAGCCGTACCTGCTGGTGCGAATTTTGTCGCCGGTATATTGATTGTAGAGAGCGGCGTCTCAAGCACGAGTTCGTCGATCCCCATCACGTAAGAACCCGAATACCGCGACATCAGTGTTCCATGCTAACGATGTGTCTGCGCAGGTCAACCTCCGACTCCACAATCGTCAGCAGTAGTTCATTTTCCAGCAGCTCTTACCTTGAATCCTCAACGTGAGCTTTATCGTTATCTTCTAGTATCGACTGAGCAGCACACTAATGATGAGGCCTGTAGGATAACCTCCACGTTCACCACATCGACCGCTCAATCGACGTAAGTCTAGCATTGTCTCTTTTGTACGCTCATGCTGACTTATCTTGCCAATCAGAAGTAGTCCCACTGTACCAAGCTCTTCCAGCGTGGCTACGAGCTCTTCCAGCATCGCTTCGACCTCCTCCAGTGCTGTTTCAAGCTCATCCGGCGTGGTTTCGAGCTCCTCCAGCATTGCTCCAAGTACTTCCAGTGTTGTTCCAAGCTCATTCAGCGTCTTGTCGAGCTCCTCCCGTGTGTCATCGAGCTCATCCAGCGTCGCTTCAAGCTCATCTAGTGTCGTGCCGAGCTCCTCCCGTGTTTCCTCGAGCTCCTCTCGTGTTTCTTCAAGTTCTTACAGCATTGCTTTAAGTTCCAGGACGACATCGAGCGCCAGCACCCCTAGCGCAAGCTGCGTAGCCCAGGGCTTGTCTACGTACACCGCTCAGGAGGACGGCTCCGAATTCCTTGTTCTTTGCAACCAAGGCTTCCAAGACCTGTTCTTGCCTGGCAGCCCCATTCAGCTACTGAACAACAACTTCCAGGCATGCACGGAGCAATGTGCGGCTGCGGGAACGTCATGCGCGGGTGCCGCTTTCGGGACTTTTGGTGGTTCACGACAACAATGCTATCTATACTCCAAGATGTTGTCTACGGACGCGCCCGCATATCCGATTGTAGCTGCTGTCCGAACGAGTAGCTCTGACGGGGCGCTCAGCAGGCGGCAGATCCTGCAGAACGGCGGCTTCGACGGGACACTGACACCTTGGACGTCTGGACAGGCTGCAAGCGGTTCGAATTTCACGGTCGACAGCAACACCGCACTTGTCAGGTTATCACTTGCCACGAGGGCTGCGAATACCGGCGCTGATGTGGAAGATTCAATAAGGCTACAACAGCAGATCAGCGACCCTGTAGAGGCAAACACAGCGTACTTCACGTCTTTGGACATCACCGTCGAGCCAGTGCAAGCGTCCGGCAACCAGGTCTCCTGCTTTATCACACTCCGGAGCGCTGAGGGCGATACATACGTCAGCCGGACGCTTGGCGACACTGCAGGCCCAAGGACAGTATACGGCAGTGGCACCGTCCAGGAATCTGGTATCCAGGTCATGCTGATAAACGCGTTGTGCACTGGCTCTCGCGATGTTGTGGTTCGTTTCGACAATGTGGCATTCTCAGCTTTCGAGCCAGACGGCTCAGGACAAGGCTGTGACACATCACTCCTGACAAACGGGAACTTTGACAGCGAGCTCCCACCATGGACCACATCGCAAGCTGATACATCGAAAAGTGCCTCCTGGTCCGTGTCCGGTGGGCAGGCCATCGTACGATGGGCCGCAAACACTGGCATGAACGATGCTCCCGCCAATCTGGCGCAATCCATTGCCATGCCAGCCAACCAGCTTTATCGCATCACTGCGCAACTGGTCTTCACCATCGCCTCCGGCTCCTGCTCAGTAGGGTTCGGAACCGAAATCGAGACCCTCTACTTCGTTGGTCAGATCGACCGAACGCAGACACTCCCAGTCACCTTCGATGGCACTTCGGAGATTCAAGCCTCTCGGTTCATCATCTCAATCACTTGCTACAGTCCAACAGGTGGTATCAACAGTGTTGGGATCGATTCGGTAGCTCTTGTCATGAACCCGGGCGCAGAGTGCCCTGCCGCTGGTTAGCTTTGCGGGTTCCTTGTATTTTGGTTAGACTAGAATCGAATGGATTTGCTAGACAGTTTGCCGGTGTTGGTGACTAGGTGCGCATGGTGACTGTTATGTTTACTTCAGTGCTGCTTCTCGGTAAGTTACAGTTACGATATGAGTGCACAGTACGGCTCGGTCGATGTCAGATAGAGAGGAGACAGTAAAATCATGCAAGGCTGCGTTAGGAACGATACCTTAGGTATATTTAATGATCAAATGATTATAAAATGTATGTAATTTCGTTTCAGTCGTAAGATATATACAACACATTCCAGTCACCCACCATGAGATCCGCCGCTTCACCACCAATTCAACCTACCAATCCAAAATTACCCAACCAGAAGAGAAAGCAAACCAAGTCTCACAACGCCGCCTTAGCCAACCCCTTCGCCTCCCCCTCCTCCCCACCCAACCTCTTCCCCTTCGCCTCCCTAACCAACCGTCCCGCCTCCTCAAAAGAGACATTGCTCAAATCACTCACAACCCTGCTCTCCTCCCTCCCCGTCCTCACCTCAATCCAAGTCCCCTTGGTCTCAACCGCCTGCGCCCCTTCCTCAACAGCACGCTTCGCAAAAGCTCCCCAAGCCTTGACACACCTCTCACTAGCCTCGAGCCCCGGCAGCAGCATGGCGAAACAATGCGGCATCGCCTGGTACTCTTCGAAGACGACTTTGACGCCCTGCTGCGCCGCGCGGGAAGCCAGGACTTTGATTTCGTCGGTGAGCATTTCCTCGCCGGTGTTGAAGTACAGCGGCGGTGAACCTTCCCAGGATTGCGCTAGGAGGGGCGAGACGAGCGGGTGGTCGAGGAGGGAGAGGTCGCAGAACAGGTCTCCTCGGGGAGGCGTGGTGGGCCAGATTGAGTCTGCAGGGAAGCGGGAGAGGGCGTCCGGGCTGTGGGTTGCGGGCGGCAAGTAATCGTATTTGGCGTTGGCGGTGATGGAGGGTAGGGCGCGGGAGATGTCGAACCAGCCTGCTGCTGCTGTTGCTGCGGCGGGGAGGGGGACTGAGACTTGGGAGCCGTGGAAATCAATTGTTGGAGGTGATGACGAGTCGCCGGTGGATTGAGAGCGGTTGAAGTGCAGAAGGAACTGCAGCAGGGCAAAGACAAGGTTTCCGCCTGCGCTGTCGCCCGCTAGCACGATTTTCGAGGCTGGGACTGCGGCGTGGAGTGAGCCTGGGGGCGGGTAGAGGAGGGAGAGGTAGACTAATAGGGCGTCGAGGAGTTGGGAGGGGAAAGCGGCTTGCGGTGCTAGACGGTAGCGCACGCTGCATACGACGCCGTTGGATTCCTTCGCTAGGCGGGAGGTGATGGCGCGGTGGGTTGAGGGGTCGCAGAGGTAGTAGGCGCCGCCATGGAAGTAGAGGATGGTTGTGTCGCTGGTGCGAGTTGGCTCGGCCATCATGCGGGAGTACTTCTCTGCTTCGCTGATGTCGGGCATGGTGTCGTTTTTCCCTGCGTTGGGGCGGAAGCCGGTCCATTCGATTTGCGTGTCGACGAGGCTTGGTTTGGTGTATTCGAGCTTGATGTCATTCTCGGATAGTTGGTCGATGGCTGTGAAGACTGCGTGGCGAAGTCCTTCATGGTCCTCTGTTGGGGCTGGGATGGTGGCGTTGGCCACCCATGTTTTGCCTTTGACGCCGGGGTCTTTGAGAGTGCTTGCTTGGACTTTTCCGACGGGCGATGGTTCCTTTTCGCCACCACTCATGACCGATCGGAGGACTTGAACGGTGAGGGCGGTTCGAAGATCCCACTGGTCACTGGTGGCTGTCTTTCCCAGAGTATGCCATAGAGCTGTGTTTGCCAGCGAAGGGATCTTCGGGACTAGGAACTTGAGAAGGCCGCCGTCCATGGTTGCGGTCTTGCTGTTGTTGTGTCACTGTGGGATTATATGTTACGTCAATCTTCCACGCGTAGCACAGGCAGCTATCACGGGTACAAAGTAAGTGAGGTGTGAAGACCGGGAATAGGTACTGTAAGGCTGGCTGTACGTCGATCAAACAAAGAGAGAAAGAAGAGGAGAAGGAGAGGGAAGAGGTGGAAGAGATAGGGAAATATACCGACCGAATCATCATGGCATCTCATTTCCCGCAGCACTACCCAAACTAAATCACACGCTCATACCTTTTAGTTTGCGGTAGGAGACGGGCAGACGGTAAGATACTAGTAGAGCAGACGGTGGGTGGAGAACGTCATGCGGGAGATCTCCTTCGCTTGATGGCATTTCTGCCTCGGCTGCGCCTAAAACCCACCAAGCCCACGAGAATATATTGATGCACAGCAAGGATAGCTGGCCAAGGGCCTGGTCCATGGGGAAACTGTCCATGCAACACCCGAACGCGGTATATGGACTAGATAAGATAGTGGGAAATTAGACGAGAGTGCATACAAAAAACACACATGAGCATTAGCGAGAAGGGACAGCACAGCATTTTGATGATGACAACGGAAGCGAACGTCTCGCAAAAGCACCATTTTTATTCCATTTTTGGGCAGGGTATACGCTTAAAAGCAATTCACTTTTCCGACAGTAGTCTGCCTCAAATCATCAACTCAGCAAGAAAGAAATGCTGACAGTGTAATAAAACAGGCCAACCCCTCAATATGCCAAACAAACATAGACCAAGCACTCGAAAAGCTTTTTTTTTTTCGGGTTTGATGGTTTTAGCCGGTTGTCGTTCGATCAACCAGTCCGCAATCGACGGCTTTTCGTGTCCCAAAGAGGGCCTTGCTCGTCCGTGAATTCCCAAACTGACAAGAATCCGCCAAGCGGCCTTGTGGATAACTCGCTTCTTCGCAAAACGCCAAGTTCAAAAGCCAAGATCGCGAAGCGAAACGCAGTCAGTCGACCAGTCCCGCATGCCAAACACGCGCATGTCCGTGTTGAGAACGACCAGGCTGGAAGTATCACCTTCATTTGCCGTCGAGTCTCATCCGGGATTGTTTTTTTTTTATGGTTCTGCCTCAGTTTCGTCTTTTCGCAATCGATCATGTTACAGTTTCTTTGTTCGCAACGCAGCCATTCGTGCACTCGACTGTTTCCAGACGACAGCACTAGTTCTTCGGGACAGGCAGGGCCTCGATGTTGATGCCACGCGCCTTGATCTCATCGTCGAGCAACGTCTCCCTTTCCCTCCACAGCAGCTTGTAAGCGCCACGGATAGTGGAGTCACTAACTCCGACCACGGTGGCGATTTCCTTGGCTGGCTTGGGATTTCCGAGGAGGTGTCCGGCCATATAGATGGACGCGGATGCAGCAGACAACGGCGAGCGACCAGCAAGGCCGCCTGTCTCCGAGAGCTTGGCTGCGATTGCGATGGCCAGGTTGGTAGTCTTCTGGTCCATGTCGAGGGTGTTGCAGAAACGGTTGCACAAGTCGGCTGGGTTCTGGGCATTGTCTTGAGGGTCGTACTCCTCCTCCATCACGAGAGTGCCTTTATGACACAGTTTAGCATAATGTGAAACTCAAAGAGGGTCAGACAAATGGGGAACTTACCACCAGCAACCATGTTGGTGCTCTCGCCGTTTCTCTTCTTCTCCGCATCACGATCCCTAAAGAATGCCTCGACCTGTTTGAAGGTACGGCCGATTTCCTTCTTGGGAACTTTGGTCAAGTCCATGATCTCACGGAAACTACGAGCGACTTTGTTGCGACGGCATGCAATAAACAGACAAGCAGCGATGAGGGCTTCGACGCTTTTGCCTTTGCCAACCCCGCCCTCGATACAATCCTTGTAGAGATGTTTGGTCGTTTCAGACACCGAGCCTGGCATCTGGAAGCCGTCACACAGCGCACCAATCTGCTTGTAGGCGACAAGCAGAGGCTTGTTGCCCTTGTCGACATTGGCCTTGCTCTGCGCGCGGTGCAGGTCTTTGCTTCTGATTCCGTCGCCGAATGCGATGCCAGTGTTGAGCTGGGCACCGTTCAAGAGAGCGTTCGGGCCGTCACCGACACGCGAAGGGTCGTCGTTGCCCTGATCGTCGTTGGAGAATGTACGCCACTCAGAGCTGACGTCCACACTGCGCTCCGCCAGCACCAGACCGCAGCTCGTGCAAACCATATCTCCACTTGCGTGATCCTCGTAGAGGTTCGGCGGGTCCTCCTGACACTCCCGGCAGATCATCCTCACGTTCAAGTTCTCGCGCCATTCATCGTCCTTTTTCTTCTGCACCACAGGCTCCAGGACCTGGCCGGGTGATAACAATTGCGCCATGTTGGCTAGCGGCTTGCGGGGCGGGGGATGGGGTCCTTGGTGGGTTTTCGCAAATCGCTCCGAGGCTCTTCGCTTGATACCCTTTGAGGTTTTGCGTAATTTGTGAGTTTTCGCGAAAGATCGGACAAAGAGTGGGGAATACGTGATGGCGGTGTTCGAGGGAGAAGCGGAGGCACGTTAGGCTAGGCTTCCACCACGAGCTGGATGATCACGACCGCGGGATCAAACAGCAACAGCCGAACGTGCTCAGGTGTATCGAGGAGGGAGATGAGAGAGAGCGCTTGATGGGGAGTGGAATTGTTTGTCTTGTCCGCTTTGTCCTATGGGCTTTGTCGGAGACGCGAACAGCTTCCAGCACTTTCCAGCAGGTTCCGCTTTCACCGAGTAGCCACTGAACCTCGAGTCGGTATCCAGGAGTCGCAGACTGTTGTGGGGGGAGGTACGTGAGTAAGAGGAATGGGTGTCGAGTGGTGCTGAGTTGTCCGGCAGACCAGCAAAGGTGTCTGTGAGAAGATGGAGATCTCGCAGAGGAAGCCGTTAGAGCACGCGCCGAGCAAAGACCAGCAAACTGAGTGTCGCCGGTACAGTCGTTGAGTCGGGAAGCGCAGTCTGTGACAATCAGAGGGGATGAGGTGTTGGGAGTGGTGGTGACGCGGGTGGGTGGTGGATGGATGGGAGGAATGTAGGCGCAAGGCTTAGGCTTGAAGTCTTGAATGCCTTAGTGAGTGACATAATCAGGCAGCCGCGGCGACTTTCGCGACAGCCAGGCACGTGACATCTAAATCCCGGAGCGGCATCACCCGGCAAGCTTCAATGTTCGCGACCTCATCGGAAGGGAGAGAGAGAGACTAGGAATACCACGAGCCCATCGCCAATCCACCCACATCACACGCCGCCATGTTCTCCCAGTCACTCATGAGGGCCTCGGTATGACCACGCGCCCAAGCGCATGCGCAGAAACTCCCAGCTAACAAGCAAACCCGCAGCGCCAATCTCTCGCCCGTGTCGCCCGCCAGCAGAACACCACCACTCTGCGCCGCACCTTCGCCGTCTCCGCCGTTGTCAAGGGTACATAACACTCACACACCGACCTCAAACGCTCTGGACACCGTCAGACTAACACACAACTCTTTCCTCTTTCCAGCCGACATCGTCCAAGACCTGTACCTCAAGGAGCTGAAGGCCTACAAGGCGCCCGCCGTCAAAGCCTCGGACTCCGAGGGCCAGGTGCAGAAGTTCAGCATCCCCCCCGCTCCCCCGTCGCCCGAGGAGGCCGACATCGCCAGCGAGCTCAAGGCCTACGAGAGCCAGGTGCCCGAGGTCGAGGGCCAGGCTGAGGCCGGCGCCGCACCCGTGGAGCAGGACTGGTTCGAGGAGCCCGTTGAGGAGGAGGAGGGCCACGGCGCTCACTAGATTTCTCGGTGAGGGACGTGTATTCGTTGTTGTGGAAAGCAGAGGAGAGGATTGAGGGGAGTGCGAGGAGGAGGAAGAAGGAAGAAGATATATTAGCGAAAACGCGTGTGTACAGTATGGAAATCCCATGAGGAAGTTGCGTTGAAACAGCAAGGAGTCGTTCGCGTTTGATGAGGTTTCTGGCCTCGAAGCTGCTGCCAGATGTGTTGTTGTCTTGTACCTGCCTTCTGTCTCCTGTATGCATCTGTTGGTACAATTGACGAGCCGCCATCACAATCTACTCACACTTCTCCATAAAGTCGTCGATTCTAGGTAATCAACCCTGTTGCGATCGAATTGGTTGTATTGACCTCCACATATGAGCATACTACCCCCGAAACACCACTCCATTAATCGGCGCTCGTAAGGTAAGGGACACTTCAAAGGGAATTCAAAAGTCGACTTCCAATCTGGTTATCACTATCTGTGTATTGCACCTACGAAACGAGGCGGTGATCCTGCCACCAATGCAACAAAAGAAAATGCCAGAGAATAAGAAAGGTATCGTAGAGGTAAAAGTCCCTTTTGTGCCATTGCACTCCTCCCATCACATCACCTCCACGGCAAGCGATACAATCTCTCACGAAAGCGTCGTCACCTCGTCGTGCCCCTCCTCAACTTGGTCTTCAATCTTCCCAACCCAGTCTCCCTCCTCCCCATTCCCAAATCCATCTTGACCGCTCCCCTCCTCTCCTCTCGCCTCCGCTCAACAAGCTCTTGGCTGACGTTCGCAAAACCGCCTCGCCTCCGGAAACAAATCTCCATCAGAGCATTGACATCCAACATACTGCGCGGGCTCGTCTGCACGACCTGGAAGACTTCCATCGGGTCGTTGACGGGCAGGATTTGGCGCTCGGCGGCTTTGAAGATGGACAGAGCGATGCGGAAAAGCGTCTTGGAGCCTTCGAAGAACAGGCAGTCCCAAACGCGGAGTACAGACTCGATTGGTAGTGTTCCAACGAAGAGGGACATGAACCAGGCCGTTGTGGCAAGGCTGACGGTCGGTAGGCGCAGGGCTTGTGTGGGGTCGTCTGATGCCACGGCACCGCCGCCGGCGCCTTGGTCGTCGAGCTTGGCCCATACTGTCGGGAGTGAATCTTTGATGCATGACATGAGGACGGCTATGTCGACGTTTGCGCCTTCGAGCGTTACTCCGTGTGTTCCAGGAAGGTGAATGCTTGTGACCATAGTGAGGAGGACAAATGCTTGTTCTTCGTTTTGGTCAAGAAACAGGAGCAGAAGACCGGCGATGAAGTTGAGAGATTGGCAGTAGCCTATGGATGGATTGTGCACAGCAAAGGCTTGCAGTACGCGCCGAAGGGCACGCACAATGGGGACTTCGGGTTCGGTCGACTTGCGGCTGGTATCGGGTGATGTGGTGTTGTCGGGTTTGAACCGGGCGTTGTCTGGGAATGTGCGGTGCAGATCGCGTTCAATGTGTTCGCGATCGTTATCGCTGAGTTTTCCAGCTTGAACGTCCTCTAGCAGCCGACGGTACATCTCGGGGTGTTTCGCCACAAAGCCAGGTCCGCCAGAATACCACCACCAGGCTGCTCCGCGCCACTCTGGTGGGACGCCTTTGCGGATGTATCGCTTGACTTTGTCGCTTTTGGGTGGGAATCGAATGGGCTTTTCCACGCTCAGGCCGTAAGACTTCATGAGCGCATGCCACTTCTTACGTCGGCGATCCAGATGCTCGCTGTATTTCTTGTCCCACTCATCGTACGCCTCTAAAGTGACATGGTGTGAAGCCTTCTTGAAGCCATACCGATCACGAGGGATTGGTTGTGAAGCAGCATCCTGGTTTCCATCGGTCTTTCGGCTGTCTGCGCTGTCTCGGAAGCCTCTGCCAGCCATGATCCGACTCGAAGTTCGGTGGGCCTGGAACTCAGCAGCCGGTGCTGGTGGCGGCGCGAAAGTATCGTCAATCGAAGGCTTGATGCGCATCAAGAGGCTTGCACTTTGACTCCGTCGATGCATCATTGGTGCTTTCATATGCGACGAAGACTGGCGATGTGATTGTGCAGAGGAGGGCCTCCATTCTTGGATGGATCTCCTACTTGGTGCGTCCATGCTTCGTTTGGGGTTGTCCATGCTTCCTTTCACACTGTCGAAGCCATCCTCGTACATCCCAATCATGTCGTCCAAGTCATAGGCCTCCTCGTCCTCTTCTTCATGTCCAACATCTGGCGAGTCAGGGTAGGTCTGTACAAAGTCGCTGCGCGAGCTGTGTCCTGTAGCCATGCTGCTGCGGTCCGTCGTGTGCATGCTATCGGTGTTGGCAAAGCTTGAGTGGCTCGTCAAAGCCGAGCGCGAGGAGTGTCTGGCTTCATCTTCCATGAACCCAGGCCGGATGGCACTGATGGAATCGGGGGTGCCTCTCCCATCTCGTGTGCTTGTCGAGGCTCCACTGGTGACCCGGTATTTCAAGCCTCTCAAACCCTCTCCGAGCGAGCGCGGACTGCGCAGCTTCTTCAATTTGGTAGACAGGCGCGGAGAAGGCGGTACGACAGGAGAGGATGGCGGCCTCTCATTCTCGGTGGTGATGGTGCTGCTCGAGCTCGGCGGTTCCGAATACTGCATCCTCATGTCCGGCTCGTCTCGCAAAGCCTGCACACCCGGCGGCATACGGAAAGGTCTCCTCTCTCGCCCATCTCTCCCGGCAAAGGCGTGCTCGGAGCTGGCAGATACGTTGTCGATATAAGGCAGCGGCTCGACTGCAGGTGGGTTGATGCCGGCGGGCGCGAAAAGAATGCCGCTGCGGCGTTTGCTCTGTAGACGCTGTGCAGAGGCCTTGCGTAGAGGCAGATGTGGTTCGGGTGGCGGTAGGTCGAAGGGCGAGTGTGAAGTTGGCATGGCCTGGACGAGAGTTGGGACGGATTCCAACATCAAGTGCGTGGAGACGTCTGGTGGAGAGGATGTGTGAACTCGCTCGTGCAGAGCTTACAGTACATGTAGGTTGTTGCCTTACTGTACCCTGCATGGAAAAACAACACAGTTTGAAGGGCAATACACGATCAACAAAAATCGAATTTACCGCAGCTCCGTCATTGCTGTGAAGGCGTGCGTGTTACCATGCAATCGAGCACTGTCGCCGTTTGTAATGAGCAGGGAAGGTCGTGCAACAGTGCTACTGTGTAGTAGCCCGAGAAGCCAGAGTGCCGACTGCTGCAGGTCTGACGAGTGCCGGGATAATTACTAGACCAGACTGTTTCTTTGCAGCTCGGATCGCTCGAAATTGAGAACGGTTTCACGTCTCGCACGACCTGTTTCGTTAAGCTGTTAAGCTGTAAGGCGTATGAATGCCGTTCATCTCGGCTCGACCAGCACAAGCCGTTAGAGTACCTCCGTCTGTACAGAAGTCTGTTGACAGTCGATTGCCCTATGGTATCGGCGACTTCCACATCTTGGAATCTTTCTTATGCCAGTGAGATACTAAAATGAATCGAAATGCTGTGAGGAGTAGTACCAGCCGTCTCTGAATATCATATACATGTAAACATGACGACAAGCCAGTAAAATTGAGATACTCATCGACGACGATTACGTACATTTGACCATTCGACAAACTTTGGGCATCTACGGATGGTTCGCCGCGTCAGGATCGCATTACCCGGACATGGTATGGCACGTGAGTATATGAAAGTGCTCGTGCGCGGCAGGGCAGAATGTTCCAATCTCACTTGGAGGTTCTAGTGTTCTCTTCAAAACAATGCTTGCACGCCTGCAGTAGCCTGGACCTCCGAAACAAGCTTGTCTGCCATACCCTCGTCGTCTAGTCTTCTGCCATGCGTGCACATCATTGCTTGCATGCTGATCATGGGCCTTCCTCCGTTGCCTCGTCCGTAGCTATGTGTATGTACGCATGCTGAATGTTCCTGTGTCCACGCCGCGCTGCGCCGTTCATGGATCAAGTCGTCCATGGATTTCCATGCCTATCGTCCCAATCCCATTATTGCCTGTTGCAAATGTTCCTCTCGCATGCTATGCGCATAGTGTAATTCAATCGACTTCATTCACCAGTAAACACCTCTTACGAAGCTTGAGCATACTGGGCCACCCATTCCCTCGCCTTCTTGTCGAAGGCCGCTCTGTTGTTCTTGAACTCGTCCGCGATACTGACCTCAACCGCATCATCGGGCTGAGGAGCTTCGAGAGTCGCCCTGACCAACGCAAGCACATCCTTGATCTTGTTCGGCGGCTTCCACTCATCGGCGCGCAGCATGCCCAAGCACATGGCGCCGCGCTCGTCGTTTGAAACGTTGGGGTGGTAGATCTTGGTCTTGAAGCTGATGGTTGGCGGCTTGAATGGGTAGTCTTTGGGGAGAGCAACGTGGACTTTGAAGCGACCGCCCTGATACAGTTGTCAGTGCTGAACATGGCTGACGGGTCTCAGGTAGACTAACCGCATAGACAGACTCTGGTGGGCCTTGCATGGTGACCTCCCAGTAGTGGATGTCGCTCTCGTTGGGTAGTTCGATGGTGCAGCCAGTGGGCGGCTGGGCGAGGATATCGCCGTATTCCTGCGATGGAGGTCAGTGATGGTGCGAGATTAACGTCCGCACAGCATGTTACTACCTTCATGATGCGCTTGTTTGTAGCCATCTTGGTGGTTTAGACCGGTTTGTGGGTTGGAGATGAGTGGTTGAGAAAGGCAGACTCAGTTGTGTCAAGCGCAAGTGGAAAGACTGATGAAAGTGAAAAGTGACGATGTGTCGTATGTCTGAGAGAGTGATTGCAGTGAATTTTCCTAGCGGTGGAAGGGTCGCATGCAGCACCTACGTCCTTCAGCACGCTTACCTGAGGAACACCTTAGTAGCCGGCGGCGGCACAGTCAAGGTACTATTATGGGCAGAGGCACATGTGAGTGATGTAATCGGTATTCAGGGTCGTGTCTCCGAGTTTCCCGTGTGCCGGCTCCAAGCACTTTCATTTTCGACCAAACCAATAAGCTCTCGCTGCCATCAAATTGGGAGTCAATGCAACGCTCCCGCATCGACATGCCTCACATGCTTTACATCACGGATTGACTCTTGCATGACAACATGGCAACAGTCGTAAACATCAACCTTACTCGATCCAGCAATGAGCGTCGCTTTAGCCGCGTGTAGCGCGGTGATTGGGCATTATTCACGTGAGAACGCGATAAGCCATGCCTGTTCGGGCCCCGAGGCTGAGCACTTGCAGGTACGGCAGGCAAACAGGCACACACAGGCAGGCAGGCAGATGGGCAGGGGTACGCGCCGAGTATATATAGGTGCGGCCTCTCGCCATGTTGGCTTCCCTCTCGTCACCGCTGCAGCAAATCACCAAGTCGGAGGGTAAAGTGGCCCTCTAGGCTTCCAGCAGCGCGTCTCGATCGATCCCCCACCACCTACTACCACGCTCTCTTAAACGACCGCGTCAACTCCCTCTCTCGTTGGGAAAGCTGAAACAACCACATCCAGACTCACCATGTTCAAGCGTTCGTTCGCCGCGACGAAGGACCGCGCCGGCAAGGCGAGAAAGGTTTCCAAGCGCTCATTCCGCGACGATGCCAAGCAAAGGATGCGTGAGGTCTTGAACGAGGCGACAACGCCAGAGACGTCTCCGTCCATTGGAGGCGCTTCGCCCAAGCTGAACAGTTCTATCGTTACGATAGTTGTCGGCCAGGACCAGCGTCTGTTTGCCGCCCACGAGGATGTGCTGTCTCGCTCGCCGTGGTTCGCCACCGCTTGCCGTGACCAGTTCTTCTCGGCCCCAGGCCAACGCCGTATCAGCCTCCCAGACGATGAGCCGGAGGTCTTCAGCGCCGTCCTCGAGTACTTGTACAAGGGCGACTACTACCCGCGCCTCTTGCACGACAAGAAGCGCAACACCTGGTCGCTAGAGGACTTGCAAGACCCGACAATGACCCCCCGTTCGGTACACCCGGACGACCCAAAGAAGTTCGTTGGCTTCAATGAGTCTGCGACTACCTACCATCACGGCGCGGGCGACTACATCCTCCGGGATACTGCCGTCTACTGCACTGCACTGCGTCTCGGTCTGCCAGATCTGCAGCGCCTTGCTCTTCGCAAGCAAGGTCTGCAAATTGGGATTGACGTGGCGACCATACTGCGCAGTGCAAGATTCGCATACGCGAACACGCCGGCCAGCGACTCACGCCTCAGAGCCCACTACCTAGCACTTGTCATCCGTAGCCGCAAGACTTTCAAACGCAGCGGCACGATGCAGATGGAGATGGAGAAGGGTGACACGCAATTCTTCTTCGACCTCTTCGTGGCCATGTGCAATCACATTGATGATATCTCGGAGATTGGGCAAGTCTCGCCTTCTCTTACTCGTGTGCGCTGATTTTGACCAGTGTGTCTTGTGTTGTCTCCATTGATTTTCACGATTATCTCATTTCTCGCGTTCAACCACGTGTATCTACCCACTAACAGACTGCCCACACAGCAACGTCCACTCCCCGAACATCAACAAGTGATTGCACCCGCCGGCGAATCCCATTGCTCCCAGACCCAACAATGTCAAGAAAATCCAACACAAAAAAAAGCGATCTGCTGACATGTACTACTCGATCTTTTGCACCCTCGACCAGACTGCCAGGAACATCGCGCACTGATCCGAGCTAGCACCTGTCTCTTTCTTCACTCCCGGCGTTAGGACTTCTCGCTACTCCCACCAGGATCGTTTCCTTTCACCAGACTGTATCGGATCGAGCTCGCAGTGTCATCGCAGCCTCGTCTATTTTCCTGTTGTTGCACGGCAAACCCGTACGGAAGAACGTCTTCTGTCAATCCCCTCTCCACCGCTGGCATACTCTTTGCTGAATGGTACTCTTTGCGAGAGCCATTCCAGGAAGACAATCCAGCACTGCCACCAGCAAATGATCGCGACTGCCTTCGCGCAAACATCTCCTTTGGACCTGTGTTGTACGATTCTATTGCTTTTCTCTCCAGACTGCTACCACGTCTGCCGCTGCCCTCTCTTTTGCTTTCAAAAGTATGGCGAAGCGATGGTGCGCTGCTCGTTCTTGAACACAGCCTCTCACTGGATTGAGAAGGCTTGTGACAAAAGCAGTCGTGCACGATGATTCCTTTCACCCTGGCCTTGACGTTTTGGAGACTTTGAAGGCGCTTGCGGAGGGATGCAAGTGCGGATGGCTGAAGAGTGCTAGGAGATGGTTTAGTTTATCCTACTAGATCATGTGAGCTGTGAGGTATGTTGAAGACTATGGGCCACAATTCTTGCTTCCAAACTTCCCATTTGTCAATCAAGTCGATCAAGAGGCTGCCGTGCACGCAAGAAGATCATGCCATGTCACCCTATGACAGGTTGAGCACATCATCCGTTGCCGTGCGAGAGGTAGCATTGAATGCACGAATGATTGGAGATACTGCTCTCGAGTTCGATCTAATGACCCCTCGATCCCTAGTTTGGGAAGCGCTAGCGGCCAACTGCCGACAGAGAGGATAGTGATGAGCTCCGCATGTACAATATGTACAAGAGGACGAAACAAGGACGTCGTGTCTTAACACCAACCCTAACCCTAGAGTTCGACACCCAGCCGCCAAAACGTCACGTATATGAGCGCAAACGCTTCTTTCCAATTAACAAAAGCGGTCCTCATAGCGCAGCGGTTAAGGCGTGTGATAGGCTTAGAGAAGTTGTACAATCTCCAGGCCTAGAACTTCTGGGTTTGAAAGTCTCGTCGGGAGTTCCGCTCATCAAGATGGTAAAACGTCTAAAATTTGCGCAATTCTCGGGAGTATGGGAATCAAGCAATTGATTTTTGTCTTTTTGGTATATACTATGCCGCAATTGTCTCAGTGTGTTCAACAACAATTTTGCTCGCCTTGCGTCCTTTTGTCGTCACAACGTCAAGCAAGATTTGATATGATTTGCGAGGAGGGTGTTGTTGTCAAGTCGTGCTCCAAGCTGTTTGGTGGGTGGACCTCGACATACAAATCGCTAGCGAGAGGATTTGGCACGTTACAGACATGGACGAGAACTTTATATCCCCAATTGAGTGGATTGACGATATCAATGCTATTGATCTGGTGCTATTGTTGATAGCTTCGCTCTTATTGTCGCTTGTTGTAAAGTGAGGTGAAGTTAAGTGGAGTTGAGACAGCGGGCTTTAGCTTCGACGCGATCCACCAAGCACCCGCAGCTTTAGTTGTTGTTGCATGTGAAAATAACACTTTCATTCATCCAATCACCCATCACACCCGACAACATGTTCGGAAGCTCCAGCATCTTTGGCGGTGGCGCGGCCAACAACAGTAACAACGCGCCAAGTGGCGGTGGAATCTTTGGAGCTAAACCCGCTGCAACACCCACAACAGGCGGTCTCTTCGGCGCGCCAGCAACACCAGCACCAGCTTCGACTGCAGGCCAGCCAGGCGCAAGTCTCTTCGGCGGTACACTGGGCGGTGGAGCACAACCCGCGACCGGAAATACTGGAGGCGGTCTTTTTGGCGGAGGAGCTGCTGCAAAGCCTGCGACCAGCAGCTTGTTTGGCGGCGGCCAGTCTACGACAAACCAACCCGCTGCGACTACAGGCGGAGGTGGAATTTTCGGCGGCGGCGCACCAGCAACATCAAATGCAGGGCAGACGGGTGGAGGACTTTTCGGTGGGGCTACTGCACAGCCTGCGCAACCAGCGGCTGGGGGAGCGAGTATGTTTGGCGGAGGAAACAACAATGCTGGCAAAAGCCTGTTTGGCGGTCTAGGACAAAGCACCAACAACAACAACCAGAACCAGAACCAGGATCAGAATCAGAACCAGCAAGCGTTGGCACCCGAGGCTGCCCCAGCAAACCCAGCATACTTTGACCAGCTGCTTGAGCGTGGTAGAAAAAGACAGACGGAGGAGCGCATCACACCTTTTGGCGAGCTTCCAGCTCTCGAGCTAGGTTTGGCGGACATCTCTCGCAAGGTCAGGAACTTGGGTCAAGGAGGGCCCTCTGCCGGTCTGTCTCGCGGCGGCGATGCCAGAGCCCATTACCTTCTCTCGGCTTCTGGAGTCAACACCGGACAGGCTCTACGTGATTTGGAGAGACTGGCCGAGGAGAGCATCCCACAGGGCGCAGCGCCGGAGCAGGTTGCAAGTGCCGTTACTGGAGTGAAGTTCGATCTTGCGCGCAGACATCACGATGATTTCCAAGCTATGGTCGACAGCCGCGTTGAGAAGGCTCAGGACGACTTCAACAAGATGATTGAGGAGAAGCTGGGCGGCGTTGACTGGGCCTCACAACATCAGCGCATCTACGAGCACTTTGGCCTCAAAAAGCCGCAAGGCCTTGGCGCCACAGCACGCGATTCCTTTGGTCCCTCGGAGACTGGCGGGTTTGGGCTCACGAGCAGAAGGAGCAGACTCGGAGCTTCGGTTGGAGGCAAGTCCTTTGGCGTTCCTGGTCTTGCGCGCTCCGTCATTGGTGCTCCCGGTGTACGAGGTGCGCGTCAGAGCCAGTTTGCCGATGTGCAAGAGAAACTGCCGACTGATGGTATGCGCGTCGTGCCCGAGGACCGCATCCTGCGTGTCAAGCAAAACAAGTACGCCGATCGTGTCAAGGAACTCAACATTGCTCGTCTACAGGAGCGTGCGTACCCAATCTTGGGCAAGTTTGCGGATGTCGAGTCTGAGCCGTCCGGTGAGGACAACAGCATGCTTGTGCACGCATTCAACGCGCTCGCGCAAATCACTGGCGAAGATCCCTCGAAACAGAACTGGTCTGAACCGGGTTCGATCAAACCACGGAAACATGCTCGCGACTACCTAAGCGCGACACCAAACAGCAAAGGCCAAAGCGAAATCCGCTCGAGTATCATCAATGGCTCGCGCAAGTTCCTTGAAAGCCAGTACATGAGCCAGGTTGAGACCACCGTGATTAAGAATCCCCGGGAGGCCAACGTTGGCGGTGTGCCGACTCCTACAGCCAAGGTCAAGGGCTATGCTCGTGTCAGAGCCGCCCGCCGCGAGCTGGGACCCGATCTCGAGATCCTCCAGAAAGTTAACGACGATTACTGTTGGGTTCTTGTTTTCTACCTCCTGCGCTGCGGCCTTGTCACTGAAGCTCTGGCTTATGTTGAGGAGAGCAGCGGTGCTTTCCGTGTCATCGACCACAAGTTCTTGAAATACATCCGCGCTTTCGCCACCAGCCCAGACCGCCGTCTACCGCCCCAACTACAGACTGAGATCAACAACGACTACGCTCAGAAGGTGCGCAACGCACCCGAGGACAGCCTCGACCCTTATCGCATGATGGTCTACAAGCTGGTTGGTCGTTGCGACCTGAACAGGCGTAATTTCGACAACGTCAACAGCGACATGATGGACTGGCTCTGGCTGCAATTCGCCCTCGCACGCGAATACAGCCGCGTCGATGAGTATGCTCATGAGGCGTACGGTCTCGACGAGCTTCGGACATCGATTAAAGACATTGGCGAGCGCTACTTTGGCCCTAACAGTGACCTGCCGAACGCCCCGACGACTTTCTTCTTCATGCAGATTTTGGCTGGCTTGTTCGAGAAAGCTGTTGCTGATTTGTACCCGAACAACTACATGTCTGCTGTCCACTTCGCCATCGCTCTTGATTATTACGGCCTGCTCAGAGTAAGCGACATCAGCAGCAGCGATGATCTTCTCAGCTACACAACTCGCCAACAAGCTCAGATTGCATTCGGCAGCATGACTGGTCTCTACACACGCGACTTCCGCACTGCTGATCCTGCAGCGGCCGTCGACTACCTGTCTCTCATCTGCCTCAATGCCGACCTTGAGGGTGCTCTTGGAAAGGCTCAGCGTGAGCTTTGCCACCAAGCCCTCACGGAGCTCGTCCTCGAGACCCGCGAGTTCGCCGCGCTGCTCGGTGACATCAGAGCTGATGGCCAGCGTATCAAGGGCTGCATTGAGCAGCGTCTGAAGCTCATCGGCATTGAGAACGAGCTCGAGTTCTTGCGCCACATCACCCTCGTGGCCGCTCGCACAGCGGAGGACCAAAGCCGCACAACAGATGCCGCGCTTCTCTACCACCTTGCCGAAGACTACGACAAGGTTGTGCAGATCGTGAACGACGCTGTGTCGCTGTCCCTCACCACCGAGCTCGGTGAGGCAGCCCAGCGTCTGACACCGCTCAAGCCTCGCCAGCGCGAAGGCGAGCAAGTCCCACGCGAGTTGCAAGGCAGCCTGAGCTTGACCGCCGTTGACGACCCCGTCGAGCTCTCCCGCAACTTCCGCGCTCTCTACAACTCCGCCGCCATGTACTACGGCAAAATCAACGACACCACTGCCGGCAACCGCGAGATCCTCCTTCACCTGGCCGACGCTCGCCGTGCCCTCGAAGCTGGCCAGTGGCCTGCCGCAGTAGACGTGAGTACCCCTAGCCTTCCCATCCCAACAAAATCATTCACTAACATCTCCTCCAGTACATCGAACGCGCCAAGGTGCTCCCCACCGACACAGCCGGCAACATGACCGCCATCCGCGCCAAGGCACAAGCCTTCAACAGCATGCAGCCCGTCGTGGCCCGCACGATCGGCCACATCATGATCTGGGCCGTCGTCGCTCTGGCCAACGAGCACGCGCGCCTCAAGGGAGCCGAGTTCGACACGCCCGCTCAACAGAATGTCATCGCGCAGTGCAAGAGCGCTGCCAAGGACATCATGGTCTTTGCTGGTCTCATTAGGTACAAGTTGCCTGGACGGGTGTGGGAGACGTTGGCTCAGGCGGGTCAGGAGTTGGGTCAGTAGAGGGAGTTTCTTTCCAGCCGTTGACGTGGGATTGACATGTTCGTTCGCGGAAGTTGGGTACGCATGGAGGATGAGGCTTTCGCCTAGTGAAAAAGTTATTTTTGTACTACTACACTTCATGCATCCAATGAGTGATTGATGATCATTAGGATAGAATCGATGTGATGGCTGAGACCCATTTTTTCTTAGCTGTCATTGTGCCTACGCTTTGACGTGTCGCTCGTATTACGAGCCGTTTGACAATACTCAATTACCTGGTCAAGAGGAAGCTATTCGAAGTCGTCTGTCGTGAACCTTCGACTACCCATTACCGTTCACTCTCTGATACTGCCCCGGCCTCTGCGCTTCCTCACACTGCCCGGCCTGCTTCCATTTCCACTCTCCATACTCGTGCCAATTCCGGAGTCCAAGAAGTAATCACCGTCCTCGTCTTCGTCGTCTGCCTCCAGACCGGTAAGAGGCGGCAAGTCCGCAAGACGGATCCCAGCATTAGGATCGTCTTCCTCTTTCTTCTCCACCTTGACCTCTGGCGACCTGAACCGCAGCGGCTGTTGGTTGGACAGCGTAGGGAATGTGCGCTCCGTATCTGATAGGAAAGAATGCTCTCCGTCATCAGAAACCGCATCCTCCTCTCCCTTGATACGCACCGGTCCGCCTCGCTCCTGCGATTTGAACATGGGGCTCAAGTACGCCGCCAACGCCGCCCACGCGATCCCGGCAAAAACCATCTCCACGCTCCAAAACACCCCGATGAAAACCAACGCGCTGATGAACCGGTGGTTGTACATCACCCACCTCAGCCCACGGAACCGCGCCCGGAAAACCGCTCGCGCCGAGTAGATCTGCATACGTCCGGAGCTCTGCACTTCCAGCTTGAGCGCCACGGGCACGGCGTTGGCTCCCCGCGCGAAACTGGTGCTCTCGAAGACGTCGATGACGATTTTCTCGCTCTCGTGCCGGACTCCTAGGAGGTACCAGGGGAGCTGCGTGATGCGGTGCATCGCCTCAACGGGCATCGAGCGGTAGTGTAGGATTGCCGGACGGCGTGAGCGGGCCAGCACTAGGGCGGAGTCGGATTGTTGGTTTGGCACGAGACCATCTCTAACGGTGTCCAGAAGTCCGGCGGAGCCTGCTTTCTTCTTGTCTGCTTTCTCGGGCGCCAGCAGGGAGACGTCGAGCATGAAGTTGCCGACTTCGCGGTTTTGTCTTGTTCGTGGAAGCTCTATTTCGAGTTTCACATCGTACGGCTGCGAGCTGACGAGGTCGCCTTGCAAGCTGACCGTACCGTGCGGGAAGGGATTGAAGGTCCTGACCAGTGCTGTATCTTGCCCTGCCAACGGCGTGTGGCGGTATAGGTCGTCCCATTGTAGGTGTATGTCTTTTGCGAAGCCGATGCGAGGCACGTAGCTCCAGTAGAAGAGCGTATAGGCTGTCGAGGCCGTCGCGAGGAGGAAGAGGGCGGTGATGAAGATGAGGGCTGTTGTGAGATAGGCGCGGAGAGCCGGTTTGGAGAGGATTAGGCGGAAGGGTTTTAGGGCGATGTTCTGATGGAGAAGGTTAGCTTTAGATGGTCTGTTTGGCGGTGGAAGTGGGATTGTATCACCTTTAGTAGGCCTAGGAGACTTGGCCGCTGCGTCTCGTACTCATCGTCGTAGCGGTATCTGGAGGCCATGCTCTCCTTGTCGCCGTTGCTAGGTGGGCATTGTCCTGTTTACGTGGATGTTGATGATGTGAGATGGATCGTGTAGGGATGTTATGTAAGGTAAGAGCGACATGACGTCGCTGCAGGGAGAGCTCGACCCGGGAAATCGGAAACGCATCTCTTTTCCATTTCACACGACACATACACGTTTGAAATTGTCAACTGTACCTATACACACTTATCGTCTTGTTCCCAATCAATGCCAGACACTTTCGGGAACCTTTTAATCACCGCGCACATCTACTCTCACGTCGGCGCCTAATCACGGTATCCAGATATACCAACATCGACAATACTACAGATGAGAATATCTGGAAACGCACTATGGGAATACGAAAGGTTGCCGTTAGCCTGGACGCCGATTTTGAGAGCGTCGCAGCAATCATTGTCGCTTTGAATTAGACTGCCCTTCTTATCAATACAGTCGCCTCCAGGTTCATCTTAACACAAACGCCAGCCTCTACCAAGCGAGCTCGTAATTCTTTGAGCAAAAGCTCCCAACTCTGTTCCTTCCCACTCTGGCTCGCCTTGGGCGTCATGATGAAACCGGCCATCATGTTGTCTGCGGTTGGCGATGTCGAGAGTCACTTCACGCTGACTTTCACGATCGTCTCGCCTGCTTCCATCAACTCCTCAATCCACTCCTGTACGGCTATGAAGAGGCCACGGGTTGTTGTTACCCCTTCAAGGTCGAAAGCCCCAATCGTCTCGGCCTCTTCGTTGTTGCGCTTGATGCAAATGATCATGACGTTGGTAGATTGAGAAAGCTTTCCACTTCGACGCTGATCTTGAGTCGGGTGGACCGAAACGGTCGGAACGTTTCCTGTGCAATGTTCTACAGATGCAGGAGCAGCGCCTTGAACAGCCGTCTGGCCGGCTTCGGAAGTTTGTGGCGATTCTGGAGACGAGTTGTGGACAACCGTAACTTGCGAGTCCTGCCCAATTTGTGCAAGCTCGGCGGTTTGTAGAGTCTCGGCAGCGTTCGAAGCGCTTTCTTGTTGACGGAGAGTACTGGGCACTGGTACACTCGTTGCTCTGCTACTTTGAGGACCATTGCCGTGGTTCGAAGGAAGCATGGTGGCATCCTCTGACTCCCCCAAGCCTCCCCTCACGGTACAGCGTCTGGCAGAACGTGGTGTATGGTGACTCTGCATCAAGTGTTGCGTGCGGTGTAGTGTGTCATCACTCGAGCCTTGCGGCAATGGAGTGCTCGCAGGGGCGGGCGTTGCATCGTCTGATCGACATTCCGGATGCTGAGTATCTCGGAACGTCTTCTCTTTCGTCAGCTTGCATTTGACCCGGAGATTTGGCGTAGGGAAGATTAACTTTGGTGAACACTTTGCCCGTTTGGAGCTCTGGTCGGCTTCGTAGTCGGGCGACCGGGCGCGCTTGGAGGAACTGCAAGTTTCGATTCGATCACTCTGACCTGATTGCCAGTAGCGTAGACGGACATCGGACGCAGTTTCGGAATCAGAGCGAGATGCTGGTGCAGTCGGGACACCATGGTGTGTCGTCTTCTGGGGCTTTTGGGACTTCCGTGTATCTCGAGGATTTCCCACACTGCTTGATATCAAACAAGAAGGATCCGAATAACTGCGATCGTCATCTTCGTCTTCCGCATCCTCGCGAGGACTGGTGTCTGCATCTTCGGGTGCTCCGCTCTCTTTCCATCCGGCGAGACAGTCGAGACCAAGCTCGCCGCTAGCATTCGATGTTTTTTTGCGAACGAGATCGCGATATGCGATGATTTTTCGTTCGACGTACGCCTGCGATCTCACCAAAAGACTACATCAACTGTCAGTATGAAGAGACAGCCAAGTGCCCGAGAAGTGACTTACATCGCACGGTCGGGAAGGTGCGAATACCGAAGTTGCCTCGGGTATTCTTCTGCCAGCTTGTTCAAGACAGACTGCTTGAGGTCCAAAGGATCGAACGCCCAGGAGGGAACACAGTCCGGCCAGAGGATTGGACCGAACTCGTGCAACACCTCTTGCACGTAGACCTTCAAGTGTTTGTCTTCACGAAGTCCTGCAGGCGTTGCATTGTTGAAGAATTCGATGCAAAGTACCACGATGCGCTCCAAGAATTTGGTGACTTCGGGAGCCCTTCGATCCTCACTGACGCGAGATAGGCTTCTGTCGCCAGTTATGAATCCCAAAGCAACCTCCAGGTGGCTGATTGCTTTCACTCTATCCGGCGCCGCTTTCTTGCTGCCCATGTTGGGTATGGGGGGGGGAATTGTGCTTGCGGAGATCGATTTCGGTAATCGTATGAAGCAGTTGATGAACGAATGAAAGTGAGGACGGAGATTGAAGCTCATATACGTGCCATGCGGCCTTCTGCGTGGCGTCAAAGAAGAATTGGAACACGCATACATCGGCATTGATGCTCGGGATGGTAAGATGGTTTACCCTTGTCGGCCGGAGTGTAGGAACTTCCACTTCTTCCAAGTTTGCACGATCAACAAAAATGACCAAGCCGCAACGTGAGGCTCCATCCATTGATCGGTCTACGTGAGACATGCATTCAACCTTCGACGGGCCCGTCAGTTCTCATTGGCTGTTCGCATGCATCAAGATCGGTGAAGATGTTGGAAGCCGAATGTATGAACATAGAGCGCAAACGACAAGTATTGTTGTTCCGTGAAGACATCTAGACCCAATTCACCATGTAGCGGATGGGCAATGACTACAGAGCCTGCGTGAAGAGGATAGAGTTGTCCGTACAGGTCCTGGCAGAAGAATTTGGAGCTGTTGAGCGGATATGTTTTCCGGCGACTCTGGTCCAACCACCAAAGACGGTTCCGATCCGGACGTACCTCCGCTGTAGGGGAGTTCACGAGTATCGCTGTTGGCATCGTCTTGTCTAGATTTGACTACACATGTCGACGTTGATGTTGACGCTATTGGGGTTTGAGACGGATCGATCTTGGATCGATCTTGCAGGAGACTTGGGCGCGATCGAACGGCTACTGTAAGACCGGAAAGAATCGGGCGTCGTGGCCGGGCGCCGGATCACGTGCTAGTGAGTGAGCGAGACCCACAGACCCACAGACCCACTACCGTGACAGCGCTAGAGGCCCAGAAATTCGGACGACATCTCTCGCTCAAACGCTGCGCAATTGCTATGAATCAACTATCATTTGTCCCCGATCTTGTAAAATCTCTTGTCTGTTCTTTGATGGTCTCCTCCGCTGAATCTCAGCTCGTCGTTCGAAGGCTCGATGCACCCGTGAACACAGTACACTTTCTACGATCTGGTCTACATGTCACGGTCAGACTATGCAGGTGTTGTCTCTTAGGACGTATGCGCGGTGATCGACCCAAGCTCAATATCGGAATGAATCACTAGCACCTTCGAAGACATGCGATCGGATACTCGAAGTCCGACGACGAGCCAGACAGACTTGATCAGGTCGAGATGTACTTGAGACATTCCTGACAAGGACTTGATACCAACTAGAACTGCACACTGCCATACTCATAATCAACGCTCATCTGATCATTAGCTCTGTGGTGTCGATGGGTCGTGCTCTGCGTCCGAAGTCGAAACATCACCTGAGCTTCTCACTACCTCAAGGCCCTCTAGCCAATAACGACTAGTAAGCCTCATCGGCTTCCACTTCCAATGTCGCTCGAAGCTTCAAGTCGAGGGCCGTGGGATATTCCGCATAAAAGTCCTTGAGACCTTCGAGCATTCCGTCCCAGTCCTTCTGCTCGGGACAGTCCCACGGCATGATGAATGTTGTCTCCACGCCCAAGCCCTGGATAGATCTGCCACCATCCTCCGGCCTGACGTGTACGAGCAAGACTTTTTCGTTGTCCTGCAGCAACTTGAACTTTTGAAGCCGTGTCCGCACAAGTTCACCGGTGAAGATATCCATTTCCTCCACAGGAATAGACCAGCACTTCTTCGGGGCACCAGTCGAGCGCTGTACCTCGAGGAATATCTGCACTTTCGCGAGAGGATTTGAACTGCATGTCTGCGGTCCTGGAGTAGTCGAAGGGTAGTGAAGGGTGCTCCTTTGAGGTTCCGGAGTTGCCGATCGGGCGTCTAGGTTGCTCGCGCGGAGTTCCGAGCCCGAAGTGGTCGAGGGATTATTGGGAGCGTCTGCCTGGCCCGCTTGAAGTCTCGAAGTTGACGGGCGTGGATTCGATTCGCCCGCGTGCGATCCTAATGCAACCGAAGGGGTGACAGGCGACACAGTGGTCGGCCAACTTGCCCAGGAGGACGAGCCGATGGCTGGTCGCTTGTCCCTGTCATGCAACCTTGACATGCTCATCGTCTCTGGCGAATGGTTTGCTGGTCGCTTGTTTCTTTCAAGCAGCCCTTGGAGGCCCATCCGCTGCAGCAGCTCGTTAGCTGGCTCGTTGGCTGACCTCTTCAATGGATTTGCCGACGCTCTCGTTCTCAGTTGCACGTTGTCGGTAGGCGCCTGTTTGCGGGTCAATCTTTGTTCCATTATTGTATCGGTTCAGGACTCCAGGGTTTGGAGAGTACACACCTCTGACTGGGCCGCAGGGCTCTGGACAGCATCATATGCGCTACCCCTACGCATGCTTGCAGTAGGAGCCCGTTCGTACCTCACCCCGTCTGCAAATCCCGCTTCGTTCGAAAAGCTCGTCGAGTCCTCAGACTGTCCCCTACTCTTTGTGCACCTGCTCACGTGGTCCTCATGATTGAGGCGCTTCTCTTGGACCATCTCTGAGAAGTACTCCCAGAGTCTGCAGTCATCATTAGTGGGAGCAGAGAAGTCGAGTTCAGCGAGTACATACTGCTCTCGATCTTCCCTATCATCGTAATAGAGATATCGTGGGTAGTCACTGTTGGGAGGCTTCAGAAGCCACCACGCTGTGCTGGTATCTCTTGGCCATAGGTGAGGCCCGAGCAAGTCGAATAGCTCCCGTGCCTCTCTCCTCAGCTGATGCAGGCTGATGTCTCTCATCACATTGATGGACTTGAGACTCTCGTAGAGGTCACCGATCGGGCCTTGTCGGTCCCGAGTCGCACGAGATATCGATGCTAGTCCGTTCGCAAAGTCGAAGCCCTGAAACTTCTCTAGTTTCTTAACACTCCTCCTCTTCTGTTTGCCGATAGTGTCGGCGATGGAGCTAGACATGTTGGAAGTTAGGCGATTGCTTGCAGTCGCGGGAGACTCGAAAGCCTGAAGGCTCTTTGGGTGAGTTGGAGTGAAGAGACAGGGAATGAACGAGAGGGATTGTGTGCATGTAAGGTCGCCCGGAAATACGTGCGAGGGCCTCGAGAAGAGAGTGCGAGAGCCTCCGTGGCCCGTAGTGGCCCGGCAAGCGCACCTTCTAGGGCTCTCAACCAATGACATCGCCCGCAAAGCACCTACGCGGGTCTTGCAAAGGCGCTCCGAGCGACAAGAACGAGCGAGGCAGGTGAGACTCGAAAATGTACGGGGCCTGGCCTGGAAAGTCTACTGGTAGGCTGTGGTAGCCTCTCGAGCACGGTATCGATAGCATGTATTACATCAATCATCGTGTCTGTAGATCGATGCGTAATCATTGAGCTGGATGACCCGATCTACATTGCTCGGACGTACTGCAACGCTACATGTACTGAACTTCAGCCGGGTCATTACGAATGCTCCAGCTTTTATGATGCTTGAAGACCGTTCCATCGTTCCGTAATAAGGATCCTAATTACGTGAGATGATGCGGAAGTATACATGTGAAATCCCATCCTGTCTTTATATTGGCTTGGAAAAAGAAAGTCGCAACGACTCTAATGTTGGTCTATCGACCAGTGGTTACTCCAAACCGATCAATTATAGTAGGCAAGAGACACTGTCTATCGAATGTTGCCGAACTGTATTAGTAGAAATCCAATACTAGGGCTAGATTTACGACTCTAGCGTTTATATGAGAACGGC
>Ga0265780_10000464_pt1 | contig 63218 bp, 72 predicted proteins | sample P1T30metagenome_FD_192432 | JGI IMG/M metagenome (GOLD analysis project Ga0265780, IMG submission 192432) | Plant litter microbial communities from East Loma Ridge, Irvine, California - P1 T30 | ecosystem: Environmental > Terrestrial > Plant litter > Unclassified | place: USA: California... | reverse complement strand
GCAGTGAGCATATTCTCCATTCTTCGCAATCACAGCCGAGTTCACAAGTGCAACAGCCCTAAGTTCGAATTAAACAACGCATAACCTTCATTCAAAGTCTTCCCAAACGCCTGCTAATGCCTTTCACTTTTGATCCCTATATCTTCTCCAACAATATCCTCGCGCCCGCATTCCCCCTCTCCACCTTCTCCCCCTTCTTCGCCTTTACCCCCTTCTCCACCACCGGCCCAGCCGCATCCTCAAGCCTCTTCCTCTCCTTCTTCAGCGTCTTCAGCACCTCGTTCTTCTTCTCGAATCCCTCCGCCTCCGTCAACCCAACAACTACAAACGCGCCCTGCCCCGTCGCCCAATTTACTACGTTACCCTTGATTTCGTCCCAGAGCAGATCCGCAAAGCCAAGCGCCGGCTCAACAGGCACGACTTTCCTAGCCACGGGGTCGAATTTCCCGCCCTGCACGAGCGTCTTGAGCATGTTCTTGCCGTGGCTGATGGCTTTGGCGTCGCCGGCGGATGCAGGGAGCGAGGAGTCGAGGATGGACTGCGAGAGGCGTGCTACTTCGACGAGAGCGTCTTTGCGCTTCGAAGGCTCGATTTCGGGCGCGCCGACGAGGACCTCGCCCATAAATTGCAGGCCGAATGTAAAGGACGCGAAGTCTGATGCGCGCGCGGTGATGGCGCTGAGGAGTTGCGGCTCGATGTTGCGTGCGACTTCCTGCATGCGTGTGTTGGGGTCTTTCTTGGATGTCGTTTGGCGGATGGTGTAGAGTTCGGCGAGACGCTCGCGCGTGGCGTCGTCGAAGAGCCATTTGGCGTCTGAGACGAAGGGGTACAGGAGGACGGTGCGCGCGCGGGAGTCATTGCAGAGGCTGATGACTTTCTCGGCGAGGGTGTCGTTGGTGGGGAGGAGCTCGCCGTAGATGGATTTGCTGGAGAGCTTGGTGTCGTCGGTGACGGCGAGGGCGGCGAGGAGGACGTGGTGCGCGTTGGCGTCAAAGGCCATGAGTTCGATGTTGTCTTTGTAGGGGCGGAGGAAGAGTTTGCGGTCTTTGGCTGTGCCGTAGGCGAAACAGAGGGACATTAGTCGTGAGCCGGACTTTGTGAAGGCGAGATTCTTCAGGAGGTCGACGTTGTCTGCTTCTTCGCCTTCTTTCAGTGTGGGATCGGGCTTCAGGTGCTCGAGGAAGTCGTTCGCTTGTTCTGTGCCTGGCTCGCACACCAGGAAGTACTGTAGCATGGCGTCGTGTAGCATGGTGAACCCCGTCAGCTTCTTCTGAATCAGCGAATTGATCTGGTTCTCGAGGTAGTCCATGATGGGCTTCCGCTTCTCGGGCGACTCCTTCAGGATCGTTGAGAGCTCTGCGCTGTCTGTTCCCTTTGCCTCCATGCCTTTGATTGAGTATTCGGCACCGTACCACTCGCGCAATAGTCGAGCCTTTTGTTCTGGTGTCGCCACGGCGCGGTATATGTCGTCCATGATCCAAGCCGCCTCGGGATGATTGATGAGGCGCTTGACATAGCCGTAGAACTCTTGTATGATGAGATCGCGAATTTCAGGGTCGCTGTGCCAGTCAGTTGTTGAGTCTGAGGAGCTCTTTCGTTATCGCACTCACCCCTTCTCTACCAGCTTCGCGATTAGGAACTTGGAGTATTTGCCCTCAGCCAGTGTCCGGAACTCGCCCTTGAGCTCACGTGCGATCATTCTCCGCTGCTCCATGGTGGAGTACTTGATTGCCGTCTGGATGACTCGCGTCGAATCGTGCTTGAAGACAAAGTCCTTGACCCTGCCCTCGATGATCTCAAACAGCTCCTTGACAAGCTTTTTGCGCTCTTCCTTCTCGATGTGTGACTTGAGTCGGAGCTTTTCCCATAGCTTCTTCGATCGTTCGATGACGTCGGCGTTGGGTTTCGCAGCTTTGCGTTCCTTTGCAAGAGCCTTTTGCTTTGCGTGTGCTTCTCTAGAGTTGTTCGCTATAACCTCAATTAGCTTCGTCAAGTCCAACTACTGCGTCGAGCCCGTACCATTCAGTTCTGCAAGCTTCGAGTCCGGTGCATCGCTCTTGGCCTTCTTGTTGTCGCCTGCGGACTCGTCCTCTGACTTGCGCTTATGCGCCTTCTTGTCCTGCTTCACATCCTCCATCGCATCTTCGTCCTCGCTGCTGTCGGCGTCGGGCATGTCGGCGTCTTCGTTTGCAGAGAAGCCATAGAAGCCATTCTCCTGCTCGCTGGTGTCGGATTCGTTCAGTTCGTCTGAGCTCTCGACCTTGGCTTTCTTCGACTTCTTCGCCGGCTTAACCTCGTGTTTCGCGCTGCTTTTCGCCGCAGACTTGTCGACTTTGACCTTTTTGGTCTTGCTCTTGGTGTCGGATGGAGTTGCGACCGCTGATTTGCGCTTGATTCCGGCCATTATGAAGGTGGATCGTGGCTTCGTAGACTGGCCGGCGTACAACTTTCGCAGTCGCGATCGTACTGAACTTTTTCTGCGGCCCGGGGATTGGCCGACGCCAAAGTGGGGCGGGCTTTCACCTAGCCACACTTCAGCTGTCTTCCTGCGGACCCCCGAGACCAAAGATTTACACTCGCCTTGTTCTCCAATACATCGCACACGACGTTCCGAGCAACGTGTGGACATGTGCAAACTTCTATTGTCACACTGATTACGTTCGAGATACTGCGATTGCTGCGCTTAAATGCAGTCCCATCGTTTCATGGACTCACACCTCACGGATGAGAAGCCATCACGCTCCGAGACCACCACCCTACTCACCGATTTCATAGCCTTCCTCATATCTTACTTGCGGTGGAATTCTGCACCGATCCAACGGTTCCTCCACGCTCCCGTCGTCTCACCGCCCTACTCCATGGGTCTCTATCTCGTCACACTTTCTCGAACTCTGGTGCTCGCGTAAGATGAGCTGCTATGTCATCATACTCGCCAGCCACCATATACTCTTGCAGTCCCATCTCGTCTCTTGCTCATCGCACGAGGATAGCCCCTACATCAGAAATTGGGTCATGGACATCTTCCAGCTTGTTACCAGTCACAGGTAGAGCAGACACATCACGGAGCGCATATCTTCGCGTCATAACTGAATGCCAAGCCATTCAGCGCACGCTCGTCGTACTCTATCTGATCGGTCTTTTCCCTCCTATGAGTGGTCGTCAGGGGCCTGCTACAGGTTGATTGAACCCTGTGTTGCCCCAAAGTCCCGGATAATCTTGGCTGCAACTTTCCCCGCGACAGTATACCCATCGACCACTTTGGTTTCGCCTCTCGCCAATCACTCAGCATGTATTCAGCGGCTTTTATATGCTTAGTTTCACGTCTGAGATGCCAATTCTCCGTGGCTACTGACGAAAGCTCGATCTGCCGTCACAAGCGACGCCCAACGACATCTTTCCCCTGCAAATCCCAACACTTGAATGTGGGGACACGCAACGTGGAGAAACTTGGTCTCTCCCCTGCATTCATATCTCCATATCTCGCGTTGACTGTTTGAAAAACTTCGATTATCTGGGCCAGAAACAGGTACTGCGATGCCGGAACCGGACGGCTACTGCGCTAGTTGACTTCCCACACACTTATACCGAGAGCATCACATCAAGCCTTGAGTGTCAACTGAAACCGCGCACAGACTGAGCATACTATGCCTGCATTATATCCTATGCGAACGTCCTCGTCATCACTTCACCTACAATGCACTGGAAAATGCCGACGACCCCGCGGGAATTCTTCCCAAGCCCTAGCCAGGTATACCTTAGCACCATGTGGTGCCAAGGACCGCTCATCAAAGATCCCTTCGACTCAGGGATGATGCCATGACTGAAATATGTTACAGACCATATGTGTGCCTCCTTCTCTGGAAGCTCATCTGGATACGCTGAACCTGAACATGTTTATCTGATCGTCGTAAACAACCACTCCGTCCAATCCGGCAGCACGACTGATGCACCGGCCCTGAGTATTGGAACGAGTGAATATCGGTGATATTGCTTTTACTTACTATAGTAGCACTTCTGCACTCACACCCTTGGTCGCACACATTCATCTCGTCTAAACAGACTAGAGGTACAGTTTTATGCTTGGGCATCACATCGATAGCTTGCATCTGTATACACCATGTTTCAGCAAGATGTGAAGGCAGAATGAGATCAGATTGAGAGTTCATGGAGCCGCGGGTAAAGAGCATATTGTGCGATGGTTGCGGGAAACATGTTTTCGAATCGCTGAATGAAGTATATAAACCGGCCTGATGTCTTACTGTAGATCCAGTACCACACGAGCACAGCAGTCCATTCTTCAGAGCACTACCACTCCAAAATCCAGCAAAATGAAGTTCACCACCGTTCTCTACGTGATGGGCTTGAGCAGGTACGTCGAGGTCCTTCACACTTCCTTTCCAACTCACCACTAACAATCTCACAGCCTTGCAGCTGCTGCACCCCAGTTTCCTACTCTTCCTTCCGGCGTTCCGCGACCTAGCTTCTCTCGTGGCCCAATGCCGCCAGGCATGCCATTCCCGACTGGCTCTCTTCCTGCTATTCCTCCTCGTCCATCGGGAACCGGGTTCCCTCCTAGTCCATCCGGTAGCGGTCGTCCTCCGGTTGCGTCTGGGTCTCCAGCACCGTAAGTACACTCATCGCTTCCAAGACCCAATGTCGGTTGGAACATACCTACTCTCCACATCTTTGAAATTCTTCTGTCAACCGTGCTGTTGTAACACGACTAACACATCACTAGCCGCCCATCGCGCACTCCCCTTCCCAGCCGCTCCTTCACCATCTCAGTCCGCCCCACGCCCTCGCGTGCCCCAGTTCGCCCCACGCCTTCAGCTGGCCCCGTCATGCCAACGAGGCCTAATCCTATCACAGCTGAGGTTGCGGACGATGAGTAAAAGTTCACTGCCATTTTTTTCCGAGTGAACATAGCTTGATACGGGCAATCACTGCTTCTGGGATTTTCCATGCTTGTACATACTAGCTCTGTGGTCTCCATTGAGGGACCCGAGCAATATATCGCTTAGCACAACTTCGACACTGTCTTTATGGGGAATCAAATCATTTGCTTTGACTACGATGTGTACAAGCTACCGTGAGGCGATGTCTCGTGTCTGAGGAGGCCCATAGTATACTGAACTCGATGTACTATAGAATGCTCGTAGCTATTTTGCAAACCTTCAGGTCACACTGAATGCCAGACTTGGTATGTTAAAAGATTACAGACACCTTTGTATATTTCTGAAGGACTGCAACATCGTGTGTTATATACACAGCGTCGAGCTCGCCACACATCTCTTGGCTCGAGGACACAAAATTAAACGATTATACTAGTTGACATCGTATCGTTTACATGTGTTTCTTCATGATCGAACAGTAGCCAATACATCAACATCGCTGCGGCAATATCTTGATCGGACCAATCTTCGCTCTCCTAGCGTCACGCTTCCCTCTCCCTCCAACAACACTACCATCCCTATCTCCGCATCGACGTCCTCGCACCACCTACCATTCTCATGTCCCAAGTACACCTACCAACAGCCCCACCCTTCCTATCGCCATCCCGCTTCCCGGGGCGATCCCGATCCTTCCCAGACCCGCCAGGCCGATCCGGAGCCCCTCCGCGGGCCCAGGGATTCAATCGATGGAGTTTTTGTGATCGCGCAACACGCACTCGGATCCCGAAAGCCAGGCATGATAGGTCGGTGAGCGATGGTACTATATATGACTAGTTATGCTGTGAGCGAGCTGTACGGACATAATAAATTATGTGTGCATCGTCAAACTGCAATTAAAGATGCAAGGCTGAGCACCAGCAGCGATCAAATTACCTAAAAACATCCGATCCAACCACGCGCTAGGAAACCCGTTGTAATTTGTGCCTTTTCTAGCTTAAGCCGCACGCCACTAGCACGATAGCTGCAAATCATGGCCTGTGTGGCTGTCCCCTCGTGTCAGCCGGGACGGGTGAGGTCAGAACCTTATTCGCACTTTTCGCAATGTTGAGAAAAAGAGGCTTTGCAGGAGCAGATACCACATGCAAGAGCATGTGTGGTGAAATTGATGATTGTGATTGTGCCCAAAATGCGGCTATGTACTCATCAGATATGTTCGAGCCGGTCATGATTATAAGCCCAGATTAATGCGCCAGTAATGAAGGGTGTCGCTTTTGTGGTGTCTTGGAATGTCAAGTGGACCCGATCGTCCCTCGCAAAAAAGCCCAACAGCACACATGCAATGCAACCCAAGGTATGTCCTGCCCAGAGATCCGACCGTGTACATGTTTAAAACGCCAAATTAACGCCAATGCAGTGTGAGGTTGCAAGCGAACATTCTGGGGCCAGCTTGGGTCAACCAGTTGAAACGCCGAGAAGGAATGAAGGTAGTACAGAGCCGCAAGGAAATGGTTCCATAGAAGTGGTTTGCGACGTGAGGTCCGCGAACGTGCCGCGAATGACGTGGAAATGACACACGACAGGGAAGTCTACACTTGCTCGACGAATGCAGACTGCCGAATGTCGGAAGTTCTTCGCTTCTTCTGAAGCTTGTTCGATTGCCGGGACTGCTCCGCGAGTTCCAGCTCTTCTGGAGTCGGTGGCGCGAATGTGCCTGGCTTCAGGATCTCGAAGCCGCTATTGACCTTGCGCACGACTTGGCTGTCGCGCTGGTTCTGCTCGGTTTGGACTTCGTATGGTACTTGGTCGTAGGAGAACTGATGGCTTGGACCGCGCGGTTGATAGGTGTCAGGATAATACGCAGCCTTTGGTGCGTACGACTCCATGAGCGGAACGCCTTGCTTAGCCTCATCTGGCGTGTGTTCGTTTTGCGTGGAAGTCGACGCCTGTGCGGCTGCGGCCTCTTCTTGAGGATCGGCGATGGCAGGAAGCGACGGCGATGGCGTCTTCTGCGGCACGAAATAACTGACACCATTGCTTGTCGCAACCTGACTTTCTGCTACACTGGCCCATTCTCCGCTATGACCTGGCCTGCGAACTCGCGGTGTGAGCTGTCCAGTCTCAGCTACGTGTGACATGCGATGACTTTGGAGCAGGTCGAGGTCGGTTCGAGGATCCAGAGGCCGTGGAATGACCGACGTCCTCATGTAGGCACTTTCGTATGGGCGGGCGTTTTGCTGAGTAGCCATGTAGTCGGATTCGTCGCTGCTACTCCGACTCGATTGCTTTGATGCGCCGTTTGAAGGTCCATTTCTACCGTTGGGAGCTGACAGGATTAGCAATGAGTATGATATCGGCATGCTTGACTTACGTGAAGGAGCCCCGGACGATGGCCCGGACCGCGGAGATTCGAGGTTTTGAAGGGACAGATGGTTCTGAGGGATGCTATGGCTGCAATTGCTGCATCGAACTGGCGCAGCAGCAGATTGACGGCGTCCAGGAGACGAAGAGCGCGAGCCGTTCGGTGTCCAGTCCACGGAGCCTGCACGATCGAAGGGAACGCTCGGCGCCCGCGAGCTGCTGCGGCTACACCCGTATGCGGCCTGAGGAAGCTCGAGCTGTGAATTGTCCTGGCTAAACGGGAGTTTCTCGCTGTTGACTGAGTTGCGACTGCTGCCGACAGGCGTGTTCGATCTCGAGATCCAGACGCCGTCCACCTCTATCCCACTCTGAATCGCACGGATGCCAAACGGAGCTTCGTTCTTGGTTTCCAGGCTTACAGCAGTGACCGGCTGTGCTTCGAGCATTTCCGGGGTTTGGGCTTGTTTACCCTTGTCCACCTTGCTGTACTTGCGCAGCTTTTTACGATCATACCAAAGCTTCAGCAGACCGAGCAGAATTGTGAGAACCTGAGACTGTCAGCGATGAGGACAAGTGCATGTGCATAAATCGTACAATTCCGCAGGCCAGAACCTGTGTAGTATTAGCGTGTACTGAGGAGTGCCTGGCGACACAACTTACAAAGGTCATCTTCTGCCATAGCGCCCAGCTGTTGAAGAACTCTTTGCTGTCTGACTGCCCGAAAGCCATTTTTGCGAAAGACAACGGTTAGGGATTGAAGGTCGAGGTAAGAATAAGGTAAGCCCGCAGGAAACCGTGACTCTGAAAGTTTTTGGCAACTGCGTCGCTTAACGATACCTCAAAGTAGGAACGTGGTCAGGGACTCTAGCGGGCAGGAGCGTCCCACGGTACGGATCGATGGTAGAATGAAGTGACTGGCCAATGATTGGGTCCGGTCCACGAGTCGTACCAAGATGCCTGGACGGTGAACGGAAATTCAGCGCATAGCACGTTCAATGTCAAAAGCGAGCGAGGGAAGTAAATGGCGTGAGTGAGCGAGAGTATGGGTGCCAGAAATCGATCAGGCCACGATGGGGTACAACGCGGGGGTTTTGTGGTTATACCTTGGGAGCGAGCGGCGTAGTGGAAACGAATGTGGAACGTCGAATGGTAGGCGAGGGTACGGGTGTTACCAGTGATTCAGAACTGCCATATACAGATGCAGACTGCCAAGAGAATCACGTCAGTAGAATGCTGTGGCAAGTGAAAGCTGCGTTTGCTGGGACGCCGGCGCGTGGAGACCGTCAAACAGCGTCAATTGCATGGGAGCTGGACCTCTACTTATTGCAACGCCGTCTGAGATCCGCGCCGTCAGGGACCCGCAATGGAAACAACGGATGCTGGTCTCAGAGGAAGAGAATGTCGTCTTCGCGCTTAACACGCACATTGTGCCCACGACAAGGTATGCATGCTTCGTCCCGCATGCTAGCTTCGTGTCACCATGTTCTTTGCACGTCCCTTGGATCTAGGATCCCGCATACGCCACGCATTGGTGACGGGCACACGCCGGAAATAGAAAGCGACGATAGTTTGGATGTCGGCTCCACCAAGATCGCCGGCGCGGTGTCAATAGAACGCGAGCCTGCGTTGCGGTTGAAGGCTGGTCAGGTACGTGATACATGATGCGGTAATCGCGACCGGGACGTGAGAGCCTCGTGATACTGTGTAACAATCGCCCGGTGGCATCAATAGAACCTCGGATTAGAGATGTGAGGATGTCTCGAGCCATCCCAGTCAGCCGAACGGTAACTTTGGACTATCGCTGATCTGAAGCCGCTAACTCTCGGGTAGTGTTATCGAGGCCGTTCGCACTACCTATTTAGGCTGCTCTTGTCAGGGGTCAAGTTGAGCATCTCGCTATGAGTTACGGGAGCCGCTCCGACATCAACATGTTTCGCAATTGCGCAGATCTCTTTCTACCACATTCGTCTCTGTGCAATCCTTGTTGAAAGGGTCAAGGCAGAAAACATGGCCTTTTACGAAGGAAAGGTGCTCGCGAAAGTGTTCACCGCTGGAAGCCATGACAACTCCACTGTCTAAGGTTTATTTGGCCACAAGCTTCAACATGATGCAATACACCAGGGCACCGCTAGGAACTTCTTTACAATGCATCGTCTTCTAACGGCTGCCCGGCTAATTCGTAGCCTCCAGCGGGGTACACTTCATGTCTATACGGGAGTTACAATACGAGACACTTACCCCGCCGTTCACGTCCGCTGAGAGTAGTCTCGAACTGTTACCTAAAGTAATGCAGCGAGAGCATAGATTCAAGGCTAACACTGTCAAGTCTACGGAGAAGGTTCCAAGCATTGCCCTTGCGAGATCATACAACGAGAAAAGCATGTCCAAGATACGCGCACCGATTGGTCCTTCACGGGCCAGATGGCAATACCAGGACTGCGTTCATAGGGAGTACAACGTGAGGAGCGATACCTAGATACGACGATGCACAGCAACCGTGCAGCCCAAGACACCCAGCACACACCGCCTTTGCCGCACCCCGCCACGATAAAGTATCGACCGTGGTAATGGAACTTGGAGGTTCTGATTGTGGGCAGGTCTGGAGTTACGCCATTCTAATGTTAGCAGAGCTTGCTATCGATTGGACACCGCATACCGTACAGAAGTACGGCTTGGCTTGCATGTTCCGCCACAGCTTCAGTCCACCTCCAGGTTCAACAGCCCTGCTCATTTACAACGCCTTTGCCCGACTGGTATGCAACGAGCCGCTACACTCGCCTACAGGTCTCCATATGGCTTGGTGCCGCTCTCCTGGCCTGGACACGAGGTTTGCAAGAACCTACACGTGTGTGCCAAGTCGGCAGCCGACTATTGACTCAGGATGCGAATCCTCGCACTCGTCCGTTCGATCTATGAATCGATGAGAAGATGCGTCAAGCTAGTCATCTTTCACGTACATATCCAGCTACAACCTCACGCTACTCGTACAGCTTCAAAATCAGAGGATGCACAATTACGCAACACCATGACATTGGATCTTCAGCTATCGATAGCTTCGGGACCAGCAACAGACGCGTGCCTGCAGGTGTTGCTGCTGCTCAGTGCTCTATGGCCACTCGCATGGTGGAAGCACCGGGACATGCTGCCCTGCATCTTTACACAGGCAAGTCACGACGCATGGAGACAGCGTACATGTTCTGTCAGGGCGCTGACAAGCACGATGGCCAAGACGTGTCAGCTGCTACTTGCTACGTCCCGATACATGTTCTTTGGTACTACAGAGCAGCGTCAACTTGGTCTCAGCCTAGGCATTGAATTGCATCACAACTCTTCCGCCTAAGGATTTGACGCCGGCAAATGTCGCCGCAGGACCAATTTGGCATTTATATGTGAAACTGCTGTGCCATGAGTACACATTCATCACAAGGCTATAAACGTGCCTGATGTCTGACCGCTGAACCATGCCGTTGCGAGGAACCACGTGAAACGCAGTGCCTCAGGGCCATACGCCACAAAACGGGCGAAACATCGGTACCTGGGGGACGGCACGTCCACTCCCAAGAATCTTTTCCTGTCATCCAGATGCTGGAGCCGTGCTCACTATCGAGATGAAAGACACAAGATCGATGATGGTGTTAATGTCACCCACCAGGTCCTCTGAGCTCTTCACGCGCTGAAGTCGTCAACAAACAGGTGGCGCTGGCTTGCGCCTCTCATCCGGCGAGGTAAGCGGACACGAAGCATTACCGGGCAGGCGCTGTTGTACGATATCGTGAAGTCTCCGAATTGTGGCGTGTGCTCAAGCAGCGAGTGTCTGAAGCAGCGAAAACCGACTATCACGATAATTGACTCGTGGTCCAGAGCTGTTTTTAGAGGGGCTCTCGCCGATGGTTTCTGGATCAGCTGCAGGGACACTGCGATGCGGAGAAGTGCAATGGCTGTTTGAGCCTCATCAGTGCTCCCACTGCCCCGCAGCTGTTCGCTGATTACGCTGCGATTATGGAAACATGACTGCTGCCAACAACACCTGCCATGACGTCGTCTCTTCCCACTGACAATTCGTCGCTCGCAAGACTTCCGGATGCACATCTACCGGCGCCGAGGAGGGACTGCAAGGGCCGACCGTCCGCTACTTCCTCGCAACGCTGCCCTATGGGAGCTCGGCGATCCAGGTCATGATCTCACCCGACGCCAGATGGAGGGCGTACACTCCACCTCCACACTCAACCCACCGCATCCTCTTGCGATACGCTGCTTCCACGCTACCTGACTGAAACTCTTCGCTGACCGTACCCGCAATGCCCATTCGCAACCCGTTCCGCCGCGCTGGTGCGCCCGAAATCGTCGACGATAGCCAACGGAATGCGGCGGAGAATGGCTTCAAAGACACGACAGTCTCGGGCGCAAAGCCCCTGGCGATCAAGGACCCCGCGGAGTACAAATTGAGCGGTGAGGCTCCCTCGACATGCGCCGGGCGTGCCTGTGCCTTTGGTGCCGCATTGGACGAATTGGCGCTTACAGTTGCAAACAGAGATCAACGACAGCGGCGTGTATCTGCCGGTAAGAACACACCCAGTCTTCAGCGTCCGATGCATGTAGACGCTCGCATCACGTCATGCGAGACAGTGCCCGCACGCGAACATGGTTGACAATTGCGGCAGCCTTCCCCGCACCAGGAGAAGCCCACCTTCTGGCACTCCAAGTCCAATGCCTCGACCACATCCTCGAACCACCGCAGTCTGCTCAGCGAGAACGAGCCCTTCAGCATCTCGCGCGAGAGCTTCGACTCGTACCGGAGATCGTTTGTATGCAGGCAGCGCCACCATGTATACACGCCCCACTGACACCACCACAGGACATATCAGCCAGGTCGCCCATCCCAGATTCTGTCGGCGAGACATATCCCCGCCAATCGCTGGACGCACGGCGGTCAATAGACACCAGACGCTCCCTCGATGTGCGCCGCTCGCGCGCCACCCCCCGCTCGTCGATGCAGCAACACCGCGAAAGCACGGATCAGGTGCCAGAGGAGCGCTTCGAAGATGTAGGGCTGAACGATGAGCCAAAACCACAGGCGCAGAAGAAGCGGGGCCTGTTTGCCCGTTTCGGCGACAACAACGCCGAGGAGAAGAAGCAGGAAGACCGGCCATCGTCGAGTCATCACTTCTCATTAACCGGCCGGAAGCGTGCAGAGAGCGGCGGTGGTGCTGAGATGAAGCCAATGCCGAGAGCCTCCATGGAAGCCCCGGTTGAGACAAGGACGTGATGGGAATGGTCCTAATGAGGAATGAGGAGATGTAGATGTAGAGTGTGCATCATGCCGGGACACTGGGCAAGAATCTGGGTATGTGGGTATCGGATGGCATCACGGCGTTTGGGTCATTGGTTTGGCAGCATTACCTATAGAGCATCAGGTACTGGGCGCGGGCTGCATCACAATCGCTACCACCAAGAAGGGGCGTTGCTCTGTATAGCGGGGTCGCGAACCACCGTTTGACCTAATAATGAATTTCATATCGTCTCTCTTCCTTTGGTACTCTGTTGTCCTTCCTGGCTGCACGTCTCGGCGACCGAACGTCCAGCACACTTCTGCCGCTCGCGCACGTCGAAGTGGCCTAGCCTGCCGTCATCAAGCAGTAGCGCCACACTATCAGCGCGCCACTGTGGCAGAGTTCTCTGCGCTCGAGAGATCTACAGGGCACAAGATGCAACCTGCTGTTTGACGAGCAGCGCAAAAAGATGTCACGCCGGTGATTACAAGTACTTCAACGTTTTACGGCTAGGGAACTAGTCGCATGAGTGCATTTTCCGGTGGAAGTTGTCATCAAAGACACATTGCAGCATAGCAGCTTCGTGTTATGAATCTTTGATACTGTGTAGTGAAATAGCCTCGGTGTCTTTGTGGTGGTGTGCAGCGGTTCCATGCCACGCGTGGCAACCTGGTCCTGGGTAGGGCGCTTATAGATCTGCAAGTGTGTTTCGGAAGGACGGGATGGGGCGAGACGGAAGGGAGCTGGGGATGGCTGGGTTTCGAGAGATGGTGCTGGGAAGGAATGGTGGCGTGGGTGTCCTGGTTTATGGTAGGAGAGTGATGCCCGGCAGAGTCTGGAGTTGTTAGATTGGGAGGATAATGGGAGCTGAGGATAGGATTGAGGATGAACTGTTGGGAAGGGTACTTGTGGATGCTACGAGTTGTTGATGGTAGGGGCAGATTCGTGGTAGTTATGTGTTTTCAAGATGGTGCGTATGAAGTGTTTCGAGGTGCTTCTGAAAAAGACTGGAGCAGCGTTTCGTTCCATGTCAGCATATCAATGCATGCCCTATACTGTGCTCTTTCATCGAAAGATTTCACGATGGTGTTGCGGTTCTGCAGTTGTGCGGTCGCGACTGCCCTTGTGGAAGATGCGCTATCTGAAGTGGCTCTAGCGCAAGCTGACAACATTCGTGCTTTTCACTGCATCGCACTTCGTCTCATCTCATTGACGTCGGCAACACAGCGTATGAGCACACGTCGTAGTCAACCACAAATGCAAAGAATATATTGAGAAAAGGTCATTGTATCATTTCATATATCATATCATCTCCTTTTCATCTTTCGTCTTTGTCATCCAGTTTGTCTCAAGCCTACAAGCAATGCTTTCATTCTGTCCAGAGTCATCAAGATGTGAAAATTTGCACAATGCCATACGTCAGGGTGAAGCATTGAGCGGTGAAGACATGTGAGACAAATGCGAGCAGCTATCTGCAAAATGCCTGCCTTCCACGACAATCAGACCGACAGCTGCAGGACGTGTCTCCATGGTAAGGCCTGTAAAAAGTCGGAAGCCCGCAGCTTTGGAAGCGAGTGGGGTCAGTTCTGGTGCAGTGAATGCACGTCGCAGAGTGCCACCCAGGCAACAGGCGCGCGTCGGTGAGGCCCATTTGCGCACGCCTCAACACAACAAATACGTGACGAAAACTTTTTCTCGACCCGCCTAGCTCTAGCCCCGCACCCTCACCTCACTTTGGATCACCGCGAATTTGGATCGGCTACGATCAGCTTGCCTGGCAACACTTTGAACGCCGGTTGTGTTGCGCGCATTGTTTTCGCAGCTAGTGTTACGTTTTGGATTTGATTTCGGTTGGTACGTACTCGGTACTTCTTACTATGGCCATTGACTAATCGCGCATCTGTAGTCAAGGGCTGACACCATGGCTCCCTCAGTCGGGGCATCGGCCCTGGCAACAACCTACCTCATCAACCACATTTTGTTACCTCCGAAACTACCTCAAAAGGATGACTACGACACCTCTCACGAGCGACATCTCATCGACACGACCCTAGAAGCTCTACAGGACTTCAAGGCCCGCGTTAGTCTCGATCACACGAGCAAGCAGTCCTTCAAGATGCTGTCAAGAGTGGGCAGCCTGGCATGCTTCCGCTTGAGTTCAAAGCCCAAAATGCGGCTGTCATCCTTACCAGAGACTTTGACAACATCGCGTTTGAAGCTTTCGAGCTGTCACCCACCAACGAAGCCGCAATGAAAGCTCAGGGTAGGCTTGTGCGAAATTTCCCGGCTTTGGCCTCGAAGATTACTGTCCGCGACTTCCAGAAGACTGGCCTCATTGAGTCACTAGCACGGACGATATCGAACTTGTCGACTCAGAGTGCGCCAGGTATGCAACCACAGGCACGAAAAAACGGCAAGAATATGGATGAGCAGCGTGACACAACAAAACCGGCCATGGTCACTGACTACTTGATGAACCTTGTTGCTGCGTTTGGTGCCACTGCAGAATTGAGACGCATCACCAAGTACACTCGCGAAGAAGTTCTGTGGAAGGACTGTCTCAACCCTTGGCGACGATCATCACTTTGGCTTCTCATCCGCGTCTCGCTCCAGCTTCTCTTCACACGAAAGGCGACAAACATGTCAGCAACTGATGGCTTGTACAAAGCCTTCATGGTTCAGCTTCTCTCTCACCTACTTGGCAAGGCAACACATCACTGGAAGGAGCTCGGCAGTGAAGCTTCGTATGTTATTTCCGCTAAGCTATGCCGCCGTATTCGCAAGCTAGAACACGCTGGACAATTTGGGCGTCTTCAAACAGACTAGATCAATTACATTCTTCCACCAAATCGCATTCGGTGACTCATAGGCAGCGCCAGAAATCGATTCCGCTTCTGGGAAACGACGATGTCTGCATCGAGAATGCGCTGCAGTACAAGTATTACGACAAGTCTCGACGCGTCTGGTGCACGCAGGTGCAATCAATGGAGACAATCGCCAAGAAGTGCTCGTACACAATGCCGAGTCGATCTGAAGCTCTGCAGCGCTTCATGTATAAGCCACCTTCCACTCCAGATGGCGTTGCGCCAAACGAGGTTCTCGCAAGTCTAGCAGACTGTCCACCTCACTTCTCTATCGATGAATTCAAGGCTTTCGGTGCTGTTCCTCTTGGCTCAAACATAATGTACTCGAATATCCTTGCCCAGTTGGCGATACCCATCGTGGACTTCGCAAAGCCCGAGGTGCAAGCTATGATTGCGCAAGTCGCTCATCAAGCCAGGACTCGCCTTGACACACGTGCGGAGCGTGTGGGTCATTGCATACTCACAGATGCAACCTTTGGTCACGCAATGCTAGACCAGCTTGAAGTCGCTCTGAGTCGTGTATCTGAGAATTGGGAATCTTGGAGAGCGATGGCCAGCTTCATCCTACTTTCTCGGCGTATGCTCAGCTTGACCACGATTCCGGAAATCCAGATCCGGAGTCTCGAATTCCTAGCAAAAGCACGCAACATCTGCTTGAGATGGCTGACTCGTCTGAAGAAGAGGGTATCGTCATCAACAGACGACGAACAGTGGACCGAGCTATGCTCCAGGGCTACGGAAGTAGCGATAGTATGTACCAGTACTTTTGATGACGAAAAAGCTTTCGTCTGCCACATTCTACGACAAAAGTCTGCAGTTTCTGCGCTGGTCCAAAGCTCCATTGTAGTCTACGAAAATAGCGAATCTGTCCGCTCCGACCATGGAACCCTTCACCACAGCCAGCTCCAGTCTTACAAGTCGATGATGTACCGGATACTGCCAGACCATTGGCAGTAGATTCTTGAAGATGATGCCGGGCTGAATGAAGCAATCCTCGCGAATTGGGCCGCCTTCCAGCCAACATCCAGTGCATCGTGGAAAGGCCTCAGCACACCGCAGGATCATTGGCTGACAATTCTTTCCGGGAATCTGCAAGTCCACTTCAATCTTCTTACGGCGGAGCTTCTGGTCAATGGTTTGCCATTGGCCCGTCTGCCCACGGATTACATGCAGCATTGTATGTACGCGCCTCTCTTCCATCGATCAGCTCTTGAAGTTGTGCCAACCAATGATCCCGGAATGTCATTCTTGGCCAAGTCCACCTACAATGGTTTCAAACTTGCTTTTGGCATGCTCGCTCAAGACATGCTTGTGGTAGCAACAAAAGCCGAAGTCAAATAAGTAACACAACACCTCCAGTTTTCAACAATTGTATTAACTCGCCGCAGGCTCGATCTTCTTCCCTCTCGATTATTCCGAAGTCAGTTGCCCGCTTGGTTCGCCAACGAATTCACCCACTGGTACGATCACAATACCAAACGAAGTAGTCTTTCGACCTCGGAACGATCCGTGGTCTGAGAGCGAGGATGATTGGCGACTGAAGCGGCATGGATCGGCATGGCGAATGGTAAAAGGAAACAAAATCCTCGTAAACACCGCAAGCCACAGCGCACGCACTATCTCTCAAGTATTTCACTCTCCCAGTGGAAAACTTGCACCATGTGCACGTCGTTCTGGACACCAGCTCTGTGACCTTGGACGTTGAGCTTCCCCGGCTCCAGCTTGACTTCTATCTCAAGCAACACGATCATCGCTTGTTTTCTCGGGCATATCGAGGTATGGTGGTAGACGAGAACCAGAGTATCAACACACTAGTTGGTCTCACCAGCAAATTGGTGTTGAAGCACTCAGACAACGTTCAAGTGCAGCGTATGCTGCTAGTACCGGCACCTATCAATTACACGGCATCGAGCATTACTTATGCGAAAACACCGAGTGTTCATCACATCTCTGTGAGCATACACAAGGATGGTCCAAGTGGGGTATACGCGTACTCCGTGGACACAATTCTCGGCCACGTTCTGGACAGTGGAAATCTTCAAAGCAAGCTGTTTCTTTGCTTACTCCATGCGCTTACATTGCACTGTCTACCAGATCCCTTGAACGGCTGTACTGGTACGGAGACGGCCTTGACAATTTTGCAATCAGCCGCGGTTCGTTCCTTCGAATCATTGACTAAGGAGAATGTCGACCTGCTCTGTCGCATATCAGATCTCTCACTACTGAGAAGTTTCTATCCACCGCAGTTGACGTCCATGCAGCAAATTGCATGGGACGGGAATCTGCCCACGCTTTCGCAGCATCCTCGTTTCCGCACTTCTGCTCAAGACATCATCGTTCAAGGTCAGCAGATGCAACTTTTCACTCCGGACAACGTCCTGGATGTGTCTCGCTGGAAGTCTTCAGACTCTCGTTTAGAGTTCAGGGATACCATTCGAGCTTCCACCTTCCGGACCTGCGGATTTGGGGCCGAGCAATTCACAGCGAACGAAGACGTTCGTTACGTTAGGAGAGACACGCTTACCGCGCTCGCAAGGGGAGTACATGCTTACGAGGCTGCCAAATTGGTTGTGCGGGATCGAGCTGCTCTCTGCATCGCAATTCGTGATCTGAAGCACGCTCTACGCACGGCGCACTTTGACAAAGGTGTCGTTTCCGGATCAACAGCTAAGATCAATTTGGTGAAGCTTCAATACGACTCCAAGTGGCTGCAAGATCCTTCCGCTTTCTTAAGAGATGAGTGGTGCGCTCTTCATTCAACCCTGCCTGCGGCGGCTGGCTCTTCTAATTCTTTCGACATTGCGGCCTGGCTCTCGTCAATGGCATACTGCCCTTCTGCCGATATGACTGCAATTCAGACTCTCGCCGCTTTGTACAGAATGCAGGATCTTTCATCGGAACAACCTCCTCTGGCAGCTCGGTTTGATTTGACCACGGGTGATCAGTTCAGACCAGCGGAGATAAGGACGTTGGCGTCAAGTTCTACGAAGCTGTTCGGTTCCTCGACTGAGGCTAGGATGCCGAGAAAAGGTTCGGAATCCAAAAGCAGCACAGTACGAGGATTCGGGATCTTTTCCAGAGCCGCTGCAATGGGGCAATCGGTGCGATGACTGCTGCGCTCCAATCCCAGTGGCCATGCACGAACCCAACAACACCAGCTGCAGCCGAAATTCACCAGTACATCAATGTCTACTCAGCAATGCCTGCTATATCAGCAAAATTCAAGTCATGGTTAGACAATCTACGATTCCTTGAGTACCTTGACAGGCTGTCTGCAGCATTGACACGGAAAGATGTCCTGAACATACCCGCACCTTCGTACGTCCTTTCACCTCCCTTTACCAAGATCTTGGGAAGCCTGAACTCCGCTATCACAACACGAAAGGCATCTTTGACTCAGCTCCGGAGACCATGACGTTTTCAAAAGTGGCTGCGCCACTCGAGCCCAGCTTCCCTCCACGCTGTACTGTTGGGGGAGACGAGCCCTCTAAAATGCAAGGACGTCCGAAGAATCTTTGCCAAACCTTGCAATCGTACGCGAAGTCGACGTGCGAAACAAACTACGTCCGAAATCTGCGTGCCAGCTGCGCATCTCTGGAGAACCAAGAGTTGGACGTTGAGATGCCAGACGTTTCAGCATGCCGCAATGTCCAGCTAGTACTGTCCGAATATCTTGAGGCTTGCGAAGAGTACTTGGCCTTTCTGAACATTGCGCTCGTCCAAGCCGTTGCCTCCAATGGTCTGCTGAGTGACCAGATGGACGTACGAACGCAACATGCGCCACGCATCTCGCCCACTTTGTGGCTTGCTCAGCTGCACTGTGATAAATTCAGCGTCCTTTCTAAGCAATGGAAGTTGGTCATCGTCGAATATGGTCTGGCTATTACACAAGTTCACCGTGCCCAGCGTCTACTCGCCGTTTCCAACAAGCCTGTTGACTTAGCTGAGGAGCTGAGGCATGTCGGTCATACCAATTGGAATCCAGAGGCGTTTCCGGAAATGCTACTACTCGAAGCTGAGAGTGGCATTACCATTCGGAGGGAACAGGAATTCATTGCCTCGCAGATGAGAGACCCCGGAAATAGCAAGAACATCGTTCTTCAGCTCCTCATGAGAGGAGGCAAATCAAGCACCATCGTGCCTGTGCTTGCGATCAACTTCACGAATAAGCGCGAGCTCGTTCGCGTCATAGTAGCGAAGCCCCAGAGTAACAGATGCAGCAGATGTTGTTTGCGAAGCTAGGTGGCTTACTCAACCGGCGCATTTACCACATGCCCTTCTCCAGGAATCTCCGCTTGACAGAATTGGACGCCATGAATCTTCGCCAGATCTACGAAGACTGCATCGAGAAGCGAGGCGTACTTCTGATTCAACCTGAGCACATTCTGTCTTTCAAGCTCATGGGTGTAGAGAGTTTACCCATCCAGCAACTATCGACAGCTGCTCGCCTACTGGATACCCAAAATTCTTCGACAAAGTGTCTAGAGACATCGTCGACGAATCTGACATGAACTTCTCAGTCAAGTTCGAGCTCATTTATACTACGGGATCTCAGCAGTCTATCAAGTTCGCTCCAGACAGGTGGTCAATCATTGAAGACATTCTTGGACTCCTGCCTCGCTTCGCTCATGAAGTCAAGCAAGAACACCCCCACTCGGTCGAAATCGAGCACGGTGGCGGTGCTCTAGGCGAATTCCCGAGAATTAGGCTGCTCAACCCAGATGCGGCGGACCAAGTTCTTTATCTGCTTGCAACACACATTGTTGAATATGGAGTCACAGGGCTCCCGGTGGGCAACCAAAATCCAGCGATGCAGGCGGCTATACTCCGCTACATCACCATAGCTGAACTTGCCGACAAAGATATTAAAGCCGTGGAGAACAGCGACTTCTGGACGGAATTCACTATACCGCCCCTGCTGCTCGTCCGCGGTTTGATCGCATGCGGTGTACTGCGTTTTGTGCTAAGCACCAAGCGCTGGCGTGTGAACTTCGGTCAAGATGCAACGCGAACTCCAAAGACATCACTAGCGGTTCCTTATCGCTCGAAGGATGCTCCAAGCCCGAGGTCAGAGTTCTCTCATCCTGATGTGGTCATCCTTCTGTCACTCCTGTCTTACTATTACGGCGGTCTCAGTGATGAGGAGATGTTCGACAGTTTTGTTCATCTTCTGAAATCGGACCAGGCTTCGATACACTACGATGAATGGGTCAGCACCGCAGCTTCCAGTCTGCCGCCAGCATATCATCACCTGTCTGGCGTCAGTATTCGTGATCGGCACCAGTGCATCTTCGAAATCTTCCCTCATCTCCGTCATTCCAAGAAGGCCATCGACTCCTTCCTGTCTCGCTTGGTGTTCCCGAAAGAGATGAAACAGTTTCCCGAGAAGCTGTCAGGATCAGGTTGGGACATCGGCGCGGTGAAGACAGACCCCACTACCGGCTTCTCTGGGACCAATGACACACTGCACCTCCTGCCTCTGTCTGTCCACCATCTTGACCTTCCTAGCCAGAGCCATACCAATGCTTTGGTACTTGAATACTTGCTTCAGGATGAGACTTCGGTTCAAATGCTGCCTCCTCGAACCATTGGTAGCGACGCGGAACATCTGCTCAACTTTATCGAGGGTCTCAATCAGGAAGTTAGGGCCATGCTGGACTGTGGCGCCGCCATCCTAGAACAAAAAAACGTGCAGGCCACCCAAACCTGGCTCAACACCTGCGAGAGCGCAGAGGTAGAAGCTGTTGTGTTCTTCTCTGATGAAGAGCTTTCCGTGCTCGATCGTTCCGGTCGTATCGAGGCTTTCCAGACGTCACCTTTTGCGAAACAACTTGACACATGTCTCGTGTATCCAGACGAGGTAAGATTCGAATGACAGTATCCCATCTTCACACACTAATATCATGCAGAGCTATTCTCGCGGTACGGACCTGAAATTGCCGAGGACTTACAAGGCTGCAGTCACTCTAGGCTCTCATCTTTGCAAGGATACTCTGACACAGGCTTATATGCGCATGCGTCTTCTCGGTAGAGGACAGGCCATCCACTTTATTGTACCCGAGGAAATCGCCACCAAGATCCGTGAGCGTACAGGCAAGAATCTTGCTAATCCCATCGAAGTCACAGATGTTCTCTGTTGGAGCATTGGAGAAACCTGGGACGATCTCAAGAGGAGTATGCCACTCTGGGCAGTGCAGGGTCATCGCTACGAGACACACAAGTATCTCTTGCAAGGCGCAGCTACGACTCTATCGCAAGCTAATATGTTCCTGGAAGAAGAAGCACAGAATTTGGAACACCGTTATCGTCCCCTGAGTCAGGGCAACCGTGGTATCGGTCTGATCAAGGATTGGGACATGACGAACAAGAGCATCTGCAAGGTCGTTCAGCGATGCAAGGACTTTGGGGCGACAGCTTTCGGCTCCGCGGCTTTGAGCGAGGAACAAGAGCGCGAATTGGCCCCTGAGGTCGAAGAAGAGCGGCAGATTGAGCGACCGCCCCGCGTGAAAGCCTATGCTCATGTACTTGACCCCGACCTCGAGCGATTGGCAATTACCGGCATATTACCCCAAAACGCCATGGCCTGGGGAAAAGCCTTCACTGCTCTGGGCTCAACAAGCGCAGGAGCGCTCTTCACTCTCGGCAACTTCCCTCCTGATCTACTGTGCACCCTCGACTACGTACGCACAGTCAAAGACCCTCCGGGCATCGCTAGGGGTTCGTTCATATCCGACTCGTTCCAGAGGCCCGTTCAGTGGGTCATGTCAATCCGTGGCCCGAATGGCGATGGCGTTCACAGGCTCCTCATTCTCAGTTCTTTCGAAGCGAACCAGCTTATTGGAAGTGTAAAGGCCGCCAAGAAAGTCACCCTCCAATTCTTCGCTCCTCGTGCCAACGCCAGCTTCGCTTCACTCGACAAACTAGAGCTGTTCAACGTCGGTCGCAGCTTCAACTCGGAATCGCTACCTCGCAGCCTGACTGCTCAGCTCAATCTCTTCGCTGGCAGCCTCTACCTTCGATCTTTCCACGAGTACGGCGAACTTTGTGACTTCCTTGGACTGTTGCAAGGCAAGGCCAAGAAAGGCCAGCGAGTAGCACCAGATGGCTTCATCACGCCACCAGTCGGGAGGTGGGGTTTAACGACTTCACCTGTGTCCTTCCTTCGCACGTTGCTGATGAAGATCCGGTGAGAGGGTGAGGGAGTTGAGAAAACGCACGTTGGCAAGATGTTGAGTGTTGTGAGGTTGGAGGAGGCTGATTTTAAGACGAACAATTGGATGCCCAGTTCTTGGAGGGGATGGATCGATGGCGCAGGGAGTTTGGATGGAACAGGAACGTATGAGTATCGCTCTTAGCGTTTGGAAAAGAGCAACCGATGTATTTGTGCGAGTCGCTTCGATTTCTGGGAACTGGGTGCTACTTTGGCCCTTGGTTAGAGTAAACATCACGCTATCCACTTGTCGTAGGCAATCCCGCAAATGTAGAAATGAAAGTGTTACGAAAACGAGCATTCTTTTGTTCTTGTTTATCATCAAGCGCTAAAAGTGTATACAAGAAAGTAAGCCAAACGAGGGTAATATGCTTTCAACGCTAGCAATGCTTCGACCACAACACCGAAGAGTCTCAAAACTCCAACTCCAATCATCATCTCGTACCTACACACCAGTTCGCAACACCAGACCGACGCGCTTAGCAAGCCTTGAGCGTGCCAAACTTGCAAGTAGCACTAGCACCCGTCGACACCGACTTCGGCTCGTTGCCCGGCGTTGTACCCTGGAACTCCTCGCAGATCTCCTTGACACCCGTTGCGCACGTAGCGGAGTCAATAGTCGCAGTGTCGCCGAAGTTGGGGTTGATGCCGACGAGGAGCTTGCCGTTGGAAGCCTTGACGTTCTTAATGACGACGTGGCGCTCGGCACTCTGCTTGCAATTGCCGCAGGAGCGGTACAGCTTGCCAAAGGTATCGACCTGGAAGCCGTCAATAGTGACTGTGCCCGCGCCGTTGTGCTGGATGACTTTGTCTTCGGCGGAAATTGCGCCGCCGCCGGAGATGGTAGCGTCCCCGTCTTTCTTAAGGGTAAGCGCGTCTGGTGGTGTGTTAGTTTGAAATGATGGATGTTGGAGAAGTTGAAGACTTACCCTCGCATACGGCGGCCCACCACACGTTGGTGATCTTGCAGGATCCCTCGCAGTGAACGCCTTCAATCTGATCTGCGCCAATTATGGCGTTGCTGAGACTGCCCCCGTCCGCAATGATGAATACGGCATCAGAGTCGCCGCCCTCAGCTTGACCAGTGCAAGAAACACCGCGACCGTACGTCTTCAGTCCGCCATCAAAATTGGTGACCTTCATGGCTGCCGACAGTTTCTCGGTACCCTTGGAAGCGGGAATTGGGATCGATGCGCGCTTCGTGAGAGAGAAAAAGTTCATTGAGGATGCGGCTGGGCCTGCCGCAGCGGCGGCAGCGAAAGTAATGATAGCAGCAGCGACTGAAGCCTTCATCTTGACGATTGGGAGTGTGAGGTGTTTGGTGCTCGAAGCTGAAAGTAAAAAGAATGAAGCGATTGTAATGCGTCGAGCAAAGTGTAGAAGAGAAGACGGAGACGGAGAGAATGAGAAGCTGAAAGACTGTTGTTGGCTCGGTGGTGAGTGTAGACTAGAGGTGCGTCTTCCTCTACCTCTTATACCTTCCTTTCCACCCCATCAGCATTCTCGAACCCGGTCAAAGCTGTCGCTGCGGAGACATGCATGTAGCAAGCCTCACAGATTAATTGTCCGATCCGCACTACCTGGTCCTAGAGAAAGCGAACGCGCTACTCGGCATATGCATGAGAAGAATTGTGGGAATTCGCGGACTCGTCTGACCAATCCTGTATGTCGACAATGCAATCACTCTGTTTGAAACAGGTAGCGCAGGGTGTTCCCGAGCGTGGTGTATCGCGTGGCGGCGTAGCATACAGATCGCACCCGTTTCGGATGAGAGAACGGCATGAAGTCGTTTCAAACCATGGAGACGTTGGAATCCTCCAATGGTGGGCCGTATTGGAAACAATGGCGCGAGTGGCATCGACCACAAACATGCCAGCCCAGACCTCTAGGATCTCGTGCATGAGTTTGAAGTCAATGGCTGCAAGATCGCAATTAATGATCGTTTGCTCAGCAAGAGCCTGTGTATCCAGATTCTGCTGATGATTCTCGATAGAGCCACACCTCAAGGCCTCACCATAAGACTAGAATCAGTAGGCATAGGAAGGAAACACTTATCGAAGCGTATTGCCCCAAATACTATTTGTAGCCTTTGTACGATGGGTGAACCCAGTAACTCAGAAGGCAGCATGTTCTAGAAGCGGGAGAACATCGGAGTAGCGTCGCAACATCCAGATTCCAGAAACATGAGCGTATGGAGATCGGCAGCACGAGCTCCCGTGATGTTCCCTTCCATGAGGTGGAGTTGTGCTGGGCCGTAGTGTCGAGGAAAAGATTGCACGAGAACGTTCGTTGCGAGGTGTGCTCACAGCTACGAAACTCACCGCTCCAGAGTGGCACATGCAGATGTGGTCAGCGTCTCCATGCCACTGATGACATGATTGGAGACGTCGTAAGAGTTCCGCTCAAGAAACAGCGGAGTTGGGAGGTGGGAACGACTCGTCGCGAGGCAGATCAATGCATTGCTTGGCGGGGCGAGGAAAAGCTTGTGCGCCTCTTCCGCCATGCTTCGGCGGGCTCGGGACAATGCTGTCCATCAACACAAACTTGCCCGAGGCCGTCTCTGACGCGTCTTCATCTATCTGAGTAAGGCGAGGGTACACTAATGTTACGACATGATAGCATTTCACCGCACACACAACTCAATTGACCGAGCACCTGGGCAAGCATGTAGCAAACATTATTATCACCTGACCACGAGTCTCCTATAGTATTTCAGCAAGAAAGTGCCACAATCGGTGAAGCGACGCAAGATTGAGCTTCCAGGAAGCGCTTTGGTCAAGCCACACCACAGACTATAATGGAAGAACTCCACACTGTGTGGACGGAGAGCCAGACCGCATGGCAGATGGCCGACTCGATGCTCAGCGGCTCAACAACAGCATGTGTCCTTTCCCATTCACATTTTGCACCTGCCTATAGCACAAACAACTACCCACACGCCACTCGCACTTTCTCTTTCAGCAAATGAGGAACGTCCGAAGCCACAAAGAGCGGTAAGAGTCATCGCTGCAGCAAACACCGCAAATCCTTCTTCGATGCCACAAACATACCACTCCAATGCTCCCTCTCCACCCTCATCGCACCTGCGCCCATCGCCACACCACAATGGCTCATTCACAGCGCTACAAAGACCTGATGGCGCAGAAGTACCTGAAAGACTCCATCATCAGTTTGTCTGTGTCCCTTCGCTCCTTCCCCAAGCTAACAACATCTAGCACAAGCCCAAGCCATCTACGGCAAGAACCACCTCAAAGGACACGACTGGACCGTCATCACCGAGAAGAGCAAAGCAGCGAGTGATCTTGCGAATGATGCGTCGATCACGTACCGTGCGCACGTCATTGTGTATACCTCGCCAAAAACACTGCGCGACTGGACGCCCCTGGAAAGTACGACCAAGCCGTGTGCGAGCGAGACGGAAGCGCTTGAGACGTTGATGTCAGATCTGCAGGAGGAGATGGCGAGGCTGTTTGAGCGGGAGTATAGGTATGATGAGGACACGGTGGTTGGGAGTGAAGGTGACTAAGGCTTGGACGCGATAGTAAGAACAAGTGTTGACGTGATGCGAAGCGGGCGTCGAAGAAGTTGCAGCTAAGCAGGTTGAGGTAGAGCAAGGTGGTGTGACAAGTTCAGAATCATCTCACGCAGCCGCTACAAGCAAGAGCATGGACAACGAGGAAATGTTCGTGGATATTAGCGACGAGGAGAACGATGAAGGGCACACTATTAGCAGCTCCAGTGGGCGCTTTGAACACGAGAGCTCTGCGCCGTTCGCAGAAACGCCCTTTGAAGAGATGGAGGCGGGTTCAGAGCTGGTACAGGGTCGCAATGAACAACGTATTGACGAAGGGTACAGCGGCACTCGCTCTCGCGATGCAGAAAAGAGCTTTAGCACGGAGGAAGAGAGGGTGGAGGATCTGGTGTACGAGAGTGACGAGGAGCCACCAGCGAAGCGACCCAAGGTGGTGAAGAAACGGGGCTTCGGAGGATGCTGAATGGATGCGTGAGCTACGAAAGGCTTGCAGGCAAGGATGAAAGGAATACTGTGTTGTCCAAAATGTTCGAGTTTTCAAATATGCGGCTTCGAGGTGGTAGCCCTCAATCCATGTTTCGGCGACTTCATTCAAGCTTCTCGTGCAATGACCTGCTCACCGTTACGTCTCTCCTACTGCCGCAGCCACCTACTCCTCCAATGTCTTGACACACTCCCATCCGCCGCTCAGCCTCTCTTTCCACAGGCTGACCCTGTTGTCGCCAGTGCTGACTGCCAGCACATTCCCACTCAAACTCCAACTCACGCGCCACGCGACCGCATCGACATTGAGTGTGGTTGATTTCCAGTCGCCTGTACTTCGTTAGCAAAGTCTTCATCTTCTAGATGGCTTCACACATACGCAGATCTGATGATGTCCAAATGCGCACGGTCTTGTCCTGCGACGCAGACGCAATGTACGACTTGGACAGCACCGTAGGCGACCACGCGACATCGCGCACCCAGTCCGTGTGTCCCGTCAAGATCTGTGTGCTCTGCCAGCTGCCCGTCTCCACGTTAAAGTCCCACAGCTTGACCTGGCAATCGCTGCCGCCTGTGACGAACCGCCTCGCCGCACCAGTCTGGTTCCCGCTCGCGCTGATGACCTGCCCGGGCGCAACGGCCGGGGCCCATGACACGCTGTTGACGCCGCTACCGCACGCCTGGAAGATTTGGCTTGTCCACGCATCGTTCTTGAACTCAAGGACCGAGACGTTGCCGTCGGAAGAGGCGCATGCGAGGAGGCAGCCCGCTTCGTGGGGCGCCCAGGCGACGAGGTTGACCGAGGCGGTGTGCAAGTTGACTTCGTGGACCTTCTGCCAGTTGGAGGCCTGCTCGCGCCAGATGAATACTTTGCCGTCGTACGAGGAGGATGCGAGAATGTTGCCGAACTTCGGGTGTGCCCATGCTACGCACCAGACTGCGCCTTCATGCCTGACCTGTCTTTAGCACCGTGTATATGGAGAGCTCGGCCCTGACGTACCCTCTCAGTGTCTCGACCAGGGTGTGCTTCTCGCCTTCGACCTCGAAGATCTTGATGGTCTTGTCTGACGAGCATGTCGCTAACCGGCGGCCGTAGTAGTCGAGGACGGCATCGTGCTGAGCTTCATTAGCCTCAATTGAGAGCAAGTCGATGTTCTGTCCGCTGTCTGCCATTGTGGGCTTGTGGTGGAAGGGTAGGGCGCTCGAAGGTATTGCGCGTATTCGCTTGATGCTACGGATGATTCTGCAAAGACAGGTGGACGTACAATCATGTCATCGTGGCCCGAATTCTGTATTACGTTTGCCTGGAATGCGGAAGCCACGAGTTAGCGGGAGAAGCTCGGGAAGGCGTAATGTATGGGCAGGAGCAGCCTCACCATGGTTGTGTATGTTTGTGTGTATCCAAATGTGAGGGACGAATCGTATCAAGCAGTAATTCTCGGGTGTAGCTGTCCAAAAGTAGAGAACGAGGTGTTGCGCCGGGCGTGTTTGGAGCTTGGCTGGCGATGTTGCTGCTGTGGCCTCATTGCAGGGGTCCAGCGATGCGATAAGATTAGATCAGCTTTCCAGAACCTCGAAATAAGACCGCGCGACATGTGCTTGAAGGGCCATAGAAAAGTCAACTTGGTAGAGAATGAAGTACTCTTGAAGTTGCTACCAGATATCTGAAGGCATTCCAGCTCTCAAGGTTCTACTTGCCCTGCTGGTGAGCATCAACCTTGGAACATCTGCGCCAGTTTGTGACGCCGCCGCGCGACAGATTGCTACAATCCACGGCTCAATCGACACCTTCCCCTTCAGGCAGTTCGACGGCTGCCAATCAGACCTCAGCAAGCTCCATGTGTGCACGACCATGCTGCTTTCAACACCTCTCGACTCTTTCCTATCCGGGTAGTTTGCGAAGCGAGCGGACGCTAACATTTCTGGGCCTCATCCATGTTGTCTCTACCTGCCATCTTCCCTTCAACAACATCCAAATCAATTCTGACACATCAGGTCCTATTTTACGGGCATTACTATTCGCTAGGCAGAAAAGCCTTCATTCCATGCACAAGTGTTAATCTTCCTGGATCTCGACCTTCTTTCGCCACTTGCTGCCTCGGCGCTAACCAACACTGGTGCGCTGCCTAACGACTTGCATCACGCATCACACCATTGCGCAGGACGTATATACAGCTTCTCAAGATGGCCGCTGTTGTCGAGCAAGCGACGCCGTATCGTCCCCCTTTCCACACGATCACTCCTTACACCAACAGCTCCCAGCCCAACATGTTCGACTATCCTGTCGATTTCAACAACGCACAACTTGAAGCAAAGAACATTCTCGCCCACGTTCTCACGACATTGAAAGAGAAGGATTCAAAGTACTACCCACGTTACGGCAAATGGGTCGAGCGCCATCCCCGCCTCGAAGAGGTCTGCTTCCGCTGCATACGGCCACAGGTCTGGACCTTCCTCAACGGGAAATGGAGCGTTGATGCGCTGAAGTGTGTTGGGGTCGATCTCAGATTCGACGGGAAGGGTGTGTACCTGAACGGTGTCGTGGGTCTGGATCGCAATGTGCGTATATACATTGGCCAAGCTAGTCAAATACGAGCACGCGTCGCACGCCATCTCAACTTCAGATACCGACGCGACAATCCCAGTCTACACTACCACGCCATGCAGCAAAGCACATACAACATTTTTGGTCTTGCTGCACAATTACCCTCCCCGAACATGGGCAATCATGCTCTGCCGGGTATGGACGCTCCAGACCTTCTGCTGAATGTTCTCGAAATGTGGATGTGTCTGGTCTTCCGCACACTACCCCTGCAGGTGCTGGAGCAATGGCTTCCAGACGACGGGACGATCAACAAGAAACGCAAGGAAGGCCAGGAGGGTGAGTACGGAGGCCTGAATATTGCGACCCCAATCGACCACGGAGAAAAGCAGCGAGAATGGATCGACCTCAGCGAGTCAGAGGATCCATTGGTGCACGAATACCTTAGGCGCGGCAGAAACTATTCCGACACAGAGCAGAAGAAACGAAGTGACGTGCAATTGATCAAGCTTGAGGACAAGAAGGGCGAGAACGAGGCTGCGCAGAAGTACACCAAGCAAGCGAAGGATTACAACAAGGCCCGGAAACAGCAAGACGAATCGTTGACCCCTGGCGGTGCATTCATCCTCGGTAGCGCGCTCGGTGGTTCGTTCATTTTCGTCATGATAAAACTTTGGCAGAGCAGAAAGTTTTCGCCATGATGGGTGTAGGACGATGGAGAGCGTTCCAGTTGCTCGTTCGTGGTACACATTTGAGAAGCAAACTCGTTCCAGTAGCATACTTACAGGCGGGAGCAAGGCGTCGCGGCGAATTGTTGACTGCATTGCTATGGCCCGAAAAGAGTACCATGTCCAACAGCGTGATCTATATCTCTATGTATCTACTCCACCTTCCCAAACACCCTATCCAGAAGCACATGCGCAAACAATTCCGTCCCAGGGCTTTGCGTGCACCACGCCACACAATTCACCTTCCTCGAATCCCTCCAACCCCCGGCATCACCCGTAGCTTCCTCTTCCAACTCTCCCTTCCCCTCCCCCACCGGCCTACCCCTGCGATCCGCAACAATACACCCCCGCGTCCACTGTCCGCTCGTCTCGACCCTCAAATCCTCCGTCTTGAATTCCCATTTCGGATCCGAAGCGGTCAGCGCGTACCCTTAACATAGATGTACGAAGTCAGTGCTTGTCTCAGATTAGACACTTTTCGTACGGAGAGATTACGTACATATGGTCAGTGGGTCGTGCAGCTGCAGTCCGAGACTCGACGCGTCTTGTTGCGGGTTGAGGGACTGGTTCTTCTGGAATGTGGAGGTGAGGAAGAGCGTGGACCATTCTGCTAGAGGGGAGCCGGCGATGGGTGGGGACGTGGTGTGTGATTTGAAGAGAGAGGCGTGGAGGACGTGGCGCTCTGTGATATCTACTTCTCATCAGTTCCCGCCCAGCTTTGACATCGAGGTCCACTTACCCAACGGAAACAGCTTTAGAACGAGCTGCTTGCTCAGTTTCTCCGGATACGCGGGCAACTGCTCTTTCACAAGGCCCTTGAGTACAGGCGGCATCGTCATGCGCGGATTCAAGCTCGTGAGCGCAAACACACGCGCGCTCGCTACGCTATCTGCATACGTGTTGAACTCCGCGCCGGGCGTCATCTGGTTGCGAAGGTTCAGTGCTCTGCGCAAGGGTGTGTCGGGTTGTTTGATGAGGTTGAAGGGCGGGATGGGGATGGATGTGGTGGTCGGGGAGTATATGAGGTGTAAGGGAGGTGGCTGTTAGGCTTCATTGACCTTGTTATAATTGGGCATGGGAATGGATGGGTACGTACGTTTCCTGGTGCGTCGACTGCGCCGCCCATTACTACGACTTCCTTGACGCGCAGGAATGTCACTGGGTCTTTTGCAGCGGCGATGGCGAGGTTGGTTAGTGGGCCTACTGCGACGATGGTCACGGTGTCGGGCTCGTTCTCGGCGAGGATGTCGAGCATGACTTCGTGCGCGGGCTTTAGGGATGGGATGAAGAGTTTGTGCTTGTCTTCGACGGCTTGGAGGGCGGCGACTTCTTCTGCGGACATGTTTTCTGGTTTGGGTACGAAGAGGGATTTCCATGTTTCTTCGGGGGAGAGGTGGGGGTGCTGGAGTGGACATTAGATGAGTCGAGATGGGATGCTGGGAGTTCTGACGCTATTGTGTATGCCACCAAGTCCATCGATTCCATCTGTGTGATGTCAGATCAATTTGTCGTTATTCTTCCGATGCGGTGAAATTGACTTACGGAAGAAGTCAGCGACCATCTGCGAGAATTGAACGTACGAAGTTAGTGTTTGTCTCATGTGCACTTCGTACATTCAGTACTTACCATGTGCTCTGCCAATGGCTCTTCGGCACCGACAGCAACTATGCGATGGAGCGGTTAGTATATGTATATCTCGAGAGACTTCCTCTACAACCCCTTACCAATTGGCTTCCTCGCATCGAGCGTCTCAAAGCCCACAGGCCTTCCATTCTGTTTCCGCCACGCTCGCTCCTTCTCGATGTAGTGAAACAGAGTAACGACATTCCTAAGGCAGCTAGATTGAATCATGTTAGTACTGTTATTTCGAGAAGTGGCTTATATTGCTTCCGAATTCGTTGTTGCGGAACCATTTGGACCTAAGTGGGATATGCCGAGATGACGATGATGAAACTACGAAACAAACGCACTTTTGAACTTCAACATTACCAAACGTCAAAGACAACATCAAAATCTCTAGTTCCTCCGGCTGCGCCGATAGAGCAAGCAATATCGCCAGGACATCGTCTACGCCCTAGTGGATTGTCAGCCGTCTGCCACAATTACCCCGCGATGTTCCTCCCACTCACAGGATCCGTGTCTACGATGATTTTGTTTGGTGCCATGATGTGTAACCTCTTTGTCAATTTGGGAGAAATCTGAAAGTTGATGGTTGTGCAAATACTTGTCGAGACCGAGCGATGCCTCCGTACATGCGGCCTGATTAGATAACTAGCGGCATCGCGACTCTATAAATGGCAGGTGAAAGCTGCAGCTCAGTGCGGCGACTTCCGATTTCTCCGCTCATATGCTGCTTGTAACCTGATGACGTTTCGTCGCATGTAAAATGTGTCCACAGCACTCATTGAGAACATGCACCGTGTAATTGATAGATTCTGAAATGACAATGCGTGCAACTTTGCCCAATTGCACTGATATGAACGCCGGATATTTGTAGTCTACACATTGCGCGCCCCACAGACGCCTTGCTGAGGGCAAGCACACTTTTGTCCCCGTTGTACCCAAGCTCCCTGAATGTACTTCTGCCGTACTCGAAAGTATGCCTTGCGCCCCTCCTCATGACGGGTGCGCTGTGTCGAAATGTCCTGGACGCTCTAGGCAGCCCAGAAATTGAAGTCGAAATGCGAGTCGTGAAATAGAGATTACGATCTAATAGACCTTCTTCTTCTCGTCGACAGAGAACTGTCCTGGGCCCATGTTGACCAGCAAGAGGAGACCTCCGCTGCGGATTGTTAGCATTGGTAATCGTTAGGCAGAAGGCGACTTACACAATCGAGAGGATCTGGAAGAAATCGTACTTCGCAAAATCCTTGTGCGGGTGGTGTGGGTGCAGGGTCCAGAAGTTGTTGACGTATAGATTGAAGATGCTGAGAATCAGCACCAGCATAATAGCCGAGAACTTCGCCTTGAAGCCAACAACGACCATGACGCAAGCACCAAGTCCGAGTATGCTGGCCACGATTCTCCAGAAGCCCCAGTCGCCGCGGAAGACGAATCCAATGAAGAGGAAGATGAGCAGAACACGGCCCGCGAGCTGGAAGTACATCTTCTTGTCCTTCTCGTCGAGAGTCGGTAGACCGGCGGGAGCGAACTTCTTGCGCACCCACGAGTCCGAGAGAACCATGAGCAGTCCTCCCATGACCGAGAGGTTGCGCAGGAAGAAGTTCAGGTCGAAAACCAAGCCGTACCCAATGCCCTGTAGAACCACAACGCCCATGAGACCAGCCACGGCGTATTCCGAGTGTTTCCGTGCGATAACCATGATAGATGCGACTGTCATAACAATGACATTTACGATGAGGAAGAGGTGGGTGACGCCGCTCCAGACTGTGAGGCGCTCTTGTCAGCAATCGCTCATGTGTGCAGGTATGAGTCTGTAGGAACGTACTGTGTCGGTAGTCGTGGAGATATGTGAGCTGGTCGTTCCATTGTGTTAATATGCGCAGCGCGTCTTCGAGGAAGGTGACGACGATCAGGAAGCGGCCGATTGCTGGGAGATATCTATTCAGGCCTCGGGTCAGCTTGGATTCGTACGTAATGGGCATTGCGGCACTGGGACAATGCATGCGCTGCTCTGCGGAGTCTGAGAGAGACTCACGGCTTGATGGGATCCGCCAGAGTGTCCAGCATGTCCTCAATCTTGCTCGTCTGCACGCGCAGCTGGTCGAGCGGACTGGGGTCGTCCCTGGTGTCGTCGCTGCGCCCAGCATTGCCGAAGGGACTCTGGTTGCCGAGGTGGTAGCCCGCTGTGCCACGTATCTGCGCCATGGCTGTGTATGAGTTGATGGAGAAGAAAGGGAATGGAAGTCGAGGCGCTGAGAGTGCGACGTTTTGGTGGGCAAGTCTCGGGTTTTGGCTCTGGACGTCTTCACTCGCGTGAACGTACACCTGGCCTTGCCAAGGAATTAGCGTGGTCGAGCCTAGCTTACTTGTAGTGAGATTCCACACTCGCATCGAAAGCTTGATGCAGTCCCGATTGTTATATTACCCTTTGGATCAATTCAGCTGCGCGTGATTAATCACTCGTACATGAAAAGCGGCTGTACTGCTTGACCGAGGCTGGTCGCTTCCTCGCCGCACTCGAAAGCCTTTGTATTGATGCCAGATTTGTGTATGGCAACTCCTCGAAACACTAGATCTGCGCCCAGTGCAAAAAACTCCGGATTTAGTTTCAAAACACAGCCGAGCAGGTTGGTCCCGATTGTCACTATGCAATGAGAATGTATTTCTAGCACGCGTTGCCGTCAAGCACAAGGCACATGCATGTGTGACGGTTGTGGCGCTGATCACGATTGGTCGGATCTCACGATAGCATGGTGGCTCTGACCGTCGCTCTGCCTCAAGAATATTCTGCATGTCAGTAAGGCTGTACAGAACCACGGTCACACATTCATTGAGCTTGAAGGATCGGATCGTTTAGTTTAATGTGCATTGACTATATAGCCATTCCTTTGTGTTGCCATTCCCATAGACAATGGAGGCAATGTCAGAACAAGATGCGAATAGAATCAGCGTAATCGAAACACAAAAGTACAAGGGTAAGATGAAGGAATAGCTGGACGCTGAAGCTACCATGCAACCCAAACGCCAATGCCCGATGGTGATGTGAAGAGACAATTTACCAAAACCAAGATCGCCTCCAACTGTCGGCCGTGTCTGTAGCATTCCCCGGGATTTAGTCTGGTCCGTTGTACTCTCTTCCTCATCGCACTTCCTGTCTTGACGTTCACAGAGGTGAGCAACATAACCCGTGGGTCCCCTTGACGTTGCGATCTCCAGTTATTCAAATGAAGCGAGTGTGTAAGGTCATCGCTCACATCACTGGCCAGTCGTCGGCGTTGTCAGCACCGGCCGTGAACTCCTCTTGAAGGATTTGGTACCGGGAGCTGGGCTTCTTGTTCTCAGACATTGCAGGGCGAACAATCTTCTCGATATGGACTGGCTTGACTGGCTGCGCTGCCTGGGGAGTTGCCGAGCCGTCCTCTTCCTCGATGCCCACAGTCTTCTTCTTCTGCTTCTTGCCCTTCGGAACAGTCTCCCATGCGCTGGTGTCCTCCATGGCCATCTTGACCTGCTCCTCTTCAGAGAGACCGTTGTTGTGGCCGCTGTTCGAGACCGAGTCTGGAGTGGGAGCGGTGCCGTTGGTAGGGGCGTCGCTAGAGCTGGCAGTCGACGCGGCATCGAAGGTGTCGAGGAGCTGGCCAGTGGGCGCGGGGGCTGGGGGCTGGACGGCGCGGGCGCCAACGGTAGTCCACGCATTGTCCGCAGGTGCTTTGACAGCCTGCAGTCCATTCTTTGCCGACTCACCGCGAGCCTCACGGGCGGTGCGACGTTGCTTCTCCAGGAGTACCTGGCGCTGCTTCTCCTCAGCTTCTCGGGCGGCCTTGGCCTCCTCGACCTTCTTCCTGTTCTGGCGAGCTTTCTTCGAGTCTGAAGGAGCCTCTGCCTTGGGAGCTTGGGCCTTCGTGGCACGCGCCGGTTTGTCGGCAGACTTGATGCTCAAGACCGAGGGCGTGGCGGACTGTGCGCCAAGCATGTCGGAGACATCGCGTCCACTGGGCGCCTTGCCGGTGAATGCGGGAGACGCGACAGGCGAGAGATCGTCGTCAGCGTCGGCGCCCACAGTGGAGGACGCTGTGTCGAGGTATGAGTCGACCTTGTTGCCGACCTCCTGGACAGCAGTCTTGACAGACTTGCGCGGTGCCTTTGCCTTTGCGGCCTTTGCAGCTTTGCCCGCCTTGGCTTTGACTTCCGTCTGGAGCCACTCCGCGTTGTCTGCTACGGCACTGGCGGTGGTTGTGCGTGTAGCGGTCGATCGGCCTCGGGTGACGGCACGCTGGTTTTGGGTGTAGTAGACGTAGCCAGCGCCAACAAGGGCCAGAAAGAGAGCCCAGCTTGCCCAAGTCTCCATGTTGCAGGTGTAAAGTCGGGTTGGTCCGATTATAGTCTGAGTTAAGGGTGCAGGCGATTCAAGGGCTGTTGAGGCGCAAGAAGTGCTGGCGGCGTTGTGAGAGTGCCGAGAGCGCGTGCGAGACGAGGCAAGCAGTCTTTGCGTAGAAGTGCAGGATGGTCAAGAGGCGGACTCGAAGAGCGGTTGACCCGAGCTAGGGAGCTTGGTGGAGTTGGGTCTTGGGTGACGCAAGGAGTGTCGCCCTCAACAGCTGGAAAAAGGAGTGGTCGTCGCAATTGGGTATGCTCCGCCTGAGAGTGGGCTGTGATTCCTCAGTCTGTTCAGGGTCTCGAGGATGTGGCCAGATATATAGCGACCCGCGTCGAAAAGCCGCTGTCCGGTTGAGTGCAGGCACTATACGCCGTTGAATTGACGGAAGGAGCTGCAGCTGGTTCCGAGTAGAGGTGAGGCGTTTGGAAGTGATGGAGGAGTGAGAGAAGATGCGGAGGTGAGAGACAGGAGCCGAGTTACGAAGGGAAGGTGGTCCAGGGTGTGGTTGAGCATCGTCCTTTCCTATTTGGTGAGCCGCTAACGTGGCAAGGGTTCAGGAGCTCGAGTGCTGCGTCACCCCCGATACGCCGCATACGGATCTCGTTGCAGAGGCGCCGTCTGATGTCCGACTACCAGGACGACTTGACAGCTTCCCAGCGATCTCTGTCCTCACTCACTTCCACTGGCTGCGGTCTCTTCACGGCGCAGATGGGTCGAGCACCACCAAGCTCGGCGCACGGTGTGGCGACCTGGGCAGAGGCCACCTTGCTCGTTCAACACGGGCCAGTGACACCGATATGTCCGGCCTGATATGGGACTATTTATTGTTCAAAACGGCTTGCGACACACCCTACGCGACGTATCACATGGGTCGCTCGGAACCGGTTATTACCAGATCACTCGTGTCAAGCCCGGGAGCGCCGTGACCTCCGCAATCGCGTAGCAATTGCCGTAATGCCACGGGAGGGTTGATGAAGGGGCAGCCAAGCACGTTCGCCATTTCACAGATTGCCTTGTGTCACTTCAGAGACATGCCAGTGGCGACACCTTCATTCCGTTGTATGTCAAAGAGATTCGTCAATCGTGATGCATTCTGGTGTCGTTTCTTCATGATAATGATACGCCTGAAAGCCAACAGCTAAATACCAAAGTAGAAAAACAGACTCATCAAACATCGCAAAGAAACAACCAAGCAATATCGACCCACCACCTAAGCATGAACGCCAGCATGTTTGACACTTCGTCTTTCGGGATCCTCCACTCCAACTCAATACTCATCACAACAATCAACACTGCTTCTTCATAACTTCCTCCCTCCCCTCATCCTCCGCCTTCCTCTTCACACCACCCGCCCCGCCGCTCTCTACCGGACTCAACGGTGGCGTTGGACCCTGCGATGGTACCGTCGACGCCGCACCCTTGTCCTGAGCCTGCAACGCCTGATTCCGCTGCGATGCCTGCATCTGCCTCGCGATATCCCCGAGCCCAGGGCCCACGATGTTCCTATCCCCGATCACCGTCGCGCCGCAGTTGACTGTGATGTTGAACTTGAGGAAGTTCTTCACTGGTTTCAGCGCCGGAGTTGGAGCTTGCGCTGCTTGTGGCCTGTAGAGCATCATCCCCATGAGATTGGCTATGCGCACGCTGTCCATCTGCGTGATGGATATGATATTTCCGTTTCCGCGGATCTGGGTGGCTGCGTTGATGGTGATGTCGGGTGTCTCGTCGTCCTTGTCTTCTTCATCCTCGTCTTCTTCTTCGTCTTCTGGGTGGTACGGACTGTGCATGTTTGGTATTGGCGCGTTAGGGTTGACGACGGAGTGGTAGGATGGGGGCGCTGGCATGTCTTCGGCCGTGGCCGTGTTTGGCCGTGGTTGTTGATGGAGTAGTGTTAGGAGGATGGTTTGTACTTTGGCGTCGCTCAGTGCTTGGTTGCGGTGGGGGTCCATTTTGTCGGGAGGTATGACGGCGTGGACCGAGCTGGGATCGCAAGGCTAGGGATGAAGACTTTCCCGGATTATCTTCGAGGTAGAATGAGCGGCAGTCCCTGCGTGGAACGATGGGATATATGGCGGTGGACGAATTGTGCCGTGAGTGTAAGAGATGCTTGTGATTGCAGTCTTGGATTCTTCTTTCACAGGACGTTGTCTATTATCAAGTCTCTTCGCAGCATCAGCCATCTGCAAATCATAGGCAGTGTTTGCGTAACCTACAGATGTGAACAAATGTACCAAATGACAGAAGACCAGGATATATATGCAACCCAAATTATCTCTTTGAAAAGCCAGTGTGCAGAAGTAAAGAAACCACAACCTCCCTCCTATATACCCAACCCAACCACCCACCCTCCCTATCGCCCCATCCTCAAACCCGCACACAATAGCAACCGTCCCAAACAACCATCATGCAGTACCACACAGCATCCTATTGTGACAATAAGACGCGCTAGCCGCGTTCAGATATGGTGCGATCGGCCGACCAATGTCATGGGACGGGGTGGTTGGTACGGCCCCAGCAGGCTTCACCGAATTTCGTGCACAATAGCAGCTTCGTAGTGGCGTTTGTCGGCGTGTGATTAGGCTTCAGCGATTGTAGGGCGGCGTCTTGGGGGTTGTGTGTGTGTGTGTGTGTTGGCGCGGGCGGGCGCTTGGGGGGGGCACAATAGGAAGATTTTTGGGGGAACAATAGGACAAAAAAAAATTCTTGTAGTGTCGTGAGGGTGCATCATTTTTCGGCGGCACTGTCCTAGTTTCGTGACACCGGACTGTACTGGGGAACAATACGAAATCTAGATTGCGTGTTCACTTGCACTGAGTATAGTGCGCTTTGTCGCTGTCGACCCTAGATGTCGCATGCGCCAGCGAGCTCAGACATTGTCGGCATGTGTGAGGGCCTTGAGAGATGACTGTCAACCTTCTTCCATTCGTGGTCATGATGGGTGTGGTCATACGTCTTTTGGTATTGCCAGTATTATGCTAAATGTTCTTCCGGCTCGATTGACCGCGCGCTCGAACGCTGGTCATCCGTCATCAAGCGGCCTCCATCGACAAGGCCTCACTGTCTCAGCTTCCTTGCAGTTCGCATCTGCCTGTTTCTCCGAGCAAAAAATGTTGTTGTACACCGTCTGCTTACAGGACACAATAAAAACCGAGAACGCCACGCTGATAAATGCTCCAATGCGATTACGACACTTGTTTCGTACCGGATTTGGGCTATGCACCTTCGTCTACAGGACAGACTGACAAGTGTGAGCTTTGGTAGTGATGTTCCGCACTTGCTGCATGAAGCGGATCAACACTCTACCGTTGCGGCCGATATGCCTGTACGTCATGGTATGGTCGGTCGTGGTAGAAGAGATTCTCAGACCAAGGCGGCAGCTTCTTGTCGCGTTCGTAGAGGTACCCGCAATTGTTGCAAAGCGTGCGCGGGCCTCGCGGTCCGTCGCGGACAGCCCATACTGCGGTGCCCCATACGTAGCAGTGTGCGCACCGCCAGGTTTGTCGCTCGCTGCGTTATGTTAGCATAGCCCGATAATAACGTGTTCGGGACTTACCCTTCCTGCAGACCACCTTCCTGCCCGCCGTATCCGGATCCCGCTCCTGGAATGTCACGGCCCAGCGGGCTCAAACTTCTGAATCTCCTCTTTTTCTTGCTCCTCTCGCCACGACCCATGTTCTCTTGCTGCTCGACGTTGTTGAAAAATTCGTTTTGGGGTGTGCCTGTCATGTTGGCGGTCGAAGAGAAGCGTGCAGTCTCTCTCCGCAATCTTCGGATCTGCCTCTCACGGTCGCCTTCGCGCTTCTCGATCTCCTCCTTCGAAAGCATCTCCACCTTTGGCTCCCATTCATCGCACAAGTGCTCGTGATCGTATCTCCAGCCGGCCCCGATGGCTGGCTCAGCCGCGTCGTTGTCTATCTCGCCGTCTCCCACCAAGCCACCGTTTTCGCAGGCTTCTTTCTTCAATCGCAGTACCGCCTCGTAGATCGCATGTGTCATCGCCGATGCCCACTCTCCAGATAGCCCGATGTCTGCGCACGTTGTCTTCGCGAACATCTCTGCGAAGCCTGGGGGATGCAGCAACGACCACTCGAATTTGTCGGTGTAAAGGCGGTTCAACAGGTTGATGTTGAGGGAGACTATGCAGCGATATGTGTCGTCTGGGTTGTGCAATTCTTCGGACGGTAGTGCAGTGGCAGTGGCCGTAATGCCGTTCGGCGCTGGTGCTGGTACTGCTACAGGCGTCTGCGTTCCTTCTATCTGCGTGTTGCCGTTCAATCTAGGGGTGGATGTGCCATTGGTGGGAGGTAAAGCGGGTGTTGAGGCTCCATCTCGAGAGACGACTGTTTGTGTGGGCTGGACTGGCTGTGCTGCTGTGCCTTGCAATGCAGGCGCCGCTGTTGAATGAAACAGTGGGTGCAGTGCTACACCCGCATACTCCTCCAATTGCTGCCGGATCTGACTGGCAATGTTCAGGATGAGTTGTGGTTTGCGGTCGTTGGGAAGATCGAGCTCGTCCACGAATTGCTTCGCGAACTGATCTGGGGTCGTCAGAGCCTCGTGCAGATTCCACAGAAACGAATCCTTGAGTCTGTATGCTGGTGTGACGTCTGGCTGTTTGTATGCCGGCAGGTGCTCGTTGATGCCAAACTCGCGGGCATTGGATGGGGTGGGTAGAGGCGCATCTGGTCGGAAGGGCTGGATGTCCATGTCTATTCGGATGGGAATCAATGTGACTGGCAGCACTGATTGCGTCTGTACTTGTTTCTCGGTCCTGTTGCAATTAGCTTGCGACCAACATTTGACCTCCACTTTGACCCAATGCACGGCACTCACAATGTGCGCTTCGGTCGGCCCATCCAGTCTCGCCAGATGCCTTGTAGGTCAATGGGCGCTATCAGCTCTTCTCCCAGCGCTGCAATCTGGGCCGACTTGTCTAGATTCGACGCCTCGTCACCGCGCTGTATGCTGCGCAGACCGGTCGCGCGTCGCGGGCGATCGCTATCCTCGAAGTCGTCATCATCGTAGGCGTCTTCAGCGTAGCTTTGGACGGCGGTGCCTCGTTTTGTCACGCGCGGCGGAGGGAGCGTATTCGAAGCCGGGACGATGGGTGAGATGAGGGAGTTTCCGTGATTTCGCAGTCGTGGCGCATAGCTGGACATGAACGCCTGCGGCGGCGCCGTCTTTCCCGTGGCCGTGAACATGGTGTTGTAGTTTGCGACAGGTGGTCGATGGAAGGTGGTAGCTCGAACAGTTCGCGAGGGCTGGACGCGTCGCAAAGCGTTCAGACAGGGGTGTGTCCCAGTGCAATGCGGGTATTTCTTGGCACAAGTTTGCTTGTCAGAAGGCGACTGCAGTCACTCGTTCTGCAGGTTTGTTTCCAGAGTCGTGAATGTTGTTACACGTCGCTGGCGTCGCATGCGACTGAGAGTCGCGGTCCGCGATGAAGCTATTCTCGCCAAGGCTCGAAGCGGCTAGCGTGCTTCAAAGTACACGTGATCTGTCTGAGCAACACCGTGAATGTTACAAAACACCCCATCGATGATGGTCATGTTGACCTTACCAAGAATGAAATGGATCAGCGAGGGTAGGTATGACAAAGTCTGGGACATGAACTTCTGCTGCCCCGGTCCTCGACTCTTCGTAATCAAGATTGTGTCGCGCTATTCATGTTGCCAACGAGAAGCTTCATGCATCATATCTTTCCGTGGTCGAAGATTGGGCATTGTGATACGTGGTAAGTACATTCTTCGGATGCAATGTCGCTACAATGCTCACTGTGATCAGCTGGAGCTCGAGAGGAGAAGTGCTTCAACGACCAACTGGCGCACTGCTTCCATCGAGCGTTAGATTAGAGTATGTAGCCGAGACTACAGCGCACTGGATGCTCGAGTAAAGCCCTGGAATCTTGAGATTAAAGATTACACAGTAGGTGTCCATGGTGATGGCGCCAAGTTTCAGTGGCTCGTTACGGTCCAGTCATTCAACGGAGCTTGATTCTGGTCGTGATTAGCCGTGAAAACTTGGTTGCCCCACTTGCCCATCCCACCACTATCAGTGACCAATGTTCACACAACCACATGTCTGAAAACTCCATTGCTTCGTAAGTCAATCGTGTGTAGTATATATTTGTTTAAAATCACAAAATGCTCATCCATCAATTAAGGTCAGATGGCCGAGCTGGTTATGGCGCTAGGTTAAGGTTAATCTTAACATTCTTCCTAGTCACGAAAGTGGCGTGGGTTCGAGTCCCACTCTGATCATCTTTCGTCTGGCATCAAGTCAGACAAATCAGGATTTTTTTCGCATCCTATCATCAACTTTCATCCAGCACCAGCTAGACATGTCGACTTCTTTTTTTGCTGATTCAACGCTGGGTCATAAGTCAGTACTCTTAATGTGTTGTCAACGAGCAAAGGTTTTGTTTTGTACTTGAATCATGCCCTGTTCACAAATAATGATGTTGCTATAGCTGTCGCAATTTCTGAGACGTGTAGCGATGACTTTCAACTTACATCGTTTGGAGTCATGGCCAAGGGTCATCGCGGAGCATTTAACATTCAACCCCAACAGGGTCGCTAGAGTAATCGTAATCGGCAAAGCACATAGAGCATCATACTCATGGTGGACAAATAAGGCGAGCGTTTAGACAGCCAATGAGCGAAGAAACGGTCCAACCTCTGAAATAGAGCTAGTCCATCTACATTAAACTTTGAGATCAAAAATTAACACGCGCCCTATGAGTCGTTGAACGAGGCATGTACAGAAGAGACTTCGGCTATGCAGAGAGTCATGCGATATCGTGTATCTAAAATGCTCGAATTCAGGCCGGAGTATTGTACGAAGTCTGCCGTGTAGTTGGCGCGACGTTGAGATAACACATTGCAACAATTATTAGGCTTTCATGTCGACACACCTCCACTCTTTGCGTTTTTAAATCCAGCACCGCTTCCGAAGACCTTATCAATCCTCGTCACTCTCTCCCAGACTATCTCACCATGACCATCATCTCCTCCCCTCTTCTTGAAGTAAAGTACGCGATGCTGTGGAATGAATTCCTCGTCTGTTTGCTCGGTCTTCCAACTCTCGAGACTGGTCTCTCTCGCACCCAGAAACCGATCTTCATATCCTACAATGTAGTCGGCAGGATCTAGGGCTGGGTCCCACCGAAGACGATTGAGGACATCGGAAGCTGGGCGGAGTTTACTATTCGAGACAGGTGTTGCAGTTGGCTTGGGTCGCTGAGGTATCGTCCGCGTGGCAATGTCGGGCAGCTCATCTGATGGGTCATCGATAACGTCTTCATCATCGGAGTCGACATCAAGGTCTAAAACGTAATCGCCCCATTCGCGGTCGTCGAGTCGAAGGCCTTGAACGGCCTTTTGTGCTACGAGAGTTATGTCGATCCAGCACGTGTTTGCGTCGTAGTTCCTCTCGTCGGTCTTGAGTTGTGTCAGGAAACGATCGACGACTTTATCCAGACTGTGCTTCGCAAGCAACTTCTCTTCCTGAGCACTGGGAGCAGCACTGGAAGGCCTTGAAAGACCAATAAGGTAACAACCATAATATTCACTACCATTATTGTCGGCATCGCTATCAGTAAAGCGCGCGGGCCAAATGCGGACTTCAAGGTCCGGAAGTGTTTTATAGATATCTGCGAACATTAGTGGATAGTCATGAAATGACGATGTCACAAGTACTTACCGACAACAAGTGAAAGACATCGTGATTCCACCCAGCCGACTAGACTCTTGCCTTTTGCCAGCGTACGACCCCAGAACTGAATGTCAATCTTGACGTAGTTGGTATGAGCCTGGAGGAAGCTAGCCGCTACACTGCTTGTGGTAGAATCAACGGGGGAATCGCCAGAACCTCCGAAAAACTGCTCCCAAGTTGTCTTCGTCTCTGACAGCTGTTGAGCAGCCAATTTCGCTTCTTTGACCAAGGTCTGAAGTCCTGGAGTAGTCGCAGTATGTGCAATGTTCGAGTTGGGTGCATGGTAGCCTAGCACTACCATCGGCTCCCTGGCACTACGGTGGTACCTTGGCGCTTTCTGGTGGAAGAAAGCATCATACATCATATCGTTCGTCCAATCGAATTGAGCAAAGTGCTGGAAGAAGCTGACCACCAGATCGGCAGCTGCGCTAGACCCATGGTCATGAGCGATGGACTTCGACACCCACGACAGCATGAGGGTGATGTGTACACCGCCCAAATATCCGAATTTGGCCGAGTAGATGCCGTGCTGAATGGCCCAGAGTTTGATGCAGCGATACGCCAGTCGGAACGCAGAAAGAGAGGGCAACGTGCGCTGTATGTAATGTAGGTCGCGGTAAGGTTTCAGCTTGCGGAGCGAAAGAATAGAAAGGTTGAAGACTGGATCCGACGATGGAAGCTTGGAAACCTCTGACCACTTTTCAACGACTCGACCTGCTGGACAGTACTGCAGGTCCATAGTTACGTCGTTGATTGAAAGCTCGAGCATTGTCCCGGTGCCCGCTTTCACCTTCCTCAATATCCGCACACCTTGTCCATTGGCCTTGATCAGTCTTTGGTGAGCAAGCCTAAAGAAAGTCTTCGAGCTGATAGTGCCAATGCAGAGGCAGTCTATGTCCGATGTCTGGGTCCAGACACCTAAAGCGTAAGAGCCGACTGGCACAATGACCATGGGAATGTCAGACACCACAAGCCCATCATCACCTGAAATTCCAAGAAGGACTTGCTTCAAGACTACAAATGCTTGCTGTCGTTGCCGTATCTCCTCCTGAGATGGAAACATGTGATGAGCTGCGAGAGCTGTCTCCAACTCTGTCGACCCAGATAGTGCTGAGGTCGCGCGTGTATACTGCACACTTGGAACTGATTGCGGACTGTTCTCGTCCGTTTGGCTCTCTGGAAAGTCTGCGAACACATTCAACTTGGCCCTAACTCCGTAATGGTCGCTAGGCACGACGTGAGCACCATCGATCTCTTCGGCCAGCCCAAAGTGGTTGAAGGACGAAACACGTAGACAGTTTTGGGGCCGGAAGAGAACACGATCATAGCGTTGTGGTCGATGATTGGGTGTTCCGGAGGTTGCCGATGCGAGAATGTTATTTCTCGGATCGAAGGTGGCGCCCTCTTCTCCCTCGAACAGCTCTTCGTATGTGTCCACAGCAATGTCATCCGCGCCTTCGACATGAGCAACGGCCCAGGCATCTACCAAACCAGCTTCAGTCATTGCTGCCTCGATTGAGGAAAGTGTTGACACAGTTTGAGCGCAAATTGACTTGTCTTTCAGAGCATTTTTGATGGTGTAAGTCGAGGTGGCGAGATTGAAGTCTCCGGTGATAATCCAGGGCTCGGTACTGTGGTGCCGTGTAAGATAGCTCGTTATATTCTGGAGTTGCACTCGTTTAGCTGCGACCGAGCCGTCTGTCAGGCCGCAGGTGAGATGAATGCCGACAACGATTACTTCTGTGCGACCCGAGGACTGTATTCCAGTAAGCCCTGTGAACTTTGCAACCAGGGCGCCCTTGTGCCGCCTATGAAAAGGCACGAATGTCCACTCAAAAGGCCATCGACTCAAGGCCACCACGTTCCGTAGGCTAGACAATGGACCGACGTCTGATTGATCCGGAGGGCCATGCGAAGTGAATGGGAAACGTGCTTGCACTTCGCGATCCTTCAATATGAACGAAAGGAAGTCATCCGAGACCTCCTGCAACACTAAAATGTCAGCGTTCGCTTGATCGGACAGAATGGTCCTTAAGAGGTGAGGATCGCGTTCTCGCGCTGGCGGATACTCGGAGTCGATAAGTACATTGAAGCTAGAAACCGTAATCTGGTGTGGTGTTTTGCTCGTGTCTTGAACCGCCTCGCAAACTGACCACCTGTCTTGATGGATGTCGAATTGGAAGGTGGAACCAGGTTGGAGCTCACGATTGAACTCTGAATCCTCAGTCGCAGACAGGTCACTCTCGTGGATGTCGTCCTGGCTAGCTACAAGGAGGTTCTGTGAGAGCTGGCTGACCCAGTGTTCTGGGGTGCGCGGTATCCAGACGGCATTTGATCTCGTTACGTGGATGATGCCCCAGAGTCTCATGTTGTGTGACGAATTCGAATTTATCGATCGTTCCCTAACGAGAATAGCAAGCGCACCGATTTCGAAGTGAAGCTTTGGAAGAAGGCGGGCTTTCCCAAGAAGGAACTGCTGAGAGAACAATGTGTTGTCCGTTGTTTGGCCGATCGTGAGATGTAGGTTGCTTGCCAAGAACTTTTGTCCAAGCGCCTGTAACGCCATTGCGCGCAAAGATGTCAGACATGAGGTGGATTGGGGTCGGCTTTCGTGGAGGAAGACTGTGCTGTTACTTCGATGCTTGAATAGTCCTGGCTCCTCGATAGTGGCCGTCTGAGCCTCCTTCGTGTCTAAGTTCCGATCGAAATGTGCTTGGATTTGCTGTTGCGCTCGCGGCAGGCTCTCTGGTGCGACAAAGGGGTATATAAGATTTATATGAGCTGGCCAACACCCATAGGCCTTGTCATAGAGTTCGCGGAGTCGATCGATGTCGCCGCAGTCCGTATTGGGAGGGATTACACAAAGTGCTGTATCGTGCGATCTTGTTGGAATCGCAGACCCTACTGCTGCCTCGTGGACAGTCGCCATTACTCAGTGTCCTCGACGAATATCCTTGGTTAGAAAACAATAGAGAAGGGAAAATGATGTGGGTATCAATTTCGAAGATTGGGCATGTAAACTCGTGAATGTGTAAAAAAAAGTATTTGGATGGGGTGAGTATACTTATACAAAGCATGAGAATCCTTGCATTTCAGCCTTCCATTCATGTTTCCATCACCACCTTTTACTATGACTCTTTTCCAAAACGACGCCCCGTTCACGATCGGGGAGACTGCGTGAGCAAAAATGACTCATTACACTAAACCGAATGGGATGCTGCGCCACATCAGATCCATCACTCGAGTCTCATTTTTCGTGAAGTGGTTCGTAGAAAAGAACAGGCCCCGACGGAGATTTTCGCGATCAATTAAAGATGTGATTATGGGTGGACGAGAAAAGCAAGAGAATGTGGCAGCCAGGTGAGGTCCGATCCAAGCCCGCACTTGCGTCATAGGCGAGCTAGGTACAGCCGATCGCGAGGCGTCCATCCTTCCACATCTCAAAAGCTGTTCAAGACACTTCACCTGGGCAATCATCGTCGAACATGGGACTTCTCGATCTGCCCAGCGAGCTTCTGTTTGCGATCATTGGTCTTGTTGCAAACTCCTCCATACGTCCGCCGCCCGCAGGCAAACGTCACCGACTCGGGCAATTACACAATCGCTCCATTGTCTGTGTTCCCACTACACATCATCCATGGCTCTATCCAACGCGCAGTCTCCTGCTTTCATGCAAAAGACTGAATTCAGAAACGATCACGTACCACGCCAAGGCGGCGCAGACTATGATATTGGACGTCGCAATCGTTGACAACCACTGGATCTGGCCATGTTTTATATCTATGCCAGGAGCATTCGGATATGTGCTTGAGAGTCTTATCATTAATCTCACATATTGCTGCACTGAGGAAGAGCGGGGAGCTTACAATTCAGACATACCCAAATGGTCGTACGAAGGAGACTTCGTCGAAGTCATAAGCAACCTACTGCGATCTGGCTCTTCGAGTCTGTCCAGCAGTAGCATGGGCAGCCGGTCGAATTTCCGCATAAAAACCATTACAATCAATCTCGATACTAAAAGCGTCGACAAGGGCAATGAGCCGCTCAGCGAAGAGACGGTCCCGTATCGTCAGATAGATAAGCTCGCACACCTCAGTTTCGACCCTTTGTATTCCATCGATCTTCTGGCTTGTTCCAAGCATCTCGATTGGCTCGGAGTTTCAATTGACAGGTTGCTACATCAAGCACACTTGTTGCGTATCATTTTCGAGCGTGTGGACCAGATCCAAATCTGCATAGATTTCAAGTTACGCAAAACCCTTGATCTTGCCGACAGACAGTCAAGAAGAGAAGAGAAGCGACTCGAGGTGTACAGGCAGAGAAACAGAGACTGAGAGTCTTTTTTTGAGTACGAAAACCACATTTATTCCCCGATAATGGTCTTCACACATACATGCACTACGCCCTCTGCGCCTGGCCTAGGTGGTATGACGTGGAAAGTCGACAAAACTGAGGCGCTTTTGACGAGGAGCATGCGTTACATTCAAATTTGGTAAACTCAAAAACCTGACGAAGCGCTTCAGTTGCCTTCTCTCTCCACATGTAACAGTGCGCCGATCACTCGAGGGGAACTCAAGATATCGTCCCTGCTTCAACCTTAGCCTCAGCATGTCATATCGACCACTACAACTTTCCACAGAGAAGATCGGAGGAACGCCAGCCGTGACGTCACCTATGGCGATTTGAACCATTCAGCCTAATTTTGAGGGACGGAGCTGTTCGTTATAAATATACGAATTACGCTACTCCTTCTTTACGGATATCAATTACTTGCCCACCAACATGTCCGCCCCACCACCCCTCAACGTCCTCGTCTTCAGCAAAACATCTGGCTACCGCCACGACTCAATCCCAGCCGGCATCCGTTCCATTCAGTCTCTCGCAGACCGCACCAAACACTTTGCCGTCACCGCCAGTGAAGACGCCACACAATTTACACCTGATCACCTAAGTCAGTATGCTGTCATCATCCTCCTGCAATGTATCGGCGACATTTTCGACTCGTCACAACTCGACGCCCTGAAGAACTTTGTCCGTTCTGGCGGAGGCATCGTCGCCATCCACGGCGCCGCAGCCGGCATGCCCAACGACTCATGGTACGGTAACCTAATCGGCGCACATTTTAACCAGCATCCTCCCGCTGAATCCGGAACCGTCATCATGGAAGATTCGAACAAGAATCACTTCATTCCGTCATGTTGCGGCGGTCGAGAGAATTGGAACGATGAGTGGTACAACTTCCACACCCATCCGCGCGAGAACAAGAATTTGAAGATCCTACTGCGCGGCGACTCGAAGACGTTTGCAGGCGGCGAGCATGGCGACGATCATCCGCTGGCGTGGTACCAAGAGTTTGAAGGTGGGAGGAGCTTTTTCACGGCGCTGGGGCATTTCGAAGGGGCGTATGGGGACGAGTGGTTTCTTGAAATGGTGGAGAGAGGGATTATGTGGGCTGCAGGGAGGAATGAGACATGATAATGAAAGGGCGAGGGAGTGAGCTGCTGAGACTGAGTGACCAAACGGAATGTGAAGAGTTTAATTTAATCGACAAGAAGCCAACATCTACCTATTTATGCCCAGCAGAATCGTGATACATCTCATGTACTTGCGGCTGCAGCTGCCCCGCATAATGCGGCATCGCATACCCTCCCTGCCCCGGCACAGGAGATCCCCCATAACCCTGCGCTGGCTGCGGATGCTGCATGATCGGCGAATACACCGGCTGCGCATGCCCCATCACCGGACTCTGAGTAGCAGCCATCTCATACCCCTGGCTCCCATTCCAGCTCTGCGGGTAGCATGATCCCTCGAGCTCCGAGCCCGGCGGAGACATTGTCCCGGTACTGTGTGGGTAGGGCTGAGCAGTATGGGAAGCGTATTTTTGTGTCATTGGAGGTGACGACATGGGTGTTTGACCACCTGTTGCAGCGAAGACCGCGGCGTCGACTTGTCTGGCTGTTTCGATTTTGCGTTGCGCGCGGCGGCGGCGGATTAGGAAGGCGGCCAGGAGACCGAGGAGAAGTGCGCCCAGTGCCGCACCGACACCGATGCCAGCTTTAGCTCCTGTGCTGAGTCCTTTGCTCTCTCCGCCGTTGTTGGAGGTTGTGCCGTTTTCGTTGGCATTTCCAGTACCCGCACCGCCTCCGCCGTTGCCTGAACTTGGATTCGGCGCGCCTCCAGCCGGTGTCACTCCACGTGTGGACGTGAAAGTAGTGGTGCTCGTGACAGTCGTTTTGGCATTTAAAGCTGCGGTAGATGTCGAGGTGATGGTCGTAGCGGTTGTGCTGGTCACGGCGTAGAGAGAAATGCTGGTTACAGTGACACTCCTGATCTGGGTGATGTATGCTGTCCGCGTAAGTATTACCGTGGGCGTCGTCTTCTCCTGGCGCTTGGAGAATCGTCCATGTATACTCTGGTTGGGCGAGACATCAGTGACGGCCAGTGGTTGCTGGTACTCCTTTTTGACCGCTTCTGCAGGTGGTGTAAGGAGCGACGGAGCTTGTGTTGGACCTGGAATGCCAGCGAGGCCTCGCTTACGCGGGTCTACCGTTACTACGATGGTTCGAACCTCGGTTGCAGTCTCAAGATCGTTTCGGGTAATCGTGACCACGACGGTACTGGTTGATGTGGATAGTATGGTCGTGCCTGGCGAAGATCGTGCCTCCGTGGTGGTAACGTCTCTATTCGTTGTAGCGGTGACAGTAATTGTTGAAGTCGCGCTGTAGAAAAGCTTAGTTCAGAAAAATACCTTACGAGGTGTCCCACTTGAGGAATCTGACCTACATTGAGGCATACTTGCAGAATGAACTGCTCACACCGTCGCCACAAATGTATATTGAATTGCAACACCAGCCATACTGTCCATTGCCGCAGCAGAGGTTCGCGCAGTTCCCAGATTTACCGCTTATGTCGGTGAAAGGACATGCGCGCTTGAACAAGTTGGCTGCTCTCGCGGCAATTCCTGATTGATCGACTAGTGGAGCCATCGTGGTTACAGGCTTGACTATATCCCAGTATCCGTTGCCCATGGTGGCATTTTGAGGCGTGTCGCGCCGTTGCACGTGAGCGTCGAGTATATCGTTGGATCGTACAGGTACGAATGCTTCGCCGATGCATTGATTGAAAAGAGCAGCATGCAGAAAGAACGAAGCCAGCGTAGACCGCGACAGGACTGCCATGGTGAAAGAAGATCCCAGATGCACAGAACAAGCGCGAGCGGGCGGGCGCGCGGATTTACATGTTTTAGCATGGCCTCAGCCTCGTTCTCCTATGCAGTGCTCACTGCTCAGCCTGTAGACGGGAATTGCTGTCTTGGGATAATTGGACTAACACAGCGCTAGCTCTTCACCATGGAAATCTGATAGGTCCACATGGAACAAGCCTCGTGCAAGGCGTCCAAGGCTATACCCGAATCAACTGTATCTCGCGGGCCGCAGGTACTAACCACGTCCAGACCCACGATTGTATTGGGGGCCGTTTCGCAGAGCCGCATAGTCTCTCTGTTCGAAGTCAGTGAGAGATGCAAAATCGACGGGAAACAAAGCGTGATTACAGCTCTTTTAAAAGGCCAACACTCTCAAGAGCCGTTGCGTTGGCGTCGTCGAGGTCGAGATGCGGAAATGAAGGAAACAAGGCCTTCCACGAGAATCGCATTGGGGCTGTCAAGGCAAGCCACCACAGCATTTAAGATTGCGATACAAGGGTGGCGGCAACCAACCTCCGCAGCATTGATCACGAACTTGCCAGATGAACTTGACAGGCGATCATCGCCAAAGAAGCAAGAATCCATATTTAAGTATGATTGCGCCAACGGCTTGTCGATGGTACATAAGCATCGGTGAGTCTGAACGCCGGCCTTGCGAGCACTGCCAGCAGTACCAGCGCAGGTCGTCCGAGAGGCAATACCGGAATCAACGAGTTTGCCACTTAGCTGGCTTCCTCTAGCATATCTTCGTACGCAGATACTCAATTGTGCGCTTGACCCAGAGCTTGAGGCTCCAAAAGTCTGCCAGTAAGTGAATTAGGCTCAGCTATACTTACAACAGACCAGACGTCTGTCTTTTAACGTCCATGGCAACCCTCAAATGCATCCAAGCGCCTCCGCCAATTCGCTCACTGTGCTAAAGTTCGATCAACTTTCTCCGTTGCCGCTGGTGCTGTGCGTGGAGACCTCCAATTCCTGCTCTTGCTCCTCATTTCCACCAGTCACCTGATCAACCGACTTCCACTGACCGGCGTGCTTCAGCAATCTGATATAGGCCCGTGTATCTTTCTCCCGGTCGTCTTGATCGGCTTTGGTAGACGTATCGTTCGTGATGACCCGGCCGAAGTGGTAGATCTTGTAACGACCGTTCGCCATTCCACTCTCCGCATCCTCGACTCTGCCGCTCTGCCCTAGGAAGCTCACGTGGAATTGTCGAGGGTCCGGTAACCTACGAGTCAGTCCGTCCAATACGATCGCCTAGAGTTTTGAACTGTTTCTGACCGTTGACGATACTACTGCGCTTTCGGTGGGTTTTGGGTAGTGGTTTTTGTCAAACACCATGTACGTGTAAACCTTTAAGACGATAGAACAATTGACTAGACGCAACTTCTGTAGTGTGCTGCAGTGATCAGTGATCCACCTGATCTGCCTATTGTGCGTGAGTGTAACGCCTGTAAGGCTCAACTCTTTCAGCCGTGGGAAGTGTAGGATTCTCCAGTTGAGTTTTCGGTAGTAGCCGACGTAGTCGTCGAATGAAAGGTCGAGCTTCTCTCGTTTGTCTTGGCCAGCTTCTAAACACCCCTTTTGCAGAAATGCCACAAAATCGAATGGGTGTTGACGGGATGGATGATCCTTGCGGGGATGAGTGTGTATCGGGGCAGACTGAGAAGACCATTTCCCAAAGTGCAAGGTGAGGTGCCGAGCGACACGTACCACGAGATCGAATTGCGGACGGGTATCAAGTGAAGGTCTGAAGCGAACCGGAATGCCGTACAGGCTTAGTTCGCGTAGGGGTACGGTGCGGTCCGTCAACATGACTTCGAACAGCATCGTGAGAATTCTGAAAGATGCTTCTGCTACCCGTCCGAACTCGGTTGGAACATAACATTCGTACAATGTAGTTAGGTAGGCGAAAGGAGTCAAGTTGAGGGATAGACTGCGTAAGAGGGGAAATTGGGAGGTCAATTCCAGTGCGACCTGAGCCTCATCCAAAAGCCATCCATATGTGTCAGCATCTTCCTAATAGCCAGTCAATTGAATTATGTACGCGAAGAAGGTAACTTACCATGCCGGTAAATACGCGTGGATTGATGTGCACAGCTCGAATCATCCGTACGTGCTGGCTGCTATGGCGTAGACTTGACAAGGCCAATAGTCCCTTGCCGCAGAATATAGTCGTTTTCACGCTGCGAAAGTAACATTCGGAAGACACTCTTTCGAATGTTGGAGAAACGAGGCGCAAAGCATGTAAATCTGTCGTCTCCACGTATTTCATGATACAGAGTAAGGTCTCTTCTGGGAGCTCATGAAGGGCAGTGGAAGGGCGCTTTCGAGATGAGGCGTTACGAAGGAGAGCGCCCGAACTGCATAGTTGAGATGGGTTGGAAGCGACATGCATATTGCAAACGATGAGAGAGACCAAGTATACAAACAATGCTTTGAGCTAGAGATGCTTTGAGCGATAACGGGTGTGTCGTAGAGAGCATGAAGTCCAAGGTGCATGTGTGCGCACTTCTAAATTGTGATACGGTAGTAGGGTTCTTGCTCCCTGTTCACCATATGTGCAGGTGCTCAGGAATCACAGTAGCACGTACAACACCTTCAGCGCATCAGCCTCGACTTACTAGGCATCAGACTCGCCGTCGCACTCGCCTCTTGTCGGCAATCTTTGCGCAGACTCCATGTGTGCGACATTCACTACGCGTAACAAAGAATTGTTGGGCTTTTAAGTGTGAGGAAGTTACATTCGGTTTCCGAGCAGTCACCGGTTGTCTGATTGTAAAGTCAAGATTAGTGCTACAGGTTAGGAACGTTGAAGAAGTCCGGTCGTGGTCGCGATGGAAATCCCTCGACGTCATTCGGCTGGCCCATGCACAATCGCGATTACCATGATTGCACGTCTTCGCGTATCCACAACATTTGCCATGCTGCCAGCACGTGTACCGCACGCGCTGCTCTGATGAGGCACTGCTGCGACTGTCTTGATGCCCCAGAACGGGAGTGCTGAGCCTGAAGGCGCGGCTTCGCCTCTCCAGAGCGGTCCCTCGACGCCTACGCAGGCCAGCAGCAATGCGTCTGCGAAGAACGTGGACCATGGCGTCTCCAAGCAGGACTTTGCGAACCCCACACTAAGCATAATAAACAGCATATCGCGCAGGGCCTCTGCCAGTAGCGTTATAGCACCATCAAGAGAGGGGACACCGCCGCCACTGCCCCCACGGCCACAGCTTGGATTGCTCAGTCCGCGACCCTCGACGTCCCATTCGATACGCTCCATACGCAAGACGCCGTCGCGACCACAGCTCGTCTCCAAAGCTACCACACAGCTTTCTTTGAGCGCAGGTCAAGCTTTTGGCAGTGAGTCGCGCGATGACTCGCCATCGAGTGCCGTGAAGCAGCGTGGCTTGCTGGGCTTGAACGTCGCCTCCAATAACACAAGCGATATAGACGACAATGCGAGCGTCAGGAGCTATATGCCTCGAGATGGCATGGGCGATACGGAGAGCATTCTGGGCGAAGTCATGGGCCAGCAAGAGAAGTCAGCGACGGAAAGAACACTCCTGCGTTCGCTGGGGCACAAGTTCGTCGATTCCGAGGCGCAGAGCATGTTTCCGGTCGATGCACAGTTTGACGCTGCGTTTAACCGTGAATTCGACGAGATCGAAGACATGAATGCGGACGGCTCGAATGAAGGTCAGACACACTGTGCCTGTAGACATAGCATGTGCTGATGTAGTCAATAGAAGCGGTTATGCGCCGATGGCGTGCAAAGCTCAAGCATTTCCTCATTCTCTCGAGTGCTGGCAAGCCCATATACAGCAGACATGGTGACGACCAGCTCATCACAAACTACATCGGCGTCGTGCAGACCATCATATCCTTCTACCAGTCCACCAACGATGTTCTGCGAGGCTTCACTGCAGGCGATGTTCGGTTCGTCGTCATGTCGAAGGGACCTCTCAACCTGGTTGCCATTACTCGATTGCCAGAGAGCGACTCCCAGCTGCGGACTCAGCTTGAGGCTCTGTACATGCAGATCCTGTCGACACTTACACTCCCTAGCATGGAGCGCATGTTCGCAGCCCGAGCCAACTATGACCTTCGTCGGCCCCTTCAAGGGACCGAGACACTATTGTCAGCGCTCGCGGATGGCTTCACACGAGGCTCATCATCAACACTACTATCAGCTCTCGAGTGCTTGAAGCTCCGCAAGTCGCACCGAAACACGATCAACAGCACCCTCCTCAAGACACGATCAGAGAACCTTCTCTACGGCCTCATCGTAGCATCCGGCAAACTCGTCTCTGTCGTACGACCCAAAAAACATAGCCTGCACCCCGGTGACCTCCACCTAATCTTTAACATGCTCTTCGAAGCCGGCAGCGTCAAAGCCGGCGGCGGCGAGAACTGGATTCCCTTGTGTCTTCCCGGCTTCAACAACACGGGCTACCTCTACATGTACGTCAGCTTCTTGAACCTGGAGCACCCGACGGAGCCTGTGCAAGAGCGACCAGCGACCCGCGAGGGCGCAGGTGACGAAGTTGCGGTGCTGCTCATTTCGGCCGAAAAGGAGAGTTTCTTCGAGCTGCGTAGCATGGGCCAGGATCTAGTCGAAGTAAGTTGCTCTTCCCTTGTCTTTTTCTTTACAGAAGTCTCCCTAATGGCACACTCCGCGCCGCGAATCCTCCGCCGTGGCATGGGAGATCACGAGCATGCTCACTGGGATCCTGCGAGGGGGTCAAATTCGCGCACCTGCGCCGTGGCCTTACTTTAAGTCCGGCCCAGATGATCGGAGGAGTTGAGCTTGTACGATCCCGGTTGCGCCCGCCGCTTTCTTGCATTTGTACGTCGGACTCGGCCTTTGCACAACGCCGACCGCCCGTCGGAGTCATATTTGCGGAGACTTTTGTGATTGATCTAAGCAGGGCATGGGTTATTTCACCGCAAGGCTAACATGAATGCGCCCCAGAATCTCCAGCGCAACGGCTCGATCGACGCCATCCGCGCCGCTGTCAAGCAGGGTCGACCAAAGTGCACGGATATCGTGCCTGGCAGCCCGCTTCGGCACTTCTTGTACAAGAGCAGGGGCAACGTGCAGTTCACGATGCCGAGCTTTGAACCGTACTTTGAAGGGGCGCTGGAAAAGCGGAGGTAAGCACTTTGCACCCTTTTGTGCGATGCGAGGTGGATGCTAAGATTGAATATGATAGGCTTCTCAATCTTTACAATAAATTGCACACGAACTTGCACAATAAGCCCACGACGCTGAAGGTGCATCATGAGACTAACACGACGTGTATAGCGCTGGCGTGGAGTACGCCGCTGTTTGAACTGTATGCTGTTGCGCCGGCGAGTACGAGTCGGGCTGCGCTGGCGCAAAGTGCAAATAAGATTATACAGTGGGTACGTAGAGAAGAAGAGAGGGTGTTTATCATTGGTGGGGCGGTGTTCTGATGGCATGAGGTATTGATACATGAAGCAACAAAGATACCCAATGAAGCAAGATAGTAGTCCTCGATATATTTGATTCGTGATGACATGTAATTTCTCAGCGGAGAACAGCCATCGCAGATTGATAAGGGAATCAAACAAAACGTACAAGTCCAGTCAACCCGTGCTTGAGGATGTGGGTAGCAGTGTAATGGCCGGGTGGCTGCTGCAATGCGCTGGAAACAACATGCAATTGATCCAATAGTGTAGTGTACATTTCTTATATTACTGTTTGCAACCAGAAGAGCAACCCCAGACACTCGTGTGCCTCGAGCATTGAGAAGACGCTTGCCAACGTCGTCTTGCTCGATGTGCTTGGACCGCAGGGTGTCCCGCTAGGCGATGAGTCCTCAGACAACAGGGAAAGCTTCAATGAGCATATATGCAGTCCAATTTTAGTCATTGCGCGTGATGTGTAGGCCGGAGCCTGCGAAAGCCCTTCGACCATGGCGATGCCTGCCTATGGAAGATCTCGTTTACCGATTGTGGTGGCTGACGTGCAGCGCGACTAGAGCTGTGGCACATCTTGACCTGAGTCTCGTATGTTCAAACGGTTCGAGCAAGTGTGCAGTGGAGTGGGGAGAGGTAGAACGTGGCGGATGCGTCTCCATCATTTCGGCGGGCGTTTCTGCCATGTGAGTTCACGCAGCTGTGTCTTGACCTCGTCCTTGAAGTGATCAAAGGTAGACGGACCAGTCCCTACTCACGACATCAGTGTCAAGATTAGGAATTGAAGAGTGGCAAACGTACTGCCCAGTCCGTTCTTTTCCTCCATATCTGGCAGCCTATTTATCTTGCGATAGGCTTTCTGAACAGCGCGATTGAACGCTGGGCTTCGGATAAGCTGGAGCGACGAGTAAGCGCATGCGGCGGTTGAGGGTGTTGTGTGATCTTTGCACAAACCTTTGTGACGGCCCAGGCCTGTAGATAGCTATCAGTTTGATGCTTCGCTGCGTCGATGATTCATAGACGTACCTCGAACAGCGCGAACCATGGCGCCATGGTGGGATTTTACATCAAATACACGCAAATATTGTGAGTAGCCGGGTGACAGTGGTAGGTATGCGCGGATGTTGCAATGTGCGTGAATGTCTGGTGGCGATGGCGGGTTGAAGAGAGATGGTGGAACCTCGGACATACTGCGGAAGGAAAGCGCATCTCGAACATGATGGAACCAGTAACCAACCAGGGTCCAGCACAGCACTGAAGGCGCGCTTGACGTGTTGGTGTATCTACTTCTTCGTGACAAGAGCCCAGTTCAAACTTCTCCTCCACCACGCGCTTCTTGTCTTCACTGTCGCATTTCTATTTGCTTCCATCGCTCCACGTCCTCCGAGGACACTGTATCCACGCGACACTAACGTCACTACCGTGCGCCCCTCTATGATTGTTTCTGCCTGCTTGTGTTGATGTTTGAGACAGGACAAAACAATCACGCAGTTTGTCGTTTGTTCCAATAGCCAGAGACAGCGTTATCAATCACTCGCCGTGCTGTTCAAAAGGAACATTCACCCCTGCCGTCGACGCCGTTCTCGAACACGCGCCCAGAAGTCCATCGATCGCTAGCAACATCCGCGAGTCGCACACTATTGCATATATCTGCTGCTGCTGCCCGTCACTGTAGACGATTATACCACTGCCAACATCTTCTGCCTGCCACATAGTCATACGCACCCACCATCGCCGTTCCTCCCTAATTCCCCAGACAGTACCACCACCCTCGTCAAGCTGCAGAAACTCCGGGCCCTCAGGCGGAAGGCGAAGCTCACGGGCGTCCTGACCAGGACGGACCCAAGTGCCGGTACCATGGCGTCGGTGCCGGTCCCGCCCTCCCCGTCATCGTCCAAGCGCTCGCGCAGCAGAGACAGTGCCAACTCGGGCACAAACTCGTCGCTCAACACGCCCGCCATGAACACGCCGTCTGTTAGCACCAACAGCCTGCTCATACCCTCGTCCATCCCCGGCACGCCCACGAGTGGCGTGTCTTTTGTGCAGGATGGCACGCCATATCCGGCCTTCTTGCGCCTGAGTAATGGAGGCAGGTACACTTGGCTCGCGAAGAGGGTTGTGGAGAGACATGGCTGACCGAAACACGCAGATGCCAACCAGCGGTGGAACTCGCTTGAGATTGCCCAGATGGAGCGCCTTAGGGACGGCGCCCAGGCACAAGTCAACGGCTCTGAGGTGCCCTACCAGTACGCCAGATGCAACACCGAGGAGCATGCGCCCCGCAATCGCTACGCCAATGTCGACCCGTACCTGGCGAATAGAGTGAAGCTGGAGGTGCCCGAGGGCCGCAACGACTACATCAACGCCTCGCCCATTGTTCTGACGACCACCAAGTCGCAGAGTGCGCTGAGGTACATTGCGACGCAGGTGTGTAGATAGCATGTATATGTACACACGCCAAGCACTGACATATTTTGCAGGGCCCCAAGTCGGACAGCTGGTCGCACATGTGGCGCATGATCTGGAAGGAGAACCAGAACCCGGCCGTCGTGGTGATGCTCACACAAACTCACGAAGCCGGCCGCGAGAAGTGCTTTCCGTACTACCCGCAGTCGCTCGCGAGCCCCGACATGCGCATGAACGAGCACGACGAGTTCGAAGACGGCTTCGTACACAACCTGCATCTGGTGTCCCTGCGGCAGGACGAAGAGGCACGCACCCAAGTCAGGGAGATTGACATGACCACAGACGACGGCAGCGATTCACGAAAAATTTGGCATCTGCTCTTCGCCGGCTGGCCCGACTTCTCGGTGCCCGAGGGCGCAGACAAGGCCGCGCTGCTACGCCTTGTCGACATCTCGCGCGACAAGAACGGCGACAACACCACCAACCCGCGCATCGTACACTGTAGCGCCGGCATAGGACGCAGCGGCACCTTCATCGCGCTCGATTGGCTCCTCCAGGAACTCGACGAAGGCGCCTTCGACTCGCCCCCAGACAACATCGACCCCATTGTCACCTCCATAGAGAAGCTGCGTGACCAGCGGTACGGCATGGTGCAGTCCAAGCAGCAGTTCATCTTCCTCTACGACGCCCTCCGCGAGCGATGGCGCGAGCGCTGGATCTCTCTACACCCCACCGAAGCCGCCAAACTCGGCATCAAGCCTGCGCCTACCGACCCCGAGCCTGCTCTCAAGCGCCAGAAGTCGATGCCCAGCGCAAACGGTGGTGGAGATATGCTACAGCCAACAACCTATGTGAGTGACGCAGCAGCATCTCCAGATGCGCGCGCCGCTCTCGAGGCCGAGCTCAACAAGAACATGAACTATGAATGAACACTCTCATAGACCTGTTTGTTGACGTTGTGCTTTGTACGATAGGGCACCTTCTCTTCGCGTTTCCACCACCAGCGCGCAAGTCGAACGAGCATCACCACGCTCAACGACCTCCCCAAGAACCACCACTACACGCGCTTCGACAGCGTCGTCGAGCCTCCACCTGGTGACGTCGTCAGCATCAACTCTCAGGGCATCCTTGAGAATATGGGTGCTTCAGGCGAACTCGATGGTGTGAGAGTTATCGACTTCGCGGAAAGGTAGCACCCGCCGCGTCGACCACCGTTCGGTCAAAGGAACGCGAGTGTCATGACTTTACACGGTAGCGCATATGGAAGGCAGGTTGTTCTGCGGTTTTCAGACTTGGAGATTGTGGGCCTGACTGTTGTGCTAATGGTTATTGTGCTTTTCTTCCTGTGTGCGTATTGGGAGTTCTGGGGAGTTTGGTGGGATTAGTGTTTGGGAAAGGCATTTGCATAGCGTGTGGGGATGGTGCAGGATATCCATGGCTTAGGAGGTAGTTTCAATTCGAGCTTTGAGACTTGTTACTTCAGGCATATATCGTCTTTCCAGCGCGTGACAAGGAGAATCACCTCCCGAGCAATGCTTTCAATCATAATCTTTACCTTAGATTTTTTCGAGTGAATAGTATCTGAACTCAACAATGCTAATACGACCCAGTTTCGTGTAAGTGCTTGCTTCCTGATCAAGTACAAGGAAGCGAGAAGAGCATCACTTCACGCAATAAGTTCCGAACAAGAGTGAATACAACCATCTCAAACCTCGCAAGTGAACATCAAGCCCTTCTTCGAGGGTCCCACCCACTCAGATTAGCCTTGTACACACGACTCGGAACTCCGCTGGTATTATACTTCTTCGGCTTCAATCACTACACACTTTGAATACTCCGGCGCAGGGTGCAGTGCATGCTAATGCAGCTTGTAAGCACCATATGATACTCAGGCAGCGTATCTGGTCAGTTGAGTTGAGTTGAGTTGCAGTGACTCACATGTGAGGCTCGAACTCTTCATACTCACGTGTCGTGTGGTGGGCCCTTTATCCGCGCGAGCATGGATTTGTGTGCTGACAAAACCAGTTTATGAGTAATCCGCCAAAGTTTTCTGACACCGGGAATAACACGATTCTCAATCTTTAACAGGCGCAAAGCAGCCGAAGAGCCTCGAAGGGAAACTATCCGAATAAGCGCATGTGAGCTGCTATCCTGTCAGCGTAGCATACAAATACACATCTACCGCACATCACGAGCCTTGATAGATGGCGACATCAGGCAGACTTCCAGAAATCTCGTCTGACGTTCGTACATGTGCGCGCGCGATTCGTGCGTGCGTGAAGTGAGCCTGTGAGGCAGAAGGAAGACTAAGCAGCCACGATAGTGCTGTTTTGTTTGTTGGGCAATGTATTCTTCGGATCTTGTGCCATTTCTTTTCACGAAGTCGTTGCTGGTTTGGGATTCTGACAGCTTACGCATACGTCGAGGGCTGTCGGTCGGCGTCGAGCTTGAGGGCAGGGTAAGCTTATGCGCTGAGTGGCTGGGTGAGTGAGTGATGGCGCGATGTGTCGTGTTGTGATGTATTGGGGAGTCCACAAGATTCAAAATGCGTGGTACGCGCTGTTGCGTTTGTGAATTGCATTCGCAGAATAGAGTTTTTTAGAGCGTGGCGTTGGGATGTGTGTTCGCTGCTTGTGCTGATGCTTGTGGAGCTTGAGCAAATCTTACTCCCGCTGCCGTGGTTCTTCAAACGCTGACGTACTAAAGTTGTACTTCGTGAAGGTAGCTTGTACTTCGGACATCCCATGACCCTAAGTGTCGCATTGCTAGGATCAGCATGACGGGAAGTGTACGTACCTGCATACATGACGAGACGAGTCGTAGATCTTCAAGATACCACACTCAAGGCTTATCTCTAAAGAAGAAAGCACATTGCCGAGTCGCGGACTCAATATCTCACTTACAAACAAATAAATTACGTCAGATCTCGCAGTTGATGTAGAACCGAGATGTCGTGGTGAACTTCCCTCACACTTGATTCGTTGCGGCTGCTCAACCCGCGCGTTTGTCCCCTTGTCGCCGCGGACTCTTGTTGTGCAAGCGAACGTTGGGACTTTCAATTAAGGTAATGTGCAGGTTTTCGGTGTAGATTGCCGTGTTCTATCTGAGTCGTAGATGCGGGCGGAAAGTGTGACGTTGTAGTAGTTGTAAGGCGAGGAAATTGATCCTAGGAGTACGGACATGCAAAGAAACGGGACGAAAACTGTGTACTCGCGCATGCGCGATATTTTGGCTCGCGAGCTCTAACGTTCCGTGTGTACTGGGATTTGAAGTGAGAGATAGAAGCACCTTCGCATGTGAAGATTGAAGTGAGCAAAAATGGCGATGGTGAAATTTGCTTGTGTTGGGCCGAATCTTCGGCGGAGGTACGCTTGTGACGGTTTGTGCAAAAGAGGACGAGACGTGAGATTTGGAAAATGAACGCAAATATAGTCCATGGACTTCAGGTGAAATTTACTGACAACCAATACCCTTTCTTCGAATCGATGCTGTCGTAGTTCTCGATAGTGTTTTCAATGTACCACACTATCACCCTACAAAACCATCCGTCTTCTTTCAGCCACCAACTTTGGAGTTCAATGTGATTCAAAGGCCGGCACCCTAAATAGAGGCATCCCGCTTAGTCGAACTTGACAAACGGATGGACTCTGTCATGTGAGCTGTGCGCTTCGTTCTAAGGCAGTTGTTCAGACGACGCTATCAAGATCGTATGGAGTGTTGAGAACGTGGGCATGAAGCCTTCCCTGGTGACAACATCGCAGTAGAATCGGTAGCGCCCATGCAAAAAATCGATCCTTGTAGCATAGCGGCCATGGAAATTTTGTTATTGGAAGCGCATCCGCATCGCGATATCGTCGCGCGGCCAAAGGTCGGCCAACTCTTTCGGTACGCGGCAACCAGTCTCCTCACACTAGAACAATTTTTTTGAGTAAGAGAACAAAACTTTAGGACCGCCTTCTTTACGATTGGATGTCGCTCAAACGCCTATTCAGATTGGTGTTTGCAAGCTTCATGCACAGCAACGTCGTCGTGATAGCGTTTTCCTCGCATACGCGGAACGACGCCATACCTTGATGTGTGAAGCTCAACAACAGCTATCCAGACTGTCCAAACTTTGCTCCAAGGTCTAGAGCAGTCGTAGCAGTTGACGTTCTAAGCGGCTGTCAACGTGGCTGTGCAGGGATGTGTTGCGGCTACGGGTGGTGTGGAGTTTTTTGGTGCATGCGGGACGATCATCGAGCATGAGGCTGCAGAAGAAGGTCGGAAAAGAGGTCCGACAATCTTCGGAAATGCTCGTGCTCCAAAACGGAGATTGTGCGCAGATTGCCAGAGATATCTCCAGCGATCATCATGATTCTCGACGTTGATATTACCAACTGAAGAGTGCCCGCTGGTTTGTCAAAGAGGTGTCATTGATCTTGACTTCCTCGGCCGAACTCCATCGTAACTGCCCTGAAAGATCTGCTCGAACTTTTTCAAGGCAAGTGTAAGCGGAAAGACCGAAAAGCTTGCAATTCGCGGATTTCAATACACCGAAGCACTTCTAACCCTCTTTTTTCTGCACTGAAATGTGCAC